>Ga0164243_10003239_pt1 | contig 26202 bp, 21 predicted proteins | sample OricompcompostOP_FD_108781 | JGI IMG/M metagenome (GOLD analysis project Ga0164243, IMG submission 108781) | Organic Plus compost microbial communities from Emeryville, California, USA - Original compost - Organic plus compost (OP) | ecosystem: Engineered > Solid waste > Mixed feedstock >...
CTACCCCATCGACTGGCACGGCGTACGCGCCTTCTACCGCGTCGCCGTCGACCAGCCCGCCGACCCGCGCGTCGCGGACGTCGGCGGCTCCACCGACGAGGCCCGCTGGTTCTCCCCGTCCGAGCTCAGGGCCCTGTCCCCAACGGCCATCACCGAGGTAACCGCCGACGCCATCCGCGCCGCCTTCCCCTAATGCTGCGGCTGGTGCCCGCCGCGGCCTCAGGGTTAGCGCCTACGTCGCGGCGCGGGTCGGTGGGTGCGCGGCGGCGACGCTGTGGGCGAGGGGTTACGGCCGGGTGGGGCTAGGATCTTGTTTCCGTGGAGCGGCGGCGCAGGATCGGGGCCTACGGGATTTGCCGGCGGGACGGGCGGGTCCTGCTGGCCCACGCATCTGACAAGTCCGACTTCCCGGGTGTGTGGCAGATCCCGGGCGGCGGGCTCGAGCACGGTGAGCGGCCGCAGGACGCGCTCGTTCGCGAGTTCCTCGAAGAGACTGGCCTCCAGGTCCGGATCCGGCGGCCGCTTGCCGCCATGGCTTCCGTGCGCGAGTTGTGGGACATCGACGTCGCCTGGCACTTTGACCTGATCATCTTCGATGTCGAGGTCGTACGCGGAGAGCTGCGGCGCGAGGTCGCCGGCACCAGCGACGACGTCGCCTGGGTTGCCGAGAGCGAGCTCGCCGATCTGCGGCTCATGCCGTTCACGGCCGAGCTGCTCGGCCAGCCCGTCGTCCCGCTCGACTTCGCGGCGCCGCATCCGCTCGGTCGGCGGCCGCCCGTGCCGCCGGTGCCGAGCGGCCAAGGGCAGCGGTTCGCGGCGTACGGGCTGGTGACGTCGCCGCGCGGCGTACTCCTGACCTTGATTTCCGACGGGTTTCCCGGGGCGGGCAAGTGGCACCTGCCGGGCGGCGGCACCGACTTCGGCGAGCAGCCGGCCGCCGGGCTGCTCCGGGAGCTGGCCGAGGAGTCCGGGCAGGTCGGCGACGTCGTGGCGCTGCTGTCGGTGTCCGATTCGCGTAACCCGCGGGCCCTCGGGCCGGAGGGCTATCCGATCGACTGGCACGCGGTACGGGTGACGTACCGCGTCGATGTCGCGGCGCCGACCGAGCCGCGGGTCGCCGAGGTCGGCGGATCCACCGCGGCGGCGCGGTGGTTCTCCCGCGACGAGCTCGCCGCGCTGAAGCTTACCGATGTGGCTGCGACGGCAGTGGGCCACTGGGGTGGCTGAGCTGCCAAGATGTCGCAAATCACCACTGTTGCCGGCTAGCCGGTATAATCATCTGTTGGGCCGAGTCATGTTACGCCGGCTTATGTGCCGTAAGTGAAAAAAGAGCTGTTCGCACCTGTTCGCCCATAAGAACCGTTGCGACCCTCGCCAACCAACCCGCTTCTGTGGGATGGTGTAGACCGCAAGATCGGGCGGTCGCTCGACTGGCGGCGGAGATCCGATCCGGACCTGGAGGACCACGTGCCGAGAGCCCCATGGCGTCGGCGTATCACCACCGACAGTCCGCGTCCCGCTGGCGACAGCCCCCGTCCCGCGGGGCGCCGGTTGTCCGGTCTCCGGCGCGGCGGCAGCACGCTCGCCCGCCAGGTTCTTCGGGTACGGGTGGGTCGGCGTCCCCGGGCGGCCGTGTCGCATCCGGAGGTGCACTCGGTCGACCTGCTCGCGGTCCGCGAGATCCAGGCGATCGCGCCGGTCAGCCCGGCCGTCGCTCCCAGCGAGCCCGCCCCGACGCTCGACGCCACGCCGGGCATGGCGATCCCGCTGCTGCCCGGCGACCGCACCCTGGCCCGGCGCGTGAAGTTCGCCCTGGTCAACGGCTGCACGCTGGCCAGCCTGAGCCTCGGGCTGTTGGCGATCTTCCTCGCGATGCGTGGCAGCGTCCGCGAGGCGGCGATCTGCCTGGTCGCCTGCGTCGCCTTCGACGGGCTCGACGGGCTCCTCGCGCGGCGACTCGGCGTCGCAAGCCCCTTCGGCGCGCAGATGGACTCGCTCGCCGACATGTGCTCGTTCGGCCTGGCCGCGCCGGTCGTCGTCTACGCCTCGCTGGCCGGCACCGTCTCGACCCCCGCCGCCGCCGTCGCCTGCGCGCTCGTGGCCGCCTGCGCCGCCATCCGCCTGGCCCGCTTCAACGTCTCGCCGAAGGACGGCCGCTTCTTCTGCGGCGTGCCGACGACCATGGCCGCCGCCGTGCTCGCGCTGACAGTGCTCATCGGCCTGCCGGTGCCAGGCACGTTCGTGGTCGGCGGCGTGGCCGTGCTGGCGTTCGCGATGGTCTCCAGCTTCCCGTACGCGAAGCTCGCCCGCCTGGTCAAGCTCCCACCGTGGCTCTGGCTGGTCCCGGTCGTCGGCGGCCTGCTCGACATCCGCGCCACGTTCCTCGCGATCGTCCTCGCGTACCTGGCCAGCGGCCCGGTCCTCTGGCTCCGCCAACGCCGCACCGCCTGACGAGCCACCGGCCGCCGACGGCCGTGCGTTCCCGCACGGCCCCCGCCACTCGCACGCCTCGCGGGCCGAACGCGAACCCGCGTCAGGCGGCCGCCAAAGACACCGCAACGGCGTGCACGCGAGCCGGGCCGGCACCCGGTTGGGGCGACGCCATTCTCGACCTTGAACGCCGCGCGTCCGGCCACCCCGGATAACCACGGCAACCGGCCGGAACCGAGATCGACAGCGACCACACGGCGGCCGAGCCCCGCGACGCCCTCGACACCCGGCGACGGCACCCCGTTCACCGCCGCGCGTTGATCATCGAGGCCGCGCCGGGTTCGTCGTACCCGCCACCCATGCAGGGTGAGGCGGCAAAGAGCAAACCGCGGCGACCACCGCACCCACGACGGAGGCCCCGCACGCGAGGGAGCGGAGCAGCGCGCTCGTGTGGAGCGGTGCCGTCCGACCGAGCGCCAGCGATGGTCGGACGGCACCGCTCCACACGAGCTACTCGGCGCTGCGGAGCGACCGAGCCATCAACACAGCGATCGTCGACGCGCCGCCGATGACACGGTCGCCGGGTGTGACCGTCGGCTCGGCGGCGCTCGCCGGCAGGTACACGTCCGTCCGGGAGCCGAACCGGATCAACCCGAACCGCTCGCCCCGGGCCAGCAGCGCTCCCACCGGCGCGCGCTGCACGATGCGCCGGGCGATCAACCCCGTCCGCTGCGCCACCACCACGGTGCCGTGCGCGGTGTCCAGCACCGTGTACGCCGCGACGTTGTGCTCGGCCTCCGGCCGCATCGCGGCCGCGTAGCCGCCGTCGGTGACGAAGTGGTCGACGACCTTCCCGGCCACGGGGGCCCGGTTGACGTGCACGTCCAGGACCGACAGGAAGACCGCGATCCGCAGGAACTCGGTGTCGCCGAACCGCTCGTCGTGCACGCGCTCCACGGACAGCACCTTGCCGTCGGACGCCGCGACCACCGCCTTGGGGTCGTCCGGGACGTCGCGCTCCGGGTCGCGGAAGAACGCCGCCACCGGCGCCGCTGCCAGGGCCGGCACCAGCCACAGCCGGGACGACGGGCGGGCGGCGCGGGCCAGCGCGGCCAACCCCAGCGCGATGCCGGCCGCCGCCACGCCGTTGGAGTCGATGTGCATGGTGCGGCTCAGCCGTACGCTCGACGGCCGGAAGGCCGGGGCGAGGGTGGCCGCCGTCGCCGTGTCGGCGGGGGAGAAGCGGAGCCGGTGGACGCGCACCGGCGGCCGGTTGGCCAGCACCAGGTCGCTGCCGGCGCCGAACAGGGCGGCCTGGCGGTCGAGTTCGGCGGCGGCGCCGCCGGTCAGGCCGGGCAGCGCGGGCACGGCCACGCTCACCACGCCGCCGTCCGCCAGATACTTCGCGAGCCCGTCGATGGTGGCCCGCGCCTCCTCGGCGGTGCCCGTCAGCGGCTCGGCCACGATCACGATCTGGGCCGCGTCGGCCTCCCCGACCGTCTCCGCGACGCGTACCCGGTCGGCGATCCACACACCCTGCTGGTGCACGTGGTCGCGGAGCGCGGCGGCGGTGGTGCCGTCGGCCGGGGTCACCGTGAGCGTGTCGCCGGGCAGCAGGGCGTCGAACGCCGCCTGGAGGACGGCCGACCCGGGCGTGGCGCCGACGACCAGCGCGGTCTTCGCCGCCAGGTGCCGCGCGAGCTCGGCGGTGAGCGTGCGGGCGGCGCGGTCGCCGAGGGCGGCGGGTGCGGTCATGGCGGGCAGGCTCCTCGAAGCGTGGGTACGGGTGCTGGCCGGCGGAGGCGAAACCTCCACCGGCCAGCATAGGCGGCCTGGGCCGCTACCCCCCGCTTTGACCGCGCTGTGCCGGCGACACGGGTCGCGGCGGCTGGGCGGTGTCGCTCTCCATCGACGGGTACGCATCGGTGGTGCCGCCGGAGACCGGCTGCTCGGACGGGGCCGCGGCGCGTTCGGCGGTCCGGGCGTTGCGGGCCGAGCGGATCGCGCCGACGAGGCCCAGCAGCCCCAGCACGATCAGTCCGAACGCGACCCACCAGCCCGCCGCCGGCACATGGATGTCGACGATCTGCGCCACCACCCACCACGCGACGATGGCGAAGAACAGGGCCGCGAAGGTCAGCGAGACCCCGTCGGTGCGGTGCGCCTTCATCGGGTCACCTCCACGTCACCGGTGTTGACCTCGACGTACAGCCGGAGGTGTCCGCCGCCGACCCCGTCGACGCCGGCGTCCGTGACGGTCAGGTCAGGCTGACCGAACCCGGACACGGTGCGGCCGAGGACCCGTGCCTCGCCCGCGTCGACGCCCACGTCGGCGGTCACGTCCACGTTCGGCGGCAGCTGGATCCGCAGTTGGCCGGCGTTGACGATCACGGTCACCTCCTTGGTCTGCCCGGTGAAGTCGAGCCGGCTGAGGTCGAGCGTCGCGTCGCCGAACGGCAGACGGTACCGGGACTGCACCTCGTCGACGGTGTTCGGCGACCACACCTCCGTACGCGGTCGCAGGTCGCCGTTGTCGACCTGGTGCTCGGCGATCGAGGAGATGCCGAGGGCGGCCGCGGCGGCGAGACCGAGCGCGATCAGCCAGCGGGCCCGGCCCAGCCACGTGCCGACCAGCAGGCCCAGCGCGATCGTGAGCAGCACCGCCGCGAAGTAGGTGCTCGGGCGTACCCGCAGGACGTTGAGCATGTCGAGCATCGCGACGACGCCCAGCGCGATGAAGATCAGCGAGAAGGTGGCGGCGCCGAGGGCCGAGCGCTCCTTGGGCGGCTTCGGCGGCTTGGCCGGCTTGGGCGGGGCCGGCGGTGGAGGCGGCGGCCCGCCGTAGGGGCCGTGGGGGGCGAACGGCGGTCGGTAGCCGCCAGGCTCCGCCGACGGCCCGGAGGGCTGCGGGTACGCCGGCGGCGGCGGGTACGCCAGCGGCGGCGGGAAGGGGCCCGGAGGGTACGCCTGGACGGGCTCGTCGACCGCGACCCGCGCCGTGGTCGGTGCCGGCGCACCCGTGGTCGGCGCCACCGGCGGCGGGCCGGCCGGCCCGGGCCGCGGCCCGGACGCCTGCCACGGCGCGGTGCCGGCCCAGGGCGACACGCTCGACCAGGTGAACCGCTGGCCGTCCGCGGCGCCGGAGGGCACCGGCCGCGGGGCGCCCTGGTGGCGGTTGAGCAAGAGCGCACCTCCGATGAGGATCGCGGCGCCGAGCAGCACACCGCGGAAGGAGTCGGTCACGATGAAGCCGAACAGCACCGCGCAGCCGACGCCGAGGACGATCGCGGTCACCGGCGACATGCTGGACCGGCCCTTGCCGAGCACGGACTCGATCGGCGACGCGGTGTCGCCCTCGGCCGGGATGATCAGCCAGGCCGTCACGTAGAGCAGCACGCCGACCGCGAAGAACACGGTCAGCACGGCGAAGAGGACCCGCCAGAGGATGGGGTCGGTGTTGGTGGCGCGGCCGATCGCGGCGCAGACGCCGGCGAGATAACGGCCGTTCTGCGGTCGGACGAGGCCGTACCGCGTCATGAAACCCTCGGCGGGGCCGGCGTTCGGCGGCGGCCCGGGAGGGCCGGGGTTCTGCGGCGGCGGCCCGGCGGGGCCCGGGTTCGGCGGCGGCGGCCCGGCGGGGCCGGGGTTCGGCGGCGGGCCGGCCGGGCCGGCGTTCGGCGGTGGCGGCCCGGCGGCGAAGCCCGGGTGGGGCCCAGCGCCGGGGTGGGGCCCGGCGGCGAAGGCGGCGGTGGGACCCGGACCGCCGACGCCCGGGTCGATCGGGACCGTGGGGTCCGCGTCGCGGGGAACGTCGGTGCCCGCGCCGCCGGAACCGGGACCGCCGACGCCGGGGCCGATCGGGACCGTGGGGTCCGCGTCGCGCGGAACGTCGGTGCCCGCGGCGGCGCCGGAGCCGGCGGCCGGCCGCGGTGCCGGGTCGGCCGTGGGGCCGGCGGGCGGCGGAGGCGGCGTACCGGGTGCCGGTGGGGTGCCCGCCGCGACCTCGTCCGGCTGGCGCACGCCGCCGGAGGCGTCGGGGGTTTCGGTCATACCGTCGATACTGCTGGTGCCGCCGCCCGAGCGGCCTCAGGACCGGACCCTGAGCCCACCCTGAGATCTGGGCGGCCGGGGTTGGGGGGCCTCCCCGTGGCCGTCGCGGCCCGCGGCGTGTGACGATCGGTTACACCGGAAGGAGCACGTCATCACCGCCTCGACCGCACCCCGCCTCACCCGCGCTCGCGACCGCCGCATGGTCGCCGGCGTGGCCTCCGGCATCGCCCACCACCTCGGCGTGTCGGTGGTCCGGGTGCGGCTGATGTTCGTGTTGCTGATGGGACTCTCCGGCCTCGGCGTCCTGCTGTACGCGGCCTTCTGGGCCGTCCTCCCGCAGGAGCCCCGCACCGGCGGCGTGCCCGGCAAGCGCGACCTCTCGCAACTGCTGCCCTTCATCCTCGTGGGCGTCGGCGTCCTGCTCACCCAGGGCCTGCTCTTCGGCTCGGTCGGCGTCGCGGCCACCGGCGGCTGGCTGGTCGCCCTCGTCGCGGTCGGCGCCGGCGTGATCTGGCACCAGTCCGACCCGGAGCGGCGCCGGCAGTGGAGCGAGAACCTCCCGCAGGTGCCGTGGCTCGGCGCGGTGGTCGACGAGAGCGACCGGCGGGCGTTCCTGCTGCGCTTCATCGGCGGCGGCGTGCTCGTCGCCGTGGGTGCCATCGGCCTGGTCGCGGTGTACGCGCCGTCCGGCAGCATCAGCGAGGTCATCAACGGCGTGATCTTCGCGCTGGTGGGCCTGGTCGGCGTCGCCGTGGTCGCCGGGCCGGCGCTGTGGCGCACGTTCAACCAGCTCCGCGCGGAGCGCGAGGGACGCATCCGCGAACAGGAGCGGGCCGAGGTCGCGGCCATGGTCCACGACCAGGTGCTGCACACGCTCGCACTGATCCAGCGCAACGCCGGCGACGTCAAGGTCGTCCAGCGGCTCGCCCGTGGCCAGGAGCGGTCGCTGCGCAACTGGCTCTACAAGCCCACCGCCTCGCCGACCGAGCGGTTCGCGGCCGCGCTGGAGCAGGCGGCGGCCGAGGTCGAGGACACGTACGCGATCAACGTCGAGACGGTGGTCGTCGGCGACCGGGAGACCGACGAGCGCGTGGGTGCCCTGGTCGCGGCCGCCCGGGAGGCCCTGGTCAACGCGGCCCGGCACGCCAAGGTCCAGACCGTCTCGCTGTACGCCGAGGTCGAGCCCGACGAGCTGAGCGTCTTCGTCCGCGACCGGGGTGCCGGCTTCGACCCGTCTACAGTGGAGGAAACCCGGCACGGCGTCCGCGGCTCGATCATCGGCCGCATGACCCGCCACGGCGGCCGGGCCGAGATACGCAGCGAACCCGGCGCCGGCACCGAGGTCCGGCTCTTCCTGCCGATCGCCCGCGAGTCAGCCAACACCAGCAAGGACAGGTGAGCGCAGAGATGACCGACGAGCAGACGACGACAGGCGGTGCGGAGGCGTTGCGGGTGTTCGTCGTCGACGACCACGCGATGTTCCGCGCCGGGGTACGGGCCGAACTCGCCGGCCGGGTCGACGTGATCGGCGAGGCCAGCACGGTCGCCGAGGCGATCAACCGGATCGGTGCGCTGGAGCCGGACGTGGTGCTCCTCGACGTCCACATGCCCGACGGGGGCGGGCGGGCCGTGCTCGAGGCGATCCGCCGTACCCACCCGCAGGTCCGCTTCCTCGCCCTGAGCGTGTCCGACGCGGCGGAGGACGTGATAGGCCTGATCCGCGCCGGCGCGCGCGGCTACGTCACCAAGACGATCTCCTCTGAGGAGCTGGCCGCCGCGATCCGCCGGGTCGCCGACGGCGACGCGGTCTTCAGCCCCCGCCTGGCCGGCTTCGTCCTGGACGCGTTCGCCAGCCGGTCCGACACCACGGTCGCCGACCCGGAGCTGGACCAGCTGACCAACCGGGAACGCGAGGTGCTGCGGCTGCTCGCCCGCGGGTACGCGTACAAGGAGATCGCGAAGGAGCTGTTCATCTCGATCAAGACGGTCGAGACCCACGTCTCCAACGTCCTCCGCAAACTCCAGATGTCCAACCGCTACGAACTCTCCCGCTGGGCCGCCGACCGGAGGTTGGTCTAGTTGGCTGGGCTCGGTCGCTTCGCAGCGCCGAGTAGCTCGTGTGGAGCGGTGCCGTCCGACCTTCGCTGGCGCTCGGTCGGACGGCACCGCTCCACACGAGCGCGCTGCTCCGCTCCCTCGCGTGCGTGGCCTCCGTGGTTGGGTGCGGTGGTCGCCGCGGTTTGCTCTTCGCCGCCTCACCCTTGCGTGGTGGGCAGCTGAGGGGCTTGCGGTGATCCGTACGCTTTGATCTGCTTCGCCAGCTCGACGGCTTTCGGTGGCCTTGCCTGAGACAGGGCTTTGACGTCGTCGCTCCTGGTGGTGGGCTCCGTTGGCCTCGCGGCAGTGGGCCCGCTCTTCACCGCGCGTGGGCGTCGGGCGGGCCGGTCGATATTCGTGGGCCTTGCGGCGCTGGGCCCGCTCTTCACCGCCGTCCTCCGCGCTGTGCGGCCCGAGGGCGGCGTTGGCGCACGCCAGGTCGGTGGCCGCCTGCCTCGCGAGCTGGGTGGCCAGGTCGGCGGGCGGCATCCCGCTCCGCTGAGCGTCGCCTCCGCACCGTTCGGAAGGAAGGGCCCCTTCCTAACGCTTTTCACATAGGAAGGGGCCCTTCCAAGCGGTTCTGGGTCTGCTGGCTTCTCGGCGGCCGCGTCGCCGTGGCGGCTTCTCGGCGGCCGCGCCGCCGTGGCGGCTTCTCGGCGGCCGCCTCGCCGTGGCGGGGGTGGCTGGGTAAAAATCCAGCAGAATCTTCGGCGGGCTTGCAACCTTATTTCGAGGTTGGGGCGTCTCCCCTGCTGCACGGAGCGTGTCCGGATGCTGGCGGGAGGCTGTGGACTCGGGGCGAGGGCTGCCGGGATCATGGTGAAATCGATCATGATGTGCAGTGATCGATTTGCCGGATTTAGGGCGTCTTCGGTCTGATGTGCACAGTCGGCTCGACTGTTACAGGCGACTGCCCGATCAGAGATGTAGCTGTTATCTGACCGATGCATTCGACTATTCCGAACACGCTTCACGCGGGCTAGCTTTTGCCGGACAGGCGAAGCGACCCTTCGTCCGATCAAGGAGGCCCCCGTCCATGAGGAAGACCGACTCGACGCCCGACGCCCCAGGTGCCGTTACCGACGGCACGAGCGGCAACGTCGCGTTGGAGGTCAACTCCCCGGTCGACGTCCCCGCGGATCAGGGGCCCAAGAAGGAGTTCGTCGGCCGCTCGCCCGGCCAGCTCGCCTGGCTGCGGCTCAAACGCGACCGCACCGCCGCCATCAGCGCCGTCACGCTCGCGGTGCTCACGATCATCGCGCTCCTCGCGCCGGTGATCTCCAAGCTGCGCGGGATCTCGCCGACGCAGCCGTTCACCGAGAAGCTCAACTACCAGAGCATCCCGCTCGGCTACGCCGGCGGCATGAGCGGCACGCACTGGCTCGGCATCGAGCCCGGCAATGGCCGCGACATCCTGATGCAGCTGGTGTACGGCATGCGCACCTCACTGCTGATCGCCTTCGCCTCCGCCATCGTCGCCTCGACGATCGGCGTCCTGATCGGCATCGTCGCCGGGTACGCGCGGGGCTGGCTCGACGCCGCGATCAACTGGGTGATCGACCTGACCCTGGCGTTCCCGTTCCTGATCTTCGCGCTCGCGGTCATCCCGATCGTCGAGGACAACTTCTTCGGCGAGCGCGATGCCATCCCCGCGAGCTTCCGCGTCATATTGATCATCTGTACGTTCGCGATGTTCAGCTGGACCTACACCGCCCGGCTGGTCCGTGGCCAGGTGATCACGCTGCGGGAACGCGAGTTCGTCGAGGCGGCCCGGGCCGCCGGCGCCGGCACCCGGCACATCCTCTTCCGGCAGTTGCTGCCGAACATCTGGGCGCCGATCCTGGTCACGCTCTCGCTCAACGTGCCGGCGTTCATCACCACCGAGGCCGCCCTGGCGTTCGTCAACATCGGCGTGGTGGAGCCCACGCCGGACCTGGGCCGCATGATCTTCAACTCGATCCCGTACGTGGCCAGCGACCCGTGGTACACGCTCTGGCCCGGCCTGACGATCTTCATTCTCGTGCTCGCGTTCAACCTGCTCGGTGACTCGTTGCGCGACGCCCTGGACCCGAAGTCCACGCGATAACCAGCTTTTCATCAACGCACGTTTCGTTCGGAACACTCGGGAGCTGAGGGAGCCCCAGCCGGGCGGGAAGGGAGAAGACCGTGCGATTTAAGGGAGGAGCGCTGGTAGTCGGCGCTCTTGCCGTGGCGCTCACCGCCGCGGGTTGTAGTGAGACCACCAACGACGACGGTGGCGGCGGCACGACGGAGAACAAGACCCAGACGGGTTCGATCTCCTACGAGGCGGCCGACAACGCGGGTCCGGCCAAGCCCGTCGATGGCGCCCAGAAGGGCGGCACGATCACGATCATGCAGGTGGCCGACTTCGAGCACCTGGACCCGGCCCGTAACTACGTCAACGTGCAGCAGCTGACGGGCGGTCTGATCTACCGGTCGCTCAACGGCTACATCGAGGACGGCAGCGGCAAGATGCTGCTGGTCGGCGACCTCGCCACGAACCCGGGCACCGACGTCAACAAGGACTGCAAGGTCTGGGAGTTCAAGCTCCGCGACGGCCTGAAGTACGAGGACGGCTCGCCGATCACCTCGAAGGACGTCGCCTACGGCATCGCGCGGACGTTCGCCGACGAGCTCAACGAGGGTCCGCACTACATCCAGTCGTGGCTCTACCCGGGCGGCGCCTACAACGCCACCTACAAGGGCCCCTACAACGGTGGTGCGGCGACCCCCGAGGGCATCGAGACGCCGGACGACAAGACCATCCGGTTCAACTTCAAGGACCCGCACTGCGACATGCCGTACGCGGCGGCGCTGCCGACGACCTCGCCGGTGCCGCAGGCCAAGGACACCAAGGGTCAGTACGACCTGCGGCCGTTCTCGTCGGGCCCCTACAAGGTCAAGACCTACACGCGTGACAACGTGCTCGAGCTCGAGCGCAACACCAACTGGGACCCGAACACCGACCCGATCCGCAACGCCTACCCGGACGGGTTCAAGTTCACCTTCGGTCTCGAGGCCCAGCAGATCGCCGAGCGTCTCGTCGCCGACGCCCCCGCCGACCAGGCCTCGATGACCTGGACCGACACCCCGCCGGCGGTCCTTCCGCGGACCACCCAGCCGGGCGTCGCCGAGCGGGTCGCCAAGGGCCCGACGCAGTACGTCTGGTACCTGGGTGTCAACAACCAGCGGATCAAGGACATCAACATCCGCAAGGCGCTCTACTACGGTCTCGACCGTGACGCGGCGCTGAAGGCGATCGGTGGCACCTCGGCCGGCACGCCGGCGAGCACGCTGATGTCCCCGACCACGGCGGGCTTCCAGGCGTTCGACGTCTACAACGCGCCGGCGACCGGTGACCCGGCCAAGGTCAAGGAGATCCTCGGCTCCACCACGGTGCCGCCGCTGGTGCTGGCGCACTCCAACACCCCGCTGCGCACCGCGCAGGCGGAGGCGATCCGGGCCGGCCTGGCGAAGTCCGGCTTCCAGGTCACGCTCAAGCCGATCGAGGCGACGAGCTACTACGACGAGGTCGGCCGCAAGAACAACCCGTACGACCTCTACCTGCACGGCTGGGGTTCGGACTGGCCGACCGGCTCGACGATCATCCCGCCGCTGTACGACGGCCGCGAGATCGTGGAAGAGGGCAACAACAACCTGGCCTACTTCAACGAGCCCAGCATCAACGCCGAGATCGACCGGATCAAGGGTCTGCCGGCCGCCGAGGCCGACGCCGCCTGGACCGCGCTGGACAAGCGGATCATGACGGAGTTCCTGCCCGAGATCCCGGCCTACTACGACGCGACCCACGTGCTGTACGGCTCCAAGGTCGGCAACGCGTTCCTGAGCGACGCCTTCGGCGCGCTGCAGGTCAACAAGGTCTACGTCAAGCAGTAAGCAGTTAGAAACCACGTAACGCCGTAACGGTGCGGGTGGCCTCTTACAAGGAGTGCCACCCGCACCCGGCGCGGCCCCCGATCGGATAGGTGCCCCATGATCCGGTTCCTCACCCGTCGCATCCTCGTCGGCGTCATGACGCTCATCGTGATCAGCGTCATCGTCTTCGGGCTCTTCTTCGCGGTGCCGAGTTCGCCGGCGAAGGTCATGTGCGGGAAGAACTGCGACGCGGCCTCGATCGCCGCGGTCGAGCGGCGGCTGGAGATCGATCAGCCGATCGTCGAGCAGTACACGAAGTTCATGAAGGGCATCTTCGTCGGCCGGACCTACGCGCCGGGCTCCGACTTCGAGGTGCGGTGCGACGCTCCGTGCCTCGGCTTCTCGTTCCGCAACAGCGAGCCCGTGACCGACATCCTCAAGCGCACCATCCCGGTGACGCTCAGCATCGTCGCCGGCGCGGCGGTGCTCTGGTTGCTGATCGGCGTCTCGCTCGGCATGATCTCCGCACTCCGAAAAGGGACCCTCTTCGACAAGATCGCCATCGGTGTCTCGCTGGTCGGCGCGTCGATGCAGGTCTTCTTCTTCGGCCTGATCCTGCTCTTCCTGCTCGTCTACACGACGGGGCTGCTGCCGTTCCCGTCGTACACGCCGATAACCGAGGATCCGGTCGCCTGGGCGACAGGGCTCATCCTGCCCTGGGTGACGTTGGGCTTCCTCAACTCGGCGATCTACGCCCGGCTGTCCCGGGCCCAGATGCTCGAAACCCTTTCCGAGGACTACGTGCGGACCGCCCGCGCCAAGGGCCTGCCGCTGCGCCGCGTCTACACCAAGCACGCGCTGCGCGCGGCCATCACCCCGATCGTCACGATCGCGGGTCTCGACATCGGCGCCTCGCTCGGCGGCACGTTCATCACCGAAACGATCTTCGGTCTGCGTGGGCTCGGCAAGGAGACCGTCGAGGCGGTCGGCTTCCTCAACCTGCCGATCGTCGTCGCGACGGTGCTGCTGGCCGCCGTATTCATCGTCGTCGCCAACCTCATCGTCGACGTGCTCTACGCCGTGATCGACCCACGGGTCCGGCTGAGCTGAAGCACGAGGGAGAACAACAGTGACCGCACCAGCCTCGGCGCCGCAGGCCCCGGACACCAGCACGGGCCCCTACCTCCAGGTCAACGACCTGCGGGTCCAGTTCCCGACCGAGGACGGCGTCGTCAAGGCCGTCGACGGCGTGTCGTTCTCGGTGGAGCGCGGCCGGACGCTGGGCATCGTCGGCGAGTCCGGCTCGGGCAAGAGCGTCACCTCGCTGACGATCATGGGTCTGCACAACACCAAGCGGGCCCGGATCTCCGGCGAGATCCTCGTCGGCGGCCGCAACGTCGTCGGCATGTCGGAGGAGCAGACGCGCCGGCTCCGCGGCCGCGACATGTCGATGATCTTCCAGGACCCGCTGTCCGCGCTGCACCCGTACTACAAGGTCGGCGCGCAGATCGCCGAGGCGTACAAGATCCATCACTCGAACGCCTCGAAGTCCGAGTGCAGGAAGCGCGCGATCGACATGCTGGGCCGGGTCGGCATCCCACAGCCCGCGCGCCGCGCCGACCAGTACCCGCACGAGTTCTCCGGCGGCATGCGCCAGCGCGCGATGATCGCGATGGCGCTGGTCAACGACCCCGACCTGCTGATCGCCGACGAGCCCACCACCGCGCTCGACGTGACCGTGCAGGCCCAGATCCTCGACCTGCTGGAAGACCTCCAGCGCGAGTTCAACTCCGCGATCATCATGATCACGCACGACCTCGGCGTGGTGGCCCAGGTCGCCGACGAGGTCCTCGTGATGTACGGCGGCCGCGCGGTCGAGTTCGGTACCACCGAGCAGGTCATGCGCCGGCCGCAACACCCGTACACCTGGGGTCTGCTGGCCAGCGTGCCGTCGCTGCACGGCGACGCCGACGCCGACCTCGTGCCGATCAAGGGCAACCCGCCGTCGCTGATCAACCTGCCGTCGGGTTGCGCGTTCCACCCCCGCTGCCGGTACGCGGGTCGCAACGGCGACCTGTCGTTCACCGAGGTTCCCGAGCTGCGCCAGGTTCAGGAACGCGGCCACCTGGTCGCCTGTCATCTGTCCGAAGCGGACCGCAAACGGTTCTACGCGGAGGACATCGCACCATCCGCTGGAGTGGCCCAATGACCGAGACCCTGGTTCAGGAACCCGGCTCCGCACCCGTCGAGCCGCAGCGTCCCGCCGGCGAACCGCTGCTCGTCGTCGACGACCTGACCAAGCACTTCCCGGTGCGGTCGGGGATGTTCGGGCAGAAGGCGCTGGTGCGCGCGGTGGACGGCGTCAGCTTCTCGGTGCGACCCGGCGAGACGCTGGGCCTCGTGGGCGAGTCCGGCTGTGGCAAGACCACGACCGGCCGGATGCTGGTCCGCCTGCTGGAGGCCACGTCTGGCACGATCACGTTCGAGGGCAAGGACATCACCCACGCCCGCGGCGCCGGCCTGCGCCAGCTCCGGCAGGACATGCAGATCATCTTCCAGGACCCGTACGCGTCGCTGAACCCGCGCCACACGGTCGGCCGCATCGTGGCGATGCCGTTGCAGGTCAACGGCATCAAGCCGCCGGGCGGCGTGAAGAAGCGCGTCCAGGAACTGCTGGAGCTGGTGGGCCTCAACCCGGAGCACTACAACCGGTACCCGCACGAGTTCTCCGGCGGCCAGCGCCAGCGCATCGGCGTCGCCCGCGCGCTGGCCCTGCGTCCGAAGATCATCGTCGCCGACGAGCCGGTGTCCGCATTGGACGTGTCGATCCAGGCACAGGTCATCAACCTGCTCCGCGACCTCCAGCGCGAGCTGGGCCTGGCCTTCGTCTTCATCGCCCACGACCTGGCCGTCGTCCGCCACTTCTGCCAGCGCATCGCGGTCATGTACCTCGGCAAGATCGTGGAGATCGGCGACCGGAACTCGATCTACGAGCGCCCCGCCCACCCGTACACCCGGGCACTGCTCTCCGCGGTGCCGGACGTCACGAAGATGGGCGCCTCGGGCCGCATCCGCCTGGAGGGCGACGTCCCGACGCCGCTGAACCCGCCGTCCGGCTGCCGCTTCCGCACCCGCTGCTGGAAGGCCCAGGACATCTGCGCCACCGAGGAACCACCCCTCAGCCTCAAGCCCAACGGCGCCAACGCCGCGTGCCACTTCCCGGAAGACGGCACCATCAAGTAACCGCCCTCGCGGTCACGGGATGCCCGCTGATCCGACCAGCCTTCGCGCGGGCAGGGCTGGTCGACCTGGGCTGCCATCTGGTGGCCGCCGAGCCTGAACGTCGATGACCCCGTCGCCCGCGACAACTCGTCGAGGATGCCGGGCCCGAGCGACGGTATCGGAGCGAGCGTGGCCGGGTTGGTCTCCGCCTGCTGTGCGGGTCAGAGCGCGCCGCGGCCCGCGCGGAGCAGGAGGAGCGCGAGTTGGGTGCCGTCGGCGCCGAGGGCCTCGCGGAAGCGTTCGAGGATCTCGCGCTCGCGGGAGAGGACGAGGCGGGTGCCGCCGGACGCGACCCGGGTGGCGCCGACCTGCTGGGACAGGGCCGCGCGTTCCTGCCAGAGGGCGATGATGGCGTTGTCGATCTCGTCGATGCGTTCGCGCATCCCGCGGATGCGTTGGGCGGCGTCGGCGTCGTCGGTGCCGGTGGGCTGGGTCGCGACGTTGGTGGTCATGTCTCGCTCCTTCGGTGGTCGCCCCGCGCGGACCCCGGAGCCGAAGAAAGCCCCGGGCTCCAGGAGCCCGGGGCTTCTCGCAGGTCGATGATCAGCCGCGACCTACAGCTGCCGGACTCCCGGTGCCGTAGTAAAAGTAAAATCGCGGCTGGCGGATCACGTGCGCAAGTATGCCCGCCGACCGCCCGACGGCGCAAGCACAGCACCCCACCTGGTGAGATGCGCGCCACCTCGGGGCCTGGCAACCGGCTGCGCCGCGAGGGCGGCCGGCAGCGGCCTGGCAGCGAGCTGGCGAGCGACTACGCCCCACGCCACCTTCCCCGCGAGGGGAGCCGACCGCGGGGCTGGCAGCGAAGCGGCAGCGAGCGGTGTCTGGCGGGAGCGGCGGTCCGGACCACCGCGGACCCGAGTGGAACAAAGGTCCCGTCCGGGCGACAAGGGCCCGGAATGTTGTCGGAGGGGCGGCATAGACTTCGCGGTGCGATGCGTGCTCTCTTCGAAATCCCGATGCCCGAGGGGCCGGCCCCGGGCCAGGCCGAGGCCCAGCCCGACGCCGAGGCCAGGCCCGACGGCGGGTCCGACGCCGAGGCCAGGCCCAAGCGGCGCCAGCTCGACCCCGACGCGCTGCTGACCGGGCTCAACGGGCCGCAGCGCGACGCGGTCACCCATGCCGGCTCGCCTCTGCTGATCGTGGCCGGCGCGGGGTCGGGCAAGACGCGGGTGTTGACCCACCGCATCGCGTACCTGCTCGCCGCGCGGGACGTGCATCCCGGGCAGATCATCGCGATCACCTTCACCAACAAGGCCGCCGGTGAGATGAAGGAGCGGGTGGCCTCGTTGGTGGGGTCGCGTGCGCGGGCCATGTGGGTGTCGACGTTCCACTCCGCGTGTGTGCGGATCCTGCGGGCCGAGCACGAGCACGCCGGGCTGAAGTCGACGTTCTCGATCTACGACGCCGACGACTCGCGGCGGTTGATGCAGTTGGTGGCGCGGGAGCTCGACCTCGACCCCAAGCGGCATCCGGCGCGGGGGCTCGCCGCCCAGGTGTCCAACCTGAAGAACGAGCTGATCGACCCCGAGACCTTCGCCGACAAGGCCAAGGGGCCGATCGAGCGGGCGGTCGCCGAGGCGTACACGCTCTACCAGCGCCGGCTCAAAGAGGCGCACGCGCTCGACTTCGACGATCTGATCATGACGACGGTGCACCTGTTCCAGTCACATCCGCACGTGGCGGAGAGCTACCGGCGGCGGTTCCGGCACGTGCTCGTCGACGAGTACCAGGACACCAACCACGCGCAATATGTGCTGATCAGGGAGTTGGTCTCCGGCACCGAGGGGCTCGAGCCGGCCGAGCTGTGCGTGGTGGGCGACGCCGACCAGTCGATCTACGCGTTCCGCGGCGCGACCATCCGCAACATCCTCGAGTTCGAGCGCGACTACCCGGACGCCCGCACGATCCTTCTGGAACAGAACTACCGATCCACCCAGACCATCCTCAACGCCGCGAACGCGGTGATCGCGCGCAACCCGTCGCGCAAGCCCAAGCGGCTCTGGAGCGAGCAGGGGGCCGGCGAAAGCATCGTCGGCTACGTCGCCGACACCGAGCACGCCGAGGCCGACTGGGTGGCCCGTGAGATCGACCGGCTGACCGACGAGGAGGGCGCCCGCCCCGGCGACGTGGCCGTCTTCTACCGCACGAACGCGCAATCCCGGGTCTTCGAAGAGGTGTTCATCCGGGTCGGCCTGCCGTACAAGGTCGTCGGCGGCGTCCGCTTCTACGAGCGGCGCGAGGTGCGCGACGCCCTGGCGTACCTCCGTGCGATCGTCAACGACGACGACACCGTGAGCATCCGGCGGATCATGAACACCCCGCGCCGCGGCATCGGCGACCGGGCCGAGGCGGCGGTCGAGGCGCTCGCCAGCCGGGAGCGGATCTCGTTCGGCGCCGCCCTGCGCCGCGCGGCCGAGGCACCGGGCATCTCGACGCGCGCGGTCAACGGCATCGCGGAGTTCGTCGCGCTTCTGGACGGCTTGCGCGAGATGTCCGAGACATCCCCGCCGGAGGAGGTGCTGGAGGCGGTCCTGACCCGCTCCGGCTACCTCGCCGAGATCGAGGAGAGCACCGACCCGCAGGACGCCGGCCGCGTCGAGAACCTCCAGGAGCTGGTCAGCGTCGCCCGCGAGTTCACCGAGCGGGTCGAGGGCAGCGACGAACGCGCCACGCTCGCCGGCTTCCTGGAGCAGGTGGCCCTGGTCGCCGACGCCGACCAGGTGCCCGACGACGACCCCGAACACCAGGGCGTCGTCACGCTGATGACCCTGCACACGGCGAAGGGCCTGGAGTTCCCGATCGTCTTCCTGACCGGCCTCGAAGACGGCGTCTTCCCGCACATGCGCGCACTCGGCGACAACGCCGAGCTGGAGGAGGAGCGCCGCCTGGCGTACGTCGGCATCACCCGGGCCCGGCAGCGCCTCTACCTGTCGCGGGCGGTGACCCGCTCGGCCTGGGGTGCGCCGTCGTACAACCCGACGTCGCGGTTCGTCGCCGAGCTGCCCGAGGAGCTGGTGCGGTGGGAGCGCACCGAAGGCGCGTACACCTCCTGGTCAGGCACCGGCGGCGGCGTCGGCGGCCGCGGCCTGACCGCCCCCACCGGCGGCGCGGCCCGCGGCGGCGGCTTCTCCGGCGGCACACCGAAGGCGGCGGCCCTCGCCCAACGCCTGGGCATCGACGGCAGCCGCCTGTCGACGGCCAGCGAGCTGAAACAGCCCCCGAAGGTCGCGGTCGGCGACCGGGTCAACCACCAGCGCTACGGCCTGGGCCGCGTCCTCGCGGTCGAGGGTCAGGGACCGAGCACCCGCGCTCAGATCGACTTCGGCGACCAGACGATGTGGCTCGTGCTCCGGCACGCGCCGATCGAAAAGCTTTAGACGATGTACTCGGGTCCGCGGTGGTGCGGACCGTCGCTCCCGCCAGACACCGCTCGCTCCGCTTCGCTGCCAGGTCCGCGCGACCCACGGACGCCGGCGGCTGCGATTCGGCAGCCCGCGCAGGCAGCGCGGCAGCGCGCCGACGCCGGGCACCGGCTCGCGCGGCCCGGCCCACGTCCGCGGGTTTCGGGTCGCGGTCTTCGTGGTTTGTCGTCCGGTTCTCGGCTTGCGGCCTGAAGGCTGTTCGCGGATCGCCGCGCCGTCTGCGGCTGGTGGCCTGCCCGCGGTTCGCGGCTCGCGGCCGGGCCTCCGCCTCCGCGCGGGTCCGTCGCGGCTCGCCTAGCTAGGGTCCGTTTCCATATCTGGGGCCGGGCTGCGGCGGGCCCAGCCGCCGTCTGACCGCACGGCGAGACGACCCCTCGTGAAAGGAAGGGCCCCTTCCTGACGCCTCAGCGTTAGGAAGGGGCCCTTCCTTTCACGCTCCGCCTCGCCTCGACCCCAGATATGAAACGGACCCTAGCCGTCTGCGGCTCGTGGCCTGCCTCTGCGGTTCGGGTCCTGCGCTTCGGGCTCCCGGCTTGCGGTCCACGCCTTCGCCTTGGCGCGGCTCTTTCGAGGGCTTGCGGGTCCGGCCGGCATGGCTGCATTCGGCGCCACGTTCGGTGTGCTCGGCGGTGGCCGGGCCCGCCAGCACCGGGGGAAGTTTGGCGGTGGCCCGGCCCGGGTGAGCCGGGCCACCGTCCTCGGGGGGCGGGGAAGCTCAGCAGCCCTTGATCTCGACGCCCTTGGCCTTCAGGAACGGGGCCGGGTCGATCTGGTTCCACATGCCCTGGTGCACCTCGAAGTGCAGGTGCGGGCCGGTGGAGTCGCCCGTCGAGCCCTCGTTGCCGACGATGTCGCCGGGCTTGACCTTGTCGCCGGGGGAGACCGTCGTCTTGTTCAGGTGGGCGTAGTGGGTCAGGATGCCGTTGCCGTGGTCGACGACCACCGAGATGCCGTAGCCGGTGTAGGCCCAGCCGGCGACGGTGACGGTGCCCGCGGCGGCGGCGCGGACCGGGGTGTTCTCCGGCATCGCGAAGTCGATGCCCTGGTGCGGGACGCCCCAGCGCATGCCGAAGCAGGAGGTGACCTCCGCGCCGGGCATGGCCGACGTCCAACCCGTCGCCGCCTTCTTCGTCGACGCCGACGGCTTCGGGGCGGCCTTCTTGGTCTGGGGGGCCTTCTGCACGGCCTTGGGGGCGGCCTTCGCCGAGCCCTTGCTGGGGGTGGCCTTCGCCTCGGCGCTGGCACTGGCGGACGCGCTGGCGCTCGCGGACGCGCTGGGGGTGGCGCTCGGCAGGAGAGTCGCCTCGGGGGAGCGGGCGGCCCGGTCGGCGCGGCTGGCGGCGTCGGCGCGGGCCTGCTGCTGGTCCGCTACCGCGACGGTGGTCGGCGCGCCGGAGTCGTTATCACCGAGAGTAGCGGCTGCGCCACTCGCGATACCGAGTCCGAGAAGGCCGACGGCGGCCAGCGCGACGAGCTTTCCGCGACCCGCCAGCGACGTACGCACGCGGTCGCGGAGGCCGAGCGGGCCCTGTGGCTCCGGCTCGACCGGCCCGTTTTGAGCGTGAAACTCGGTCTCGGGCTGGTGGTCGTACGGGTTGTACTCGTGCACGAGGGGGAACCTCCGTGGTTGTGCGGCACGGACCGGGAAATGGTTGTACGAGCAGGGTTCAACGCGACCACCGGCTCGCGTATGCCGTGTCAGTGCTCACTCAGAGTGAGGGTGGCTATGTCCCGATCTGGCCAGCTACGAACCGGTACGCCACCCGGCCATCGCAGTGGCCCAGGTCACAGTCGTCACTGTGGCGCAGCAAACTTTGCCGCGCGGCGGGCATGAAAAAACCGCCCATCGCGGCGGCGACAGGCGGTCGAAGGGACAATACCCTGTGTCAGGGCTCCGCTACTCAGCTGTAGATTGAGGCGACTTGTAGCTGGATGTCCACTCCGCGCTCGCGGAAGAAGGGGATCGGGTCCGTAGACTCGCCGTTGATCTGTGTCTCCAGGTGGAGCTGCGACCCGTACGCGTGGCCGGTGTTGCCCACCAGGCCGATCATGTCGCCGGCCTTGACCTGCTGGCCCTTCTGCACCAGGACCTGCCGGGCGTGCGCGTAGACGATGTCGGTGCCGTCGCCGTGGTCGATCACGACGGCCAGGCCGTAGCCGCCGATCCAGCCGGCCTCCTTGACGACGCCGTCGTGGACCGCGGCGAACGGGGTGCCCTCGGGAGCCACCAGGTCGATGCCGGCGTGCAGCTGGCGGCCCTGGAGTCCGTACGGCGTGGTGAACGTGTAGCCGGTGAGCGGCAGCTGCCAGACGTCGGGAGACTCGGCGAGCGAGGTCTCCATCTTGTCGGAGCGCTCGGACCGCGAAGCCTTGTCGGCGGTTTGCGCGCGATCCTGGAGGGCATTGTCGACCGAGGCGCTCTGCAGGTCCGCGAGGACAGCCGGGTCGACGGCCTTGGCGTCGGGCATCGCGCTGGCGCCGAGTGCGACGACACCGGCTCCGACGAACGCGCCGGTGACGACGATGGCGTAGCGGCTGCGGGGCGGGGTAGGGACGCGTCGCCGACCGCGATATCGGTCCTTCTCAGACGACAAGCGCTGGCGCACGCACACCCTCCGTTGTCGGAACAGTAGAGCGATCGTCGGCGTCGGTGACGGGGGGTAACGCCGATGGACCGCGATGCCATTCCGGGGGGAAACGGGATGGCAGCCGTGGGACACGGTAGCCAACCCCTAGGCGACTCTCAAGCCGTACGGCCATTTCCGGGGCGTTAAGTCTCTCCGTCCGTTGTGGATTGCCGGATTTCGTTACCATTTGTCGCCACACTCGTTAATAGCCCTCCGTAACATCGACTATTACGGATAGTCATGTGGCACGCCGCACCTGATCTCGCCCCTAGGGGCGAAATCGGGTTACCGTTCGTTCAGGCAATGCGCCAGGGAGAGGGTGGGGGTTCATGGGTTCTCGAGTACGCGTGGTCGTGGCCAAGCCGGGTCTCGACGGTCACGACCGTGGCGCCAAGGTCGTGGCGCGCGCCTTGCGCGACGCGGGCATGGAGGTCGTCTACACCGGCCTGCACCAGACCCCGGAGCAGATCGTGGAGACCGCCATCCAGGAGGACGCGGACGCGATCGGGCTGTCCGTCCTCTCCGGAGCCCACATGACGCTCTTCAGGCGGGTCGTCGAGCTGCTGGCCGAGCGGGGTGCCGGCGACATCGTCGTGTTCGGCGGCGGCATCATTCCCGAGGCCGACATTCCGGAGCTCCAGAAGATGGGCGTCGCGAAGATCTTCACGCCCGGCGCGCCGACCCAGAGCATCGTCGACTGGGTACGCGAAAACGTCGCCCAGCCGGTCGGCTGAGCGGCCGCGAAATAGGGGAGAGGCCGGACGCACCCCTCACACGCCCGGCCTCTCTATGCACGATGCCCCGCCGCCACCCCTCGACCGACAGGGCATCGGCCGTCTTCGCCGGCTTTGTCCCCGTACCGCCGCCGACACTGACTCAACGACACCCCAAACCGGCGGTTACGCGCCTTCGGCGAAATTCCCCGAGAAACCTGGCGCTGTGGAGTGGCGCACAGCGCAGGCCCGCTCGGTTGCCCGGAGCGGCTCCCTCGCTAGGCTCGCGACAAATACCAGATGGCCGCGGCGCAAGGGTGCGTCGCGAAGGACGAGGACGGGACGCGTAAACGTGGACCTGTACGAGTACCAGGGGCGCGATCTCTTCGAGCGGCACGGCCTGCCCGTGCTCGCCGGCGGCGTCGCCGAGACCCCGGAGGAGGCCCGCGCGATCGCCGACCGCCTCGGTGGCCGCGTGGTCGTGAAGGCTCAGGTGAAGGTCGGCGGCCGCGGCAAGGCCGGCGGCGTCAAGCTCGCCGACGGGCCGGAGGAGGCGGTGGCCCGCGCCACCGACATCCTCGGCATGGACATCAAGGGCCACACGGTCCACCGGGTGATGCTCGCCGAGACGGCCGACATCGTCGAGGAGTACTACTTCTCTTATCTGCTCGACCGCGCCAACCGGACGTTCCTGTGCATCGCCAGCGTGGCCGGCGGCATGGACATCGAGCAGGTCGCCGCGGAGACCCCCGAGCGGGTCGCCAAGATCGCCATTGACGCCAACAAGGGCGTGGACGAGGCGACCGCGCGCGAGATCGTCGCCGCGGCGCGGTTCCCGGCCGAGGTCGCCGACCAGGTCGCCGACATCGCGGTCAAGCTCTGGAAGGCGTTCGTCGCCGAGGACGCCACGCTGGTCGAGGTGAACCCGCTGGCCAAGGTCGCCGACGGCCGGGTGCTCTGCCTCGACGCCAAGGTCACCCTCGACGAGAACGCGGGCTTCCGCCACCCCGACCACGAGGCGCTGGTCGACCAGAGCGCGGTCGACCCGCTCGAGCAGGCGGCGAAGGCCAAGGACCTCAACTACGTCAAGCTCGACGGCGAGGTCGGCATCATCGGCAACGGCGCGGGCCTGGTCATGTCGACGCTCGACGTGGTCGCGTACGCGGGGGAGGAGCACGGCGGCGTCAAGCCGGCCAACTTCCTCGACATCGGGGGCGGCGCGAGCGCGGCGGTCATGGCCAACGGCCTCGAGATCGTGCTCTCGGACCCGAGCGTCAAGAGCGTCTTCGTCAACGTCTTCGGCGGGATCACCGCCTGCGACGAGGTCGCCAACGGCATCATCCAGGCGCTGGCGCTGCTCGAACAGCGCGGCGAGGCGGTCGCCAAGCCGCTGGTCGTCCGCCTGGACGGCAACAACGCGGAGGCCGGTCGCGCGATCCTCGACGGCGCGGCCAACCCGCTCGTGGAGCGGGTGGACACGATGGACGGTGCGGCCCAGCGGGCCGCCGAGCTCGCGGCTGCGGGGGTCTGACAATGGCGATCTGGCTCACCAAGGACTCGAAGGTCATCGTCCAGGGGATGACGGGCTCCGAAGGGTCGAAGCACACCCGCCGCATGCTGGCGGCCGGCACCAATGTCGTCGGCGGGGTCAACCCGCGCAAGGCCGGCACGACGGTCGACTTCGACGGCACCGCGCTGCCGGTGTTCGCGAGCGTCGCGGACGCGATGAAGGAGACCGGCGCCGACGTCTCGGTCATCTTCGTCCCGCCGCAGTTCACCAAGGCCGCGGTCGTCGAGGCGATCGACGCCGAGATCCCGCTCGCCGTGGTGATCACCGAGGGTGTCCCGGTGCACGACACGGCCGCGTTCTGGGCCTACAACGTCGCCAAGGGGCAGAAGACGCGGATCATCGGGCCGAACTGCCCGGGCATCGCGTCGCCCGAGGCGTCCAACGCCGGCATCATCCCGGCGGACATCACGCCCGCCGGCCGCATCGGCCTGGTCAGCAAGAGCGGCACGCTGACCTACCAGCTGATGTACGAGCTGCGCGACATCGGCTTCTCCACGTGCGTGGGCATCGGCGGCGACCCGGTCATCGGCACGACCCACATCGACGCGCTCGCGGCGTTCCAGGACGACCCGGAGACCGAGGCGATCGTCATGATCGGCGAGATCGGCGGCGACGCGGAGGAGCGGGCGGCGGCGTTCATCAAGGAGAACGTGACCAAGCCCGTCGTCGCGTACATCGCGGGGTTCACCGCGCCGCCCGGCAAGACGATGGGCCACGCCGGCGCGATCATCTCCGGCTCGTCGGGCACCGCCGACGCCAAGAAGGCGGCGCTGGAGGCGGCCGGCGTCCGGGTCGGCAAGACCCCGAGCGAGACCGCGCGGCTGATGCGCGAGATCGTCAAGAACGGCTGAAGCGAAAGGAAGGGCCCCTTGTTAACGCCTAGGCGTTAACAAGGGGCCCTTCCTTTCGCATTCAGTTGTAGACGCCCGGATAGGTACGGGTGAAGTTCAGCGTCAGGCTGGCCACGATGTTGATGACGCTGAGCGCGATCGCGACCCAACCGATCACCTGCGAACGGCCGAAGCGGCGGGCGTCCCGCAGCGACAGGACGCCGAAGAGGATGCCGAGGATGCCGCAGCAGATCAGGCCGATGACGATGCCCAGCACACCCCACAGCACGCTGTGGTCCTGCGCGGCCCAGCCCTGCCCGTAGCCGCCGCGTCCCGGCCCGCCCGGGCCGCCCGGGCCGCCGGGTCCACCCGGCCCGCCGGGATAGCCCGGGGGCGGCCCGCCCGGGGGCGGGTATCCGCCCGGCGGCGGATAGCCCGGCGCACCCTCGCCCGGCCCGCCCGGTGGCGGATATCCCGGCGGCGGCCCGCCCGGCCCCGGCTCCTGCCCCGGATAACCGCCCGGCCCCGGCTGCTCACCCGGATAGCCGCCCGGCCCGGGCTCCTGCCCCGGATAGCCGCCCGGCCCGGGCTCCTGTCCTGGATAGCCGCCCGGCCCGGGCTCTTGACCCGGATAGCCGCCCGGCGGTCCACCCGGTGGGTAGCCGCCCGGCGGCTCCGGCTCCGGGCCGCGGGTGATCGGCCCGCCCGGAGGGTACGACGGGCCGGTCGGCGGCTCGGGAGGCTGGCTGGTCGGGTCCGGCGGATGAGGCGGCTGTGCCCCTCCAGGCGGCGGAGCCCCGCCGGGCGGCGGTGTGCCGCCGGGCGGCGGTGCGCCACCGGGCGGCGGTGGCCCGCCCGGCCCGCGCGGCTCGTCGGGCTCCTGCTCGCGGGGCGGGTATTCGGCGGTCATGCGGTGCCTCCCGGTCCTTCGCACCGATTACACGGTTTCGCCGTATGTTATCCCCTAATTTACGAAGTAAGTCCGTTTCCGTGGCCGACGTGATGATCGAGGCCCGTGGTGTCGCGTCCAGCCTGCGGTGCCGGCGTGGAAAAGTAGGCGGCGATGCGCAGTCCGACCCCCGACGGCCCCACCCCGGCCGCCGGCGAGCCGCGGGACCCGGTCGAGGCCCCGGGCCGCGGCGTGGGCGAAGACGACCCGCGCCGGCCGCAGACACACGGACCCGCCGCACCGAAGCCAGCCGCCGCCAGCCAGGACGGCGGCCACGACGGCGACGGCCGCGAGGACCGCGGTGACAACGGCCGCGAGGACCGCGGCCGCGA
>Ga0164243_10003240_pt1 | contig 26202 bp, 25 predicted proteins | sample OricompcompostOP_FD_108781 | JGI IMG/M metagenome (GOLD analysis project Ga0164243, IMG submission 108781) | Organic Plus compost microbial communities from Emeryville, California, USA - Original compost - Organic plus compost (OP) | ecosystem: Engineered > Solid waste > Mixed feedstock >...
CCCCCGACCCCCTACCCCCTACCCGACCGCCGCGTCTCTCTTGCCCTCGTAAAGCCTGGCCTTTTATGTTTCGTGGCTCTGTCCACTTAACTGGCGCACAAACGCCGCGAAGGGGGGAAGTCAGTTTGTCAGAGGTCATCATCCACGACGATGAGAACTTCGAGCGCGCGCTCAAGCGCTTCAAGAAGAAGTGCGAGAAGGCCGGGATCCTGTCGGATCTCCGCAAGCATCGCCACTACGAGAAGCCGAGCGAGCGCCGGAAGCGGAAAATGAACGCCGCGATCCGGAAGAATCGTCGCAGCCGTCACGGCTGACCGCCGCGATGTCTCAACTGCTCGCGCAACTCCAGGGTGACCTGAACGCCGCCCGGAAGGCGCAGGATCGGGCACAGGTCACGCTCCTCGGCACCATCATCTCCGATGCCCGCAACCGCGAGATCGAGCTCAAGCGCGATCTGACGGACGAGGACGTCGTCGATACGCTGCGCAAGGGCATCAAGAAGCGCCGAGAATCGATCGAGATGTACGAGAAGGGCGGTCGCGCCGATCTCGCCGCGACCGAACGGAGCGAAGTCGAGCTGTTGGGCAAGTATCTCCCGGCCGCGGTGAGCGACGAGGAGATTCGCGCGGCAGTGGTCGCCGCGATCGCGGGAGGCGCCGCCAACGTCGGCGCCGTGATGGGCAAAGTGATGGGCCAGTTCAAGGGACGCGCGGAGGGCGGCACGATCAACGCGATCGTGCGCGAGGAGTTAGCCAAAAAAGCCTGACGCTCGATCCCCGTGGCAATCGAAACCCGGACCAGCGATCCCCCTCGCCGGTTCGGGTTTTTTGATCCGATCCGTTCCACGTAGACTTTTCGTTCAGTGAACGCACACGCGCTTTCCATTCTCGAGTTCCCCCGCGTGCTCGACGTCGTCGCCGGCTTTGCCAGCTCCGACCTCGGCGCCGCCGGGGTGCGTGCGCTGCAGCCGACGACCGATCTGCGGTGGCTGGAGAGCGAGCATGTGCGCGTCGCGGCGATGCGCGCGGCGCTCCAGGGCGACGATCCCTGGACGCCCGGCCCGATCCCGGATCTCACCGGGGCGCTCACCCGGCTGCGGGTGATCGGCAGCCTCTGGTCGGGCGTCGAGCTGATGGGTGCGGCAACCCTCCTGCGGACGTCGCGGCGCACCGACGCGCATCTGCGCGACCCCAAGCGGCCGGCGATGGTGCGCGCGCTTCTCGCGCCGCTGCTCGACCGGCTGATGACGGCGCAGGCGCTCGAGGATCGCATCGAGCGCACGATTCAGGACGACGGCACCGTGAAGGACGACGCGTCGCCCGCGCTGCGCCGCATTCGCAACGCGCTCCGCGCGGCGCAGGGCGAGCTCGTTCGCATCCTCGAGCGCGAGATGGCGCGGCTCGAGCCGCACCACCGTGTGGCCGACGCATCCGTCACGATGCGCAACGGCCGGCTCGTGATTCCGGTGCGGCGCGGCGGACAGGTCGTGTCGGGCGGCATCGTGCACGACACGTCGGCGTCGGGAGGCACGCTTTACGTCGAACCGCCCGCGGCGGTGGCGTTCGGCAATCAGATGCGCGAGCTGGAGTCCGAGGAATTCGAGGAGGTCGAGCGCATCCTGCGCGAGCTCACCGACGAGCTGCGCCCGCGGCGCGAAGAGATGATCGCGACCCTCGAGGCGCTCGTCGCGCTCGACACGCTCTATGCCCGCGCGCGCTTCGGCGACCGCTACGCGTGCGCCCCGGCGACGCTCGCGCCGGCGCGCGACGGCTTCGACATTCGTAACGGCCGCCACCCGCTGCTTCTCGCCCAGGGCGCGGACGTCGTTCCGTTCGATCTGCGCATGGAGCCGTCGGAGCGGACGCTGCTCGTATCCGGCCCGAACACGGGCGGCAAGACCGTGCTTCTCAAGGCACTGGGCCTGATCTCCGCGCTGGCGCAGGCGGGCGTGCCCGCCCCGGTCGGACCGGAAAGCCGGATCGCCATCTTCGACGACGCCTTCGCCGACGTGGGCGACGAGCAGTCGATCGAGGCGAGCCTCTCGACCTTCAGCGCGCACCTCAAGAACCTCGCCGAGATCCTGCGGCTGGCGAGCGCCGATTCGCTGGTGCTCATCGACGAGCTGGGCTCGGGCACCGATCCCGTCGAGGGCGCGGCGCTGGGTTGGGCGATCCTCGAGTCGCTCACCGCGCGCGGCACGATGACGGTCGCCACGACGCACCTCGGCACGCTCAAGGAGCTGGCGGGGCAGGTGAGCGGGGTGGTCAACGCGTCGCTGCAGTTCGACGCGGTTGCCCTCGCGCCGAGCTATCGGCTCATCAAGGGGATTCCCGGGCGGTCGTACGGCATCTCGATCGCGCGCCGGCTGCGTCTCCCCGACGCGGTGGTCGATCGCGCCGAAGAGCGGCTGCCGCAGAACGAACGCGACGTGGCGCTGCTCATCGAGCAGCTCGAGCGTCGTGAGGAAACGCTCAAGGCCCGCGAGGCCGAAGCCGCGGCGATTCTCGACGACGCGCGACAGCGCATCGCCGATCTCGCGAAGCGCGAGCGGAACGTCCGCGAGCGCGAGCGCGCCGCGGAGAAGGCGGCTCGACAGGACGCGCGCCGCTACCTCCTCGACGCGCGCGCCGAGATCGATCGCACCATCCGGGAGCTCAAGGCCAAGGGCGCGGAAGCGGTGGACGACGCCGCTCGCGACGCCCGCAAGCGCGCCGAGGACCTCGCGGCGAAGCAGGGCGTGGAGCTCGAGCGGCTGGAGCGCGAAGAGAGCAACGTGCGCCGTCGCACGACCGCGCCGCGCCGGGCGAAGGACGAAACGATCGAGGTCGGCGACATGGTCGAAGTCGCGACGCTCGGCGGAAAGCTCGGCCGAGTGGTGGAAGTGCGGGACGGCGACCTCGTCGTGGCGGTCGGCGCGATGAAGCTGAACGTGCCGCGCCGCGCCGCGGCGCGGAGCGCGCAAGCGCCGCCGTCGGATGCGGCGAACGTATGGACCGGCGACATTCCCGACGTGCACGTGGCGACCGAAGTCGATCTGCGCGGGATGCGCCCCGACGAAGCCGAGGGCGCGGTGCTCTCGGCGCTCGACGCCGCGGTGAGCGCCGATCTCCGGAGCCTGCGCATCATTCACGGCAAGGGCACGGGTGCGCTGCGCGAACGAGTGGCCGAGATGCTTCGGAAGGACACGCGAGTCAAACAGTTCAGGCTCGGCGCCTGGAATGAAGGCGGAGCGGGCGTGACGCTGGCGGAGTTCGCGTGATTCCCGACGAAGTCGTCGATCGCGTTCGCAACGAGACGGACATCGTCTCGCTGATCGGCGAGTTCGTGAAGCTCAAGCGGGTCGGGAACAGCTATCGCGGGCCGTGTCCGTTCCACCACGGCAAGAATCCGAACTTCTCGGTCACGGATCGCGGCTACAACTGCTTCAAGTGCGGCGAGTCGGGCGACGTCTTCACCTTCGTGCAGAAGCACCTCGGCATGTCGTTCGTGGAGGCGGTGAAGCTCGTCGGCGAGAAGTCCGGCATCGAGGTCCGCGAGGTCGCGCGGCACGTCGAGCAGGCGGATCCGCGCGAGCCGATCTGGGAGCTGAACGCGCACGCCGCGGAGTTCTTTCAGGCGGAGCTCTGGGACGCGCCGGAGGGGCGTGTGGCGCGCGACTACCTCGCCTCGCGCGGGTTCTCGCGCGACGACGCCGAGCGGTTCTCGATCGGCTACGCACCGCGCGACTCGGCGACGATGCGCGGCGCGCTGCGGGCGCTCGGCTTCGACGACGAGCGGCTCAAGGCGGCCGGGCTTCTGCGCGAGAAGCAGGATAAGCCGGACGAGCTGTCGGCGCGGTTCCGCGGCCGGCTGATGATTCCCATTCACGACGCGTCGGCGCGCATCGTGGGCTTCGGCGGACGCATCCTCGGCGTCGGTGAGCCGAAGTATCTGAATTCCGCGGATTCCCCCGTATTCTCGAAGCGACAGCTGCTCTACGGCATGCACCGCGCGAAGCACGCGGCGCGCAAGGCCGACCGGCTCGTGATCGTCGAGGGGTACTTCGACGCGATGCGCCTGATGCTCGCGGGCATCGAGGAGGTCGTCGCGCCGATGGGAACGGCGCTCACCGAGGAGCAGGCGGCGCAGATCCGGAAGTACACGGCGAACGTCTTTCTGCTGTACGACAGCGACCAGGCGGGGCTCAAGGCGACGTTCAAGTCGGGGGACGAACTGCTCGCCAGGGGCGCGTCGCCGCGCGTGATCACGCTCCCCGACGGCGAGGATCCGGACACCTTCTTCGCGAAGGAGGGCGCCGAGGGCTTCGAGCGCGCCGCGGGGGAGGCGGTGGACGTCTTCGAGCGAAAGATTCAGATTCTCGAACGGGGCGGATGGTTCGCCGACCTTCATCGCAAGCGACAGGCACTCGACAAACTCTTGCCGACGATTCGAGTCACCGCGGACGCGTTCCTGAAGGATCTGTACATCGCCCGCACGGTCGAGGCATCCGGCGTTCGGCGGGAGACGATTCTCGACGAGCTGCAGGGGCAGCCGCGCGAGCGTCGCCGGCCGCGCGTCGCGACGGAAATCAGGCCCCATGACGACGGCGCGCCGCCGTTCGACGACGATGTCGCCGAGGCGCGGCCGCCCGTTCGCCGGAAGGAGCGCCGTGCCGATCGGCAGTCGTCGGCCGTCCGCGCGGAGCGGGAGCTGGTGCGCATGCTGCTCCATCAGCGTCGGTATCTCGACGGCGCGGCGGAACGAATTGGCCCGGACATGTTCGCGGATCCGGTCTACCGTGACATCTTCAGTGTGTTGACGGCGCACGAGCACGACGCGTCGGTCGAAGCCATCGCGGCTGACCTCGACGAGGAGGCGACGGTGGTGCTCCAGGAGCTGCTCGCCGAACAGGGCGGGCTGGATCGCGCCGAAGAGTCGGTGCGCGGCAGCATCAACGCGATGCTCGCGCGCGAAATCGCGGACCGGTTGAGCGAGATCGACCGGCTGTTGCCCGTCGCCGATGGCAGTGCCGAGGACGAGTTGATCCTCGAGAAGAAGAAGCTGTTGGCCGAGATGCAGACGTTCGGCCGGCAGCGCTGGAAGAACTTCGTTCCCAAGCGTTCGTGACCCTCGCCGTCGGAGAGTGCCAGTGCATCCAGACGTGTCCGCGTTGCTCGCCGTACAGGAAGACGATCTTGCCATCGACGCCCTCGAGCAGGAGCTCGCGGCGTTGCGTCCACGTCTCGATCAGATGGCGAAGGAGCGCGATCGAGCGATCGTCGCTCTGAATGCCGCGAAGCAGGCGGCGGAGGCCGAGGAGCGACGACGCGCTGAAGTGGCCGACCGGGTGGCGCAACACAAGGCGCTCCACGACAAGAACCAGGCAGCGCTCAACGCCATCACGTCGATGCGCGAGGCCACGGCTGCCACCGCGCAGCTCGAGCAGGCGAAGCGGATGATCGACGAGGACGAGCGCGAGCTTGGAGCGATCGGCCAGCGCCTGCAGGACGCGAATCACACCGTCGCCGAGCGCGAGCGAACCGCGGCCGAGCTCGAGACGGCGCAGGAAACAGCGCGGGCGTCGCTCTCGGCCGATCAGGCGAAGCTGGAGAACGACCTCGAGCGCGCGCGTGCGGAACGCCTGACGAAGGCGCAGCAGGTGCCGCGAACGTTGCTGTCGCAGTACGATCGCATGCGGTCGCGTCGGCGGAGCCGGGTGGTTTTTCCACTCAACGGCGACTCGTGCGGGAATTGTGATACGATGATCCCGATGCAGCGCCGGAGCGCGATGACGGGCAGCTCGCGCACGGAGCTGTGCGAGGGGTGCGGAATGATGTTGTACGCACCGGAATGATGGTTGAGAGGGCTATGGCCCTCCGATAGCTTTCGCGCGTGACTGTTTCCGAGTTGCGCGCACGTCCGCAAGCGCGCTGGCTGCTCCCTCGAGAGCCGGATCCCGCCGTGGTCGCGCAGCTGCAGGACGATCTCCGTCTTCCGCTGGCGCTCTGCCGCCTGCTGGCGGTCCGCGGCTTTGGCGCGTCGGACGAGGCGAAGACCTATCTTCGCCCGCGCCTCGACCAGCTTCACGCGCCGCACACGTTGATGGATCTCGATCGCGCCGTCGCGCGGCTCGTGACCGCGCTGCGCGAGCAGGAGACCATCCTCGTTCACGGCGACTACGACGTCGACGGGATCTGCTCGACCACGCTGATGGTGCGCACGATCCGCACGCTCGGCGGCAAGGTCGTGCCGTTCATCCCGAACCGGATGACGGACGGTTACGATCTCACCGCCGCCGGCGTGCGCGCGGCGCGCGAGCACGGCGCGACGCTCGTGCTCACGTGCGACTGCGGCACGAGCGCGCTGGCCCCGATCGCCGAGCTGCAGGCCAGCGGCATCGACGTCATCGTCAGCGATCACCACCTGCCGGGCGGTCCGCTGCCTGCGGCGTTCGCGGTGCTCAATCCCAAACGGCCCGGGTGTCCGTCGCCGGACAAGGATCTCGCCGCGGTGGGCGTGGCGTTCAAGCTCGCGCTGGCGCTCACGCGCGCGGTGGGCGGCAACGAGAACGCCGTCTACAAGCTGCTCGACCTCGTCGCGCTCGCGACGATCGCCGACGTGGCGCCGCTGCGCGGCGAGAATCGCATCTTCGTGCGCTATGGACTGCGGCTGCTGAACGACCCGGAGCGGCCGGGCATTCGCGCGATGGTGCGGGCCGCGGGGCTCGAGGGGAAGGCGCTCACGTCGGGGCGCGTGGGCTTCGTGCTCGCGCCGCGACTCAACGCCGCCGGCCGGCTGGGCAGCGCGCTCCGCGGGGTCGAGCTGTTGATGGCGACCACCGAGGCGGAAGCGAATCCGATCGCGCGCGAGCTCGAGGAGCTGAACGCGCGCCGGCAGGAGATCGATCGCGCGACGCTCGCGCGGGCGCGCGAGATGGTGCTCGCGATGGATCTGCCGTCGACGTTCGGGATCGTCGTCGCCGAGCAGGGGTGGCATCCCGGCGTCATCGGGATCGTGGCGTCGCGACTGGTCGAGGAGTTCGGGCGGCCGACGGTGCTCGTCGCGCTCGAGGGGGCGGAAGGAAAGGGGTCGGGGCGGTCGATCAGCGCGTTCGACCTGCACGGCGGACTGTCGGAGTGCCGCGACCTGCTCATCCGCTTCGGCGGGCACTACTCGGCGGCGGGGGTGACGATTGCCGCCGATCGCGTCGCCGAGTTTGCGGCGCGCTTCAACCAGATCGCCGCGTCGCGACTCACGCCGGACGATCTCGTGCCGGAGATGCGGGTCGACCTCGAGGTGCCGTTCGATCAGGCGAACGGCGAGCTGGAGACGCTGATGCGTCACCTCGAGCCCTGCGGAATGGGGAATCCGTCCCCGCTGCTCGTGTCGCGCGGCGTGGTGGTCGCCGCGCCGCCACGCACCATCGGCAAGGACGGGCTCAAGCTCCTGCTCCAGGGTGACGAGCGGGAGCTCACGGCGATCGGGTGGGGGATGGCGCCGCGCGCGAAGGAGCTGGACGTCGGCATGCGCATCGACATCGCGTATCGTCTCGAGCGCGACGAGTTTCGCGGCGAGTCGCGGCTGCAGGCCCGCCTCGCCGACTTCCGCGCGTAGCATGCGCATCATCGCCGGAAAGTGGCGCGGGCGCCGCATCGACGCGCCGCGCGGCGACGCGGTTCGTCCGACGGGCGATCGCGTTCGCGAAGCGTGGATGAGCATCGTGAACCCGTGGCTTGCCGAAGCGCGCGTGCTCGATCTCTTCTCGGGCTCGGGCGCCCTCGGCCTCGAGGCGCTGTCGCGCGGCGCGGCCAGCGTGGACTTCGTCGAGAACGCCGCCACGAGCCTCGCCACCATCCGGCGCAACGCCGAGCTGCTCGGCGCGGGGGATGGCGCGGTGATCCATCGCGGCGATGCGCTTCGGTACATCGAGACCCTCGCGCCGCACGCGTACGACGTCGCGTTCGCCGACCCGCCCTACGACTTCGGGCTCGCGACGCAGGTGGCGGAGCGATGGCTCGAGACCCCGTTCGCGGACGTGCTGGGCATCGAACATCGGGTCGACGAGCGTCTGCCGGGGGACGGCGAGCGCAGAAAGTATGGTGGCACCGTCATCACGTTCTACCATGCGTAGACCGAGTGGTTTAGCCTTGAGCGCATGAGAACCGCCATCTACGCCGGCAGCTTCGACCCGATGACGCGCGGACACGAGGACCTGATCCGTCGCACGCTGGGGTTCGTCGACCGGCTGATCGTCGCCGTCGCGCAGAATTCGTCCAAGCAGCCGCTGTTCACCATCGACGAACGCGTCGACCTCATGCGGCGCGCGATCGGCCCCGAGTCGCGCATCGAGGTGAAGAGCTTCACCGGCCTTCTGGTCGACTTCGCGCGGGGGGAAGGCGCGAGTCTGTTGATTCGCGGCCTGCGGGCGGTGAGCGACTTCGAGTACGAGTATCAGATGGCATTGATGAACCGCCACCTCTCGCCGGGGCTGGAGACGATCTTCATGGTGCCGTCGATCGACACGACCTACATCAGCGCCAGCCTCGTGCGCGAAGTGGCGCGGCTCGGCGGCGACGTGTCGACCCTCGTGCACCCGATCGTCGCGGACGCGATGCGCGCCAAGATCGCGGCGGCATGAGCTTTCTCGACGACGTGCAGGCGCGCGCCGCAGCCGGGCCGCGTCGCATCGTCTTTCCCGAATCGGCCGACGAGCGCACGCGAACGGCCATCGCCGAGCTCGCGCGGCTACGCATCGTCGAGCCGATTGCCGTGCTCGATCCCGCCGCGCCGGAAACCCATGCGGCGGTCCGCGCGCTCGGTGTCGAGACGGTCGATCCGCTTCATCACCCGCTCTGCGAGCCGGCCGCCGAGGGACTGTGCGTGGCCCGGCCGGGGAAGATCACGCCCGCCGCGGCGGCCGCGCTGCTGCGCACGCCGCTTTACCTGGCCGACGCGATGGTCGCCGCCGGTGAGGCCGACGGCTGCGTCGCCGGCGCGGTGCACACGACCGGCGATGTGATCCGCGCCGCACTGTGGATGGTCGGGTCGGCCGAGGGCGTGCGCACGGTTTCGAGCGCGTTCTACATGGTCGTGCCGGCATTTCGCGGCACCGATGGCCCCGAAGTGCTGACGTTCACCGACTGCGCCGTGGTGCGCTATCCGACCGCGACGCAGTTGGCCGACATCGCGATTGCCGCGGCGGCGGACCGACGCCGTATCGTCGGCGACGAGCCGCTCGTCGCATTTCTGAGCTTCAGCACGCGGGGCAGCGCCGAGGGTGGATCGGTCGATCTGGTGCGAGCGGCGGTCGCGGAGGTCCGGGCGCGTGCGCCCGGACTCGCCGTGGACGGAGAATTGCAAGGAGACGCTGCGCTCGCCAGCGTCGTCGCGTCACGGAAGGCTCCGGACAGCGCCGTCGCCGGGCGGGCGAACGTGCTCGTATTTCCGTCGCTCGACGCCGGCAACATCGCCTACAAGCTGGTGCAGCGGTTGGCCCATGCGAGTGCCGTTGGACCGATCGTGCAGGGACTGCGACGACCGTGCAGTGATCTCTCGCGCGGCGCGGTGGTGGACGACATTATCAATGTGGCTGCCATCACGGCGCTCCAATCCGCCGATGCGCCGGTGGCAACGAACGTGTCTCATTAGGGACTACTCGGAGAGTACGACATGAGCTTCTCGATCAAGAAGGATGGGGAGATCGTCGTGGTGGATGTCGAAGGACAACTCATCGTGGGCAACCGGCAGGAGCTGAAGCAGAAGGTCCTCGATGAGCTGGAGCGCGGCGAGAAGAAATTCCTCATCGACTTCTCGCAGACGGGATACATCGACAGCTCGGGGCTGGGCGTGCTCGTGTCGCTGTCGAAGAAGATCCGCGAGCAGGGCGGCGAGCTGCGGCTCGCGAACCTGAACGACGATCTCAAGACGCTCTTCGAGCTCACCAAGCTCGACACGCTGTTCCAGATCTCCGATACCCGCGACCGGGCGCTGCAGAGCTTCTGAGCGTCCGCGCCTGAACGAGACGGGCACCGGCGCCCGGATGCATCGCCATCCGTGCCAACCGGTGCCCGTCGTTCTATCCTTCCCGCATGGCTGATCCGATCCGACGCGACCGGTCGCACCCGTCCGACGACGTCCGCGTCATCGACATCGACATCCCGAGCGACGTCAACTACATCGAGCAGGTGATCGACCTCGTGCGCGCCGAGTGCGAGCGGATGGCGTTCACCCATCGGCAGCTCGCGCTCAACGTGCCGGTCGCTCTCGCCGAGGCGCTCTCCAACGCGATCCTGCGCGGCAACGGCGACGACCCCGCGAAGCACGTGCACGTGCGCGCCGAGGTCGACGCCGAGCGGCTGGTCGTCGAGGTGGCGGACGAGGGCCCGGGGTTTGATTTCGACGCGAAGCTGGTCGACCCGGCCGCGGGCGATCTCGATCGCGAGGACGGCCGCGGGCTGTTTCTCATGCGCAAGCTGATGGACCGCGTCGAGCGCGTCCCACTGGCGCACGGCAGCGCCGTGCGCATGACGCTGCACCGCGCATGACGGAGCTCACGGACGTTCTCGCGGCCTTCCACGAGTCGATGAACTGCGTGGCGGCGCTCTGGCTGCAGTCCGGCGTCCCGAACGCGCCGCCGGTGTTCGCCGCCGGCACGCCGGACGCGCCGATCCCGTCGATCTTTCCCGACGCGTCGGCCGGGGCGCAGATGGTCGCGTCGCCCGCGGGGGACCTGCTCGTCTCGTGCGTCCCCGGGCCACGCCGCGCGTGGCTCGCGCTCGGCCCCTGTACGACCGACGACGTCGATCTGTACAGCTTCATGCGCTTCCTGCTGCCGATGATCACGCAGTATCTCCAGTCGGCGCTCGAGGTGGAGCACGCGGCGAACGAGCTCGCCGAGCGGTACGAGGAGATCAACCTTCTCTACACGATCAGCGAGATCCTCGGGCGCACGGTGTCGCTCGAGAAAGCGTCGGCCGACATCCTGCGCGAGGTGTCGGAGACGGTCGGCGCGCGCCGGGCGACGGTGCTCGTCCACGACAGCCTGACCGACACGCTGCGCGCCGTCGCGGCGCTCGGCGTCGACGTCAACGAGGTGCAGCCGATCGCGGTGAGCGACGGCTGCAGCGTGAGCGCGAACGTGTTTCGCAATCAGCATATGCTGCTCGTCGAGCGCGACGAGATGCAGTGTCCGGCCGAGATGAGCTATCGGCGCGGCGCGATGCTGTCGGTGCCGATCATGTGGACGGCCCCCGGCGGCTCCGAGCCGCTCGGCGTGGTGAATCTGTCGGACCGGCGGTCCGGGCAGCCGTTCACCGCCGGCGATCAGAAGCTCATGGCGGCGATCGCCACGCAGATCGGCACCGCGATTCAGAATGCGCGGCTCGTGCTCGCGTCGGTCGACCAGCAGCGGCTCGCGCACGAGATGCAGCTCGCGCACGATCTCCAGATGAAGCTGCTGCCGACGGATGCGATCGTCGCGCCGGAAGCGCGCGTCGCCGGCCGGGTGATCCCGGCCGAGAGCGTCGGCGGGGACTTCTACAACCTGTTTCGCCTGACCGACGGCAAGACCGGCGTGATGATCGGCGACGTGTCGGGGCACGGCTATCAGGCGGCGCTCATCATGGCGCTCGCGATGAGCGCCGCGACGATTCACTCGCAGGCGACGAGCGATCCCGGCGCCGTGCTCCATTCGCTCATGACCACGCTGAGCGAGGAGCTCGCCGTCACGGAGATGTTCATCTCGGGTTTTTATGGCGTGATCGATCCGCGCGCGGGCGAGCTGTCGTACGCGAACACGGGCCACCCGCACGCGTTTCACCTGCCGCACGACGGCGACTTCGTGCGCCTCGCCGCGGAGAATCCGCCGATCGGCATGGATGAGCGTCGTCCCGCGACGATGCGTCGGCCGTGGGAGCCGGGGAAGGATCTGCTCGTGCTGTTCACGGACGGCGTGAGCGACGCGCGCAACATCGCCGACGAACGGCTCGGCGAGGAGCGCATCCTCGAGACGATCTGCGCGTATCGCCACGAGGAGCCGGCGACGATTCTCGATCGCGTGATGGCGGTCGTCGACGCCCACACGGCCGGCGCGGAGCGCCGCGACGATCTGACCGTCGTTCTGGCGCGCAGCTGACCGTGTCGCCGCGCGATTCCAGCCCGCGATCGGGGCGGCTGCCTCCCATTCGCAAGAATCTCGGTCAGCATTTTCTGAATGATCCGCGGATCTTGCAGCGGATCGTCGATGCGCTTCAGCTCACCGGCGACGAGACCGTGGTGGAGATCGGCCCGGGGCGGGGAAGCCTGACGGCGCTGCTCGCCCCGGTGGCGAAGCGTCTGGTGTTGATCGAATACGATCGGATGCTCGCCGCGCGTTTGCGGGAGCAGTACGCGGCGTCGCCGTCGGTGACGGTGATCGAAGCGGACGTGCTCACGGTGAATCTGGGCGAGGCCGCCGGTGGACCGTTCGTGCTCGTCGGGAATGTGCCGTACTACATCACGACGCCGATTCTCTTTCATGCGCTCGAGCCGCCGCGCCCGGAGCGGGCGGTGTATCTGGTGCAGCGCGAGGTGGCGGACCGGATCGTCGCCGCGCCGGGGTCGGACGATTACGGCGCGCTGTCGGTGAACGTGCAGGGCTTCGCGACGGCGCGAAAGCTGTTTCGGGTCGCGCCGGGTTCTTTCGATCCGCCGCCCAAGGTGGAGAGCGCGGTGGTGCGGATCGATCCGCGGGAGGATCCGGTGGTCGATCGCGAGCGGGAACCCCGCTTCCGGCGGTTCGTGCAGGATGCGTTCGGGATGCGGCGGAAGCAGATGCGGCGGGTGGTGCGGTCGCTGTTGGGGGTCGATGCCGATCGCGCGGATGCGCTGCTGACCGCGGCGGGGATCGATCCTGCGGTGCGGCCTGAGACGCTCTCGGCGGAGGCCTTCGCGGGGTTGATTCGGGCGATCGGCGGGTAGAGGCTCGTCGGGTCCCCTCGGCGCCGAGCTCCGTGCCCGTGGTGAGTTGGACTATTGCTGGCTGCGGATTTCGGGGATCTGACGGATCTGTCCGATGATCGTTTTTGCGAGATTGATTCGGATCGATGCTCGAAGAGCGATTGCAAATGATTGGCGCGCAGTTCTTCCCGGTGACGTTCTGCGAGTTCTCTGCGAGTTCTTTGCGCCTCGGCGGCTCTGTGGTGAGCTTTTCCGTTCAATCTCGGTGCGGGCCGTGGGCTCCAGGAGAGTCAGGCAAAACTGCTGGCTGCGGATTTTGGGGATTGGACGGATCTGTCCGATGATCGTTTTTGCGAGAATGATCTGAAGGCATTCGGATCGATGCTCGAAGGGCGATTGCGAATGATCGTCGCGCAGTTGTCCCGCTGATGTTCTCTGCGAGTTCTCGGCGCCTCGGCGTCTCCGCGGTGAGCTTTTCCGTTCAATGCTCGGAGCTAGCCGTGATCTCCAGGAGAGTTGGGCGAAACTGCTGGCTGCGGATTTCGCGGATTTGACGGATCTGTCCGATGATCGTTCTTGTGAGGCTGATCAGAAGAGATTCGGATCGATGCTCGAAGGGCGATTGCAAATGATCGTCGCGCAGTTCTTCCCGACGACGTTCTCTGCGAGTTCTCTGCGCCTCGGCGTCTCAGCGGTGAGCTTTTCCGTTCAATCTCGGTGCGGGTCGTGAGCTCCAGGAGAGTTGGACAAAACTGCTGGCTGTGGATTTCGGGGATCTGACGGATCTGTCCGATGATCGTTCTTGTGAGGTTATCAGAAGAGATTCGGATCGATGCTCGAAGAGCGATTGCGAATGATTATCGCGCAGTTGTCCCGCTGATGTTCTCTGCGAGTCCTCTGCGCCTCGGCGTCTCCGCGGTGAGGCTCTTACCGCAGTCGCAGAAAAAACAAAAGGATGGCCGCTTGGCCATCCCTGGTGAGACCGGTGCTCCGAAATGGCCCCAGTCTTTCTCCGAAGTCCTCTGCGTCCTCCGGGGCCTCTGCGTTCGTCTTCAGGGTCAATCTCGGTTCGTCAGAGCGAAGCTGAGGCCCTCGAGTTCCATTGCCATGTTCACCGTCTTCACTGTGACGTCGGCCGGCGACTGAAGCTGCGTCGGTGCGAAGTTCAGCACCGCCTTGATCCCGCTCTTGACCACCCGGTCGAGGAGGAGCTGCGCCTGGTCGCTCGGAACCGTGAGGACGACGATGTCCGGCGCGTCGCGGACGAGGTCTCGCTCGAGCTGGGCGATGTCGCGCACGGGGATTCCCTCGAGAGGCTTCCCGATCTTGTCCGGGTTGTTGTCGTAGGCGGCCAGGATGTTGAACCCACGCTGGCGAAAACCGCGGTACTGCGCGAGGGCCGCGCCGATCTTGCCGGCGCCGACGATCACGACGCGCCACTCCCGGCCGAGGCCGAGGATCTCCCGGAGCCGGCCGGCGAGCTCAGGAACGGAGTACCCGAGGCCGCGTTTGCCGAACGATCCGAAGAAGGAGAGGTCCTTTCGTACCTGTGCCGAGGTGGTTCCGCCCCGCTTGGCGAGCTCTTCACTGCTTATGGTGGACAGTCCGCGGGTCTCGAAATCTTCCAGGAACCGGAGGTACGCCGAGAGCCGCCGAACCGTGGAATCTGCAATGCGTTTCACGGAATCGAGAGGCTTGTGAATTGATTCACAAGTTAGTCGGCGGCATTTGCCTGCACCAGCCACAGGGGCTCAGTTAGCTTTGCCCCATGCCCGCTCACGTGTCGTCGGAAATCGGTCGGCTGCGCGGGGTGCTCGTGCACTCGCCCGGCCCGGAGCTCCTCGCTGTCACCCCGAGCAATCGCGCCGACTACCTCTACGATGACATCATCGACGGCGAAGTCGCTGCCCGCGAGCACCGGCGCTTCATCGCCATCCTCGAGCGCTTCACCACGGTCTACCAGGTGCGGTCGCTCCTGGCCGACGTCCTCGAGAACAAGTCGGCGCGCGAACTGCTGCTGCGCGAGACGATGGACATCGTGCCCTCCGAACCACTGGCGCGCGACATCAGCGAGCTCGACGCCCAGGCGGTCGTGCGGATGCTGATCGAAGGGCGCGACGAGCCGCCCGGGCCGATCGCCAAGGCGCTCAACGAGCCGGGACACGTGCTGCCGCCGCTGCCCAACCTGTTCTTCACCCGCGACAGCTGCATGGTCGCGGGCGACCACGTGGTGGTGGGGTCGATGCGCTACGCCATCCGCTGGACGGAGGCGATCATCATGAAGACGCTGTTCATGCACCACCCGGAGCTGGCGAATGCCGGGGTGTTGTACGACGGCGCCTCCGAGCGGCGCGTGAACTACACGGTCGAAGGCGGCGACATCCACCCGCTCCGGCGCGACCTCGTCGTCCTCGGCTTCTCCGAGCGCTCGAGCCCCGCGGCGATCGACCAGCTCGCGTCGATCTTCTTCGAGCAGACGGACGTGAGAGACGTGATCGTCGTCGTCATGCCGAAGGAGCACACCGCGATTCACCTCGACATGATCTTCACTCAGGTCGACCGCGACCTGTGCATGGTGTTTCCGCCGCACTTCATCGGCCCGGAGCGGCTGCCGGTGCTGCATTGGCGAAAGGGCGAGGCGACGATCCGCGAGTGCGCGAACATCTTCACCGCGCTCGCCGACTGCGACATGCCGGTCGAGCCGATCTTCTGCGGCGGCACGGTGCGCACCACGCAGGAGCGGGAGCAGTGGGCGTCGGGGTGCAACTTCGTCGCGATGAAGCCCGGGGTGATCCTCTCGTATCAGCGGAACGAAGCGACGCTCCGCGAGCTCGACAAGATGGGCTTCCGGGTGGTGTCGGGGACGTCGTTCCTCACGGGGGAGGACCGGCTCGTCGAGGGCGAGCGGGCCGTCATCACGTTCGAGGGCGCCGAGCTGGTGCGGGCGGGCGGCGGACCGCGGTGCATGACGCTGCCGGTGCTGCGCGACGATCCGTGGGCGTGAGCCTTCGCTGATGTCGGGCCTCTCGCTGGGCGACCAGGATACGCCGCTCACGCGGCGCGCCGCGGACTTTCTGGCGGCCGGCCCGGCCGATTCGGAAACGCTCATTCGACATGTCTGTCAGACGTCCGGAAGCTCCCGGACGGTCGCGGAGCACATGGCGGCGGCGATGTTCGCCGGCCATCAGCGGTTCGTGCGCGCGACGGACGGACGCTGGATGCTGCGGGGCGCCGGACTGCCCGAGCACGTGCCGTCGTTCCAGCCGCCGGAGCGCGGGGGCACGCTGCCGCGCGCGCGGGTCGTCAGCGAGGCGGGCGCCGCCTATTCGCCGTCGCTCGCCGCCCGCTCGCTGCACGACGAGCCGTTCGTGGTGGTCGACGTCGAGACGACGGGGTCGAGTGTGCGCGGCGGCGACCGCATCACCGAGGTGGCGGTCGTCCGCGTGCACCACGGCGTGGCGACGACGGTCTTCGAGACGCTGATCAACCCGCAGCGGCCGATTCCGTCCGCCGTGGTGAACGTCACGAACATCACCGCCGAGATGGTGCGGAATGCGCCGCGCTTCCGCGACGTGTGTCCGCAGTTGCTCGCCGCGCTCGAGGGGCACGTGTTCGTCGCGCACAACGCCAACTTCGACTGGCGGTTCATCGCGACGGAGATCGAGCGCGCGACGCACCGGCCGCTGCAGGGCCGTCGTCTCTGCACGGTGCGGCTCGCGCAGCGCGTGCTGCCGCAGTTGCGCCGCCGCAATCTCGATGCGTTACAGTACTTCTACGGCATCGAGAATCCGGCCCGGCACCGCGCGGGTGGCGACGCGCGCGCGACCGCCGCGATCTTCCTCCGGCTGCTCGATGCCGCCGCCGATCGGGGCTGGACGACTCTGGACGATCTCGATCTCGCGGTGAGCCGGGGAACGTCGCGCCGAAAGAAGCGGCGCCGCCGGCCGCCCGCGCTTCCTCACTCTGTCACCGATGATTCCTCCGCATGAGCGTTGAACCTCTCGTCGAAACCCGCCAGCTCGGCCGCTGGCGCGTGCATGCCATTCAAGCCGGCGGTCAGAAGCTCGACGGCGGCGCGATGTTCGGCGTCGTGCCCAAGACGCTCTGGGAGCGCCGCATCCCCGCCGACGAACGCAACCGCATCCAGCTCGGCATGCGCTGCCTGTTGATCGAGCACGAGATCGGCCCGGTGCTGATCGACACCGGCGCGGGCAACAAGGAAGATGAGAAGTTCTATAACATCTACGGCATCGAGAACCGCGGCACCACGGGCCCGACGGCGCTCGAGGACGGCCTCGCGCAGCTTGGCTTCAGGCCGGAGGACGTGGCGATGGTCATCAACAGCCATCTCCACTTCGATCACGCGGGCGGCAACACGGTGAGGCGCGCCGACGGCTCGATCGCGCCCGCGTTTCCGAACGCGCGCTACGTGATCCAGCGCGGCGAGTACGAGTGGGCGACGCACACCAACGAGCGCACGGCGGCGAGCTACTTCCCGCACAACTTCGAGCCGTTGCGCGCGTCGGGGCAGATGGAGCTGATCGACGGCGATCGCGAGATCATCGCCGGCATTCAGTCGGTGAAGACGCCCGGCCACACGCCACACCATCAGGGCCTGCTCATCGACGGCGGAGAGCTCGGCTTCTTCATCGCCGATCTCGTCCCGACGTCCGCGCATCTGCCGCTGCCGTGGATCATGGGCTACGACGTCGAGCCGCTGGTGACGCTCGAGACCAAGCGGCGCATTCTGGCGCGCGCGGTCGACGAGAACTGGCTCGTGATCTTCGAGCACGACGCGGCGACCGCGTGGTGTCCGATCGAGAACGACGGCAAGGCCTACCGGCTGCGCGCCTAGGCGCGGCGAAACGTGGCTCCGGAGCAGCTCGATCTCCTGTCGTCATCGGACGGCCAACAGCTCCTCGGCGAGCTGGCCGCGCGGTCGATCGGCGCGGACGATGAGCTCCGGTTGATCATGCAGCTCCGCGCGCGGTTCGCGCCGGAGCTGGTGGCGGCGGCGGTCGCCCAGGCGAAGCTCCGGCAGCGCGCGCGGGCGAAGTTCAGCCGCGCGGACCGGATGTACTTCACGCCGGCGGGGCTCGAGCAGGCGTCGACCGAGCGGATGGCCCGCTACCACGCGGCGCGGTTCGCGGCGTTCGGCCGCATCGCCGACCTGTGCTGCGGCGTCGGTGGCGACCTGCTTGCGCTGGCGGGCGTGAAGCCCGTCCGGGCCGTCGACGTCGATCCGGTGCATCTGCGGATGGCGGTGTTGAACGCGGGCGCCTATCACGTGGCGCAGCGCGTGGAGCCGGTGCTGGCCGACGTTCAGTCCCTCGTGTTCGACGACGACCCCGGGCTCGCGCTGTTCATCGATCCCGCGCGCCGAGTGGACGGGCGCCGGCTCCGTGGTGGTGAGACGTCGCCGCCGCTGGACTGGTGCTTCGCGCGGGGCGAAATGCGGCCGGTGCTGATCAAGGCCGGGCCGGCGCTCCCGCTTGACGTGGTGCCGCCGGCGTGGGGGATCGAGTTCGTGTCGGAGGGGCGTGAGCTCAAGGAGTCGCTGCTCTCGTCGCCGGCCATGGCGCGCCCCGGCCGGCGGGCCACGGTGCTCTCGGCGGCCCCGACGGAGGCCGATCCGTCGGGGTGGGCGTCGGTGTCGCTCGAGGCGATGCCCGGGGAGGCTGTCGCGGTTGCGTCCCCGGGGCGGTTCCTGCTCGACCCCGACCCGGCGGTGACGCGGGCGGGGCTGGTCGAGGATCTGGCGCGGGGACTGGCGGGCGGGTCCGTCTGGAAGCTCGATCCGGAGATCGCGTTTCTGTCGTCGGATGCGCCGATGGTCACGCCGTTCGGGCGGTGCCTGCGGGTGGAGTCGTCGGAGCCGTGGAACCTCAAGCGCCTGCAGGCGACGCTCCGGTCGCTCGACGTGGGGTCGGTGGACATCCGGAAGCGCGGGTCGGCGGTGGACGTCGAGAGCGTGCAGCGGCGGTTGCGGCTGACGGGGGCACGGGCGGCGACGGTGGTGCTGACGCGGGTGATGGGGGAGCCGTGGGCGCTGGTGTGCGTCGACGCGTAGCATGGGCGCCAGATGGGCGGTCTTGACCTAACTTTCGGATCGGTCTAGGTTTAGCCCGACAACTCGGAAAGTGGACCTCGATCGAGGTCCCACCCTGTGGCCCTCACGGTGAAGTGAGGTGAGCTACTTGAGTCCAGACGATATCGCCGGTCGCCATCAGGAAGATGGTGGGTCGGTGGTTTGCGCGGACTCCGCTACGGGGCCCGCGTTTTTGTTTTTTCTTCTTTCGAGGACTTCGGTATTCAGGACACGACCAAGCGCGTGCGGGTCAACCGCCAGATCCGCATCAGCCCGGTCCGCGTCATCGGCGCGGACGGTTCGCAGCTCGGCATTCTGGAAGTGGATGCGGCGCTGCGAATGGCGGAAGAGCAGGGGTTGGATCTGGTGGAAGTGGCCGCCACGGCTCGTCCGCCCGTCGTCCGCATCATGGACTACGGGAAGTACAAGTTCGAGATGGCCAAGCAGGCGCGGCAGGCGAAGAAGAAGCAGCATGTGATCGAACTCAAGGAAGTGAAGTACCGCCCTGGGATCGACGATCACGACTTCGACACCAAGACGCGCCATGCACGCCGGTTCCTCGAAGAGAAGAACAAGGTGAAGGTGACGATGATGTTTCGTGGGCGGCAGGTGGCGCACCCGGAGCTCGGTCAGGCCGTGCTCGATCGGGTGGCGCAGGCGCTCACTGATGTAGGGAAGGTGGAGAGCTCGGGGCGGCTCGAGGGGAAGTCGATCACGATGATCCTCGCGCCGCGATAACGAACTACAGGTCGTAGGTCCGAGGTCCTCGGTCCTAGTACCTCATCCGACCAGGACCGCAGGCCAAGATCTCTTCGGAGTTAGGGAGTGAGCAGACCATGAAGATGAAGACCCACAAGGGCGCTGCGAAGCGCTTCAAGAAGACGGGATCGGGGAAGGTGCGCCGCTACAAGGCGTACAAGAGCCACATCCTCACGAAGAAGACGTCGAAGCGGAAGCGCCGCCTTCGCCAGGCCGGGATCGTCGCGACGACCGGCGACACCAAGCGCGTCAAGCGCCTGATTCTCGCCTAAGGAGAAAGACCCATGCCTCGTGCCGTAAGCAACGTCCCGCGCCTCAAGCGCAAGAAGCAGATCATGAAGGCTGCGCGCGGCGCCTTTGGCGCCCGCAGCAAGTTGTGGCGTCCGGCGAAGGAGACCGTCGAGCGCGGATGGAAGTACGCGTACCGCGATCGCAAGAACAAGAAGCGCGATTTCCGCCGCCTCTGGATCATGCGCATCAACGCCGGCGCGCATCAGAACGACATGAACTACAACACGCTCATGAACGGGCTCAAGCTGGCCGGCATCGAAGTGAATCGGAAGATTCTCGCCGATCTGGCCGTGCACGATCCCGCGGCGTTTACGGCGCTCGTCGACAAGGCGCGCACCGCGTTGAACGCAGCGTAAGTTCTCGCTACACATACACGGCGGCAGCGCGACGTCTCTCGTCGAACTGCCGCCGTTTCATTTTGTGTGGGGGCGCGGCCCCGGACCCTCGGCAACGGCCTCACCGCAGAGACGCGGAGTCGCAGAGAAACGCAGGGGATGGCAAAAAGAAGAACGGCGCGGTAGGTCGGTCGATCGATCGATTGATTGACATTGCCCCGCCGCCGGCTCCGCGCTTCTTCGCGCCTCCGCGTCTCCGCGGTAAAGCTTTTTCAGAGCGAGATAGAACTTGAATCTCCAGGACTATATCAACGAAGCCGAAACGGTCGAGCGGGACGGCGTCGCCGCGTTCGGCGCGGCCGCTGATCTCGAGGCCCTCGAGCAGGCCCGCATCGCGTTCCTCGGCGACCGCCAGGGACGCGTCAAGGCGCTCCAGGAAGCCCTCCGCTCCATCGGCAAGGACGACAAGCCCGCCGCCGGCAAGCGCTTCAACGACGCGCGCACCCGCCTCGAGGCCGCGCACGCCGAGCGCAAGACGGCGCTCGGGCGGCAGCGCGTGGGCGCGACGAGCGAGGACCTCTCGCTCCCCGCGCGGCGCGCGTGGCGGGGCGCCAAGCATCCCGTCACCCTCGTCATCGAGGAGATCGAGGGGATCTTCCGCGAACTCGGCTTCACGATCGCTCAAGGGCCGGAGGCCGAGTCGGAGTGGTACAACTTCGGCGCGCTCAACTTCCCGCCCAACCACCCCGCACTCGACGCCCACGACACGCTCTATCTCGAGGGCGAGGGGCTGCTGCGCACCCACACGTCGCCGGTGCAGGTCCGCACGCTCCAGAAGTACGAGCCGCCGGTGCGCGTGCTGATCCCCGGCAACGTGTACCGCCGCGACTTCTTCGACGCGTCGCACGCGCCGATGTTCGCCCAGATCGAAGGCCTGTGCGTCGACGAAGGGATCAGCTTCGTCGACCTCAAGGCGACGCTCAATCAGTTCGCGACGCGCTTCTTCGGCGCGGCCAGGACGCGCTTCCGTCCGTCCTTCTTCCCGTTCACCGAGCCATCCGCCGAGATGGACGTGCAGTGCGGGATCTGCGGCGGCGCGGGCTGCGCCGCATGCAAGGGCACGGGGTGGATCGAGATTCTCGGCTCCGGCATGGTGCACCCCAACGTCCTCGAAGCCGCGGGCGTCGACAGCGAGAAGTACACCGGCTGGGCATTCGGCATGGGCCCGGCTCGCATCGCCATCAGCCGCTACGGCATTCCCGACATCAGAATTCTCTACGACTCCGATATGAGATTCCTCGAGCAGATCTCCCAGCCCGCGCCGGGGGATGCCCGATGATCGCCTGCCAGAAAGTCTCGCTCGGCGGAACTCAGGCCAGAGGCGCAAGGATCCGGCGTCGCGGAACTCCGACCGTAGGTGCGAAGCGCCGCAGGGAGGAGCGATAACATGAACGCGTCCTACGACTGGCTCCGCGCGTTCGTCCCGTTCGACGAAACCCCGGCCAGGCTCCGCGACCTCATCACCGCCCACGTCACGACCGTCGACGAAGTGGTCATGCTCCGCGAAGACCTCGCGCCGATCGTCGTCGCGCGGGTCGTCGAGGAAGGGCCGCACCCTGACTCCGACCACCTGCACGTCACCAAGGTCGACATGGGTACCGGCGTCCTCCTCGACGTCGTGTGCGGCGCCGCCAACGTCACCGCGGGCAAGCTCTATCCGTTCGCGCCGACCGGCACGACCATGCCGAACGGCCTCAAGATCCAGAAGCGGAAGATCCGCGGACAGGTCTCCGACGGCATGATCTGCTCGGCGGCGGAGCTCGGGCTCTCGGACGACCATAGCGGCGTCATGGAGCTCGACATCGACGTGCCACCCGGCACGCCGTTCCGCAGCGTCTATCCGGTCGGCGACACGCGCCTCGTCATCGACGTCGGCGCCAACCGCCCCGACCTCCTCTCGCACCTGGGGCTCGCGCGCGAGATCGCGGCGATCACCGGCAAGCCGTTCGCGCTGCCGTCGATCCCCGGCCTCGACGCCACGATTCCCGCCGCGACGGCCAGTGCCGACTCGGCGCGCGCATCCGACGTCGAGGTGAACATCGCCGAGCCGGACCTCGTGCGCCGGTTCATGGGCGTGGTCATTCGCGGCGTGACGGTCGGGCCGAGCCCCGAGTGGCTCGTCCGGCGGCTCGAGGCGATCGGCTCGCGGTCCATCAACAACGTCGTCGACGCGAGCAACTACGTCCTCCACGAGCTCGGCCAGCCGACCCACGCGTTCGACCTCGGAAAGCTCGGCGGCAATCGGGTGATCGTGCGTCGCGCCAGGGCGGGCGAGACGATCACGACGCTCGACGGAACGGCGCGCACGCTCGGCGACGAGATGATCGTCATCGCCGACGCGGATCGTCCGCAGGCGATCGCCGGAATCATGGGCGGGCACGACAGCGAAGTGACCGACGCGACGACCGACATCTTCCTCGAGGTCGCGAACTTCAACCCACGGCGGATCCGCGACGCGCGGAAGGCGCTCGGCCTCTCGTCCGACGCGAGCTACCGCTTCGAGCGCGGCGTGGATCTCGAGATCGCCCCGCGGGCCCTCGAGCGCGTCGCGCAGCTCATCGTCGCGCTGGCCGGCGGCCGCATCGACGGCGCCCCGGTCGACCTCGCGTACGAGCGTCCCACGCCCGCGCGCATCGCGCTCCGCACGTCGCGCGTCGCGAAGCTGCTCGGCGAGCCGCTCGCCGCCGCGGAGATCGAGAACCTGCTCCGCTCGATCGGCTTCGACGTCGACCAGGCGGGCGACGATCTGTCGGTCGCGCCGCCGAGCTGGCGCGGCGACGTGGTGCTCGAGGCGGACCTGATCGAGGAGGTCGCGCGGCTGCACGGGTACGACAACTTCCCGACGGAGCTGCGGCCGTTCCGGCCGGCGAACGTCGGCGACGACGCGCAGTACCTGACGTCCAAGCGCGTGCGCGACACGCTCGTCGGCGCGGGGCTGCTCGAGGTCCGGCCGATGCCGTTCGTGGCAGGCGGCGAGGGCTTCGTGCGCGTCGCCAACCCGCTCGCGGAGAACGAGGCCTACCTCCGGCGCGAGGTGCTCGACACGCTCGCCCGCCGCGCCGAGTACAACCTGGCGCGGATGCAGGGTGACATCCGGCTGTTCGAGATCGGCTCCGTGTTCGAGCCGCGCGCGGGGATGCTGCCGCGCGAGGAGCTGCGCGTCGCGCTGCTGGTCATGGGGCGACGCACGCCGCCGCACTTCAGCGATCCCAAGTCCGAGGCCTTCGAGACCTGGGTGCGCTACTCGGAGTGGGACGCGAAGGCGCTCGCCGAGCGTCTGGCGTCGGACCTCTATCCGACCGCGGCGATCGCGCTCCGCGGTTCGGAGACCGAGGGCGTGCTGTGGGACGTGCTCGCGGACGGCCGCGCGATCGGCGCGGTGACCGCGGTCCGGCTCGACGCGCCGGTCTGGGCAGCGCCGGCCTTCGGCGTCGAGCTCTCGATGGGCGAGATCGACTCGGCGGAAGTGGCCCCGTGCGGCGCATCGGCGCATCGCCCGTTCGTGCGGCCGTCGCCGACGGTGACGCGGTACGTTCCGGTGCCGTCGACCCCGGCGGCGATCATCGACCTGGCGCTGCTCGTTCCGGACGGCGTGACGGCCGAACAGGTCGAGGGAGTGGTGCGCCGGGTGGCCGGCCGGCTGCTCGAAAGTCTCGAACTATTCGACCGCTATGTTGGTGCCGGCGTTGAACCTGGACATCGAAGCCTCGCGTGGAGGTTGACGTTCCGCCACGGAGAGCGCACTCTACGCGACAAGGAGATCGACGCGCGTCGCGCGGAGATCCTCCGAGCCCTAGCCGACGAGCTTCATGTCAGACAGCGCGCAACCTGAGACGGCCGCGTTCAACGAGCTGCAGGTGCTCGTGGTGCGTCTCGCCGAGGAGTTGGCCAACTTCCGCCGACGGGCGCATGCGGCGGAGGCGCGGTTGAAGGAGATCGAGGGCGTCGAGGCCAGCGCGGCGAACCTCGACGTGGCCGCGCGCTGCGCGGACCTCGAGAAGGAGAACGCCCGGCTCACCGCCAAGCTCGAGACCGCGAATTCGCGCGCCAGGCAGATGTTGGAGCGCGTGCGGTTTCTGCGGCAGCAGGCGCAGGCCGCCGCGCCTGCCGTGTCGGGGGCGTCAGCCGGCGCCGGGGGTGACCGATGAGCACGAAGAAGCACACCGCGCGGGTCACGATCCTGAACGAGGAGTTCACGATTCGGAGCGACACGCCGCCCGAGCACACGAAGGCGGTCGCGCAGTATCTGGATCAGGCGATCCGGAAGATCATGTCGAGCGGGGCGGTGGTGGAGAGCAATCGGGCGGTGGTCCTCGCGGCGCTGCAGATCACGGCGGAGCTGTTCGACGCCCGGGCAAGCGCGGCAGCGACGGCGCAGTCGATCCAGGAGCTCAGCGATTACGTACGGCCGTTGTTGCCACCGTCGAAGAGGAATTAGTAGGGGGCGACGAGGGACCTGAGACCTGTGACCGCGAGTCTCCGCCCGTCACCGATCGCCGATTCGGCGCATTCCCTCTGTCCCCACCTTTCCTTTTAATTCGCCGTTCCGTACCTTGCCCCTCGCAGACGGCCTGACCCGTAGGTTGCCGCGCGCTTGACAGTTAGCGCGTCCCACGTGAGACCCTTCGTCGGTCCCGCGGCGGACGAGAGCAGCGACAGAGCGCACCTCCCCGCGGAAGCTGGTTTTCTTTGACCCGCGGCCCGCCCCGCGGTGGAGCATAGATTCCATATGAATGTCATTGCGATCGCTGCCGCGCTTGGCGTGTTCATCATTGCCTCGCCGGCATTTTTCATTTTGGGGCGCAACGCGGGACGCGCCGCGGGCGCCGAGGCCGAGCGAAAGCGACAGGCCGAGGCCAAAGCCACAGCGGAAGAGACCGCAAAACGCATCATCGGCGACGCCGAGCGTGAGTCGGAGAACCTGCGCAAGAGCGCGATCGTCTCCGGCAAGGAAGAGCTCATCAAGCTCCGCGAGAACTTCGAGGCGGAAGTGCGCGGACGGCGCGAGGAGGTCGAGCGCGAGGAGCGCCGGCTGAGCGAGCGCGAGACCGTGCTCGATCGCAAGTCCGAGTCGATCGACCAGCGCGACAAGGAGCTGGGCCGGCGCGCAAGCGACTTCGGCCGTCGCGAGAAACAGGTCGCCGAGCGCGAGCAGGAGCTCGAGCGCATGGTCGGCGAGGAGCGTCGCCGCCTCGAGCAACTGGCCGGACTCTCCGCCCAGGAAGCCAAGGCCGAGCTGATCCGGCGCATGGAAGAGGAAGCGCAGGCGGACGCGGCCAATCGCATTCGCGAGATTCGCGAGACGGCCAAGCGCAACGCCGAGCGTGAGGGGAAGAAGATCATCGCGTTGGCGATTCAGCGGATCGCCGCCGACCACACCGCCGAGACCACCGTGTCCGCGGTGTCGCTCCCGAACGACGAGATGAAGGGGCGCATCATCGGCCGCGAGGGGCGCAACATCCGGGCGTTCGAGCTCGCGACCGGCGTCGACGTGATCATCGACGACACGCCGGATACGGTCGTCGTGTCGTGCTTCGATCCGGTCCGGCGCGAGACAGCGCGCCTCGCGCTCGAGAAGCTCGTGTCCGACGGCCGCATCCATCCGGGGCGGATCGAGGAGGTCGTCAACAAGTCGCGTAAGGAAATCGAGACGCAGATCATCGAGACGGGCGAGCAGGCGGCGTACGAGGCGGGCGTGCACGGACTGCACCCCGAGCTCGTGAAGCTCGTCGGTCGCATGCGATGGCGGACGAG
>Ga0164243_10003241_pt1 | contig 26200 bp, 22 predicted proteins | sample OricompcompostOP_FD_108781 | JGI IMG/M metagenome (GOLD analysis project Ga0164243, IMG submission 108781) | Organic Plus compost microbial communities from Emeryville, California, USA - Original compost - Organic plus compost (OP) | ecosystem: Engineered > Solid waste > Mixed feedstock >...
GAGCTCAAGGCGCCGATCGTGATCGGCCGCGACCACCTCGACTGCGGGTCGGTCGCCTCGCCGTACCGCGAGACCGAGGGGATGCTCGACGGGTCCGACGCGATCGCCGACTGGCCGCTGCTCAACGCTCTCGTGAACACCGCGTCGGGTGCCACCTGGGTGTCGATCCACCACGGCGGCGGCGTCGGCATCGGCCGCTCCATCCACGCCGGCCAGGTCTGCGTCGCCGACGGCACCGACCTCGCCGCCCAGAAGATCGAGCGGGTCCTCACCAACGACCCCGGCATGGGCGTCATCCGCCACGTCGACGCCGGCTACGACCGTGCTGCCGAGGTCGCCGCCGAGCGCGGGGTGCGGATCCCGATGCAGGAGGGCTGAGCGCCGGCTGCGCGGCACACGGGGTACGTCGTCCGTTCGGCGAGGTGGTCTGGTCCAGGTGGGCCAGGCGGCGAGGTCCGCTGGTGACCCCGACGGGTGGTCTTTCGACCAAAGGCCTCGATCCCGGCCCGCCGAGGGTCCCCGGGTGCGTACGTTTCGCTGCGATCCGGACGAGGGAGCCGGACCGACCACTACTCGGGAGCGAGTACCCCATGACCGAAGACAGCGGCGTCCAGGCGCCGACCCAGCCGTACGCCCAGCCGCCCTACCCGCAGCCGCCGTACGGTCAGCACTACGCGCCGCAGCCGCCCGCGCCCGCCCGCAAGAAGCGCCGGATGTTCCTGTGGTTCTTCCTCGCCGTCCAGGCGCTCTTCCTGATCTGGATCATCTCCGGCATCGCGGGTGCGTCCGGTGACCCGTCCGACTGCGGCAGCCTCTCCAAGGAGGCCTGCAACGACGCCGAGGCCGTCGGCACCGGGATCGGCGTGTTCCTCGTCGTCGTGCTGTGGATGGTCGTCGACTTCCTGCTCGGCGTCGGCTACGCGATCTACCGGCTGGCCAGGCGCCCCTGACCCGTCCGGGCCGGGTAGTCCCCCACGTTCCTGCAGTCATACGCCCCTCCCGCGTGCAGGAACATGGGGGACTACCGGTTCTCAGCCCGCGTAGAAGCCGATGCTCGAGGTCTTGATCGCGAGGTCGGGGAGGGCGGTGCCGTCCTCGGTGACCAGGCCGGTGAGCTCGGCCTTGCCGTCGACGGTCCGGGCGAAGCCCCGGTCCTCGCTGCGGTGGGGGTCGAGCGCGATCCGGACCTCACCCTCGACCACCGCGGTCCTCTCGTCGATCCGTCCGGTGACGACGTCGTTGCACATCCGCGAGGTGAGCCCGGCGCCCTGCCACACCTCGACCTCGACCCGCGGGTCCGGCAGGGAGGTCTCGAGCTCGGTCGGCTCGGTGGTGGAGCGGTCGCGCAGCTCGGCGGTGACCACGACCGCGGTGGTGCCATCGGCGGTCGTCGCCCAGAAGAAGGCGTCCCCGCAGCCGCCGGTCTCGGTGAGCTCCAGCGAGGGCGAGGGGGACGTCGACGGGTCGACGGCCCTCGAGGGTCCGTCCTCGTCGTCGCACCCGGTCACCGTCAGGGCCAGCGGGACCGCGAGCGCGAGGAGCACGGCGGGGAGCATCCGGGTCATGCCTCTCCGACGGCGCGCGCCCGGCTCCGGTTCCGTGCGAGGGTGACGCCCATGAGCAACCAGCCGGCCCGGTCCCGAACGCCCTCACCGTCGGCATGGACAAGCCGTTCATCGTGCTCACCTCCGGGCTCGTCGACCTGCTCCAGGAGGAGGAGCTCCGGTTCGTGGTCGGCCACGAGCTCGGCCACGCGCTGAGCGGGCACGCGCTCTACCAGACGCTGCTGCAGCGGCTGCTGATGCTCAGCGGCGTCCTGGCCGTGCTGCCGCTGGGCACGCTCGGGCTGCGCGCGATCGTCGCCGCGCTCTTCGAGTGGAGCCGCAAGGCCGAGCTGTCCGCCGACCGCGCGGGGCTGCTGGCGACGCAGGACCCGGCGACCGCCTTCCGGGTCCACATGCAGCTGGCCAGCGGTGGCCACCTCGACCAGCTCGACACGACGTCGTTCTTCGCGCAGGGCCAGGAGTACCTGGACGCGGCGGACCTCCGCGACGCGGTGCTGAAGGTGCTGCTCGTCGAGAACCGCAGCCACCCGTTCGCGGTGGTGCGCGCCGCCGAGCTGCGCCGCTGGGTCGACTCCGGTGACTACACGGCGTACGTCGCGGGCGGGTACCCGCGGCGCGGCTCCGACGACGACCAGAAGGTCAGCGACGCCGCCAGAGCCGCGGCCGCGAGCTACACGGAGAGCTTCCGCCAGACCCAGGACGCCCTCGGCAAGCTGCTGCACGACGTCGCCGGCGTGGCCGGCAGCGTCAAGCTCTGGCTCGACGAGAGGCTGCGAGGGTCAGGCGGTCAGTAGCGCCCGCTAGTAGTACGTCCTGCGGGTGCCGCCGATCGGCACCAGGTTCAGGATCAGTCCGACGACGGCCAGGATGATGCCGATCGTCGTGAGGATGCCGATGCCGGCCACGAGGCCGATCACCAGCAGGATCACACCCAGAATCACCATGTTGGTCTCCCTCCCACATCCGGGTCGGGAGTCCGGTACCCGGACGCTGCCGGGCACATGCCGGATCAGCCCTGCAGCGCCTGGATCGCGTCGTGGATGCTGAGCGTGCGGCGGGCGGACTCGACGTGCAGGTTCTCGATCATCCGGCCCTGGTAGGTGACCACGCCGCTGCCGCCCTGCTCCCACGCCTGGAGGATGCCGCGGGCCTCCTCGACCGCCTGCTGGCTGGGGGCGAAGGTCTCGTTGGCGATGTCGACCTGGCCGGGGTGGATGAGCGTCTTGCCGTCGAAGCCCATCTCCCGGCCCTGCCGGCACTCCGCGGCGAACCCGTCGAGGTCCTTCACGTCGTTGTAGACGCCGTCGAGGATCGCCTTGCCGGTCGCGCGAGCGGCGAGCAGCGCCAACCCGAGGCCGGTCAGCAGCGGCTGCCGACCCGGCACGTGCTCGGCGTACAGCTCCTTGGCGAGGTCGTTGGTGCCCATCACCAGCACCGCCAGCCGGGCGGACGCCGCCGCGATCTCCTCGGCGTGCAGCATCGCGTACGGCGTCTCGACCATCGCCCACAGCTGGGTGTGGTCCGGGGCGCCGTACGACTCCATCGCGTCGACGACCGCGAGGACCGCCTTCGCGCTGTCCACCTTGGGGACGACGATCGCGTCCGGCCCGGCCTGGCAGGCCGCCTTGAGGTCGTCGTCGTGCCACTCGGTGTCGGCGCCGTTGACCCGGATCGTCACCTCGCGGTGGCCGTACTCGCCGGAGGCGGCCGCGGCGCAGGCGGCCTCGCGCGCCGCCGGCTTGGCGTCCGGCGCGACGGCGTCCTCGAGGTCGAGGATGAGGCCGTCGCAGGGGATCGTCTTCGCCTTCTCCAGGGCGCGCTCGTTGGAGCTGGGCATGTAGAGGACGGAACGGCGTGCCCGGAACCGGTTCGGCTCGCTCATCTCAGACCTCCACGTCGATCGAGTCGTAGGCTTTCTTGAGCTCGGGGTCGATCTCCGCGAGCTGCTCGGCCAGCGCGACCATCACCTTGCACTGCTTGACCGAGGCGTCGTCCTCCATCTTGCCGTCGATCATCACCGCACCGGTGCCGTCGCCCATCGCGGCGATCACCCGGCGCGCGTGGGCCACGTCCTCGACGCTGGGGGAGAACACCTTGTTGGCGATCGCGATCTGCTTCGGGTGCAGCGACCAGGCGCCGACGCAGCCGAGCAGGAAGGCGTTGCGGAACTGGTCCTCGCACGCCACCACGTCGGCGATGTCGCCGAACGGCCCGTAGTACGGGTAGATCCCGTGCATCGCGCAGGCGTCGACCATCCTCGAGATCGTGTAGTGCCACAGGTCCTGCTGGTACGTCGTGCGCTCGCCGTTGATGTCGCCCTCGGTCGGGTCCTGGCGGACCAGGTAGCCCGGGTGGCCGCCGCCCACCCGGGTGGTCTTCATCCGCCGGTCGGCGGCGAGGTCGGCCGGACCGAGCGAGAGCCCCTGCATCCGGGGCGAGGCGCCGCAGATCTCCTCGACGTTCGCGACGCCGCGCGCGGTCTCCAGGATCGCGTGCACCAGCAGCGGCTTCTCCAGACCGGCCTTGGCCTCGAGCTGGGCGAGCAGCCGGTCGACGTAGTGGATGTCCTCGGCGCCCTGGACCTTGGGGACCATGATCACGTCGAGCTTGTCGCCGATCTCGGTGACCAGGGTGGTGAGGTCGTCGAGCACCCAGGGGGAGTCCAGGGAGTTGATCCGGGTCCACAGCTGGGTCGGGCCGAAGTCGACCTCCTTGCCGATCCTCACCAGACCCTCGCGGGCGGCCTCCTTGTTCTCGGCCTTGACCGCGTCCTCGAGGTTCCCGAGCAGGACGTCGACGGTCCCGACCATGTCGGGCACCTTGGCCGCCATCTTGGGGTTGCCCGGGTCGAAGAAGTGGATCGCCCGCGACGGCCGCGCCGGGATCTCCCGGAGCGGGGCGGGCGCTCCCACGGCGAGCGGGGCGAAGAAGTCCTTGGCGCTGCGGGTCATGGGGCGGAACGTAGCAACTGCCGGCTACCCGCCGGTATGACGGATCTAACGGCCCGCTCTCACGGCCCGCTCAACGGCCGGCCTGGCGACGGCGCCGGGCCTCGCGGCGCTGCCGCCACGCCTCGACGGTGGCCTCGACGTCCCGCGGCTGGGTGACCAGCGGCGGCCCGTCGACCGGCGTGTACCGGGCCCGCATCACCCGCGCGTTGAAGTCCTCGACCTCCTGGCGGACCTCCCGCTCGACGGTGAGCCGGTCGAGCCGGTCGTCGAGCTCGGCGTCGTCCTTGCGCAGCTGGAGCGCCGGCGGCAGGACGCCGGTGACCTGCTCGCGCTGGACCAGCCGCTTCACCCACCAGTCCGGGTCGTGCTCGGTGCCGAGGTCCTTGATCGGCTTGCCCGCGCCCGGGAGGTTGTCGAAGTCGCCGCGCTCCATCGCGCGGCGCACCTGCAGGTCGACCCACGTCTCCTGCTGGGCGATCCGCGCCCTCGCCGCGGCCCTGCTGCGCGCCCGGGTCGGGTCGGGCTCGCGCTCCGGCTTCTCGTCGCGCTCCGCCGTCACGTCCACCTCCCGGTGCCGAGGTTCTCCTCCCAGGGTAGGTGTCGGCCGGACGCGCCCCGGCAAGGGTCCCCGGACATCAACCCGGGTGGGCGCCGCCCGCGCCCCCGCCCTGAGTCTCGGGTCCCAGACCGGCTCGGGAGCGCGGTCGTTGACCCGGGGGCACTAGGTCGATGGACTGGCCTGGTGCTGCTGGTTGCCCCAGTGACCCCGGTGGACCACCTCGGTCCAGGGCGTCCGCCTGCGCCTTCGCGGCGAGCCGGCAGCGCCCGTGGAGTCGGTGCGGTGGCCCATGGTGATCACGCCGACCGGGTCGTAGCGGTCCGGGATCCCGAACTCCGCGCGCACCGCCGGCTCGTTGAAGACGCCGAAGAAGCAGGCACCGAGGCCCTCGTCGACCGCGGTCTGCAGGATCAGCAGCGAGGCCATCGCGGCGTCCATGTGCCAGAACGGCATCGGCCAGCGGCTCTCGTCGCGGTCGGTCCACCCCTTGTCGGGCTCGGCGTACCGGTCGAGGTAGGCCGCCTTGCTGCTGCACGGGATGATCACGACCGGCGCGCGCATCATGCCGGTCAGCCAGGAGTCGGGGTTGTCGACGTCGGTGGTGGCCCGCCAGAACCGGTCGACGTCCTCGCGCCGGTCGAGCACGAGGAACGCCCACCCCTGGCTGAAGCCGGCGCTCGGCGCGCGGGTGGCGTTCTCGAGCGCGCGATCGACGATCCTGGGGTCGACGGGGGTCTCCGCGTAGTCGCGGACCATGCGGCGGCGACGGACGACGTCCTGGAACTCCATGAGGAGAACAGTGCCTGACGACTTCGAGCGGATGTGGGGCGACCTGCTGCCCGTAGGGCGGTCGGCGTCGAGCGGCGGGTACTTCCGGCAGCCGTTCACCGCGGCCGAGCGCGAGCTCGACGCGTGGTTCGTCGAGCAGTCGACCGCCCGCGGGCTGCGGGTCGAGCGCGACGGCTTCGGCAACGTCGTGGCCTGGTGGGACGTCGGCAGCGGCCCCGGTGTGCTCACCGGGTCGCACCTCGACTCGGTGCTCGACGGCGGGGCGTACGACGGTCCGCTCGGCGTCGTCTCCGCGCTGGCCGCGGTCGACCTGCTGCGCGAGCGGGGCGTCGTACCGGCGCGGCCGATCGGGGTGGCGACGTTCGTGGAGGAGGAGGGGTCCCGCTTCGGGATCGCCTGCCTGGGCTCGCGGCTGGCCACCGGCGCGACCTCGTGGGACACCGCCCGCGAGCTGCGCGACCGGGACGGCGTCGCGCTCGGCGACGTGGTGGCCGGCGGGTCGTCGTCGCTGCTGGCCGAGGTGGCGACGTACGTCGAGCTCCACGTCGAGCAGGGCCGCGACCTCGTCGACCGCGGGCACGCCGTCGGGGTGGGCAGCGGGATCTGGCCGCACGGGCGGTACCGGCTCGACTTCACCGGCGAGGCCAACCACGCCGGCACCACCCGGATGGAGGACCGCGCCGACCCGATGCTGACCTACGCGATGACCGCGCTGGCCGCCAACAAGCAGGCGCGACTGGCCGGGCAGCGGGCGACGTTCGGGCGGGTCGAGGTGACGCCCAACGGGACCAACGCGGTGCCGTCACGGGTGACCGCGTGGCTGGACGCGCGGTGCGACAGCGAGTCGGCGCTCTCGGAGCTGGTGGCGGTGATCGAGCGACAGGCGCGGGAGCGGTCCGCGCGGGACGGCACGTCGGTCTCGTTGGTGGCCGAGTCGGTCTCGGGGCCGGTGACCTTCGACCCGACCCTCGCTGCAGCGATCGCCGCCGACCACGAGGACGGCGACTGGCCGGTGATCCCGACCGCGGCAGGGCACGACGCCGGCATCCTCGCGGCCGCGGGGATCCCGACCGCGATGCTGTTCGTCCGCAACCCGACCGGCGTCTCGCACTCGCCGGCCGAGCACGCCGAGATGCCGGACTGCCTGGTCGGGGTCTCGGCGCTCGCGGACACGCTGGAGAGGTTGGCTCGGTGACGCGGACGGCTTACCTCTTGGAGCGGGCGTGGGTCGACGGCGCGGTGCGGGACGACGTACTCGTGGAGATCGAGGACGGGCGGTTCGCGCGGGTGGAGGTTGACGGGCAGAACCGGACCTTGTCGGGGGATATTTCGGCCGACAAGGTCCGGGATACCAGGGCAACGTGGGATCCCGACGCCACCCGCCTCCCCGGCCTCACGCTGCCCGGCATCGCGAACTGCCACAGCCACGCGTTCCACCGGGCGCTGCGGGGCCGGACCCAGCGGGAGCGGGGGACGTTCTGGACCTGGCGGGAGCAGATGTACGGCGTGGCGCAGCGGCTCGACCCCGAGAGCTACCTCGCTCTGGCGACCGCGACGTACCGCGAGATGGCGGCGGCCGGGATCACCTGCGTCGGGGAGTTCCACTACCTGCACCACCAGCCGGACGGGACGCCGTACGACGAGCCCAACGCGATGGGAGAGGCGCTGCTCGAGGCCGCGGCCACGGCCGGGCTCCGGATCGCGCTGCTCGACACCTGCTACCTCAGCCCGGGGTTCGGTGCGCCGGCCGAAGCCGCGCAATTGCGCTACTTCGACACCGATGCGGACCACTGGGCTACCCGAACCGCGCGATTGCGCGGAAATGACCGCTCCGTGATCGGGGCCGCGATCCACTCGGTCCGCGCGGTGCCGGCCGAGCAGCTCGCCACGGTCGCAAAGGCGGCCGAGGGGAGTCCGCTGCACGTCCACCTGTCCGAGCAGCCGAAGGAGAACGCCGACTGCCTCGCGGCGTACGGCGTGACCCCCACCCGGCTGCTCGCCGACCACGGCGTGCTCGGCCCGACGACGACCGCGGTGCACGCCACGCATCTGACCGACGACGACGTGCGCGACCTCGGCAGCACCGGGACCCACGCCTGCTTCTGTCCCACCACCGAGCGCGACCTCGGCGACGGGATCGGCCCGAGCCGGGCGCTCCACGACGCCGGCAGCGCGCTCACGCTGGGCAGCGACAGTCACGCGGTCATCGACCCGTTCGAGGAGATGCGGGCGGTCGAGATGGACGAGCGGCTGGCCCGGCAGAGCCGCGGCCACTGGACCGCCGCCGAGCTCCTGGCCGCCGCGACCGCGACCGGGCACAGGAGCCTCGGCTTCGCCGACGCCGGGGAGATCCGGGTCGGCGCCCGGGCCGACCTGGTCACCCTCGACACCGCCACCCCCCGCACCGCCGGCACCGGCGCCGACGAGCAGACGGCCGTCTTCGCGGCCACCGCCGCCGACGTCGTGCAGACGATCGTCGAGGGGCGCGTCGTCTACACCCGTGACGACGACGAGCAGATCGCTCGCGACCTCGCGACCGCCATCGAGAGGCTCCAGCCATGAGCACCCTCATCACGAACATCGGCGAGCTGGTCACCAACGACCCGGACGCCGACGACCTGCTCGGCATCGTCGAGCGGGCGGCCCTCGTCGTCGAGGGCAAGCACGTCGCCTGGGTCGGCCCGGCCACCGACGCCCCCGCGGCCGACCAGGTCGTCGACGCCGGCGGTCGCGCGGTGCTCCCCGGGTTCGTCGACTCGCACTCCCACCTCGTGTTCGCCGGCGACCGGGCCGCCGAGTTCGCGGCGCGGATGGCGGGGGAGCCGTACGCCGCCGGCGGCATCCGCACCACCGTCGCGGCCACCCGCGCCGCCACCGACGAGCAGCTGACCGCGCACGTCGCCCGGCTGGTCCAGGAGATGCGCCGCCAGGGCACCACCACGGTCGAGATCAAGAGCGGCTACGGGCTCACCGTCCGCGACGAGGCGCGCAGCCTGGCCGTGGCCCGGCAGTTCACGGAGGAGACCACGTACCTCGGCGCCCACGTGGTGCCCGAGGGCGACCCCGACGAGTACGTCGCCCTGGTCACCGGCCCGATGCTCGAGGCCGCGGCCCCGCACGCGCGGTGGATCGACGCGTTCTGCGAGACCGGTGCGTTCGACGAGGACCAGTCGCGGGCGGTGCTGCGCGCCGGCATGGCCGCGGGCCTGCGGCCGCGGCTGCACGCCAACCAGCTCGGCCCCGGCCCGGGCGCCCGGCTCGCCGCCGACCTCGGTCTCACCGCGGTCGACCACTGCACCTACCTCACCGACGACGACGTCCACGCGCTGCGCGACAGCGGCACGATCGCGACGCTGCTGCCGGGCGTCGAGTTCTCCACCCGGCAGCCGTACCCCGACGCGCGGCGCCTGCTCGACGCGGGTGTCCGGGTCGCGCTGGCCTCGGACTGCAACCCGGGCTCGTGCTTCACCTCGTCGATGCCGCTGTGCATCGCGCTGGCGGTCCGGGAGATGGGGATGACCCCGGCCGAGGCCGTCCACGCGGCGACCGCCGTCGGCGCCGCCGCGCTCGACCGCGACGACGTCGGCGTCCTCGTGCCGGGCCGGCGTGCGGACCTCGTGGTCCTCGACGCCCCCACCCACGTGCACCTCGCGTACCGCCCCGGCGTCCCGCTGGTCGCACAGACCTGGGTGGAGGGCCGCCCGGTCTGAGCCGGTGGGCCGGAAGCCCGCCCCGGCATGGGATGTCGGGCGCCCGGGAACAGGGCTACGTTGGGAAACCACCCTCCACGAAGGAGCACACCATGACCGACGACACGCCTGACGCACCCCTCTCCGACGACGACATGACCACGACCCCGGCCGACGACCCGCAGCCCATGGGCGGGGACGCGGACGGCACGGACGGCGGGGACGCGGACGGCACCGATGGTGGCGACGCCGACGGTACGGACGGTGGCGACGCCGATGGCACCGATGGCGGCGACGCGGACGGCACCGACGCCGACGGGACGGACGGCGACGCCTCGGACTCGACCGACGGGGACGCGTCCTGACCCCACTCGAGCTGCTCAGCGGTGACGCCCAGACCTTCCTGCACAAGGTCTGGGCGTCCCGCGTCCACGTCCACCACGCCGACCCGGCCGACCTGGTCGGGCTGCTCTCGCTGGAGGACGCCGACCACCTGCTGACCGGGACCGCGATCCGGACGCCGTCCATCCGGCTGGCCAGGGACGGCTCGGTGCTGCCCGAGTCGTCGTACACCCGGTCCGCGACGCTCGCCGGCAAGCCGCTCACCGGCCTGGTCGACGCACGCAAGGCGCTCGAGCTGTTCGACGACGGCGCGACCGTCGTCTTCCAGGGGCTGCACCGCTACTGGCCGCCGCTCACCCGGCTGGTCGCCGAGCTCGAGCTGGAGCTCGGCCACCCCTGCCAGGCCAACGCCTACCTCACCCCGCCCGGCTCGCAGGGCTTCGCGGTCCACTCCGACACCCACGACGTCTTCGTCTTCCAGACCGCCGGCGCCAAGCAGTGGGAGGTGCACACGCCCGAGGGCGTCGAGGACCTCACCCTCGAGCCCGGGCTCAGCGTCTACCTGCCCACCGGCACCCCGCACGCCGCCCGCGCTCAGGACACCGTGTCGCTGCACGTCACCCTGGGCATCAACCAGCTCACCTGGCGCGGCCTGCTCCGCCGCACCGTGGCGTCGCTGCTCGACGCCGAGCCCGACACCCACCTGCCCGCCGGGTACCTCGACGACCCGGCCGCGCTCACCCGGGGCCTCGCCGACCGGCTCACCGACCTCGCCGACCGGGTGCGCGAGCTCGACGCGCAGGACGCCGTCGCGGCGGAGGTACGGCGCTTCCTCACCGGCCGCGGGCCCCGGCTGTCCGGCGGCCTGCTCGACACCACCCGGCTCGCCGGGCTCGACGACACCACCCGGCTCCGTCGCCGACCCGGCCACCCGTGCGTGCTGCTCCCGCGCGGGGAGCGGCTCGAGGTGCTGCTCGGCGACCGGTCGATCGACGTACCCGCGTGGCTGGAGCCGGCGCTGACCGAGCTCCGCCGCCGACCCGAGCTCCGGCCCGCCGACCTCGCCGACCACCTCGACCCGCAGAGCCGGCTGGTGCTGTGCCGGCGGCTGGTCCGCGAGGGCCTGCTGGAGATCGTGGCGTCGTGACCGCCTCCGACCTCGGTGCCGCGTGGCGGTGCTCCGGCGCCAGCCTGCTCCGCGACGAGCCGATCGCCGGCACCGCCTCGACCGTGAAGGCGTTCCTGCTCGTCGAGCACACCGGGTCGTGGGGCGTCAACGCGCTGCGCGACGCCCGGCTGCCGCACGGGCTCGGCAACCACCTGCTCCTCTCCGGTCGGGCGGCCGGGGTGCGGGTGCTGCTGGCCCGGCGCCCGGACCGCTCCGGCACCGGCGAGGTGCGGGTGCACGCGGCGTACGCCGACCCGGTCTCGCCGTGGCTGGAGTCCGCGGCGTTCGGCGACGTGCACGAGGTGCTCGACCTCGACCTCCGCCCCCTCGGCCGCGGCCGGTCGATCGGGCTGGAGCCCGCCGAGGGGCCGATGTTCGCGGTCTGCACCCACGGCAAGCACGACGCGTGCTGTGCCGAGCGGGGCCGCCCGGTCGCGGCCGCGCTCGAGGCCGCCCACCCCGAGGAGACCTGGGAGGTCTCGCACCTCGGCGGCGACCGGTTCGCCGCCAACATGGTGGTGCTGCCGTTCGGGCTCTACTACGGGCGCCTCGACCCGGTGAGCGCGATCGCGGTCGCCGGCAGCCAGCTGTCGGGGCACCTCGAGCTCGACCACCTGCGCGGCCGGTCCGGGCTGCCGACACCCGTGCAGGTCGCCGAGATCGCGCTGCGCCGGCACCTGGAGGAGACCCGCGGCGACGCGGTCCGGTACGTCGGCTGGACGCGCGGCGACGAGGGCCTCTCGACGTCCCGCTTCGAGGTCGCGGGCACGACGTACGCCGTGCGGGTGCGCACCCGCACGGGCGAGCGGGAGCGGCTCACCTGCCAGGCGGTCAAGGACAACCCGATCCCTGTGCACGAGGTCGTCGACATCTCGACGTACTCCTAGTATGGCGGGATGGCGATCACCGACGACGTCGCGGAGCTGACCGCTCAGCGGTTCGGTCGGACCACCTTCACCGGCGGCGAGCGGGTGCCGCACGTCGGTGACGCCGAGCTGCCGCCCGGGCCGCGGTGGCCGGCATGGCTGCAGAGCGTCGCGCTGCTGCGCTTCCGGCACCGGTTCCACCCCTACCTGCACCGCAGGTACGGCGACGTGTTCACGATCCGGCTGCTCCCGGGCGGCCGGCCGCTCGTGCTCTTCACCCGGCCCGAGCACGCCAAGGAGATCTTCGCCGGCGACCCCGAGGTGTTCCACGCCGGCAAGGGCAACTCGATCCTCGGCCCGATCATGGGCGAGCACTCGCTGCTGCTGCAGGACGGCGAGGAGCACAAGCGGGCGCGCAAGCTGCTGATGCCGGCGTTCAACGGGCACGCGCTCCGCGGCTACCGGTCGCTGGTCACCGAGGTCGCGCGCGCCGAGGTCGCCGGGTGGACCCCGGGTGCCGAGCTCCGCTCCCTGGACCGGATGAACGCGGTCACCCTCGAGGTGATCCTCCGGGTGGTCTTCGGCGTCACCGACGAGACGCGGCTGGCCGAGCTGCGGCCGCGGGTGACCGCGACCGTCGACGTGAGCCCGGCGGTGCTGCTCGGCTGGGGCTACCCCTGGCTGCAGAAGGTCGGGATCTGGAAGCGCACCGTCGAGAACCAGTACGCCCTCGACCGGCTGATGTACGCCGAGATCCGCGAGCGCCGCGCCGCCCCGGACCTGGCCGAGCGGACCGACGTGCTGTCCCGGCTGATCCTGGCCGGGGACGACGGCGACCGGCTCGACGACACCGAGCTGCGCGACCAGCTGGTGACCCTCCTGCTCGCCGGCCACGAGACGACCGCGAGCGCGCTGTCCTGGGCGCTGTACGAGGTCGGCCGGGACCCGGAGCTGCTCGCCCGCTGCCAGGCGGCCGCCGACTCCGACGACGACGAGCTGCTCGACGCGGTGCTCAAGGAGGCGATGCGGCTGCACCCGGTGATCCCGATGGTGGTGCGCACCCTGATGCGCCCGGCCACGATCGCCGGCATCGACCTGCCCGCCGGGACGACCGTCGGGCCGTCGATCATCATGGCCCACCAGCGTCCCGCGAACCATCCGGACCCGTGGGCGTTCCGGCCCGAGCGGTTCCTCGGCCAGAACCCGCCGCCCAACACCTGGATCCCGTTCGGGGGCGGCGTGCGCCGCTGCATCGGTGCCGGTTTCTCGCTGATGGAGGGCGTCGCGGTGCTGCGCGAGGTGTTCCGCTCGTACGACGTCACGGCGGTCGGCGATGACGAGCCCAAGGTCCGCAACATCACCAGCGTGCCGCGCCGGGGCGCGCGGATCCGGGTCACGCCCCGACGCCGTCAGGGCTGACGGAACGCCCTCGGGGTAGGGCTCCCGGGCCGAACCCTCGGGGGTATGGCCGAAAGAGGAAGAACGAGCCGCCGCGTCACAGGTCACGGGCGCTCTCGAGCATGACCAGACCGGTGGCCTCAGGTGCTTGAGACGACCGTCACCCCACTGCTTCAATCCGGCCCGCTCGGGGGCGCGGGTCCCCCGCTCTCGGGGCGCGGACGACATGGGGGAGACCGAATGCGCGCTGCCGGTGCACTGGGCGGTCCGACAACGACACTCGTCACCGGGAGGGGCGGCACCCGCCGGCTCTCGGTCCTCGGCGCCCTCGCGCTTGTGCTCGGCGCACTCGCCACGCTCACCGGCGCGACGCCCGCCCGGGCGGCCCAGGCGACCGGTGACGACGTCCCGACCTGGGCGCCCGGGTGGTCGTGGACCTACGGGGGGACCTCGTTCCGCTACCAGGCGGACGGCACGGACGTCACCATCAACGAGTCGGTCACCTACACGGTCGCCGGGGTCGAGACCTTCCAGGGCCAGGAGGCCTACCGGCTGGACATCAGCGGCACCATCAGCGGCGGGAGCGGGTCGGTGGCCGTGGACGGCCTCGGCAACGCCAGCCTGTCCAGCTTCTCCGGCACGGTGTCCGGCACCCGCTTCGTGCGGGTCTCGGACCTCGCGCTCCTCCGGGAGAGCCAGAACCAGCACCTGAACGCCCGGGCGTCGCTCTCCCTCCTCAGCGCGAACATCACCGCCGACATCGGCCTGACGATGGACCCCCAGCGCGGCTGGCGCACCCACGTCTTCCCGCTCAACGCCGGGGACTCCTGGCAGCTCGACGAGCAGATCGAGTACACGGGTGGCTTCAGCTACGACGCCGGGAGCATCGGCGGCTCCGGTTCGAGCACGTTCGAGGGTGTGCTGCCGTTCCAGGCGACGGCCGGCGTCACCACCGCGACGATCAACCCCGGCATCGGCAACGTCGCCGCCGACCGGGTGCACGCCCAGACCGCGGACGGCAGCACGGTCAACACGCACTGGTGGGCGCCGTCGGTCGCCAACGACGCCCAGGAGCTGCTGCAGCTCCCTCTCGACGGCGCGCGGCTCACCCTCGAGCGCAAGCTGACCGCGTCCTCGCGTCCGTCGCCGAGCCCGACCATCGTGGACGCCAACGTCACCTCGTCGCTCACGTGCGCGGGCGGCACGGTCCAGGTGACCGGCCGGCTGAGCACGGGGGCGAGCGGCGTCCCGGTCCAGGTCCGGCTCGACAAGTCGCCGGTCCAGCCGGGACAGCAGGTCACCGCGACCGCGACCACGACCACCGGCGGTGGCTTCACCGCGACGCTGCAGGCGCCGTCGGACACCGACGGCGCGGGCCGGAACGGCGCCCGCGCGAGCTGGGGCGTCAAGATCTCGGCCGGCGGTGCGACCGCGGTTCGCACCCTGGTGGTGACCCCCAGGAACTGCACCACGCTCGAGTACACCGGGGCGACCGGTGCTCCGCAGGGCACGGACGCCATCGTCGCGGCGAGGCTCACCGACCTCGCCGGGGACAGCGTGGCCGGCCGCACGATCACGTTCGGCCTCGCCGGCGGTGGCTCGGTCGACGCGACGACGAACGCATCGGGGGTCGCGACCGTCACCCTCCCGGTGAACGGGCCGCCGCGCACCTCGACGGTCACCGCGACCTTCGCCGGCAACGCCGGCCAGGAGTCGGCCACAGCGTCGGCCTCGTTCGCGGTCGGGAAGATCGGCACCACGACGACGGTGGTCGCCGAGCCGGCCGTGGTGACCGTCGGTGACGACACCGTCTTCACCGCGACCGTCACACCCGACCACGGAGGTGCGGTCGACGGCGGCACCGTCCAGTTCAAGGTCGACGGCCAGGACTTCGGCGCGCCGCAGCCGGTGAGCGGGGGTACCGCGACGAGCCCGCCGTACTCGGGTGACGTCGGCTTCCACGAGGTGGTGGCGGTCTTCTCCGGCACCGGCGACCACGCGGCCAGCGGGTCGGGGGCGTTCACGTTCCGGATCCGCGTCCCCCTGCTGCCCACCAGCGCCACCTCCGGCGTCGCGCCGGGGTCGACGGTGTACGGCCAGGAGGTGACTCTGGTCGCGGACGTCTCGAGCGCCGACGGTGACGCCACCGGCACGGTCACCTTCACCTCGGCCGCGGGGACGCTGGCGACGGCCGGCGTCGACGCCTCCGGCCACGCCGAGGCCGTGGTGGACGACATCCCCGTGGGCGCGCACCAGGTGACTGCGACGTACTCCGGCGACGACAAGTACGCCGGCAGCAGCGCCCCGCCCACAAACCTCGTCGTGGCCAAGGCCGACGTCGACGTGCAGCTCACGTCGTCGGACACCACGACCGTCACCGGCGAGGCGGTGAGCTTCACCGCGACCGTGGGCGTCAGAGCCCCGGGCGGCGGCTCTCCCGACGGCTCGGTCCAGCTGCGGGTCGACGGCGTCGACGTGGGCGGCCCGGTCGACCTCACGGGTGGCACCGCGGTGTTCCCGCCTGTCACCTCGCTGGGCGCCGGGACCCACACCGTGGCCGCGGTGTACTCGGGCAGCGGCAGCTACGTGGCCGGCCAGGCCTCATTGACCCAGGTTGTGGAGAAGGCCGACACCGCGGTCGCCGCGCTGGCCACCCCGTCGCCGGCCGTGCAGGACACCGCCGCGACGCTGACCGCGCGGGTGACCGCGGTCGCCCCGGGCTCGGGCGCGCCGACCGGCACGGTCAGCTTCACCGCGAACGGTGAGGAGCTCGGTGCCGCGCCGCTGCAGGCCGCGGCCGGGGGAGCCGAGGCGGCCATCGACATCTCCGACCTGGCCCCGGGCACCTGGACGATCACCGCGTCCTACGCGGGCGACGGCGACTACCACGGCAGCACCTCGGAGACGATCAGCCACACGGTGATCGCCGCGGCCGCGGTCGTCCCGACCACGACAGCGCTCTCCTCGTCGCAGAACCCGTCGACCTTCGGCGAGCTGGTCACGTTCACCGCGACCGTGACGGCGGAGGACGGCAGCACGCCGTCCGGTGTCGTCCAGTTCTCGCTGGACGGCACCGAGTTCGGCGCCCCGGTGCCGGTCGACGCGGACGGCGTCGCGGAGAGCGACACGCTGGCCTCCCCGGAGCCCGGCGACCACACGGTGATCGCGACGTTCCGGCCGGACACGGGCTGGTCGGGCAGCGGCGACCTCCTCACCCAGACGGTCGAGGCCGCCCCCGTGGACGTGGCGCTCGTCTCCTCGGCCGGGAACGCCGACTACGGGCAGACCGTCCGGTTCACCGCGACGGTGAGCTCCCAGGCCGTGGGGGCCGGGACACCGAGCGGTCACGTGCAGTTCGTGCTCGACGGGCAGCCGCTCGGCGACGCCGTGGAGCTGGACGGGGACGGCAAGGCGCTCAGCCCGCCCGTGTCCGACCTGGTGCCGGGCGACCACGAGGTGCGCGCGCTGTACTCCGGCAGCGCGAGCTTCCGGTCCGCGGCCCGCTCGATCACCCAGAGCGTGGCCAAGGTCGCGACCGCGACCGCGCTCAGCGTCACGCCCACGTCCGTGTCCTACGGGCAGACCGTCTCGCTCCGGGCCACCGTGACCGCGGCGAGCGGCGGCGCCGGAAGCCCGCTGGGGACCGTGACCTTCAAGCGCGGCGGCACCACCATCGCCACCGTCCCGGTGACGGCGGGCGAGGGTCCCTCCGCGACGGCCACCGCCACCGTCGACGACCTGGGTGCGGGCAGCCACACGATCACCGCGGAGTACTCCGGCACCCCGGTCTTCGCCGCCAGCTCGTCGTCGGCGGCCACGGTGAGCGTGGGCAAGCAGGCGACGGTCCTCAAGGCGGACGCGGCACTGGTGAACCTCATCCCGCTCGGGCTGCCGGTGGGTCTGCTCAAGGTGAGGCTGACGAGCGCGGCCGGAGCCCCCGTGGTCGGCGCCCCGATCGAGTTCCGGATCGGCAACAGCCTGATCTGCACCAGCACGACGGACGCGAAGGGCGTCGCCGAGTGCAACGCCCGCTCGTACCTGCTGCAGCTCACGCTCGCGCTCGGCTACAAGGCGGCCTTCGCGGGTGACGCCGACCGACTGGCCAGCAGCGCCAACGGGGCGATTGTCAAGTGAGTGCGGCACGAGGACAAGGAGCAAGAACCATGCGCAGACTGATCGCGGTCGTCGCGGCCCTCGTCACGGCGCTGACCGTGCTGACGCTCGGGCTCGCCGGCCCGGCGGCTGCGGACATCACCGCACCCGCGGAGGGCGCGGTGCTGCGGAGCGGGGGCATCACGATCTCGGCCAGCGGTGCCGGTGACGGCACCCTGTGCGCGACCGGGTCGGGTCCCCAGACGACGCTGCAGCTGGTCGACTCGGGCGGCACGGCGGTGGTCGACAGCGTGCAGGGCGGGACCGGGGCCAAGTCGGTGACGTTCGACAGCCGCTCCTTCCCGAACGGCTCCTACGTCGCCCGTGCCATCGAGCGGAACCGGTCGGGACTGATCATCTGCTCCAACAGCACCAAGACCACCGAACGCAAGGTGAAGATCGACAACTTCACCGAGCTGACGATCACCTCCGCACCGACGTCGGCCCCGCAGAACACCTCGATCTCGGTGTCGGCGCGGCTGACCGACGGCAACGACGGCTCGAACGTGGCCGACCAGCCAGTGACGTTCTCGCTGTCCGACGGCTCGTCGGTCAACGCCACCACCAACGCCAACGGCGTGGCCACCGCGACGCTGACCGTCAACGCGGGGCCTCGGGACGCGACGATCACCGCGAGCTTCGCGGACACGTCGCACTGGCGGGGCTCGACGGCGACGTCGGACATCACGGTGACCAAGAACGGTTCGAAGACCACCCTGACGCCGCCCGGCCCCGTCGTCTTCGGCCAGCCGACCAGCCTCACCGCCACCGTGGCCGCGACCAACGGTTCGAGCACCCCGACGGGCTCGGTCCAGTTCACCGTCGACGGCGCGAACCACGGCACACCGGTGTCGATCAACGGGTCCGGCGTCGCCACCCTGGGCGGCGTCCTGCTTCCGGCGGGTTCGCACACCGTCGGGGCGACCTACTCCGGGGACGACGACCACGACCCGAGCACGGCGACGACCGTGACTCAGGTCGTCGACCGGGCGTCGACCAGCACGATCCTGACCAGCACGGGCTCCCCGACGGTCAGCGGCCAGGCGGTCACGTTCACCGCCACGGTCGACGTGGTGGCGCCAGGGGTGGGCAACCCCACCGGTGCCGTCCAGTTCAACGTCGACGGGCGGCCGGTCGGCACCGCCGTGCCGCTCGACGGGGACACCGCCCAGCTGACGGTCAGCAACCTCTCGGCGGGCAACCACGAGGTGTCGGCGACGTACAACGGCGACGACAACTTCGCCGGCAGCACCTCCAACACGGTCACCCACGGGGTGGACCGGGCGGACACCACCCTCAGCCTGAGCAGTTCGACCCCCCACGCGGTCGCGGGTGAGCCGCTGACCTTCACCGCGGAGGTGTCGGTGGTGGCCCCGGGCGCCGGCACGCCGACCGGCGCCGTGCAGTTCTTCGTCGACGGGAACGAGCTCGGCGGACCGGTGGCGCTGAGCAACGGCGTGGCCACGTCCCCGACCGCCCACCTCGGCGCGGGCGACCATGTGGTCACGGCCGACTACGAGGGCGACGCCAGGTACGCCGGCGCGAGCGCGTCGATCGACCAGGACGTCGAGGCCGCCCAGACGGCCACCACCGTCAGCGCCGCGCCGAGCCCGTCGGCGTTCGGCCAGCGGGTGACCATCCGGGCCGAGGTCACGCCCCAGGCGCCGGCCACCGGCTCCCCGCAGGGCGTGGTGCGGTTCATCGTCGACGGGACCACGGTCGGGTTCGTCGAGCTGGTCGACGGTGCGGCCGAGTACCAGGTCGACACCTTGTCAGTGGGTGCGCACACCTTCCAGGCGCGTTACGTCAGCGAGGACCCGAACTTCGTCACCAGCCTGTCTCAGGAGGTCGACCACCAGGTCAACAAGGCGGCGACCAGGACCGTGGTGACCAGCTCGGGCTCGCCGTCCGTCTTCGGGCAGCCGGTCACGTTCACCGCCTCCGTGTCGGTGGTCGCGCCGGGGGCCGGCGACCCGTCGGGGAACATCACGTTCACCGACGGCAGCACCGTGCTCGGCACCCAGCCGGTGAGCTCGGCGACCGGCGGCCAGGCCTCCATCACCGTGTCGGACCTCTCGGTGGCGCAGCACGCCGTCACCGCGACGTACACGGGGGACGACAGCTTCACCGGCAGCAACGGGTCGGTGACCCAGAAGGTGAACCGGGCGCAGACCTCGACGGTCCTGACCTCGTCGGCGAACCCGTCGGCGTCGGGGCAGGGTGTGACCTTCACCGCCACCGTCAGCCCGGTCGCGCCGGGCGCCGGCGACCCGACCGGCACGGTGCGGTTCACCGTCAACGGCGCGCAGCTGGGCGGGGCCCGCCCCGTGGTGGACGGGGTGGCGACCAGCCCGACCTTCAACTCGCTGACTCCGGGTGTCTACCGGATCGAGGCCGTCTACAGCGGCGACGGCAGCTTCCTCGCCAGCACCGGTGCGCTCGACCAGGGTGCCGCCCAGGAGGTCGTCAAGGGTGACGTGCAGGTCGCGCTGACGTCGGACCAGCCGACCTCGGCGTACGGGCAGCCGATCACGTTCACGGCGACGGTCGACGCGGTGCCCCCGGCGAACCGTCGGCCAACCGGCGTGGTGCAGTTCTGGGAGGGCGGCGTCCTGCTGGGTGCGACGAGCCTGGAGCCCGGCGAGGCGAACCAGGGGGTTGCCTCCTTCGTGAGCTCCACCCTGTCGCCGGGGACGCACGACGTCCGAGCGGTCTACGTCGGCAACTTCAACTACAACGGGGGGACCGCCTCGACCAGCCAGGTCGTCGGGGTGTCGGCCACCGTGACCGGAGTCCGGTCGTCGGCGAACCCGATCACGTTCGGTGAGTCGGTCACGCTCACGGCGGTCGTGTCCGAGGTCGCCCCCACGCCGGGTGTCCCGACCGGGTCGGTGACCTTCACCCGCGACGGCAACGTGCTGGGCACGGCGGAGCTCGTCACCGTGGACGGCCGCCGGGAGGCGAGCATCACGCTGGACGACCTGGCCGCGGGCACCCACGACGTGACGGCGACCTACTCGGGTGACGCCACGTTCGCGGCGAGCGGCTCCACGCCGTACAGCCAGATGGTGGCGAAGGCGCCCAGCAACCTGCAGGCGAAGGTGATCATCCGCGAGCTGGGCGACAACGGCGGCAGGGTGCGTGCGACGCTCCACGGCGTCGACGGCGCGCCGCTCGCGGGCGAGACGCTCGTGTTCGACACCACCCAGAACTCGCCGGACCGGTCGACGATCCACATCTGCACGGTGACGACGGACGAGGACGGCTACGCCGAGTGCGACGCGACCGCGCTGCTCGCGGCGATCGTGCTCGACGGGGGGTACGACGTGCACTTCGCCGGCAACGCGAACTACCTGCCGGCGGACGACCACGAGACGTACTTCGGGGAGAACGACTGACTGGGAGGAAGCCTCGGCCCGCGGACGGCGTCACGCCGCCCGCGGGTCGAGCCGCACCGTCGCGGCGATGTCCTCGAACACCTCGCAGTAGGCCGGGTAGTCCTCGCGCGCGACCGAGCAGGTGAGCGTGACGCCGAGCCCGCCGACCAGCCAGGCCCACTGGTCGCTCAGCACGTCGGCCGCGCCGCAGCGGTGCGCGAACCGGTGGTAGGCGACCCGGTGCCCGCCCAGCTCGAACACGTCGTCGTCCTCGACGTCGAGGTCGACCAGCCGCCGACGCAGCTCGTCGATGGCCTCGGCGCGCCAGGAGGCGAGGTCGGTGTCGACGTACGCGCACCGCAGCGTGGCCTCGGGCGGCACCCCGCTCGGCGGGAGCCGGGTCGCGCGGGCGCTGAGCACGATCCCGCGCTCCGGGTCCGACCGCTGGCGCCAGCTGACGGGAAGGGTGATGCCGATGTCCTCAGGTGTCATGCGCCGGAGGCTGCTCGCCGTACCCCTGTGCACAAACGCCGAGTTGCGCTGCTGTGGACGGTGACGGGGTAGTCCCCCGTGTTCTGGTCGTTCTGCGGGCCGAAAAACAGACAGAACATGGGGGACTACCGGTCGAAGGCCTCCCGCACCTGGCTCTCGGTGAGGCCGTAGTCCTCGAGGGAGTAGCGGTGGGAGGGGCGGCGGCCGCCCTCGCGGGACTCGCGGTCGATCTGCGTCACCGCGGCCTCGGCCTCGGCCGACCAGTCGATGCCGAACGCCTCGTAGACGCTGCGGGTGGTGCCGATCGGGTCGGCGACGAAGGCGTCGTAGTCGACGTCGAGGAACTGGTCGGCGTCGTACCTCTGCCTGGCGTCGTGGAAGGCGTGGTAGGCGCGCGACCAGAGGTCGAGCTGGGTGCGGCCGATGGTCGCGCCGACGAACGTCGTGGAGTGGCCGGCGGTGGTCTCGGCGGACAGCGAGCACGACGACGCGATGCTGACGACCGGGTCGCGGTGGGTGGCGACGACGAGCGCGTCGGGGTAGACGGTCATCAGCGCGTCGAGCGCGGTCATGTGCGACGGGTTCTTGAGCACCCAGCGCTTCTCGGGGTCGTTGAGCCCGATCAGCTGGAGGTTCTGCCGGTGGCACTCGTAGGCGTCGGTCCAGTCCTGCCCGGCCAGCCACTCGGTGTAGCGCGGCACGTGGGCCAGCGACTCGTACGAGTTCGACTTGCCGGTCTGCCGCAGCAGCCGCCAGCACTCCTCGACCGAGGTGGCGTCCATGTAGTGGATGCCCATGTACTCGGGGTTCGCGACGTGGTGCGCCGAGAACGCCTCCTGCATCGCGGTGAAGATCGGGTCCGACTCCCAGGTCTCCCGCGGGGGCCGCGGCTGCGGGTACTGCGTCAGCCACAGCTCCAGCCCCTGGTGGCCGGGGTCGGCGTGCAGCAGCCGGTGCAGCGCGGTGGTGCCGGTGCGGGGCAGCCCGGTCACGAAGATCGGCCGCTCGATGCGTACGTCGGCGTGCTCGGGCCGCGCGGTGAGCTGGGCCTGGGTCAGCAGCCGGCCGACCAGTGCGCTCTTGACCTCCGAGCGCTGGAAGTAGTTGCCGCGCGGCGTCAGCCCGGCCTCGGGGGAGGCGAGGTCCTCGACCAGGATCCGCAGCCCCTCCTCGTGCGCGGTGCCCCCGAAGTCCTCCAGCCCGGTCGTGCGCACCGCCGCGGCGACGATGTCCTCGTACGAGCCCACCTCGGCGCGCTCGCGCTCCATCACGTTGTCGGCCATCGGGTGCTCCTCGTCGTGCCCAACCGGCGCGATCGCGCTGTTGGGACAGGTTTCCGGGCGCCGGACCTGCACAACCGGCGCGATCGCGCGGAAATGACAGCGCGCGCAGACATGTCAGTTGTCGTGGAACTCGCCGCAGTCGACGTTGAGCATCACGCCGGTGACGGCGGACGCGAGGTCGCTGACCAGGAACAGCGCGGCGCGGGCGACCTCCTCGGGGCTGGCGAGCCGCTTGAGGTCGGTGGGCGCGGCCTTCTCGGCGTACACCTCCTCGTGGGTGCGGCCGGTCTCCTGCGCGATCCAGTCGAAGTAGGCCTTGTTGACGTCCTCGTAGATGTACGACGGGGCGACGCTGTTGACGCGGATGCCCCGGGGGCCGAGCTCGGTCGCGAGCGACGAGGCCAGGTGGGCGAGCGCGCCCTTGGACAGCTTGTAGCCGGAGTACTCGGGCTGCGAGGAGTACTTCACGCAGGAGTTCAGCATCAGGATCGACCCCTTGCTCGCCTCGAGCGCGTCGGCGAACAGCGCCGAGAGCCGCAGCGGCGCGAACACGTTGGTCTCGTTGGCCGCGCGCAGGCTCTCCAGCGTCAGCTGGGTGACCGGGTCCATCGGCGGGATGCCGAACGCGTTGTTGATCAGGCAGTCGACGCGGCCGAACTCCGCCAGCGACGCCTCGACCAGGCGCTGCCGGGACTCCTCGTCGGTGATGTCCGTCGGTACGACGAGCGCGCGGCGCCCGTGCTCGCGGACGACCGCGGCCATCTTCTCGAGGCGCTTCTCGGTGCGGCTGGCCAGCACCAGGTCCGCGCCCATCAGCGCCGCCTGCTCGCCGAGCGCCCGGCCCAGCCCGGGGCCGACGCCCGAGAGCACGACCACCTTGTCTTCCAGGAGGGGGATCACCCGGCCCACACTAGAACGTGTTTCAGTTTCCTGCCAGAGGATGCCGCCCGGCGACACGCCCGCGGCAGGAATACCCGTGGGCCGATCGCGTTACCGCAGGACATGAGCTCACCTCGGATCACTCTGAACGACGGCACGTCCATCCCGCAGTTCGGCGTCGGTGTCTGGCAGGTGCCGCCGGCCGAGACCGAGCGGGTCGTCTCCGACGCCCTCGAGATCGGCTACCGGCACGTCGACACCGCGCAGATGTACGGCAACGAGGCCGGCGTGGGCGCCGCGATCGCCGCCTCCGGCCTCCCGCGCGACGAGGTCTACGTCACCACCAAGCTCAACAACAACCGGCACGAGCCGGCCGCAGCCAAGGAGTCGCTGCAGGTCTCGCTGGAGCAGCTGCGCCTCGACCAGGTGGACCTGTTCCTCATCCACTGGCCGCTGCCGACGCAGTACGGCGGCGACTTCCTCTCGACCTGGGAGGCGCTCCTCGAGCTCAAGGAGGAGGGCCTGACCCGGTCCGTCGGCGTCTCGAACTTCCAGCCCGACCACCTCGACCTGATCGTCGACAAGACCGGGGTGGTCCCCGTGGTCAACCAGATCGAGGTGCACCCGTACTTCGCCAACGAGAACACGCGCGCCGCCACCCGCAGGCACGGCGCCCACGTCGAGGCCTGGTCGCCGCTCGGCCAGGGCGGCGGCGAGCTCGAGGACCCGGTCGTCACCCGGGTCGCCGAGGCGCACGGCAAGACCCCGGCCCAGGTGCTGCTCCGCTGGGCGCTCGACCGCGGCGACATCGTCTTCCCGAAGTCGATGAGCAAGCAGCGGCTGGCGGAGAACTTCGACGTCTTCGACTTCGCGCTCAGCGCCGAGGAGGTCGACGCGCTCGCAGGCCTCGACAGGGGCGAGGCCGGCCGCCAGGGCCCGAACCCCGACACCTTCGACTGGATCCCGGACTGAGACCGACGCCCGGGCTCAGCTGATCATCCGGCGGGCCACGGCCCGCTGCCGGGCGGCGATCCGCTCGGCGTACTGCGCGGGCGTCAGCGGCTCGAGGTGCGGCAGCAGCTCCGGTACGTCGTCCAGTGCGACCACGCGGACGGTCGGCCCGTCCTCGGGCCCGAGGTCGCGCTCGAGCCGCTGCCAGCGCAGCATGATCGGGCCGGTGCGGTGGCCGGTGGTCTCGAGCCAGTTCGCGATCCCCCCGGACCCCTCGCCGCCCGGCGGCCGCTCCGAGATGACGAAGCGCATCACCCCGTCGGGGTCGGTGACCGCCTGGGCCTTGGTCAGCGAGGTCTGGTGGGTCTCGTAGTCGGTGGAGGCGTACCAGTCCGAGCCGACCTGGATCGCCTGGTAGGCGCAGTCGTCGCAGCGCGGCACCTCGACGACCATCGCCTGGTCCTCGGCGAGCTCGTAGTGGCCGATGGAGGAGCGTTGCGACTCCAGGCCTCCCGGGGTCGGCCGCGGCGGGGTGAGCGTGTTGACCGGCTCCTGGTACTGGAAGAAGTGCGGGAACGCGAACCAGGTCTGGATCGACCCGGTGAGCAGCCTGGCGGCGACCTCGTACTTCTTGGCCAGCCGCTCGCGGGTCAGCGCTCGCGCGGGTCGGCCGACGGTGTCCACCCGCTCGATCCAGATCAGCCCGCGCTCCTCGGTGTCCCAGTCGTTGAAGACCTCGCGGACGATCAGGTTCTTGGCGTTGTCGGAGTACGGGCCGAGCCGCAGCTCGAACGTGCCGTCCGGCGCGATGTCGAGCTCGCGGTCGTCGAAGGCGGCCAGCTGCGGCGGCGCACCGCTGGCGTCGTACCCGCCGCCCATGACCTGGAAGGACAGGTCGGCGGTGGTGCCCCGCTGGCCGCGGACGACGTACTCGACGCCGTCGGTGAGGTAGGCGTTGAAGTAGATCGCGTCGGGGTTGTCGAGACCCTGGCGCGCGAACTGGTGCGTGGGGTTGATCAGCACCGGCCGCTCGAGGTCGTGGTCGAACGCCATCTGCATGGCCATCCGGATCCGGCCGGAGAGATAGTCGTAGCCCTCGAGCAGGTCCTGCTCGGTGCGGATGAAGTCCGCGCCGGCGATCATCTTCTCGGCCTCGGCGATCGCCTCGCGCAGCGGCGCGGTGAGGTCGTCGGTCACCCGTTCACCTTGGCGATGATGTTCTCCGCGAACCGCTCGAGGTGCTCGACCTTCTTCTCCAGCGGCTCGGTGTCCGGGCCCACGATGTAGGGCACCCGGAAGCCGACGATGCAGTCGGTGACGCCCTTGTCCTCGAGGCGCTTGACGCCGTCGGGGTCGTAGGCGTCGTACGAGATCACGTGGACCTCGAACTGCGAGGAGTCGCGGGTGTCTCCCTCAGCTTTCCGGATCTCGGCGAGCCGGGCGAGCAGCCGGTCGAGCTCCTCGCCGTCGCCGCCGGCATGCATCCAGCCGTCGCCCTTGAGCACCGCGCGGCGCAGCGCCGCGTCGGAGTGGCCGCCGACGAGCAGCGGGATCGGCTCGGTCGGCGCCGGGCACTGCTGCAGCGGCTCGAACTCGTAGAACTCCCCGGAGTAGCCGAAGAACTCGCCGGAGGTGAGCCCGCGCAGGATGTCCATGCACTCGTCCATGCGCTTGCCGCGCTTCTCCCACGGCACGCCGAGCGCGCTGAAGTCCTCCGGCCAGGGGGAGAGGCCGACGCC
>Ga0164243_10003242_pt1 | contig 26191 bp, 28 predicted proteins | sample OricompcompostOP_FD_108781 | JGI IMG/M metagenome (GOLD analysis project Ga0164243, IMG submission 108781) | Organic Plus compost microbial communities from Emeryville, California, USA - Original compost - Organic plus compost (OP) | ecosystem: Engineered > Solid waste > Mixed feedstock >...
GCCGCTCTTGGCGAATGTCCTCGTGCGGGCAATCACGGCACGACACCGGATGTCCGAGCCAATCAAGGGCCTCTGCCGTTGCACCTGAGCTGCTGCTGCGCGCCACGAGACTCAAACCCTCAACTCACCCGGCCGGGACGCAGGTGTTCTCGACGGGGCAGACGGCTGCGCACTGCGGCGTGTCAAAGTGGCCGACGCACTCGGTGCACTTCTTGGGGTCGATCACATACATGTCGCGCTTGAGGCTGATCGCGGCATTCGGGCACTCGAACTCGCAGGCGCCGCAGACGGTGCACTGCGAGGCGACGATCTTGTAGGCCATGGGGCTGACTCCTGAGGTGGCGTAAGCACGCCCGACAAGAGAGGCTCTTTCAAGCCGCGTGCCAGAACTCAGAGGCTGAATTTGAATAATTATTAGAAGCACTTGGCGGGGTTGAACGGTGTCGCTCCCACGACACCGTGTCGTAAGTCCGACAGCGCTTTCGGGCCTTGCGCGCCGGCGCCGGGAGCGCTCTGGGGCGGCGATTGATCAGCCGCTCCTCGGTTGGCCCTCTCCGCGCAGCGCAGTAGACTGCGGTTCGAGCCGCGCCCCTCTCGTGCACACAAGGATAGCCTCATGAAACTCAGTGCCCGCAACGTGCTGCCGGGAAGGGTCATTTCCGTGACCAAAGGCGCGACGACTGCACACATTAAAATCGAGCTCGCGCCTGGGTTGTCGGTGACGTCGTCGATCACAAACGAGTCCGTCGACGACCTCGGACTGAAGGTCGGCGACGAGGTGTCAGCCGTGATCAAGTCGTCCGACGTCATCATAGGAAAGTAGCGCTGGCTCGACCGTCTCGACAAAGGTTGGCCGGGCGGCCGACTCGAAAGCTCGATCGAGGCTGGCCAGGATGCGCGAGCGTCTTTCACGCTGCGATGTCTCGCGCCACCAATCGGCAACGACGCGCCGCTCGCATGCCAGCGTGGTGCCGTAACCGCCCGTAAACGCCATCCAATCGTCGTAGCACTTGTCGGATACCGCGGTGAGAATCGGCAGTCCGGCAACTACGGCTTCGGCGATCGCCGAGCGCATTCCCCCTCCAGCAGCCTCCTGCTTGGAGAACTTGTTGACGATGACAAGCTCGACGCTCTCGTCGATTGCGCGGCTCACCGCGACGGTCGCCTCGGCGAGGCCAGAAGGGTCTAGTCGGCAGGCCGATGAGCTGCCTCCGAGCTCCTGAGAGATGGAGATCACGCGACCGGACATGAGATCGATGAGCGACATCGAGCCCGGCGAAAGATCACTCGCCCCGTTGTGCTGCACGACGCCGCCGATGCGATGGCCGTTGCAGACCAAGTCGGCTGCGAATGCGGCGAGCAACCCGTCGACATCGTCGCGGCCGGAGCGGTAGACCACCGCGGCCAACTTCAGCAAATGCTCGTGATAGTCGAGAAACTGCATGTCGCTCTCCGCCCGGACAACACCGACGCGTCTGCAAGCCAAACGAGCAATCATCGTGCCGAACCGAGCGAAAGCAATTTAGCCGCGAAATCTACGGCTGACTATGCGCGCACACGCCTCGTTGTCAGGAACCCGACGCGCAAAGGGCCACCCAGCTTTGCTGAAGGGTGGCCCTTTTGTCAGAACATCTGACGCAGATCAGAAGTGGCGGATCTCGATGCCGTGCTTCTTTAGTGCGTAGCCGATTTGGCGCGGCGTCAGTCCGAGGATGCGCGCCGCCTTGGCTTGCACCCAACCGGCTTTCTCCATGGCCTCGATGAGGCGCTCGCGCTCCGATGCCGGCTCGCCGGCGCCTATCGCTTCGTCAGGCTTGCGCATTGGCGCCGGACTTGGCTCGGTCGGCACTGACCGCGGGAGCGGCGGTCTGTTCGGCGCCTTCGCAACCGGCAGCGGCACCAGCACTTTGGGATGCGTGGTGTTGCACTGCTGCGATGAGGAAGAATTGGCGCCGCCCTTCCAGAGGAGCGACGACAGACATTGGTCGTGGCGACAGGCGAAGTCGTCGTCGACGATGGCGGCGCCGGGGGCCAGCGTGGCGGTTCGGAAGACGCAATTCTCGAGCTCGCGCACGTTGCCCGGGAAGTAGCAGGCCTTCAGCACGTCGACCGCGCTTGAAGCAAGCTTCAAGCTGCGCCCGTTCTCCTTGTTGAAGCGATTGAGGAACGACTCGGCGAGGATCGGGATGTCGCCCTTGCGGTCGCGCAGTGAAGGAATGAGCAGCGGAACGACGCTGATGCGGTAGTAGAGATCCGCGCGGAAGGTGCCCTGCGAGACCGCATCCTCGAGATCGCGATTGGTCGCCGCGACGACGCGCACATCAACTTTTTGGGTGCGGGTGCTGCCGACGCGGTCGAACTCGCCCTCCTGCAGGACGCGCAAGAGCTTGGCCTGGAACGAGGGCGATATTTCACCGATTTCGTCGAGGAAGATCGTGCCGCCGTCGGCAAGCTCGAAGCGGCCCTTGCGCGAGGCGACGGCGCCGGTGAAGGCGCCCTTCTCGTGCCCGAACAGCTCCGATTCCAGCACCGATTCTGGAAGCGCGGCGCAGTTCACCTTGATGAACGGCGCCTTGGAGCGCGGCGATAACTCATGGATGGCGCGCGCGCACAGCTCCTTGCCGGTGCCCGACTCACCGCGCAGCAGCACGGTGGCGTTCGACTTGGCGACGATCTCGATCTTCTTGAGCAACTCGCGGATCGCGGTGCTCTCGCCGATGATACCGGCGACGCGCGAGCGCTCCTTGCCCGGCTTGACGCTGGTCAGCTCCTTCTCGAGGCGACGGCTCTGATCCATGAGCCGCTCTCGATCGCGAGCGATGACGCGATGCAAGTGGATGGTCTGCCCGATGAGATTGGCGATCATCGACAGGAAGCGCACGTCGTGGTCAGAGCGGAACTCGCTGCTCTTGTCCCACACCCTGACGATGGACAGGGTGCCGATGACGCGCTCCTCGATCTTGATCGGTACGCCGATGAAAGACACCGGCTGACCGCTGCCGATCGTCGACACGGGGCTGTCCACCTCGGCATCCTTGAACAGCGGGTGCTCTCCCGCGTTCTCGAGCACGAGCGGCATGGCCGTGGCGATGATCTGATCGAGCACCTTGCGTGGCAGATGCACGAGGCCGTTGTAGGCGACCTCTTCCGTCCACACCGAACCGACGACGATCCCCGGCACGTCATCATCGTCGAGCAAGACGATGGTACCGTGCTGCATGTCGAGGAACGACGACAGCAGGTTGAGAACATTCGACAGCGTCGTTTCAAGACGCGCCGGCTTGGCGAGAATCTTCGAGACTTCGTAGATGCCGATGAGTGCAACCTCGCCCAGTTGCTTCGGCCCTACTGCCGACGGCTGTACGCCGGCCGGCTGCTTCAGAGCTACCATTTTCACCGCCTCGTGACATCGACGGTTAGAGGGGATCCAAACTCCCCGCTGCATTGCACAAGCGTAGTCACGCGTCCTTTCTGTGTCGCGCCTAAGTTTCCGTCATTTTTCAATATTTGAGGCCCATTTTGCCTGATCGCACAGCAAAGCCCCGTATTTCGGGCACTACAGACTGATCTATATCAGGATAAAGATATTCCAGTTCTAGACTCTGGTGCGGCGGCGCTCGTCCGGATGCGGCGGGACATCGCAGAAAATAGCGCGCCCTGGTAAGGGTGGGAAAAATCATTAAATGGAGTGAAAGAGGAACGCAATGATCGCACAGGTGATTAGCCACCGCTGCCACTTGCCGCTAAGATCGTTTGCTTAAGGGCATCCCAGGACTCATCAATGTCGAATGTGGAAGTCGGTCGCGCACCAGACCGCGACGGTAAGGTGAAGCGGCACGGGCCGGACGCGTTTGCCGGCATGCGTAAGGCCGGGCAGCTTGCCGCTGCGGCCCTCGACATGCTCACCGAACACGTGAAACCAGGCGTCACAACCGACGAGCTGGATGAGCGCGTGCTGCAGTTCGCGCTCGATCACAATGCCTATCCTGCACCGCTCAACTATCGCGGCTTCCCGAAGGCCATCTGCACGTCGATCAACCACGTCGTGTGCCACGGCATCCCGGGGCCCAAACCGCTGCGTGAAGGCGATATCGTCAACATCGACGTAACGCTGATCGTCGACGGATGGCACGGCGACACCAGCCGCATGTATCCGGTGGGGCAGATCTCGCGGCGTGCCGAGCGGCTGATCTCCGTCACTTACGAGGCGCTGCATCGTGGCATCGCCGAAGTGCGCCCCGGAGCGACGACGGGGCATATCGGCGCTGCCATCCAGGCCTATGCGGAAGGCGAGCGCTGCTCCGTCGTGCGCGATTTCTGCGGTCACGGCCTCGGTCGCGTGTTCCATGACCGGCCCAACATTCTCCACTACGGCGAAGCTGGAGAAGGCGTCGTGCTCGAAGCGGGCATGCTGTTCACCATCGAGCCGATGATCAACCTCGGTCGTCCGCACGTCAAAGTGCTGCCCGACGGCTGGACAGCCGTGACGCGCGATCGCGAGCTGTCGGCTCAGTTCGAGCATAGCGTCGGCGTCACCGAGACGGGCTGCGAGGTGTTCACACACTCGCCAGCGGGGCTCGATTTTCCACGCTTTGACATCAGCTAGCCGCTCCGGATGCCGCTATGCCGGAGCGCGATAAAGGCGGCGGCAATGGCGGCGAGCAAAGCTCGTTTCTCGAAGCGCCAGTGCCCGATCACGCCGGGCACCGGCAGCGGTTGCGCGATCGGTTTCGCAAGGGCGGCGCCGACGCGCTTCCCGACTATGAGCTCTTGGAGCTTGTGCTGTTCCGCGCGCTGCCCCGCCGTGACACCAAGGGTATCGCTAAGCGGCTGCTCGCCCGCTTCGGCTCCTTTGCCGAGGTCATCAATGCGCCCGAGCCGCGCCTCAAGGAAATCGAGGATGTGGGTGAGAGCGTCATAACCGAGCTGAAGCTCGTGCGGGCGGCCGCGCTGCGCATGATGCGCAGCGAGATCGTGCAGAGACCGGCGCTATCGTCGTGGAGACAGGTGCTCGACTACTTGCTGGCGGCGCAGAGCTATGAGCATCGCGAGCAGTTCCGCATCCTGTTCCTCGACAAGCGCAACCGTCTCATCGCCGACGAGGTGCAGCAGCAGGGCACGGTGGACCATACGCCGGTCTACGTTCGCGAAGTGGTGAAGCGTGCGCTCGAGCTGTCAGCGACGGCGGTCATCCTGGTGCACAACCATCCGTCGGGCGATCCGACGCCGTCGCGCGCCGACATCGACATGACGAAACAGATCGTCGCATCAGCGGCACCACTTGGGATTTCCGTGCATGATCATATTATTGTCGGCCGGGAAGGACATGCGAGCCTGAAGGCGCTTCGCCTCATTTGAGCCCGGCTCGCGGGCAACAAGCTCCCTGGCAGCATGGTTGCGCGCGCAACCGACCCGCAGCCCCGCATTTCGCGACGTTGCGTAACCGGGCCTTTACCAGCGCAATGTGGACTAAAACCTGAGCCGAATCGCGCAGCGATTTGCTACCCGAAGAGGACCTATGTGCGGCATCGCCGGATTGATCGACCTGACTGGCAAGCGGCAGCCCGACCCCAATATGCTCAAGAGCATGGCGGATGCGCTCTGGCATCGCGGGCCGGATGAGGATGGCTATCTGATCCGCCCGGGCTTCGGCTTCGCCAACCGCCGTCTCTCCATCGTCGGCCTCGGCGACGGCTCGCAGCCGATCTTCAACGAGGATGGCAGCGTCGGCGTCGTCTACAACGGCGAGCTGTTCGACTATCCGGAGCGTAAAGCGGAGTTGCAGGCCAAGGGCCACGTCTTTCGTACGCATACAGATACCGAGCTCATCGTCCACCTCTACGAGGAGTATGGCGAGGGCGTCTTCGAACAGCTCAAGGGCCAGTTCGCCGTCGCGCTTGTCGACTTCAGCAAGCGCACCATCTTTCTCGCCCGCGACCGCGTCGGCATTTGTCCGCTGCATTGGAGCCGGCAGGGCGACTGGCTGTTCTTCGGCTCGGAGATCAAGGCGCTGCTCGCTTCCGGCGCAGTGCCGGCGGCACCCGATCCACGCGGCCTCGATCACCTCTTCACGTTCTTCGCCATGGGCACGCGCCGCACCATGTTCGAAGGCGTCCATGCTCTGTTGCCGGGGCACTATCTTAAAATCGCCTTTCGAGGTGACGGCAAGCCGGCCGAGATCGTCGAGCGGCGCTATTGGGACTTCGACTTCCCAGACGCCGGCGATGAGCTCGACGCCCGGGACGGCACGGCGCTCATCGACGAATTCGAGGCGAAGTTCCGGCATGCGGTCGACATCCGCCTGCGTGCCGACGTGCCGGTCGTTGGCTATCTCTCCGGCGGCGTCGATTCCGCGTACGTGCTGGCGACAGCCTCGAAGCTGCGCGGCGCGCCGGTGCCAAGCTTCACGATCCAGGTTCCCGGCAAGGGGCTCGACGAGACATCGGACGCGCTGTTCACGGCACGCGCGATCGGCAGCCAGCCGACCATCCTGCGCTCCGACGCTACCGTCATCGCCAACACCTATCCGCAGCTCATCGCCTCGGCGGACTGTCCTGTGATCGACACCTCGTGCGCCGCGCTGTGGCGCCTGTCGCAGGAGGTGAACGATCAGGGATACAAGGTGGCGCTCACCGGCGAGGGCTCGGACGAAGCGTTCGCCGGCTATATCTGGTTCAAGCTGCGCAAGCTGAGCTACTTCATGGATGTCGGAGGCACGCGCGCATCCGACGCCCTGGTCCGCCAATTCCGGCTGCGCATGGCGCCGTACGCCAGCAGCGCGCAGCTAAGGCGCGTTGACGATATGATGGGCCGCGCGCACGCGCAGTCGCTGCTCTATCACCTCGTAGGACAGTCGCGCGATCGCTATTTCAGCGGCGCGCTGAAGGCGCAGCTCGCAGATCACCTCGCCTACGAGGACGTGCCGATCGAGGCGGAGCGCGTGCGCCGCTGGCACCCGCTCAATCAGTCTCTCTACTACGGCTACAAGGTCCACCTCGCCGGGCTGCTGCTCAACCACAAGGGTGACCGCGTCGCCATGGCGAACAGCGTCGAGACCCGCTATCCGTTCCTCGACGAGGACGTCATCGACTTCGTGTCGAAGGTGCATCCGCGCTGGAAGCTGCGCGGGCTCGCGCGCGACAAGTACCTCTTGCGCCAGGCCGCCGCGCGGCTGCTGCCGAAGGAGGTCGCGCTGCGCAAGAAGGGCATGTTCCGCGCCCCGCTGGCGGAGAGCTTCTTCATCAACCCGCCGCAGTATGTGCGCGACCTGATGAGCCCCGAGGCACTGGCACGCACCGGCTACTTCGATGCCGCCGCGGTGCGCCGCGACTACGACGCCATCGCCAATGGCCAGGGAAAGAACATCAACGTGTTCCTGAAGATGGGCCTCACCGGCGTGCTGTCGACGCAGCTCTGGCACCACCTCTACATGGGCGGCGGCCTGTGCGAATTGCCCGAGACCTCGCCGCGCCCCGAGGTCGAGCGCCCGGCGGCGCTGCCGTCTGCGGCGGCTTAGAGCGCGTTCAACTTAGGCGGAAGCATATCCGGCGTTCCTGAAGTAGCTGGCGCACTCGCGCGGAGTGAAGCGGGGCAGCAGCGCGCCGATGCCGCGCAGTTAGCCTCGACGGTTCTGGGGCGCAACTTCCGTAAGAGCGCCTTGAGCTTGGCGAACACCTGCTCGATGGGGTTGAGGTCGGGTGAGTAGGGCGGCAGGAAGAAGAGCCGCGCGCCGGCCGCGCGGATGAGCCGCCTCACCTCGCCGCTCTTGTGCGAGCCGAGATTGTCCATGACGACGATGTCGCCAGGCTTCAGCGTGGGGACGAGGATCTCTCCGACATAGGCGCGGAACCCTGGGCCGTTGATCGGCCCGTCGAGGACGCAAGGCGCGGTGATGCCGTCGTGGCGGAGCGCAGCCAGGAAGGTCAGGGTGCGCCAGTGCCCGTGCGGCACCTTGTCGATGAGACGCGTGCCGCGCCGCGACCAGCCGCGCAAGGGTGCCATGTTGGTCTTGGTCCATGTCTCGTCGATGAACACGAGACGGGCAGCATCTATACGACCCTGATGGCGCTGCCAGCGCAGACGCCGACGTGCGACGTCAGGACGATCCTGCTCGCTGGCGTGCACGCTTTTTTTTGAAGCTCTGGTCCTCCCGCCGCAGCAGATTCCAGACCGAGACGTGGCTGACGATGATCCCGCGTTCCGCCAGCTCGTCGGCCAGGGCGCGCATGCTGATGTCGGGCTCGTCCGCTACACGGGAGAGCAGAAACTCGCGCTCGCCGGCGAGCAGATATGGCCGGTGCCCGCCCATCTTGCCGGGCGCGGCACTCCCTGTGGCCCGATGGCGCTGCGTCCACTTCACCACCGAGGCGACGGAGATATCGAACGTCTCGGCGACGGCTCGGCACGACTTGCCGGAAAGCACCGCCGCAACGACACGCTCGCGAAGATCGAGGTCGAGGTCGAGGGGTCTTGCCATCGGTGCTGGCCTCCCGCCCAGCACTCAGCATGAATCACATTCGCGACCCGATGGGAATCCCCATCGATTCAGCCAAACGTGAACATGCTCTAGGCTTCAGGCATGAAGCCAGCCGGTCGGCACGGAGCGTGCCGGCGTATGATTCGCTTGACTCCAAATATGCAATCTAAAGTTGTATTATGTCGCTGCCGCCTACTCAGGGCGGCAATTCTACTGATATAGCGACATAGGAACTCAATGCTTTTCAAAACAAACTCGAAAACCGTCACTGCCGCGGCTTTGGCAGTAAGCGTTTCCGCGTCGTTCGCGCTCGCGGACGACAAAGCTAGGCTGGCGGCGGGGACATCCCAGCAGGTGACCTGCGAATGCACCACAGATGCCACCGGAGGCGACGGCGTTCGCCACGCGTGCGACTCTACCCCTTCAATTATCAACGCGCCGCCGAACCACGTTTTCAATCAGAATAATGTGCGTGGTGGAGAGACGAGCGGCAATGGCGATGAGCACGGTTGCCCATTGGCATTCTCAAAATTCGTCGAGGTCATTCCAAATACTGGACTCACCCAACCTACGACGGCAACTACGACGTGCCACGCGCGCGGCCCGTCTGGGCATTGGGCTGGGCGCGGTTGGGTTTCGTGCACCTACGTCATTGATCTCGTGAAATACAAATAACGGTAGATGCGCAGCGCCGCAGATAGCCGGCGCTGCGTTCGACCCTGGGCGCCTCAGCTCTTGAGGTCGCGGAGGCCGAGGGTGCGCAGGCGCAGGGCGTTGAGCTTGATGAAGCCGGCGGCGTCCTTCTGATCGTAGGCGCCCTTGTCGTCCTCGAAGGTGACGAGCGTCGAGGAATAGAGCGACTTCGGGCTCTCGCGGCCGATGACGATGACGTTGCCCTTATAGAGCTTGAGCTTCACCTCGCCCTCAACGTGCTCCTGGCTCTTGTCGATCGCGGCTTGCAGCATCTCGCGCTCGGGCGAGAACCAGAAGCCGTAATAGATGAGCTCCGCGTAGCGCGGCATCAGCTCGTCCTTGAGGTGCATGGCGCCGCGGTCGAGAGTGATCGACTCGATTGCGCGGTGGGCGTGCCAAAGGATCGTGCCGCCCGGCGTCTCGTAGATGCCGCGCGACTTCATGCCGACGAAGCGGTTCTCGACCAAGTCAACACGGCCGATGCCGTTGTCGCGGCCATAGTCGTTGAGCGTCGCCAGCAGGTTGGCGGGGCTCAGCGGGTTGCCGTTGATCGAGACGGCATCGCCGTTCTTGAAGCCGATGGTGATGATGGTGGGCTTGTCGGGCGCCTCCTCGGGCGAGATGGTGCGCTGAAACACATACGGCGGCGGCTCGATGGCCGGATCCTCCAGCACCTTGCCCTCCGAGGAGGAGTGCAGGAGGTTGGCGTCAACCGAGAACGGCGCCTCGCCACGCTTGTCCTTGGCGATGGGGATCTGGTTCTGCTCGGCAAAAGCGAGCAGGTCCTCGCGGCTCTTGAACTCCCAGTCGCGCCAGGGGGCGATGATGCGGATCGAAGGCTCGAGCGCGTAGTAGGAAAGCTCAAAGCGCACCTGGTCGTTGCCCTTGCCGGTGGCGCCATGGCAAACGGCGTCGGCGCCGGTGGCTCTCGCGATGTCGATCTGCTTCTTGGCGATGAGCGGCCGGGCGATCGAGGTGCCGAGCAGGTAGATGCCCTCATAGAGGGCATTGGCGCGGAACATCGGGAAGACGTAGTCGCGCACGAACTCCTCGCGCAGGTCCTCGATGTAGATGTTCTCAGGCTTGATGCCGAGCATCAGTGCCTTCTCGCGCGCCGGCTCCAGCTCGCCCCCCTGGCCGAGGTCGGCGGTGAAGGTCACGACCTCGGCGCCGTAGGTCTGCTGCAGCCACTTGAGGATGATCGACGTGTCGAGGCCGCCGGAATAGGCGAGCACGACCTTCTTGATCGGCTTGGGCTTCAAGGTCATGGGAATCTCATGGAAGGAGCGACGGCGTCGCTGTACGAAATTCCGCTCCGCGGCGCCATAGGGTTCGCTGCGGTTTGTGCCCGCGCCGCGGGAGATCGCTGGGCGGTTGTGTTGTCGGTGCGCACCATCGCGGGCGAGAATTGAAGCTGGCGCCAACTTGCGCTTGTTCCCCCTTAGATCACGATTTATTCTGCCACTTATAGTTGCTTGGGAGATCTAGGTTCCAATGCGTAGTCCGTTGTGGCGCACGGCGCTGGCCGCTGCTGCATGCTTGACGTTCGCGGCCACGTCATACGCGGCCGATGACAAGAAGAAGACAGAGAAGAAGCCGCCGTCGGAATGCGCAGGCCTCGACAACGCTGCCTGCACAGCGAAGTCGCAGTGCTCGTGGTACAAAGAGATCACGACGAAGAACGGCAAGAAGCGCAAGGCGCATTGCCAGAAGAAGCCGACCCGCTCGACGGCGGCGGCCAAGAAGGCCACCTGAGTGATTTCGTCAGGTCAGTGCAGGCGCATGGCGGCGAGCATCGTGCCGATGTTGAGCGGCACGATGGCGAGCAGCGTCAGCATCTCGACCGGCGGCCAAGCATTACCGCCGGCAGCGTGGCCGGTTTCCGTCTGGTAGCTGGCGAACGCCTTCTTGATGGAGCGGCGCGCGGTATCGGCGGCATCGAGCACGGCAACGTTGGCCTCTGCCGTGGGCCAGGCGACGGCGTGCGGCACGCCCTGCGACATCATCATGAAGGCCATGGGCCAAGCCGGCGAGGGCGGAGAAAAGGGAAACGCCGAGAGCCAGGCGGCCATGGGGTTGCCAGGCCCGGCAACGGGCTTGACCGGTACCGTGTCCACGGTGCTCAGCGCGCTGCTCACGGCGTCGGCGAACTGGGCCATGGCCTCCCAGGGATTGGTCGGCAGGCCGGTTGCGGGCGGCCTCTTGGGCGGCGGCGCCGCCTGGGGGAGCGCCCAGAAGAACGGGTTGAGCTGAGCTGGTGTCGGCGCGGCGACGGGGGAGGGCCAGCGCCACAACTCCGGCTCGCGCTTGGGCGGCGTCGGCTGCAGCACCGAAGTCCAGAAGTTCAGCACCTGGTCGGCAAAGGCTGCGCAGGTGGCGGTGCTTGCCGCCGAGTAGCCGAAGGCGGCCTCGGCGCAGCTGCGCATGAAGCGTTGCTGGAGCTCAGGGTCGAGCATGCGGCGTGCCTCTCCTTGCCCCCGCAAACGCACTCCCGCGACAGTAGACGGTTCGCTGCGCCGCAACAACACAATTGCGCGTGAAAGCGCTTCTCGCGTCGCAGGTTACGTTGCCTGCGCGGCCGGCTCGCTTTCTTCAGCGGGGGCGGCCGGCGGCGGAACAGCGCCGGGGCGGCGGCCTCCGGCGCCGCGACCCGCCAGCAGCCAATAGGCGGAACCCGCGAGAATGCCGACCGTCAGGAAGGCAGACAGCGCATAGTCGTTGAGGATGGAAGGCTGTCCGGGCACCTCGCTCAGGTAGACGGCCGCCAAGCCGCCGAGCGAGATCAGCGCCGCGACGAGCACATAGTAAAGCCACGACCGCACCCGCCACAGCTCGCCGATGCCGATGGCGAGCAGCGCGAAGGGAAAGGCAAAAATCGCCGAATGCGTCGCGGCGAGCAGCGCCAGCAGCCCGGCGTTGCCGAGCCGCTCCGGCTGCGCCTCGGCGGGCAGGCTGGCGATATCGATCGGGGTGACGACAAAGGCGACGGTCGCAGCGCCCGCAACGAGGCAAGCAACGATGAAGCCAAAAAGAACGCGCAACAGCGTGAGCATGGGCCACCTCGCCAGTTGAAAGCCGCTCAGAGCTTAGCGGGCTTGAGGCGCCCATCCCAACGAAAAACGCCGAAGTTGATTTCTTGTCTAGTCCGCCCGGCGACTCCCCTGCGGGGAGCGGCCGCCGGGCGGGGCGCGGCGCATGTGGGACTGGCGTGGGCTGCGTGGGCGTGACCTTGGCGGAAAGCGAAATCAAAGGTCTTTCCACGTCATCCCGACGCAGGTCGGGATCTACGCAAGTCTCTACAAGCGCAACGGTGAGGGGACGTGCCTACGCCGACGCGAGCGCCCGTTGAAGCTGGCGTGGGTCCCGGCCTGCGCCGGGACGACGTTTGTGGTGAGGTGAGCGCCTCTCCCATAGGGAAGGGCGCGGCGCACGATCCGGCTCAGGCGTTGCGGCCGGCGATCAGCCAGTAGACGAAGCCGCCGGCGAAACCGGCCGTGGCAAAGACCTGCCAGACGATGGCCTCGGGCGTGGTGACCGCGCCGCCCTGGCCATAGCGGGCGAGGAGAGGAATGGCGGCCAGCGCCAGCCCGCCGCCGGCGACGTAGTAGACCCAGGAGCGGATGCGCGCGATCTCGCCGACGATCACCATCAGCAGCGCCGGGATGACCGTGATGCTCGCCATGAGAACGAGCCCCTGATCCAACACGGCAAAGATCTGCTCAGGGTCCTGCGCCTCAACGGGCGTGACGTGGAGAAAAGCGGTGACACGCTCGAGGCCTAGGCTGACGAGCACGAACAAGCTCGCGGCCATGGCCAGAAGCAGCGCAAACGGAATGACGATGAGGAGCCGCCCGGTCGTTCTCCAGAACACGACGTATCACGCTCCGCTGTCGGTGATGGCTTCGGCGCGCGGGTTGCCGGCGCTGGCGCGCAGCTTGACGCTCGCCGACTTGAGCTGGCCGCAGGCGGCGTAGATGTCGCGACCGCGCGGCGTGCGCACGGGACTCGCATATCCCGCGCGGTTCACCACCTCGGCAAAGCGCTCGATCTGCTCCCAGTCGGAGCACTCGTAGGGCGCGCCCGGCCAGGGGTTGAATGGGATGAGGTTGATCTTGGCGGGGATGCCGGCGAGGAGACGCACGAGCTCCCTCGCCTCGGCGAGGCTATCGTTGACGCCCTTCAGCATCACATACTCGAAGGTGATGCGCCGCGCGTTCGACAGGCCCGGATAGTTGCGGCAGGCGTCAAGGAGCTCGGCGATCGGATACTTGCGATTGATGGGCACGAGCTCGTTGCGCAGGTCATCGCGCACTGCGTGCAGCGATATGGCGAGCATGGTGCCGGTCGCCGCCCCCCAGCGGCCGATCTCCGGCACGACACCGGAGGTCGACAGGGTGATGCGCCGCTTGGAGACGGAAAGGCCCTCGCCGTCGGCCGCCACCTCCATCGCCGCCTTGACGTTGTCGAAGTTGTAGAGCGGCTCGCCCATGCCCATGAGCACGATGTTGGTGATCTTGCGCTCCGAGGCGGGCAGGAGCCGCCCGTCGCCCGGAGGCTCGGCGCCAGGCCAGTCGCCGATACGATCGCGCGCCAGCATGATCTGGCCGACGATCTCCTCGGCAGCGAGATTGCGCACGAGGCGCTGCGTACCCGTATGACAGAACGTGCAGTTGAGCGTGCAGCCCACCTGGCTCGAGATGCAAAGGGTGCCGCGATCGGCTTCCGGAATGTAGACGGTCTCGACCTCGGGAGGCTTGCCGTCGCGGCCCTGTGCCGCCAGCCGCAGCAGCCACTTGCGCGTGCCGTCGACCGATACCTGCTCGGAAACGACCTCAGGCCGTGCCAGCGTGTAGCGTCCCGAGAGGGCGGCGCGCAGCTCCTTGGCGACGTCGGTCATCGCCGAGAACTCATCGACCCCACGCACGTAGAGCCAGCTCCAAAGCTGGTTCACGCGCATGCGGAGCTGCTTGTCGGGCACGCCCGCGGCAGCCAGCGCAGCCTTCAAGCCCTCGCGGCCAAGGCCAACAAGCGATGGCTTGTCGGCTACGGCGGCAGCCGGAGGTTGAATGTCGAGCGCGAGGGACATGGTATCAGAGCCGGCGTTCGCGGTGATGGGAACCGGCACTATCTAGCGATACGCCGATCATACGGCAAATCCCCGGACCTTCGCAGGCCCGGGGATTGCGCAAATCTTGCTGTCCAGGTGGGTCGAGGGGAGGTCCCAGCTCAGGCGGCGGGAACCCAGCGCCCCGCTACGTAGCCGAAGGCAACTGCGTCGGGGTGCCGCCGCGCGGACTGCCGCAGCTCATCAACTTCCTTCACGTCAGCTTCGCCGAGCACAACCTGGGGGCGGGCCGCTTTGACCGCATCGTGATATCCGCTGAGCAGGATCACGCGCCTGCCACGGACCTCGATCTTCGGACATGCCATGCTTCACCTCCTTCGCAGGAGACCAGCGCCACGGAGAAGCGTTGGGGGAGATCTCAAACTGCCATCATGGCAGCGGCCGCAGCCGAAACTGATCACCTACAACAAGCACTATACGTGGCGTTTGTGACACGGGAAATAACTTTCCATTGCATTCGAGTAAGAAGCATGTTGACAAAATTCGAATGTTGCTTCGCAGCAAACACTCTCATTTGCTGAGCGGAACATTGAGCTGCAAGCGTCCCGTCCAGTTCTCTGGCGCGGTCGTCGAGCCGCTTTCGACACCACCCGTTGCTTGCAGGTTGGTGCCGTCCTTCACGCCGACGGCGAATCCGGCCTCTGCCTTGAGCTGCAAGTCGGTGGGGCGCGTGGCGGATACCGCTGGATTGAGCGCCTGCCAATTGTCGAAGCCAACGAAAGCACCCACCGCCGCGCGCGGCTCGATGAACGCATCATCGTCGAGCGAGAAGCGCTTAGACACCTCTGGCAGCACTTCCACCTTTCCCGTGCCGGCAGCCTTCGTGTCGCCGGACGATGCATCGCGCACAGCATCCTCGACGTAGACGACGCCGACGCTGGGGGCGACCTTCCAGCCGCCGAACTCGCGCGTGCCGGTCAGCTTGCCGCGCACCAGGCGGCGCGATGTGAGGCTGTCATCGATCTCCGACGTGGCGACGGCATTCTCCGTCTCACCCCACGCGGCACGGCCGTCGAAGACCACGCCCGAGCCGAGCTTCATGCTCATGTAGGGGCCGAACATCCAACCCTTGGCGGCCATCGTCGGCGCATCATAGCTGGCGTTTTCTACGCCACGGTCGACCTGCGCCAGGGCGCCCACCATGATGTCAGGGCTCAGCATCGAGCGGGTGCCGAAATAGAGGACGCCCAGGTTGCCGCCTGAATCGAGGCTGGCGGCGTAGTTCTGCATACGCCCCTCGAGCCAGAAATCGACGATCCCGGGATCGATCTTCTTGTTGCCCTTTGCGGCCGCCTGGATCTCGGAAAGGCTGACGGAGAACTCGACGCCTTTGGCGCGACCATCGTCGCCGACGGAAACGCTGCTCGAGAGCGGCTTGTCGGGATTGGCGATGGGCGTCGGGGCGCGGTCGATGCGCAGACGATCAGGATCGCGCTCGTTGAGCAGCGCCTTGCGGCGCTCGAGGAAAGCCGCGTTGGCGGCGTCGGTCACCGTCGAGACGCACGATACGCGCACGCTGGCGCCAGTGGCGCCTTTGGCCGCGAACTGGAAGGCATAGGTGCCGGCGGCAGGCGCCTTGAAGGTCGTTGCCGATGCGGCGGTGCCGGTGACCAAAGTCGTCGGTGCGCCGAGGCCGCCCGAAAGCGAGACGGAGGCGCCAGTGGTCGAGAAGCTGAGCAGATCGCCGGCTTCGAGAGCGACCTGGCGGCTGGCGAACGAGCCGGCGGCAACGTCGGCATCGAGTGCGCCCTGGTTGGTCGCGGCGCAGCCTTCGGCGGCCATCGCGGACGCCGCGCATGCGGGTATCGCCACGATTGCTGCCAGTGCTGCCACAAAGACCGAGTGTCGGCTCGCCATATCCCCTCGCCTCGCTACGCCACTATCGCGATTCGATGACGTTGCTGCAGAGCAAAATCGACGGAAGTATGGAACGTGGCCAATATGTTAGGTCGGCTTATAAGGTTCGACGCCGCCAGCCGACAGACGCGTGACCATCGTATCGGCGATCTCACGCGCGCCTTCGACGACGGCGTCGGCGCCCAGATTGGAAAGATACTCCGTCTCCGTGTCGGAATGCCCATGGGCGACGATGAAGAGCGAGGGGTTCGCGGCACGCGCCTGGGCGACAATCTGCCCCGCCTCGAACGGCTGCGGCACCGCGACCAGAAGCGCGCGGGCCTTCGCCAGGTTGGCGGCAACAAGCGCCGAGGGTGCGCTCGCCGCCACCGCCTCTATGCCCGCCGCTTTGAGCTTGTCGACGACGTCGTCCTTCTCCTCGATGACGAACAGGGGCACGCCGGCGCGGGCCAGCGCTTCGCCGATCCAACGGCCGATGTTGCCGTAGCCGACGAGGACGGTATGGCCCTCCTGGCTCGTCGCCTCGATGTCCTCGCTGCGCGGCTTGCTGGCGACTGGTGCTGGCGCCACGGGCACCGGCTGCGCGCTTGGACCCGGTGGTGCGGGCGCGGGCAGCGGGGTCGGCGACGGGCTCGTGCCGTCGCGGGCATCGAGCCATGGCTTCAGCCGGTCCAGCAGCAGGAACAACGGCGGATTGAGCAGGATGGTGATGATAGCGCCGGCGAGAATGAGCTCGCGGCCGAGCTGCGGCATGAGGCCAAGGGAGACGCCGAGCCCGGCAAGGATGAAGGAGAACTCGCCGATCTGCGCCAGGCTGACGGCGATGGTCGCGGCGGTTCCCCATGGCCGTCCGAACAGGCGCACGATGATGAGCGCCGCCAGCGATTTGGCGACGACGATGATGCCGACCGTGCCGAGAACCAAGAGCGGCTGGTGCACGAGGATCACCGGATCGAACAGCATGCCGACGGAAATGAAGAACAGCACCGCGAAGGCATCGCGCAGCGGCAGCGTCTCGGAGGCTGCCTGTTGGCTCAATGCCGACTCGGAGAGGATCATGCCGGCGAAGAAGGCCCCGAGCGCGAACGAGACATCGAAGAGCTGCGTCGCGCCGTAGGCGCATCCCAGCGCGATGGAGAGGACCGCGAGGCGGAACAATTCACGCGAACCCGTGTGGGCGACGTAGTGCAGGATCCAAGGGATGACGCGGCGCCCGACCAGGAGCATGACAATGACGAAGGCGGCGACCTTGGCCACCGTCAGCGCCAGCGTCTCGAGAATCTCCTCCATGCCGAACGAGGACGCGCGCTCGAGGCTGCCGTCGAGCAGCGGCACCACGGCCGGAAGGAGCACCAACGTCAGCACCATGACGAGGTCCTCGACGATCAGCCAGCCGACGGCGATGCGCCCACGCTCCGTGTTGATGACGCGCCGCTCCTGCAAGGCGCGCAGCAGCACCACGGTGCTGGCCACCGATAGGGCCAGGCCGAAGGTGAGACCAGCACCCAACGACCAGCCGATCATGTGGGCGAGGCCCATGCCGAAGAGGGTCGCGACGGCGATCTGCACAATGGCGCCGGGAATGGCGATGGCGCGCACCGACCAGAGATCTTTGAGCGAGAAGTGCAGGCCGACGCCGAACATGAGCAGGATGACGCCGATCTCGGCCAGCTCGCTGGCCAGCGACTGGTCGGCTACGAACCCGGGCGTATAGGGCCCGAGGGCAACACCGGCGAGCAGGTAGCCAACGAGCGGGGAGACACGGATGCGTTGGGCAAGGGCGCCAAGCAGGAAAGCGAGGCAAAGGCCGACAACGATGGTGGCGATCAGCGGGGTATCGTGCGGCATTCCTCGAAGCAGTCCTTTCAGGGTTGAGGCGCCATCTTAGGGAGGCGAGCGAAAAATGCACCCCGTCCGCCGACGCATTGGCCAACGATCGACGCGAGGCGCGACCGTGGCGACGTATTTTTCCTCACTGTGGCCGATGCACATGACGCTGTTTGGCCTAAGTCAGCGCCATGCTAAGCAATTCCATCGGTCGCGTGGGGAGACGCCCAGAAATGTCAATGAGAAGCAAGATCGTTGCCGCTGCGGCCGCGTTTGCCGTCGCTTGTGTCGGGGTGCAGGCTGCAAGCGCGGCCGAGTTCACCTTCGATGAGAAGACGAACGCCGACCTCGCCAAAAAGCTCAAGATTCCGGTCTATTTCACCGTGCCGAAGAGCGCCTGGGCGCCGCTGCCGAACGACATCAAGACAACCGACAAGCTGATCGAGTTCCGCCATCCCGACGGCCTCAAGGCGAAGGGCGATGTGGGCCTGCGTCTCGTCGTCGCTAAGCGCTCTGGCCTCTCGGCGCGGCTCGGCAAGAGCGGGCTTTTGCAGACCGGCGACATCATGCTGACGTTCCGCTCGGAATGGGGCGGCGCCGGTGCCTATCCCAACATCCAGATGGGAATCTCGCACACCGGCTTTGCCTACATCGACAAGAGCGGCAACCTGCGCAATCTCGACAACCCGATGGACGGCGAGTACGTCGGCCTCGGCAACCTGACGAGCGAACACTACCGCACGCTCAATTTCCTGCACATCATCCGTCCGCGCAATCTGACGGACGCGCAGCGGGCGAACCTGCTAGCGTGGGCGACAAAGCTCAACGCCAGCGCCGGCAAGGTCTATCCGAGCCAGATCAGCTTCAACCAGGACTACCAGAAGCCGAAGTATCAATCGGGAGGGCTCGAGTTCGTCAAGGATGTCGGCGCGATCGCTCTGGGCCAAGGTCACGCGGGCAAGCCGCTCGACATGTATTGCTCGGAGTTCGTCTTCTCGCTGCTGTCGCTACGCAACTGCGATCCGGCGAAGGATGCCGAAGCCTTCAAGGGCAGCCGCATTCCGTCCTGCGTCAAGGAGCCCATGGAGCCGATGAAGGCGACGGGCAATGTCATCCCGCTGCACGGGCGCAACTCGTACTCGGGCCTCGCCGACGGGCCGCTGCTGGTGCTCGACAAAATGGAGTTGCCCGACGACGTGCGAAAGCCGCTCATCGACGGCATCTTCGCCGAGAACCCGGCCGGCATGTCGAAGATGTCGGTCGGGCACCGTCAGGTCGCGCAAGAAATGCAGCCGCAGTTCGAGAAGCTGAAGGGCTACTACACGGGCATGACCGGCCGCCTGTGGCAGAACTGGCGGGCGCGGCTCATCGGCACCGGCTTCAATTGGGCGGGCATCCCGAAGAACTACTCGCCGACATCGTACCTCATCAACACGCTGCTGCCGGAGAACAACAACAACCGCACCATGGACTACGTGGCGACGGTTTACATCGAGTAGGCAGCGCGAGCTTCAGGCAGGTGAATGGACGCTCGCGACTTTCACCCTCCCCATGATGGGGAGGGTGGCATCGACCGAACCGAGATGCCGGGTGGGGTGAAGAGCTGCGAGCATTGGCCGATAGCTTCCGCCAAGCTCGATCCCCACTCCTGCCCCTCCCCACGAGGGGAAGGGAAACCTGAGTGCACCCGTTGGACAACATCGACCGCCGGCAGTTCGTGCAGGGAGTGCTCGCCGCCTCCTGTGCATTGGTGCGGCCGGCACGCGCCGGCGACACGCCGATCAATATTGGCGACATGCATTCGCACCTGTTCTTCTTCGGCATGGGTGCCTCACCGGAGAAGAAACCGCTCGGGGCAACGATGGCGGCCGGCAACGCCACGCTCGTCGCGTGGTCGCTGGTCGGCGACGTGCCGTGGCTGCGCGTCACGGGGCAAGGCATCAAGCAAAAGGGTCAGCCCAAGCGCGGCGAGGCCATTGCCTGGTTCGAGGCCGATCTTGCGCGCATCAAGCAGCACCTTGCCGAGCAGAAGCTGAAATTGGCGCTGACACCCGAGGACGTCGACAAGGCTGTCGCCGGCGAGCCGCACGTGGTGCTGACTGTGGAGGGGGCGACGTTCGTCGAGGATGATCCGTCGCCCCTCGCGCACGCCTATGAGCTCGGCATTCGCAGCGTGCAGCTCGTGCACTACATCGAGAACCCGCTGGGCGACTTCCAGACCGAGCGGCCGCAATACGGCGGTCTTACCGATCTCGGACGCAAGGTGATCGCGGAGTGCAACCGGCTCGGCATGCTGGTCGATCTCGCGCACTGCACCGACACATGCGTGCGCGAGGCGCTGGAGGTCGCGACGCAGCCGATCGTATGGTCGCATTCGTCGGTGACGCGCACCCGGCAGCCGAACTGGAAGATGCCGGTGTGGCAGGCACGGCAGTTGCCGCTGTCGACCGCCAAGCTCATTGCCGACAAGGGAGGCGTCGTCGGACTATGGCCGATGCGCTCCGACGTCGGCGCGAGCCCGGAAGCCTACGCCGAGCGCGCCTGGGAACTGGGCGAATGGCTGGGCGTCGATCACGTCGCTTTCGGCACCGACATGAATGCCATCTCTCGTCCCGCCATCGCCAACTACGCGGATCTGCAGAAGGCCGTACGCTCCTGGCAGCAGGCCGGCTTTCCGGCCGAGAGCATCCGCAAGATCGCCATCGACAATTTCGCGCGCGTGCTGAAGCAGGCGATGAGCGGAAGGCAGGCGTGACGCCAACCGCTCAACCGTCCTCGGGCTGGTCCCGAGGACCCAGCTCTCTGCTGGCTCAAGGTTGGGAGTCTTGCCGGGATCGGCACCAACAATAGAGGCGGAGACAGAACCTGCATGCGCTGGAGCACGTCGCGCGGTGGGTCCTTGAGACAAGCCTGACGATGACGCTTGAATTTGGACCTCTACCAATCCGTCAGAGGATGAATTTGGAGAGGTCGGCGTTACGGGCGAGGTCGCCGATGCGCGCCTTCACGTACTCGGCGTCGATCTCGATCGTCTGACCGGCGCGGTCCGAAGCGTCGAATGATATCTCGTCGAGGACGCGCTCCATCACCGTCTGCAGGCGGCGCGCACCGATGTTCTCGACGGTCGAGTTCACCTGCACCGCCACATCGGCGAGCGCGTCGATGGCGTCGTCGGTGAAGTTGATCGACAGGCCCTCCGTCGCCATCAGCGCCACGTACTGCTTGATGAGGCTCGCCTCCGGCTCGGTGAGGATGCGGCGGAAGTCCTCGCGCGTCAGCGCCTTCAGCTCGACGCGGATGGGGAGGCGGCCCTGCAGCTCGGGCAAGAGGTCGGAGGGCTTGGCCACGTGGAAGGCGCCGGAGGCGATGAACAGCACGTGATCGGTCTTCACCGGCCCGTACTTGGTGGAGATGGTCGTGCCCTCGATGAGCGGGAGGAGATCGCGTTGCACGCCCTCGCGCGAGACGTCGCCGGCGACGCGCCCGGCATCGGAGCGCGAGCAAATCTTGTCGATCTCGTCGAGGAAGACGATGCCGTTGTTCTCGACGGCGCTGATCGCTTCGGTCGTCAGCGCATCCGACTCGATCAGCTTGTCGCTCTCCTCGGCAATGAGGATGTCGTAGCTGTCGGCCACCGTCACGCGGCGCGGCTTGGTACGCTGCCCGAACGCCTTGCCGAGCATGTCGGAGAGGTTGATGGCGCCGATGGAAGCCCCCGGCGCGCCGGGGATGTCGAACATCGGCAGTCCGGCGGTCGGCGACTCGGCGACCTGGATCTCGATCTCCTTGTCGTTGATCTCGCCCTCACGCAGCTTCTTGCGGAAGGCTTCGCGCGTCGCTGGCGAGGCGCCCGGCCCGACCAGGGCATCGAGCACGCGCTCCTCGGCGTTCTTCTCCGCACGCGCCTTCACGTCCTTGCGCTTGACGTCCTTGACGAGCGCCAGCGCTACCTCGACGAGATCGCGGATGATGCTGTCGACATCGCGGCCGACGTAGCCGACCTCGGTGAACTTCGTCGCTTCCACCTTGATGAACGGCGCGCCTGCGAGCTTGGCCAAGCGGCGCGAGATTTCCGTCTTGCCGACGCCGGTCGGGCCGATCATCAGGATGTTCTTCGGCAGCACCTCCTCCTTGAGGTCGCCGGTGAGCTGCTGGCGGCGCCAGCGATTGCGCAGTGCGATGGCCACCGCGCGCTTGGCGTCGCTCTGGCCGACGATGTAGCGGTCGAGCTCGGAGACGATCTCACGCGGCGAGAAGTTGGTCATCGATACCCTTCTAGACGGAGACGAACTTGAGGCCGACGATGCAGGCGACGAGGCCGAAGAGCAGCACGAGGCGCTGCGGCGTCGCCGCCTCGCCGAAAGCCCACACGCCGAGCACGGCCGTCCCCGCGGCGCCGATGCCGGTCCACACCGCGTAGGCGGTGCCGAGCGGCACGCCTTCGAGCGAACGGTTGAGGCAGTAGAGGCTGGCGCCGGCGAGGGCGAAGAAGGCCAGCGTGTAACCCAGACGACTGGGGCTCAAGCCACCCGAGAAGCGAAATGCGGTTGTCGCCGCCACTTCCAGTGCCCCGGCGGTGAAAAGGTAGACCCACGCCATAACTCGACTCTCCCTGCGGCGTTGCCGTGCTTATGTTTCCCGCCGTGTCGAAGGCAGGCTTTCAATGACCAGATTGTCGTTGGTGTAGACACAGATCTCGGCAGCGATGGCCATGGCCTTGCGCGCGATCGTCTCCGCATCGAGCGGCTGATCGACGAGCGCGCGTGCGGCGGCAAGGGCATAGTTGCCGCCCGAGCCGATGCCCATGACGTGCCGCTCCGGCTCGAGAACGTCGCCGGTTCCCGTCAGCACGAGCGTCGTCTCGGCATCGGCAACGAGCATCATCGCCTCGAGCCGACGGAGAAAGCGGTCCGTGCGCCAATCCTTGGCAAGCTCGACGCAGGCACGGGTGAGCTGGCCCGGGTATTGCTCGAGCTTGGCCTCGAGGCGCTCGAAGAGCGTGAAGGCATCCGCAGTGGCACCGGCGAAACCGCCGATGACGCCGCCCTTACCTAGCGTGCGCACCTTGCGCGCATTGGCCTTGATGATGGTGGCGCCGAGGCTGACCTGCCCATCGCCGGCAATGACCACACGACCATCTTTACGAATGGTCAGTATAGTAGTGGCGTGCCAGGAACGCGGGGCATCCGCGGGAGGGCCAGAAATTTGCATTGCATCAGCATCCGGACGGCGGGTTCAGCGGCCCGCAAGCCGCTCGCCGCAGCTCTGGAACGGCAGGGCTCAAGCTGATAAACGCTCGGTTCCGGCGAGGCAAGCCATTAGCCAAGAGGCCTAACTTGAAGCGGCAGGCGACAATTTCCCGCAAGACTAAAGAAACGGAGATTACCGCCACGGTCGATCTCGACGGCTCGGGCGCCTTCGACGTGTCGACCGGTATCGGCTTCCTCGACCACATGTTGGAGCAGCTCGCCCGCCATTCAATGATCGACATCACCCTCAAGGCCAAGGGTGACCTGCACATCGACTTCCATCACACGACCGAGGACAGCGGCATCGCCCTGGGGCAGGCCGTGGCCAAGGCGCTCGGCGACAAGAAGGGCATCACCCGCTACGCCGACGTGCACCTGCCGATGGATGACACACTGACGCGGGTGGCGGTCGACGTCTCCGGCCGGCCCTATCTCGTGTGGAAGGTGGAGTTCACCAAGCCCAAGCTGGGCGAGATGGATACCGAGCTGTTCAAGGAGTGGTTCCAGGCCTTCGCCCAGAACGCCGGCATCACGCTGCATGTCGAGAACCTTTACGGCGAGAACAACCACCACATTGCCGAGACTTGCTATAAGGGGCTGGCGCGCGCTCTGAGGGCTGCCACCGAGGTCGATGCGCGCCAAGCGGGCCGGGTGCCGTCCACCAAGGGCACGCTCGCAGGCTGACCGGATTTCGCCAACGAGGACCCAAGTGGTCACCTATACCGTGCACGAGCCGCCGTATGCATCGGCCAGTCGCCTCGAGAGCGCCGAGCAGCTCGTCTTCGTGCACGATGGCTTCTCCTGGTTTGCAGCACTGTTCCCGGCGATCTGGCTGCTGATGAAGCGGATGTGGCTGGAGTTCGCCATCTTCGCAGCCGGGGCGGGCTTCATCGTATGGGCGTTCACCGCCGCCGGTGCTCCGGAGACCGGCAACGCCATCCTGCTCGCTATTCAGATCGTTTTCGGCTTCGAGGCGGGCGCGCTCTACAGCGCGGCGCTGGAGCGGCGCGGCTGGCGGCTCGTCGGCACAGTCTCGGGGCACAGCCGCGAGGACTGCGAGCGGCGCTTCCTCGAGGTGTGGCTGCCGACGCGGACGGAGATTCCGCCGAGCGAGATCGCGAACGTGGCGCCTGCTGCGCCGCCATCCTGGGCGCGGACAGCAATCACGCAGGCCAGGGACGCGCTGACGCGCGGCCGCCGCACACTCGCGGGGGCCTGAGCGAGAATGCAGCGCGTTGCCATTATCGACTACGGCTCGGGAAACCTTCACTCCGCGGCCAAGGCCTTCGAGCGCGCCGCGCGTGAAAGCGATGCGGGCGCCGAGATCAGCGTCACGGCCGATCCGAAGGTCGTTGCTGCTGCCGACCGAATCGTGCTGCCGGGCGTCGGCGCGTTTGCCGACTGCAAGCGCGGCCTCGAGGCCGTATCCGGCATGCGCGCGGCGCTGGAGGAGGCGGTGCGCGGCAAAGGGCGGCCGTTCCTCGGCATCTGCGTCGGCATGCAGCTCATGGCGAGCAGCGGGCTCGAGTTCGAGGTGACGGATGGGCTCGACTGGATCTCCGGCGAGGTGCGTCACATCGAGCCGAGCGACCCGGCGCTGAAGATCCCGCATATGGGCTGGAACACGCTCAACGTGGTGACGCCGCATGCGCTGCTCGATGGCATCCCGACAGGGCCGCAGGGGCTGCACGCTTATTTCGTGCACTCCTATCACTTCGTGCCTCAGGATCGCGCCTGCGTCGTGGCGGAGACCGACTACGGTGGCCCGGTGACGGCGATGATCGCCAAGGACAACATGGCGGGCACGCAGTTCCACCCCGAGAAGAGCCAGACGCTGGGGTTGAAGCTGATCACCAATTTCCTCAAGTGGAGGCCTTAGGCGAGGAGGAGGCGAGCCGGGCGGTCCCCACAAACGTCATACCGGCCCGGGGCTGCGGGTGCAGGCTGCGGCCGGACCCACGCAAGTTTCTGATACGCGCGAACAAGAATGCGTTGCCAAGCGCGCGACGAAAAAGGGCCCGATCGGATGATCGGGCCCTTACGCTCACGCATTACCGGAGAGGGGAGACTGGCTGAGAAACGCAAACGCTACGGAACTAGAGAACGCAAACTCAACAGGCTTCGGCGAGGGGCAGGGGCAGCTCCTGCTGATCGTCCTCGAAGGGCTTGGGCATGGGGAAGGCGATGATGTTAGTGTCGCCGCCCGTCTCGACGCCGGCGCGCCGCTGGCGGAACCAGCGCAGCGCGGTGTTGGTCAGCACCGCCTCGTCGCGCGTTGCCTGGATGAGAAGGCCATCCTCCGGATCGAGGTGGCCGCGAAGCTGAGCTTCGATCTCCTCCTCGCGAGCATCGGTCTTCACGTACCAGGTCTGCTCCAGAGGGCGCGCCCATGAATGCCCAAGCGCCATGATCTGCTGCGCGAGGACGTGCTTGTTACGGTGCGGCTGGGCCAGGTCGTAGGAGATGATGAGGGTGCGCATGGCGGTGTCTCTCTGGCTGTGGCTTCACGGGGAGAGACGCGAAACTAGGCCCCGATTGCGCTTCATTTGCGGCTGCGAACGTAGAGAGAACATCGCACGATTCAGCGGCGGTGTCCAGCATTTGTTCTCATGTTGTTCCTCGGCGTTCCATGGAGGCGCTTTCAGCCGAACAGTGATAACTGGTCGGGATGGGGTGCGCGGGGCAGTCGGCGGTGGGGGCCAAAATCGACCCGGTCGATCAGCCCCGGGTAGCGCGCCTCGAAGATCTCGAGCGCCTTGGCCCTGGCACCCGCAAAGCGATCCTCCTGCCAGATCTCATAGAGCCGCCGCGGGTCGCACCCGTAACGGGCGAGGAGGTCCTTGCGGCGGACGCGCAGCCAGCGGGCGATCCAGATGTCGATCGCGTCCGCTTCGGTGAGCGGGCGGCGTGCGGAGGCGGCGGGAACGGTTTTTAGGAACGCTACGGCCATGGGAACAGGGGGAA
>Ga0164243_10003243_pt1 | contig 26175 bp, 23 predicted proteins | sample OricompcompostOP_FD_108781 | JGI IMG/M metagenome (GOLD analysis project Ga0164243, IMG submission 108781) | Organic Plus compost microbial communities from Emeryville, California, USA - Original compost - Organic plus compost (OP) | ecosystem: Engineered > Solid waste > Mixed feedstock >...
CCCGACCGGCGCTCGCGCCGGTGCTCGAGCCGATGACCGACGGCGACCCGCGAACCGACGCGGTGTGGGCGCAGGCGCGGCAGGCGCTGCGGCTCGCGAGCGTGCGAGACGCGGCGTTCTACACGTGGCGGTTCCGGCGGGCGCCCGCGCAGAAGGAACGCCCGTTCGTGATCGTGCGGCGCGGTCAGCCGATCGGCGCGTGCGCGCTCGAGCCGATGCACCGGGGGACGGATCTGCACGTCGTGGATCTCGTCGCGGCCCCCGGCGCGTGGCACGCGTGCCTCGCGGCGATCGTGCGCCACGCCATCGACCACACGTTCGCACGCACGGTCAGCATCAAGCTGTTCGCGCTCGACGCGCGCCGCCGCGGGATGTGGCGCTCGGGGTTCGTGCAGCGCGAGAGCAAGCCGTTCCTGTGCATGATCCCCAAGGGCGGCGATCGCCGGTTCCTCGACCCGCAGCGCTGGTTCTACGGCGGCGCGGACTCGGACCTCGACGCGCTCGAGTAGGGGGTCAGGCTCCACTTGCTCAACTTGCTGCACGAGTTGTGCAGCAAGTTGGGCAAGTGGAGCCTGACCCCATGAATGATCACAGTAGATCGACCCAGACCTCGTCGCCGGTGCGCGTGACCTTGTAGCGGCGCAGCGACAGCATCGGGTCGTGGCGGCACTTGCCGGTGCGGAGGTCGAAGCCGTAGCCGTGGCCCGGGCACACGAGGACACCGCCGTCGAGATCGCCGTCCGCGAGCCCGACGTCCTCGTGCGGGCACACGCCGGGCACCGCGACGATCTCGCCGTCGACGGTCGTCACGATCACGGGCCAGGTCACGCCCCTCACGGGGAACGCACGCAGCTCGCCGGGGACGACGTCGGCGGTCCGGCACACGAACACGCGCAGCGCCACTACGACCTCCCGCGCGCGCGGGGATCGAAGCGATCGCGCAGGCCGTCGCCGAGGAGGTTCGCGCCGAGCACGACCCACATGATCGCGAGCCCCGGGACGAGCGCGTAGACCTTCACCCAGTCGTCCTTCCACAGGAACGTGCGCGCCTGGTCGAGCATCGCGCCCCACGTGTAGTCGACCTGCGGGCCGAGGCCGAGGAACGACAGCGCGGCCTCGACGAGGATCACGCCACCGAACCCGAACGACATCTGCACGAGCGCGGGCCCCATGAGGTTCGGGATCAGGTGCTTGAACATGACCCGGCGGTTGGACGCGCCGAGGGCGACCGCCGCGGTGACGTAGTCGCGCTCGCGCAACGCGAGCACCTGGCCGCGGGCGACGCGCGCGTAGCCGACCCAGCCGTTCGCGCACAGGGCGGCGATCATGACGCCGAGGCCCGGGCGCGCGACGGTCGCGACGATCGCGATGTTGAGCAGGATCCCGGGGAACGCCATCAGGATGTCGACGAACCGCATCAGGATCTCGTCGACGATGCCGCGGAACCAGCCCGCCATCGTGCCGACCGCGAGCCCGATCGTGCTCGAGATCGCGACGACGATGAAGCTCAGCTGCAACGCGCTGCGCGCGCCCCACAACAGCTGGCTCAGCGTGTCCGCGCCCTTGCTGTCGGTGCCGAGCCAGTGGTCCGCCGACGGGCCCTCGAACCGGTGGTCGAGATCGAGCGAGGTGAGGCCGACGTCGTACGGCGCGATCCACGGGCCGAACACGCCCGCGAGCACGAACACCGCGAGCATGAACAGGCCGACCCACGCGCTCGGCGAGAGCTTGAGCTTGACCTTCATGCGCGGCGAATCCTCGGATCGGCGAGGCCGTACGCCAGATCGACCAGGATGTTGACGAGCACGTAGATGCCCGCGATCACGAGTACGGTGCCCTGCACGACGGGGTAGTTGCGCTCGAGGATCGCGTCGAGCAGCGTGGTGCCGAGCCCGGGCCGCGCGAACACGTTCTCGATCACGATCGCCCCCGACAGCAGCGAGCCGAACTGCAGACCCGCGACCGTGATCACCGGCAGCAGCGCATTGCGCAGCACGTGGCGGAACAGCACGCGCCCCTCGGGGAGGCCCTTCGCGCGCGCGGTGCGGACGTAGTCCTCGCCGAGCACGTCGACCATCGACGAGCGCGTCATGCGCGCGAGCATCGCCATGAGGTGCGTGCCGACGGCGATCGCCGGCAGCACGAGCGCCATCGGGCCGAGCTCCGTCGGGCCCGGGAACCAGCCGAGCACGACGAAGAACCAGAACACGAGCAGCGGCGCGAACATCATCTGCGGCAGCGCGACCATCGACAGCGAGGTCGTCGTCGCGAGCGTGTCGATCCACGTACCGCGGCGGAGCGCGGCGACCATGCCGAGAGGGAGCGCGAGGACGATCGCGACCGCCATGCCCGCGATCGCGAGCCACATCGTGTGCGGGAACACCTCCGCGATGCGTGCAGCGACGGTGGGCTTGCCCGCGGGATCGGGGCACTGGTGACCGAGGGAGCCGTCGACGACGTGGCCGAGGAACGCCACGAACTGCTCGACGAGCGGCTTGTCGAGTCCCATGCACTGCTCGATCTTCGCGCGCTGCGCGGGCGTCGCTTCGCCGCAGGCGAGATGGTCGACCGGATCACCCGGCACCATGTGCAGGAAGGCGAACACCAGGATCGAGACCCCGAGGATCGCGAGGGCTCCCGAGCCCAGGCGCCGCAGCAGGAACGACCCGATCGACACGCCGGCAGCGTATCAGGCTGGCGCCGGAGCGCAGAACTTCGGGGCGTTCTCGTCGATCATCTGACCCGGCGCGAGCAGCGGCTCACCGCCGTGAGACTTCATCAGCTCGATGTCACGGCACTCGTAGCCGTCGCGGCAGTCGTCGCTCGAGTCGCAGCGACGCATGCAGAAGCGACTCTCGGAGTTGCGCGGCACGCAGTAGCCCGCGAGCGAGCACAGCTCGTCGAGCGAGCAGGTCACCTTCTGGTCGGGCGCGCAATCGGGGCCACAGCACCGGTTCGAGAATCCGCCGGTGAAGAACCGGATACACGCGGACTCGTCCGGGCACGTGTTGAAGTCGCAGCCCTGGATGGTGCAATACCCTCCGGGGAGCGACGTGTCACAGGTGCGCATCCCGAACTCGGGATCGCAGTCCGAACTGACGATGCACTCGTCGCCGATCTCCTTGCCGCAGCCGGCGGCCAGCAGCGCGACGAGCATCACGTACCTCATGAGGGCGGGCATCCTAGCGGCGGGTTGGACCGCGGGCAAGGCGCGGGGGTTGCCCCGACGTGTGCGCGCGACGCGTGGGCGGAGGCGGGTTCGGGACCAAGGCTCCGGATGAGCGGTGGGAAGTGCCCGGCCGTGGTTCGCGAGGAAGCGGATTCGAGGACGGGACGCCCGCTCCGCTCGTTCGCATGCGCGGGTCGCGGGTGCGAGGGAGCGTCGCCTGCGGCGGGACCGCAACTTGAAGTGTCCCCAGGGCAGCCAGCCCATCGCGCAGACGTGCGCACCGCAAGTTGCCTAACTTGAAAGCGCCCCTCGCTCGTAGCAGGCGCGGACGCGGGTGCGGGAGCGTCGTCTGCGGCGTCCGGGGCGCGAGGGAGGGAAGCGTCCCCAGGAGCCCGTAACACGGTCATCTGATCGCGCGGAGTTGCGCACCGCACGTTGCCAATTCGAAAGCGTCCCCAGGTCCGCGCCCGTGATGCGCGAAGAAACGGATTCGTTGGCGGGGACCGCAGGCTTGCGCAACGTACGTTGCGCAACGGAAAGCGTCCCTCGCTCGCAGCGAGGGAGCGTCGCCTGCGGTTCGGGCGAGGGCCGGGAAATGTGGGGAGCGAGAGAGCGTCGACTGCGGCGCCTGCGGTTCGGGCGAGGACCGGGAACGTACGGGAGGCCGTAACTTGAAAGCGTCCCACGGCACCCAGTGATCGCGCGGACTTGCGAACCGCAACGTGCCTAACTTGAAAGCGTCCCTGCTCTTCGCAGGCGCGGTCGAGGGAGAGAGAGAGCCGCCTGCGGCATCCGGGAAGCGTCCCAACGTGAAAGCGTCCATCACTCGCAGCGAGGGAGCGTCGCCTGCGGTTCGGGCGAGGACCGGGAACGTCCGGGAGGCCGTAACTTGAAAGCGTCCCACGGCACCCAGTGATCGCGTGGACTTGCGAACCGCAACGTGCCTAACTTGAAAGCGTCCCTGCTCTGCTCTTCGCAGGCGCGGTCGAGGGAGAGAGAGCGCGCGCCGCCTGCGGCGTCCGGGGAGCGTCCGGGAGGCCGTAACTTGAAAGCGTCCCAGGGCACCCAGTGATCGCGCGGACTTGCGAACCGTAACGTGCCTAACTTGAAAACGTCCCTCCGCCGTGACTTCAAGGCGTTGCGCCACCGCGGGTTGCCCACGTCGAGAGCGTCCCCCGGTTGCGCACGTGGAACGCGTGCCCGTAGGTTGCGGGCATGCGTGCTGTCGTCCAGCGGGTTCGCCGCGCCAGGGTCACCGTGGGGGAGCGGGTCACGGGAGCGATCGACCAGGGGCTGCTCGTGCTGCTCGGGGCGGGAGCAGGCGACGGGCCGGCGGACCTCGCGTACATCGTCGACAAGGTCGTGAACCTTCGGATCTTCGCGGACGACGCGGGGAAGATGAACCGGTCGGTGCTCGACGTCGGTGGTGGCGTGCTCGTGGTGTCGCAGTTCACGCTGTACGGCGACGCGCGGCAGGGCCGGCGGCCGGCGTTCACGGGGGCGCTCGAGCCCGTCGCCGCGAAGGCGATGTACGAGGAGGCGGTGACGAGGATCCGGGCCGCGGGCGTGGCGCGCGTCGAGACGGGCGAGTTCGCCGCGGACATGCAGGTCGAGCTCGTCAACGACGGCCCGGTGACGATCCTGCTCGATTCGCGCAAGGGCTTCTAGCGGCGAAGCCCCCGCAAGCGTTAGGTTTGTCCGGCCGGACTCCCGGCGAGCCAGTATGAAGGTCAGGTTCTGGGGTGTCCGCGGATCGATCCCCGTGCCGGGGCGTGCGACCAACCGGTACGGCGGGAACACCTCGTGCGTCGAGGTCCGGCCGCGGAACGCGGCCCCGATCATCATCGACGCGGGCACGGGACTCCGGAGGCTCGGCAAGTCGCTGATGGAGGAGGCGTTCGGCGACGGTCGCGGCAGGGCGTCGATCCTGATCAGCCACACGCACTGGGACCACGTGCAGGGCCTGCCGTTCTTCTCGCCGCTGTACCGCGCCGGGAACCAGGTCGACATCTTCGCCCGCCAGCGCGACCTCCACCTCGAGGCGGTGTTCTCGGCGCAGAACCGCTCGCCGTACTTCCCGGTCCCGCTGTCGGCGATGGAAGCGGAGATGCGGTTCCACGAGCTGATCGAGGGCACGCGGTTCGAGATCGGCCACGCGACGGTGTCGTGCACGCGGCTGAACCATCCGTGGATCGCGATGGCGTACCGCATCGACGTCGACGGCGCCGCGGTCGTGTACTGCGCGGACACCGCCCCGTTCACCGACGTGCTGTTCGGCAAGGAGTTCCTGCACAAGGCGCCGTCGCTCGACGAGCCGCTGCCACCCGCCGTCGCCGCCGAGCTCGCGCGGATGCGCGCCGGCGTGGTCGGGCTCGCGAGGAACGCCGACCTCCTGATCTACGACACGCAGTTCACCAAGGAGGAGTACCGGCGGTTCCCGCACTGGGGGCACTCGCACCCCGACGACGCGATCGCGATCGCGCGCGACGCGGGCGCCAAGCGGCTGTGTCTGTTCCACCACGCGCCGATGCGCTCCGACGACGACAACGATCGGATCCTCGCGCAGTACCGCGAGGTCGTGCGCGCGCAGGAGGACCGGTTCGAGCTCGTCAGCGCCTACGAGGGCCTCGAGATCACGCTGGGGGACGAATGAAGATCCGGTTCTGGGGCGTCCGCGGCTCGATCCCCGCGCCCGGGCCCGACACCAATCGCTACGGCGGCAACACCTCGTGCGTGTCGGTGACGACCGACGCCGGCGGGCTCGTGATCATCGACATGGGCACCGGCCTCATGCACCTCGGCAACCACCTCATGGCCGGGGCGTTCGGCAAGGGAGAGGGCCGCGCGGCGATCCTGCTCTCGCACACCCACTGGGATCACATCCAGGGCCTCGGCTTCTTCGCGCCGGTCTTCGTCGCCGGCAACGCGTTCACCGTGTACGGGCCGGGCGGCTCGCCGCAGGTGCTCGAGGAGATCCTCGAGGGGCAGATGGATCCGAACTTCTCGCCGCTGCAGACGCTCAAGAACTTCTCCGCGACGTTCGACGTGCAGGCCGTTCGCTGCGGCGCCCCGTTCGAGGCCGCGGGGCTGCGGATCACGGCGCGCGAGCACGCGCACGGCTCGACGACCGCCCTCGCGTTCCGCATCGAGGAGGGCGACAAGGCGTTCGTCTACGCCTCCGACGTCGGCCAGCCCGAGCCCGGCGCGCCGCCCTCTCCCGACGCGATCGCGTTCTATCGCGGCGCCGACGTGCTGCTCCACGACACGACCTACAAGCCGGCGGATCAGGCCAAACGCCGCAACCGCGGGTTCTCGACGTTCGAGGACGCGGCAGCGGCCGCCGTGGCGGCGCGGGTCAAGCGCCTCGTCACGTTCCACTACGATCAGGACTACAGCGACGACGACGTCGACGCGCTCGTCGCGAGCTGCCGCGCGACGCTCGACGCGAGCGGCGGTGCCGACGTCGAGCTCGTGCCCGCGCGCGAAGGCGACGAGCTCGCGATCTGAGCCTCGCTGCCGCGCTCGACGAGCTCGCGGCCGCGGAACGATGGCCGGTGCGCCGGCTGGACACGTCCTCCGTCGCGGCGCGCGGTCAGCGGCCACCGGCGTACGCGCGGCTGTGGAACCCGATGTGGATCCCGCCGATCCACGAGCCGCGATCGATGACGCTCGCGCCGACCGTCGCGCCGATGGTGACGAACGGGCCGAGCCAGTACTCCCCGCGCGCGCGGACCTCGGCGAGCGACGCGGCCGCGCTGATCGTCGAGATCGTCTCGCACGCGAGATACTGCGACTCGTACATGTAGTTCACGGAGCGGACGCCGGCCGCGGCTTCGACGCCGACGAGGCCGCGCGCGGACTTCGCCGCGACGCCCACGATCGCGGTCGCGTTGACGACGATCCCTCGCCCCTGCTCGATCGTGGGGGTGCCGAGCGCGCCCGCCGTGGTCATCTGCGGCGCCGCGGCCGCGGAGCCGAGCAGCGGGCCCACCTCGCCCTCGACGGCGACATACAGGCCTCGCGGCAGCCCGATCCCGAGCCGCGCCGTCGTCACGAGCGCGAGGTCCTCGCCGAGGCCACCCGCGGGCGGCTGGAGCGTCCGGTACTGGAACGACTCGCCGTCGTGCTCGAGGTGACCGGTGCGCCCGCCGGCCAGCGATGGGGACTGGCGCATCGCCATACCGACCTGGACGAAGACGCGCGGCAGGTGGAGGTTGCTCGCCCACGCGCCGAACTCCGTGCACTTGCGGTAGCCGACGATGTCGACCTTGTCGACGCAGCCATCGTCGTCGCCTCCGCCGCCTCCTCCACCGCCGCCGCTCGACGAGCCGCCGCCGGAGCTGCCGCCACCCCCGCACGAGGACGCGTGCGCGAGCTCGGGGGCGGTGAGCGCGAGCCCGACGAGCACGACAGCGCCGAGCACGAACGCGGGCGCGGCCCTCACGGCGTCACCATCGCGATCGAGTCGTGGTTGCCGAAGCACAGCCACTGCGCGGGCGCCTGCTGCGCGATCGAGGCGACGTCGACACAGACCTGACCGAGCGACTCGGGCGCGGGATACGCGATCGCCTCGTGGCCGACGAGCCGGCCGTCGATCTGCAGGACCCGGAGCTCGCTCTTGGGATCGTAGGGCGTCAGCGCGATCTCGGCACCGTCGGAGGTCCGCCCGATCACGTTCACCCACGCGAGGTCGACGACCGCCGGGCGGTCGCAGCGGTTGCCGAACGTGTAACCGAGCACCGCGGACGAGCCGTGATCGGGCCGGCGCTCGATCGCGAGATCGAGGCAGCCCACCGTGACCCGCTGGCCGCCGAACTCGCGGCCGGTCGCTGCATACGAACCTGGCTTGTAGGCACACGCGGCGATGCCGGCGAGGGCGGCGGCGACGAAGGCGGCCGAGCGCATGCGCGCGAGGCAAGCAAACGGCTCGCCGAATCGGGCCAACGGGATCTCACCAGGTTGCTCGCGCCGTGCCGTTCCTTGCCGTTGCAGAGCTTTCACAGGCTCCCCCGGAGTGTTGCGTTCCGACCCGGCGAGAACCCGGCCCACCGGCCCGCGCATTCCTCCCCCGGCCCCGCCCGGCCCCTCCCTCCGGCGCTCCGGTCCGGCGTCCACACCGCTCTTTCTTGCCGGCCCGTGCCGATGCGGTCGCGCGACGTCGGGGTCCCGCGACGCCCGGCGATCGCTCGCGCGTTCATCGATGCGCGCCGCGTGAACCCGCCGGCGCGGCTGTGCGCCAGGCCGGTTGCACCGCGCCTCGCGCGCTCGTGCGTCCGCGGACTCGAGGTCTCCGGGCAAGAACAAGAACGGCGAGCGATGGCTGCAGCCCGCGACGAACGGAGCCGGCGCGCTCGCGTTCCGCGAGACGGGAGCGTGCACTCCCCCATCGCGCGTCGAGGGGCGGAACCGCGGCGCCGCGCTCGCGACGAGCAGTTGACGTGTGTGATCGAGCGCGCGTTCGCGCCACAGAGTAGCGACACCGCTCAGGTGGCGCGTGCTGACGTGAGTCCAGCGCAAGCGTCACGCGGGCACGATCGTCGCGCGTGCTAGCGTCGCACGCATGAAGATCGCTGTCGTCGGCACTGGCTACGTCGGCCTCGTCACCGGAGCCGGCTTCTCGGATTTCGGGCACGAGGTCACCTGCGTCGATATCGATCCGAAGCGGGTCGAGACGTTGCGCCGGGGCGAGGTCCCGTTCTACGAGCCAGGGCTCCACGACCTGATCCGGCGCAGCGCGCGCATCGGTCGCTTGAAGTTCACGACGTCGACCGCCGAGGCCGTCGCCGGATCGGAGATCGTGTTCATCGCGGTCGGCACGCCGTCGGCCCCCGACGGCAGCGCGGATCTCGGCTACGTGCTCGACGCCGCGCGCCAGATCGGCGCGGCGATGACCGGGTTCACCGTCGTCGTCACGAAGTCGACGGTGCCCGTCGGGACCGCGGATCTCGTGAAGCAGGCGGTCGCGAGCACCACGTCCCACGCGTTCGCCGTCGCGTCGAACCCGGAGTTCCTGAAGGAGGGAGCCGCCGTCGAGGACTTCATGAAGCCCGCGCGCGTGATCGTCGGCGCCGATGATCCGCGCGCCGTCGAGGTGCTCCGCGACCTGTACCGCTCGGTCCTCCGCACCAGCGACCGCATCCAGGTCATGGACATCAAGTCCGCCGAGCTGACCAAGTACGCCGCGAACGCGATGCTCGCGACGCGGATCTCGTTCATGAACGAGCTGTCGCGGCTGTGCGAGGCGGTCGGCGCCGACATCGAGAGCGTGCGCAAGGGCATGGGCACCGATCCGCGGATCGGTAACAAGTTCCTGTTCGCCGGCTGCGGCTTCGGCGGCAGCTGCTTCCCGAAGGACCTGCGCGCGCTGCGCCACACCGGCTTCCAGCACGACGTGCACCTGACCGTCGTCGACGCGGTGGAGCGCGCGAACGAGCGCCAGAAGAAGGTCCTCGGTGAGCGCGTGCTCGCCCACTTCGGCGGCCGGCTCGACGGCAAGCGGATCGCGGTGTGGGGCCTGGCGTTCAAGCCGGAGACCGACGACATCCGCGAGTCGCCGGCGCTGACGCTGATCGAGCAGCTGCGCGCCGCGGGCGCGACCGTCGCGGGCTACGACCCCGAGGCGATGCCGAACGTCCGCGCCCAGCTCGGCACGCAGGTCGAGCTCGCGAGCGACGCCTACGCCGCGGCGACCGGCGCCGACGCGGTCGTGCTCGTCACCGAGTGGAACGAGCTCCGCAACCCGGACCTCGAGCGGCTCAAGGCGACGATGCGCACCCACGTGCTGATCGACGGCCGTAACCAGTGGTCCTCCGCCGAGTGCCGCCAGGCGGGCTTCGTGTACTACGGCATCGGCCGGCCCTGACGGCCGCGCAGCCAGTCCCACTGCCGCGCCACGCCCTCGGCGATCCGGGTCGTCGGCGCGTAGGCGAGCTCGGCGCGCGCGCGATCGATGTTCGCGTAGGTCACCGGCACATCGCCCGGCTGATCGGGCTGGCGATCGATGATCGCCGGCTTGCCGACGACGCGCTCGACGGTCTCGACGAGCTCGGCGAGCGAGATCGTGTGGGTGCCGCCGAGGTTGTACAGCTCGAACCGTCCGGGCTCCACCCGCTCGATCGCGGCGACCACGCCCGAGACAATGTCGTCGATGAACGTGTAGTCGCGGCGCGACGAGCCATCGCCGAACACGGTGATCGGCCGCCCGCTGCCGACCGCGCTCAGGAACTTCGCGATCGCCATGTCGGGCCGCTGCCGGGGGCCGTACACGGTGAAGAACCGCAGCGCGAACACGCCGAGCCCCCACAGGTCGCGGTACGTCGAGAGCTGCAGCTCGTTCATCCGCTTGCTCGCCGCGTACGGAGACGCCGGCGTGAGGCACGGATCGTCCTCGCGGAACGCCGCGACGCTGCGCGGGTCGGCGCCGCGCTTGGCCCCGTACACCGAGCTCGACGATGCGAACACGAGGCGCGAGAGGCCGAGCGCGCGCATGCGCTCGACGATCACGCCGGTGCCGACGATGTTCGTCTGCCAGTACCGCTGCGGCTCGGCGAGCGACGGCCGCACGCCCGCGAGCGCCGCGAGGTGGCACACCACGTCGACGTCCGGCGTGATCGCGCGCGCGATCGCGTCGGGGTCACCGATCTCGGCGTCGATCAGCGTGAACCGATCGCTCGCTAGCCGCGCGAGCTCGGCCGCGTTCTGCCGCTTGACCTCGGCCGGATACAGGTAGCCGTCGAAGCTGTCGATCCCCGTCACGCGGTGCCCGCCCGCGACCAGGCGCTCGACGGTGTGCGACCCGATGAAGCCGGCCGCACCGGTGACGACGACGTGCATCGGGCGCATGCTCGCGCACCGGCCCCTCGTCCGCAAGCATCGACGCCGGTCCAGTGGTACCGTGCGCCGCTCGTGACCATCCCGTTGTTCGACATGAACGCGGAGCTGTCGCCGATCCGCGCCGAGATCGACGCCGCGATCCGACGCGTGCTCGACGCCGGCGTGTTCATCGGTGGTCCGGAGGTCGCCGCGCTCGAGCAGGAGCTCGCCCGCGCGCTCGGCGTGCGTCACGCCATCGGCGTCAGCTCCGGAACGGACGCGCTGCTCGCGACGCTCATGGCACTCGGCGTCGGTCCCGGCGACGAGGTCGTCACGACGCCGTTCTCGTTCTTCGCGACCGCGGGCAGCATCGCGCGCCTCGGCGCGAAGGTCGTGTTCGCCGACATCGACGACGAGACGCTGTGCCTCGATCCCGCGGCGGCGCTCGCGGCGTGCACGGCGCGCACGAAGGCGATCGTCCCCGTCAACCTGTTCGGCTACCCGGCGAAGCTGCCCGCGACGGATCTGCCGATCGTCGAGGACGCGGCGCAGAGCATCGGCGCCGGCCCGGTGCGCGGGCTCGCGGCGACGCTGTCGTTCTTCCCGACCAAGAACCTCGGCGCGCTCGGCGACGGCGGCGCGGTGCTCACGAACGACGACGCGCTCGCGGACCGGCTCCGCCTCCTCCGCAGCCACGGCGCGCGGCCGAAGTACCACCACGTCGCGCTCGGCGGGAACTTCCGGCTCGACGCGCTCCAGGCCGCGGTCCTGCGCGCGAAGCTCCCCCACCTGCCGCGGTGGACGGCGATGCGCCGCGCGAACGCGGCCCATTACCGGGAGCTGTTCGCCGCCGCGCGGCTGCCGGACGTGCGGCTCCCGGCCGACCATCCGGACCACGTCTACCATCAGTTCGTGCTCCGGGTGCCGCGGCGAGACGAGCTGCGGCGGCACCTGGCGGACCAGGGGATCGAGACCGAGGTGTACTACCCGAGCCCGCTGCACGCGCAGCCGGCCGGCATGGACCACGTCGTCCGGGGCGCCACGCGGGTCGTCGACCGCGTTTGCGCCGAGGCGCTGGCGCTGCCGATCCACCCGGTGCTCGGGCCCGGGCACCGTGAGTGGATCGTGAGGGCGATCGAAGGGTTCTTCGCCCGCTGACCACTCCCGGCAAAGTACGGGGATCCTGCGGTGTTGTGGATGGCCGGGCCACCCGGCGCCCCGATGAACGCTGGGCCGCCGCCGGCGACTAACCCCTGGTCGCAACGACGCGGTGCAATGTGTTGACCTCCCATCCCCACGTACCTACGATGCCCGTAATTCTCTCATGTCTAGACTAGGTTTGGCGCTGGGCCTCGTTGCGGCCATGGCGGCGGGAGCATCGGCCTCGCCCGACGACATCCTCGGGCTGTCGGGGCAGTCGTCGCCTCTGTCGACCGGCAACGCGCTCGCGCCGATCTCGATCGTCGAGGGCCCGGGCATCAAGGTCGGCGAGGGCACGGTCCTCCACCCGATCCTCGGCATCGAGACCGCGTTCATCTCGAACGCCTTCTACGAGGAGACCGATCCGGAGCCGGTGGGCGTCACCCGCATCGTCGGCCGGTTCGCGACGGGCTCGCTGTCCCCGCAGCGCCTCCAGAACCCCGACGGGAGCGAGGCCGCGAACGTCGGCACGATGGAGTGGCGGGCCGCGGCCCAGCTCTCGTACGACCTCTACATGTCCGGCAAGGACACGCTCCAGGAGCAGGGCGGGCTCGGCGTCGGCGCGCTGATCCGCGGCACCGTGTTCCCGAAGCAGACGTGGTCGTTCCTGTACCTCGACAGCTTCGAGCGCGTGCTCCGCGCGACGAACTTCGAGTCGACGGATCGGACGAACCGCGACATCAACCGCCTGCACCTCGGCGTGCGCTACGCGCCGAGGGGCCGCACCGTCGAGGGCCTGCTCCACTATGCGAACCTGATCGACTTCTTCGAGGACGAGGACCAGCGGTTCGCGAACCGGATGCACAACACGTTCGGCCTGACGGTGAACTGGCGCTACCGCCCGATGACCGTGTTCTTCGGCGAGATCACGCAGAGCATCAACGGCGGGCTCGGCGACGCGAGCACGAAGGTCGACAATTATCCGCTCACGGTGTCGACCGGCGTCCAGACGCTGCTGTCGCTCAAGACCACCCTGATCGGCCGCATCGGCTACACGAACGGCTTCTACGCGACGGGGCCGAGCTTCTCCGCGATCATGGGCGGCCTGCAGCTCGGGTATCGGTACTCGCCGAACGGCCGAGCGGCCGTGATGTACGAGTACGCGCACCACGACTCGATCAACGCGAACTTCTATCGCGACCACGCGGTGCTGATCGACATCGAGCAGCGGTTCGCGCCGTTCGTCCTGGTCGCCCGCCCCGAGCTTCGGTTCCGCCGCTACCAGGGCACCAACGCCGTGGTCGCCGGGCCGGACACCCGGAGCGACGTCATCGTCGCGGCGACCGTCAGCGGCCGCTACAACTTCCGCGACTCGCTCGGCGCGATCGTCGAATACCGCCTGGGCCTGGTCGAGACCGACTACATGACGGCGCTCGGTGACGATCCGTCGTTCGTGCGGCACGAAGTGGTCGCCGGCGTCCGCGCCGCCCTGTGACCGCGCCGTACGAGGCGCGCCCCGCGATGAGCATGCCCAGACCGCGGCTGGCCGTCCTCGGCACCGGCGCGTGGGGCAGAAACCACGTGCGCGTGATCGCGGGCGAGCCGCGCTGCGAGCTCGCGGCGATCGTCGATCCCGACCGCGAGGCGGCGCGTCGCGCCGGCGAGCTCGCGCCGGGCGCCGCGGTCCACGCCGAGCCGAGCGCGATCTGGGCCGACGCGTCGATCGACGCCGTGGTGATCGCGTCGCCCGCGCCGACCCACGCGGCGCTCGCCCGCCGCGCGCTCGAGGCCGGCAAGCACGTCCTCGTCGAGAAGCCGCTCGCGATGAGCGTGGCCGACGCGGCCGCGGTGGCCGGTGCGGCCGCGGCCGCGGGCCGGAGCGCGATGGTCGGGCACCTGATGGTGTTCCACCCGGCGGTCGTCCGGTTGCGCGAGCTCATGCGGTCCGGCGCGCTGGGCCGGCTCCACTACGTCCACTCGACGCGCGCGAACCTGGGCCGCATCCGCCACGACGAGAACGCGCTGTGGAGCTTCGGCCCCCACGAGCTGTCGATGCTCGACTACCTGCTCGAGCAGATGCCGGTCACGATCGGGGCCCACGGCGCGTCGATCCTGCAGCCCGGGATCGAGGATGTGGTGTTCGTCACGATGCGGTACGCGACCGGGGAGCTCGCGCACCTGCACCTGTCCTGGCTGCACCCGCGCAAGGAGCGCACGCTCACGCTCGTGTGCTCGCAGAAGATGGTCGTGTTCGACGACGTCGCCCCGGAGAAGCTCCGCATCTACGACAAGGGCTACGACCGGCCGCCGCACTTCACCGAGTTCGCGGAGTACCTCACGCTCCGCGACGGTGACGTCCACATCCCGCACCTGCCGATGGAGGAGCCCCTTCGACTCCAGCTCCGCCACTTCCTGGACTGCATCGCGACCGGGCGGGCGCCGCTGACCGACCTCACCAGCGGGCTACGAATCGTCGCGATCCTCGCCGCGGCCCAGCGCTCGCTCGCGCTCGGCGGGCCTCCCGTCCCCCTCGACGTGCCGGCCGCACAACAGGCACGCTGAACGCTTGTGTGTGTAGCGGCTACTAAGCCAGGGTTGAGGAGCCCGTGACCGCCCAGAGCCCGCCCGATCCCGCCGACGACTCCGTCGAGGTGTTCCATCTCGACATCCGGCGCTACTTGAAGGCGCTGCGGCGATACCTGTTCCCCCTGCTCGCGTTGATCGCCCTCGCCGTGACGGCCGCGGTCATCTACACGAGCGGTCAGCCCAAGATCTACCAGGCCCGCGCGTCGATCCAGATCGAGCCGAAGCTGCCCGATCTCCTCGGCCAGGGCGAGGCCGGCCTCGTCGGCATCGCCGCGAGCGGCACGGATTACTACAAGCAGCAGCGCAAGGTGCTCGCGAGCTACACGTTGATCCGGCAGACCGTCCGCGACCACCAGCTCGTCGCGAAGCTCCTGACCGAGGCCGAGCGCGCCCGCATGGATCCCGAGGCCCAGCTCGCGGCGGCGGTGCGGCGCCTGCAGAAGGCGCTGACCGTGAAGTACCCCGAGCAGGACCGCATCATGTACGTCGTCGTGCGCAGCGAGGACCCGCAGCTCGCCGCCGACATCGCGAACGCCCACGTCTCGACGTATGTCGCGTACGCCAAGGGGCTCCTGACCCTCGACACGCAGCAGGCGTCGCGCGCGCTCAACAGCGAGTTCGATCAGGCGGCCGTCAAGCTCCGCGAGTCCGAGGCAAAGCTGTACGATTTCCAGAAGCAGAACGGCCTGCTCGCGGTCTCCCTCGAGGATCGCCAGAACCTCGTGTCCGCGAACATCACGGCGTTCACGGCGAAGATGAACGAGGCGCGCGCGCGCCGGATCGAGCTCGGCGCGAAGCTGGAGCGCATGAGGAAGGCCTCCGCCGAGGAGGTCCTCGATTCGCCGATCCTGATGATGGGCGACTCGACCTCGTTCGATGCGCTGCGCGCGCAGTACTACACCGAGCGCAACGTCTTCCTCCAGCTCGAGAAGGAGCTCGGGCCGAAGAACCCCGAGTACCTGAAGCAGAAGATCAAGGTCGACGACCTCTACGCCGCGCTCCAGGCGGAGGCGAAGCGGATCGTCGGCGGCGTCCAGGCGAACTACGAGGCGGCCCTCGCCACCGAGCGCGCGCTCGCCGCCGAGGTCGAGACGTTCAAGACCGAGGCGTTCGAGCTCGGGCCGAAAATCGTCGCGTACAACGAGCTGCAGCGCGAGAAGAAGGACTGGGAGGACAAGTACAACGTCCTCCGCACGCGTCTGTCGACGAGCGAGATGGCCGGCCGGATGAACACCGAGCTCAAGGCCACGCACGTGCGCCCGCTCGACCCGGCGCTGGCGCCGACCACGCCGGTGTCGCCCAGCCTGCGGCTCAACGTCGCGTTCGCGGTCGCGCTCGCCCTGCTCCTCGGCACGGGCCTGATCGTGCTCAGCGTGTTCCTCGACCGCACGGTGAAGACCACCGCCGACGCGCAGCAGGCCGCTGGGGTCCCGGTGCTCGGCTTCATCCCGATGCTCAGCGCGACCGGCGGCGACACCAAGACCCGCGACCTGTACGTGCACCAGCACCCCAAGTCGCTCGTCGCCGAGAGCTGTCGCGCGCTGCGGACCAACATCCTGTTCTCGGCGGCGGACCGCCAGCTCAAGACGCTGATCGTGTCGAGCGCCAACCAGCGCGAGGGCAAGACGACGAGCGTGATCTACCTCGGCACGACGATGGCGCAGAGCGGCCAGCGCGTGCTCCTGATCGACACCGACATGCGGCGGCCGCGGCTGCACGATTCGACCGGCGTGCCGCGCCAGATCGGCCTGTCCAACCTCGTCTTGGGCGATCAGGACTACGACGCCGTCATCAAGACGACCGAGATCCCGAACCTCTACGTGTTGCCCTGTGGACCGCTGCCGCCGAACCCGGCCGAGCTCCTGATGACCAAGCGGTTCCAGGCCGTGCTAGCCGAGCTCGCCGGGCGGTTCGACCGCGTGATCCTCGACTCGCCGCCGGTGCAGGCGGTCACCGACGCGGTCGTGCTCTCCAAGCTCGTCGACGGCGTGATCCTCGTTGTCCGCGCCGACAAGACGCTGCGCGAGGACATCCGCCGTTCGGTCAAGCACATCCACGACGTCGGCGGGCCGATCTTCGGCGTCATCGTCAACGACGTGAACACGAGCGACCGCTCGTACTACAGCTACGGGTACGGGTACGGCTACGGCGCCAGCGAGTCCGAACCGGCCGCCTGAACTCGCGGACGCGGAGGGGCCGCGCGAGCCGCGACAGGCCCGTCCCGCGCGCTCGGCGAAGATCAGTTGAACGGCGAGGCGTAGCCCGGCGGCTCGATCGTCGTGTCGCCCTCGCCCGAGAACGGCAGCGCGATCGTGGGATCGTCGAGGATCTCGGGAGCCGTGAACGTCGCGACGGTCTCGTTGAGCTCGACGTGCCCGGCGCACCCGGCGGCCTCCTCGCGGATCTTCTCCGCGGCGCCGGCCGCCTCGACGACGCGCTGGAACGTGGGCCCCGCCGCGTCGGTGTCGAGCGTGACCTGCAGCTCCGTCCGCGAGCTGTCGAACACGTTGGACTGCGCCTTGAGCAGCACCAGCTTGTCGTTCACGCACGACAGCTTGATGATGTCCTGCTCGGCGCGCGCCTGGGTCTGGAGGTGCTGCACGAACTGGAGCGCCGATCGTACGCGCGCGGCCAACGCCTCGCTCTGCGCCGTCATCTCGGCGGCCGACGCGCTCGGCGGCGTCGACGGTGTGGGCGCGGGCTGCGCGCTCAGCCGACCGATCGCGAGGAGCAGCACCATCGCGCCGGCAAGTTTCGTCAGGCGTTTCATGCAGTTCCGTCCAGGTGCAACACTAACCTCAGTGGGAGGGCACGTCAACCGACGTGACTCGACCAGCTTGGATGCCCGGGGGCGCCGTGACGTTCACGACGACTCCCGGGCCGCGGGCTTGAACACGCGGGTGGCCCCCGGTATCCAAGTGCGACGTATGTGGCGGATATTCGTGCTGTTGCTCCTCTGCGCGTGCCGCGACAACCCCCCGCCGGTGTACCCGACGGTGGCCCCGATCGAGGAGAACCAGCTCACCCTCGGCCCCGGGGACAAGATCGAGCTCGTCGTCTACGCGGGGACGCGCCAGAGCAAGGCGGCCTACGTGCTCGACGCGTCGGGCGAGATCGAGGTCCAGTACATCGGCACGGTCAGCGCGGGCGGCAAGACGGCGAAGGACGTGCAGGACGACATCCAGGCCAAGCTCGCCGACGGCTACCTCATCGAGCCGATCGTGTCGCTCACGATCCTCGAGATCAACTCGCGCAAGCTGTCGGTGCTCGGCCAGGTGGTCAAGAGCGGCTCCATCAAGTTCACGCCCGGCATGACGATCACCGAAGCGATCGCGCAGGTCGGCGGGTTCTCGCCGATGGCGCGCAAGAACATGGTCAAGGTCACGCGCGTCGTCGACGGCAAGACCGAGATTTACAAGATCCCGGTCGAGATGATCGCCGAGGGCTCCCGCCCGAACTTCCCGGTGATGCCGGGCGACGAGGTGTTCGTGCCGGAGCGGCCCTGGTAGCGCGGTGGGCCGGCGCGATCGACTCTCGCTCGGGCTGTGCGCTGGTGCGCTCGCGACCGCCGTCCTGGCGATCGGCAGCGCGCCGCGCTGGGCCCAGGCGATCGTCGCGGTGCTCGCCGCGGCCGCGCTCGCGACCCTGGTGTCGTCGCGCCGTGGCTTCGATCGGCGGCCGCCGCTGGTGATCCTGTTCCTCGCCGCGGCCGCGTGGAGCCTCGTCCAGTGGCTCCCGCTGCCCGGCGGGCTCGCCGGCGCGCTCAGCCCGATGCTCGACGCGCTGCGCACCGACGGCGCGGCGATCGCCGGCGTCGACGTCGCCTCGTCGCTGAGCATGGATCGGCCCGGTTCGCTGCGCGGCGTGACGTTCTTCCTCACGCTGTCGGTGGTCGCCGTGCTCGGGCTGCGGCTCTCGATCTCGGAGCGCGGCCGCTACGCGCTCGTGGCGATGGTTGCAGGGAGCGCCGGGCTCGCGGCGCTCGTCTGCGGGCTCCACGAGCTGTTCGGCGCGACCCGCCTGTTCGGCCTCTACGCGCCGCGCGACGCCCGGCCGGTGGTCCTCGGCCCGCTCCTCAACACGAACCACCTCGGGTGCCTGATGGCGATCGGGGTCGCCGCCTCCGTCGGGCTGATCCTGTACCCCAAGCAGCGCTCGAACCTGCGCGCGCTGTGGGTCGTCGTGGCGCTCGGGTGCACCGTGACCGCGCTGGCGTCGCTGTCGCGCGGCGCGGTGATCAGCCTCGCGATCGGCGTCGCGGTCGTGCTGCTCGTCCTCGGGATGCGTCGCATGCACGCGCTCGGCAAGCGCTCGCGGCGACCGCGCGCGCGGTTCCTGACCACGACGGTGCCCGTGGCGGTCATGGTGGTCTGCGCGCTGACGGTGGCCGTGTACATCGGCGCCGGCAGCGTGATGACCCAGCTCGAGAACACGTCGCTCGACGAGATCGAGGAGCCGACGAGCAAGTTCGCCGCGTGGCGCTCGTCGGTGCACCTGATCGAGGAGGCCCCGTGGGTCGGCGTGGGCCGCGGCGCCTTCGAGCCGAGCTTCACCCGCGTCCACCCGGCGAGCGCGCTCGCGACGTTCTCGAACCCGGAGAACCAGGCGATCCAGCTCCTGGTCGAGATGGGCCTGCCGGTGGCGCTCCTCCTCGGCGGGCTCGTGATCTGGATCCTGTCCGCCGCCGTGAGCCGCTGGCACGACGGCCCGCTCGCGGCCGGTGCCCTCGGTGCGGTCGCGGCGGTCGGATTCCAGAGCAACTTCGACTTCGGGCTCGAGCTCCTCGGGATCGCGGTGCCGGTCACGTTGTTGCTCGCGACGTTGACCTACGTGCCGCTCGCCGAGCGGAGCGGGCCGCCGCGGGCCCGGATGCGCGCGACTCGCGCGGTGCACGCGGCCCTGGTGCTCGGTGGCGCGGCGCTCCTGGCGACGAGTTGGACGAAGGGCGTCGACGAGGATCACGTCGCGCTCGCGTCGCAGCCGAGCCGCGCGAGCATCTCCGCCGCGATCGAGCGACATCCGCTCGACTACCTCGCGTATGGCGTGCTCGCCGAGCAGCTCGTGCGCGACAAGAATGCGGACGCGGTGCGCGTGCTCAACCACGCGCTGCGCCTGCATCCGACGCACGCCGGCCTGCACCGCTTCGCCGCGCGGCTCCTCCTCCGCGCGGGGCGCGTCGACCAGGCGCGGCTCGAGTACGCGGCGGCGCTGCGCTGGAGCATGGATCCGCAGGCGCTGCTCGTCGAGGTGACCGCACAGCTCCAGCCCCTCGATGCGGCGCTCGCGATCCCCGTCGAGCTCGACACCCAGCGCGTCACCCAGCTCCTCGATGCGGCGGAGCGCCACGAGGTCTCGCTGCTCTGGCTCCAGCGCGTCGTCGCGGACCGCCGGAGCCTGCGCGCGGCCGAGGCCCTGTACGCGCGCGCGATGCGCGTCGAGGACTACCGCGCCGCCGAGGTCGCCGTGACGCGGCGCTGCGAGATGCTGCCGAGCCCGCGCTGCCAGCTCGATCTCGCGCGCGTCCTCAGCGCCGCCGGCAAGCCCCAGGGCGTGATCTCGACGCTCGAGGATGTCGCCACGTGGACCGGCCGCACCGACGACAAGCTCGCGGCCTGGCTGCTCCTGTGCGACGCCCACGCCGCCGTCGGCGATCGCGAGCAGGCCCTCGAGTGCCTGCGGCGCGTCGATGTCAGTGGCCTGCTGCCACCGGATCACCCGCACGTCCGACAGCGGCGCAAGGCGCTCGAGACACCGCCGCCGGGCCGCTGATCACAGCGCGGACACCAGGAACGAGCCGCGCTGGCGCTGGTTCAACCTGTGAGCGGCCTCGCCGTCGGCGCGATAGACCAAGGCGCGCAGGATCGGCTTCGTGGTCCCGAGGGGCACGACGAGCTGCTCGGTCCCCCGGAGGGTCGCGTCGAGCTCGACGACCGTCCACGAGTGATCGGTGAACTGAACGCGGACCTCGTGGACGAACGTCTCGCCGCCGTTGGCCTGGATCACGAGCCGGTTGAACGCCTGGTCCGTCTGGGGATAGACGTCCTTGCGGTACTCGGTGGTGTCGAACGTGAGCGCCTCCGAGAGCAGGATGGGCTGCGGCTCGTAGCGTCCGCGATCCGGGCGCTGGTGGCGACCGTCGCGCGACTGCCAGTACCCGGGCAGGCTCGCGCGGGTCTGCACCGGCGCCGGGCGCGCGTTGCGGTGATCGCGGACGGTCGTGCGGACCGTCGTGCGGACCGTCGAACCGTAGGACACGGACGCCTGCGCCGAGACCTGGGCCGACGCCGAGGCCGTGAACGTTCCGGGCTGCGCCAGCGCGGCGGACGACGAGCCGAGGAGCGTGAGCGAGGTGATGAGCGCCTTGAGGTTCATGTTCATTCTCCTGTTCCGCGAAGCCAGTCCCGCTTCGTGACAGGGGGACATTGCAGCCGGCTTGCCAGCGCCAAGTACCTGGATCCACTTGCGACCATGGCGAACTGGCCTGCGGTCCCCGCAGCGGCCTGCGGAACCTGCAGGCTAGGTCCGCGGGCGGCCGCGGACCCGCCCGCGAAGGCGCCCGAGCTCGTGGGCCAGCCACCCGAAGTCGCCGTGTCCGCGCCGCACCCATACCACGCACATCGCGAGGCAGCCGATGATCGCCGGCGCGAGGCTCGCGATGACGATCGCCGCGGCCGAGAGCTCGGCGGCGCGGAGCTGGGTGGCGACGGCCCACGTCAGACCGGCCGCGAGGATCGCGAGCACGAGACCCGGCGCATGCGCCCGGGCCCAGTCGCCCCACGTCTGATCGGAGACCCGGATCGCGAGATAGCTACACTCGAGGCCGACCGCGACGATCGCCAGGCCCGTCGAGTACGCGACGCCCTCGATGCCCCAGCGCACCGAGATCGCCGCGCCGCCGACGACGAGCACCATGTAGACCACGTACGCGAGCCCGACCGCGTTGACGGCGCCGGCCGCCGTGGCGACCAGCCCCCCGAGCTTCTGCGTGGTGCGGAACAGCATGGTCAGCGACAGCACGCGGAACGGCATGACCGCGTGCTCCCACCCCGACCCCATCAGGACCTCGATCACCTCGGGCGCGAGCACCATGAGCGCCGCGCTCGCGGGGAGCAGCACCAGCGCGTTGACGAACAGCGCGCGACGGAAGCCGGTCCCCAGCGCCGCGCGATCGTGCTGGAGCTTGGAGAACGCGGGGAACAGCACGCTCCCGACGACGTTGGCGAACACGAGCGACGGCAGCTTGATGAGATCGTAGGCGCGCGTGTAGAAGCCGAGCGCCCCCGCGCCGAGCATCCGGCCGATCACGAACTGGTCGCCGTAGGTCGCGAGGATGCCGGCGATCTGGGCGAGCGTCTGTCCGGCGCCGAACGACATCAGCTCGCGCAGGCGCGCACCGTCGACGAGCAGCGACATCGCCGGCCGCGCCACGGCCAGGTAGGCGATCGTCGACAGCACCTCCTCGACGAGGTAGCCGGCGACGAGCGCCCACGGTCCGGCGCCGTGGACCGCGGCCACCATGCTCACGACCGAGCCCGCGCAGAACGCGCCGGCGTCGATGATCGCGATCGCGCGGAACTGCATCCTCCGCTGGCACATCATCCGCGCGGTCGCGGACAGCCCGCGTAGCGCGAACAGCAGCCCGAGGATGCGGAGCACGTCGACCGAGGCGGGGATCCCGTAGAGCTCGCCGATCAGCGGCGCGGCGAACACCAGCAGGCCCGCGATCGCGAGGCCGAGATACAGCGAGACCGCGAACGCCGTGGTCTCGTGTCCGCGATCGATGGTCGCGCGCTGGATGAGCGCCTGCCCGACGCCGATGTCGCGGATGCTGTACAGGATGACGTTGACCGAGACGGCGGCGGCGACGATGCCGAAATCCTGCGACTCGAGCGCGCGCCCGAGCACCGCGATGACGACGACCCGCATCGCGTTGGTCGCGAGGGCGCCGAGCACGTTCCAGGAGATCCCGCGGCGTGTGCGGCCGCCCACGTCCGCGGCGTCTTTGTGATTCGGCTCCACCGGTTGCTCGCCCGCGTCGAGGCTCGGGGCCCCCGATCGGCGGGCCCTGAAGCGCAGTGTTTCGCTTGAACGTGGTAACAGAAACAAGCCACTAATCGAAGTTCACGTGCGGTCCGCGGCGGACAGAACAACCACATGGCGCCTGCTGCGGCGCTCACCCGCGTTGATCGCGTGGTGCGTGTTCCTGTTCGTGCAGCCGTTCTACGTGCTGCCCGCGGGCCTGCCGCAGCCGGGGGATGCGCTGCTGCTTCCGCTCGCGCCGATCGTGCTGCACGGTTGGGACCGGCGACTGAGCCCGGGTGCCCTTCGCGTCCTCAAGTCGCTCGCGCAGTTCACCGCCTGGGTCGCGATCGTCGACTACGCGTGGGTGGTGCTGCTCGGGAACTGGAAGGTCACCGGGGTCGACGGGATGCTCCTGTTCCCGCTCTACTACGTCTACAACCTGATCCTCGTCTTCCTCGCGCTGGTGCTGTACCGCAGGTTCGGAGACCTGTTTTTGCGCGTGACGCTACTGGTGGTCCTCGGGCTGGTCGTGCTCCTGGTCGCCTCGTCGTTCGTCATGCCCAACGCATCGCTCCGTGGCGCGCTGTTCTTCGCGAACCCCAACCAGCTCGGCTACCACGCCCTGCTCTCCGGCTGCATCATCGCGCTCACCCAGCGACGGCTCGGCATCGGCGCCGTGCCGACCGCGATCGGGCTGACCGGATGCGCGTACCTCGCGATCCTGTCAGCGTCTCGTTCGTCGGTGGCAGGGCTCGCGGTGCTGATCGTGCTCGTCGTGTTCTCGAACCTTCGCGTGATCGTGCTGGGGAGCCTCGCCGCGGTCCTCGCGCTCCAGGTGGGTGGGCCTCTCGCCGACGGGCTGGCTGCGTCGGAGCAACGGTTCCGCAATCACCAGCTTCCACACCTCAGCTTCTTCGAGCAGCGCGGGTACGATCGCATCGCCAACAACAAGCAGTACCTGGTGTTCGGCGCCGGCGAGGGTGGCTACACTCGGTTCGCCGAGACCACCGCGATCGGCGCGGGCGAGATCCACTCCTCGGCCGCGATGCTGCTGTTCTCGTACGGGGTGGTCGGGGTGGCGATGTTCTGCCTGTTCCTCTGGAACTTGATTCGTCGGTCACGCCTGCGCGTCGCGTTGATGCTCGTTCCGCCCTTGCTCTATACCTTCGCCCACCAGGGGCTCCGGTTCTCGATGCTGTGGGTCCTCGTCGCCGTGTTCATCAGCGTGAAGGGCTCCCCCGAAGCTGGTGAGTTCCGGCGCACCCAGGCGCGGCCGCGAGGCCCCCATCTCGATCGCTCACCCCTGTCCGAGGCCACATGACTCGAGAGATCCTGCTGATCACCCGCGTACGTACGCTCAACAAGGGAAACCAGGCGCTGTCGACCGCCTGGGTGTCCATGCTCGAGCGAGCGTTTCCGGGCACGTCGTTGCGCGTGCTCGAGCGGCGCCCTCGGCACCTGTTGCAGCACCGGCTGTCCGATCTCGGGAAGGCTCGCGATCCATATCGAGCGTTCGACGAGCTCACGACTCGGCTCGCGAAGCTCGCCCCCGGCCCGGCATTCGCGGGCCCGGTGAGAGACATCGCAGACATCGTCCTGGACGAGGACATCCCCTCACCGACGCGGCACGTCGGGCTCCGGCAGCGCTTGAACCTCCGCGGCCTCGTCGCCAGAGCGGGATACTATGCGGACGAGTACCGGTATCGCCTCTCGGCCTGCCAGCGTGCCGCGCTGGTCGTCGTCAACCCGGCAGGCGAGTTCTTTCCCCGCGAGCCCGCGGCGGCGTTCTATCACCTGCTCGACGCCGACGTCGCCCGCAAGCTCGGGGTCCCCACGGCGATCGTGAACCACACGATGGACATCACCGATCCGGTGCTCCGAGCGATCATCCCACGCATCTACCGCGAGCTGGACCTCGTGGGGTTCCGCGACACCGCAAGCGTGGAGGCGTTCGAGAAGATGGGTGGCGACATGTCGAACGTGGTCGTCACCCCGGATCTCGCGCTGATCACGGAGTTTCGCGGGGCGCCCGTGAAGCGAACCGGCACGGTCGCGATCGCGATCAACGCGCCCGAGGCCGCGGCGAACGGCTATCTGCCGCACTGGGAGGAGACCATCGCCGCCGTCCGCGGGACGGGCCTCCAGGTCGAGCTGATCTCGAACGAGCTCCCCTTCGATCTCCCGTTCTATGCGCTCCTCCAGCAGCGGTTTCGCGATCTCCCCATCGCGGGTGCGGGCATGCCGCATGACCAGTACTGCCAGCTCCTGGCGGGGTACGACCTCGTGATCACGAGTCGTATGCACACGGCCATCCTCGCCATGGTGAGCGGGACGCCGGTGGTGCCCGTCGAGGGCGCCTCGTTCAAGATCACCGGGCTGTTCCGCGAGCTGGGCTTCGACACGCCCGTCATCCGTCCCGTCGGCTACACGTGGCCGAGTCTCGTCCTCGACGAGGTGCAGCGCGTCCGGGCAGCGGGCGACGAGGCGTCCGCGGCGCTCGCCGCCCGGATCTCGAGCGTGCGAGACCGCATCCACGCCACGCTCGTCCCGCGGCTACACGCGATCGCGAAAGGCGAGCCGCTTCGCGCCAGCGCGTGAACCAGGACACCATGCGCCGCACCGAAGCCGACTGGATCGCCGCCCAGCTCCTCCCCGCCGAGCCCTCGTTCATCTCGCCGCTGCTGAACATCGGATCGTCGACCGCGGCGTTCCGCGAGCACAAGCAGCCGCATATCGAGGGATCGATCTTCGCGCCGCTGCGTCGGCATGGCGTCGACATCGTCCACACCGACCTCAAGCAAGCGCCGGGCGTCGACGTCGCCGGGGACTTGATGGATCCCGAGGTCCACGAGCGGTTGCGCGCGCGGGGGTTCAAGGCCGCGATCAGCAGCAACCTCCTCGAGCACGTGCGCGATCCACGGGCCTTCGCGCGCGCCATCGCCTCGCTGGTCGTCCCGGGCGGGCTCCTCGTCGTGACCGTGCCCTACTCGTACCCGTACCACGCGGACCCGATCGACACCGGCTTTCGCCCGACGCCCGCCGAGCTGGCAGCTCTGTTCGACGGGTGCACGTACGTGCGAGGCGAGGTCGTCCGCGACACGACCTACGCGGCCGACCTCACCGCGAGTGGCCTGCGCGGACTCCGAGGTCTGGTGGGCGCGCTGCGCCCGTGGGGAGACATCGCGCGCGCGCAGCGTGACCGGCTCCGCTGGCTGTTCCGGCCGTTCAGCACGAGCTGCGTCGTGTTGCGCACACCCGGTGCAGCCTGAACGGCACAGCCACCTGACGCCGGGGTCACCCTCAGAGGTGTGCGCCTCGAGCAGAGCGGGGGCATCACGATGATGCTGGCGCAGAACGAACGGCCACTACTCGCCGAGGGCGCATCCGGACGGCGAGATCGCTCCGCGCCATGGCTGATACACCTCCGTCCCCGGCCATCCACTGCC
>Ga0164243_10003244_pt1 | contig 26174 bp, 19 predicted proteins | sample OricompcompostOP_FD_108781 | JGI IMG/M metagenome (GOLD analysis project Ga0164243, IMG submission 108781) | Organic Plus compost microbial communities from Emeryville, California, USA - Original compost - Organic plus compost (OP) | ecosystem: Engineered > Solid waste > Mixed feedstock >...
GAGCCTCCGACACCGCGCGTAGTGGTATCGAAGGCGATCCCGGACGGCCGACCATCAATCCGCGCTTGCTGCGCACCCGTTACTGCAACGTTACTGCAACGGGACGCCGGGTGGTGATCCGGCCGCAAACGCAAGTGCTTGATTCAATGGTGGCCAGGGGCGGAATCGAACCACCGACACGCGGATTTTCAGTCGTTCGAAGGCTATACGGGTATTTGTAAAATCAATCACTTGCGGCGCTTGCCAACCCGCATTCCAGGCTCATCAAGGCGCAGTTTGGTCACAGCCAATCTGGCATCGGCACAATTCCCGCGCTGCCGGCTTTTGCGGGCCAGTACCGGACCATCCGTGGGAGCGATGCCCTCCAGCGAGCCAGTGCTGAGACCCACGTGCCCCAATCTGTCGACGCGCACAATTGGACTCCACACAAACCGGAACTCATCCTGATACGCGTAACGGCAGCGCTTTTGAGATCGGGATGTCGATTCCGACTCAAGTCGGCAGAAGCGGGTCAATATAAGCCGCAGGACCATCTCGATAGATCGCGTTCGGAACATATACGCCGGTCATTGAACGCCTGGGACGTCCTCCGGGTTGGCGACAACCTTCACGATGGTCTCGTGCGTGAGCAGAAGCGACAACGCGAGAGACAGCTCATCGTCTCGCACGGCCCCGTCACGATTAGCGAGCCATAATAACTGGCCCTGTACGCGCATGCCACCATAACGAAGCAACGCGGACGTGCCCGATCTTGCCTTCCGAACTGACTCGCATAAGGTTCAGAAACACATCTCGAAGGCGTCGACTTAGTTCTGATTGCGATAGATGCGCGCAGTGCCGGCGCTTGCGATATTCCAGTCTCCACGCTTCATGGCGTCGCCGAGGTGTTCCGAGTTGCGGAACCCGAGCCGCTTCCGTGAGATTGCTTGTCGACGTGTTCTGTGGCATTCCATCCGGCTACATATAGAAGGAGTAACGGATCTGCGGCACTTCTTGCATCGTGAGATATTTCAAGATTTCGCCGACCTTACGCGCGCAGCCAAGAGTTACCGGAAGCTTCCCGTCAAACTGCGTATTGTTCCAATTCATCTTTGTAAGTGAGAGCACTTCCTGACTGATTACGGCTGGTGCTTCCTCCGATTCCACGATACGGAGTTCCAGCGGCTCCGGAAGGTACTTACCCGGGTAGGTGCTGTAGTACGGCACAGAACCTCGCGTATAGAGCAATTGACGAGCTGGCTCCAGTTCAATGCGAGTACCGCGACACGGCGGGTACAGTCTCCCGCGAAACAGGCGCAGCTTCGAGGGCATAACAGTCACGAAATCGATAGCACCCACGCCGAGCGCCTTGCACGCCTGTCGAAACCCGTCTAGCTCGCAAAGGCGAAACTTGGATGACTTGTGGATCACAACCCTTGCAGGAATTGTCCGAACGGCATCGCGATATTCGGTAAGCCCTTGCGTTAGCAGCTCCGCAGCCTGCTCCGTCGAGAGAAATGGGCGCCGATCAGTCTTGTCCTCTTGCACCGGCGTTCCTCTCAGAATCAGACCATTGCCAAGTTCGTCAAAAATCTGGGCGAGGCTCGTGTTCAGTGTCCGCCGGTCTCTCGATCTATAGAACGATACTCCTAAGGCGCAGACGGATGGTCGATTCTTGTCCGTGAACATCTTCCATGGAATCGTCTGGCCCGACTTGTAGTACAGCGCAGCGCAGAAGTTCCACGCTTTGGTCGCGTCGTCCTGTTGATCGCTGACCTCTGTCCCTAGAGAATGCTCCCGAATGATCTGAATCGGTCGACCAAGAAACATCGTTCTAGCCTTAAGCATGCGACGAAAGTTGACCTCCAGCTCCGTTAGCCCCTCCTCCTCGTCTTCGTCTTCGTTCTCGCCTTCGAGCTCATTAGTTTCAACAACAGCGGACTCCTCTTCGCCGAGATCGGCTTCTTTCGTAGTAATCCTTGAGTACAAAGAGTCCGGTATTACACAAACGATCACATCAACCGTCCGGTTCTGCGCCAAGAACTTGATCTCTCGATAATAGAGTTCCACTGCCCGTTCGACGCGCTGATCCCACACCTCCACTTCGTTGATTTCTTTCAGGTCTGAATTGGCGATCTGACGCGCGATCTCAGAAGGAAACAAAAGTTCCGCTTTGAATCCTGAGTGGCGGTTGAACCCGCAGAATGCGGGGAACAGATTGGGCTGCACGGCTCCCCGTTTGCTAGGTATTTCGCTAGCACATCGCTCAAGCCATCGGTTGAGCTTATCCAAACCCTCAGAGTTGCCGACTGCACCGACGTGAATGCGCTCTCGCCGAGTCTCCTGTAGAGAGTCATACACACCGTAACGAGTGATGCCCACTCGCGGACATGGGTGCAGCCCTTGCGCGAATTGGAGGTCCGGTTCGGGAATAGAAAAGAGTTTCATACGGCCAGACTCGCCTGACGAGGCCGATCGGGTTCCTCGGTAAAAGATCGGCTCGGCGGCTTCCATAGCTGATCGGGCACGTGTGGGTGATTTGGAAACGACACGGCGTCACCAATCTGGATCAGAGTTATTCGGTGCTCACTATCGAACAGGGAGGCTTCCTGAAGCTCACGGATTCTCCTACAGATGAATCGGAAATGCGTGTGAACCTGCTGATCGTTTTCTTGTGCTTTGAGCCAGCTGATCCTCTTCGCAGCGAACCTGTCTGGACGATAGCCATCGCGACTGAAATACCATGTTGGCGTGATCGCCATGTACCAGACATCTTCTAACAAATGGAAATCCACGTAGAACGCCAAGTGCTTGCACGTCAGAATTTCGTTGGGGTTATTCCTCTTCATCGTCTTCTGGAAAACCGTGCGCATTGCGGTTCGCCCGTCGTTCCACGCAACCATTCGCTCTTCCAAACTTTTCACGGGTCCGTAGAAGAACAGATGCTTCTCGTCCTGCCAATGAATGCGCTCAGGGCGCATTTGCCGCTGCAAGGCTCTTCGCAGAAGTGACTTGAAGACATTCAGCTGATCGTCATCGACCGTGTAATAGCCCTTGGGCGTGATCTCGGTGACTGTGCCGGGATCTACATACGGTTGCAGAAGCGAATTATGTGCGGACGGGTCGTGGAAGCTGATCACACGATTACTGTGTATCTCGAAGTCTTCGGGCACTTCGAAGCCGCGACTCATAATGTCTTTGGCGACAATTTGCCGTAGATTGAGAGGGCGGCGACGTCTGCGACGTTTGGCTTCGGTGTGTGGGCGCGGGTCGATGAAGTCTGCAACATACAGCGTATTCGGGAACCAGATCGGTACCAGGTTAAGCTCAACACTTTCGATACCGGTAATGAGGTGCACCCCGGTGGGGCTACGTGTCCTAGTACAAGGCATTCCGGGTAAGAGCTGGTTTCGGAGAAGAGCGACGACACGCTCGAGCTGGGCCAGCGGAAGCCCTGTGCACGCTCGGAGCACATCGCGATAGTCCTGAATGTCGCGACTGACATCAAAATCGAAGTTTCCCTGTGTTACCGCGTCAATTGCCGCTTGCGAGTAGCTCGCCTGCTTCTCCGTAAGGATATATATGCGGATGCATGGATACTTGTTGTGAAGACCTGCGCCAATGCTCGTCTGAAGGCATTCCTTTACCTTTGCAAGCTCGGCTGTGGCCGTGACTTGATACGCGATGCCCGCAGCATCGTCAGCTAGGTCCAACCCGGGAAAGTTCTTCCTTTCCTTGTTCAGATTGCGCAGACCGGGCAGCGCAAACACTTCGCGGAATAGCTCCACGAGAAACGCTTCGGCGATTACATTGATATCCATATGCCCCATGGCAGTGGAGCCCTTGACGAGGGTCACGAATTGCGCAAGCAGATCGCGCGCCTCGTTCAGCAGTTGTTGTTGTCTCATGCGGATTGCGCGCCCAGTGAGCGCCTCAGATCAAGGAAAAGCGACGCTGCACTGACGATCCGCGAGCCGCTGCAGGCCATGTCGAGCGTCGTCCTGCCTCCCGTCGCGTCAGCGGATCCTTCTGGCGCGAGTGACGATGCCGCACGCCACTGCGCGGTTGCATCACCGGTGTTCAGCGGTATCAGCCCTGCGGTGTCGCGCCTGATAGGAATCGCCTCGCCGTGAGCGCTAGACCTAGCGGCCACCTCGTAGCCCCTCACACCTGTCGCGGGCGGCGGAGAAACATCTGAAAGCCCAAGGCATCTCTTTTAATGTTGCATAACAGTAAACGCCGCATGTATGAGCCTCCTTCAATCATGTTCCGCTATAGCCGCGACCCGCCTGTGGCCGAATCCGAAGAGTGACGGCGTTTGATCTCTGTAATGAGCTGCTCGAAATCATCCGACGTCAGCCTCAGAGCCATCGCTGTACGGAGAAACTCGGGAACGTTCGGAACGAGGTTCATGTACTCGGCGATGTCAGGATCTGTGCTATCGGCTAGGCGAAAAAGAAGGTCCGCATCGCCACCTAAGAGCCGCGCCATCTTCTTGACCAATTCGGGCTTCGGTGGTCGTTCCCTTCCTCGTTCGATGCGGCTCAAGTAGGCAGGGGAGATCCCGAGGCGTTCCGCGGCAACCCGTAAACCAAGGTTCTGCGCCTCGCGCATCTCGCGGATGATCTCTCCAAAACCTTTTGCCATAACCCTCCTTAACAGTGTTGCGCAACACTAAACACTGTTGTCATTGAAGTCAAGGCCCAGTTGGAAGGATTTTCCTTCCGGTAGAATCTGGCGTACTCTGGCAATGGTTGGCATGCGCTACCGCTTCCAGGAGCGGCTTCAGTGCCGAATGACGAAATCCTCACCCTTAAAGAAGTCGCACAGCTGCTGAAGGTGGCCGAGAAGACTGTCTATACGATGTCGCAAAAGAAGGAGCTACCAGCATTCAAGGTCCGGGGGCAGTGGCGATTTCGCCGCGAAGACATCAACCGCTGGATTGACGAGCAACAAACTAGAGACGCCAGCGGAGGCAACGATGCGTAGGCAGACGACGGCGAAGAGCCGTCGCGTGAGCGAAGATGTCGGCACGGCGACGGACGTAGCAACCATCAGCCATGATCATTTGGTGTCCAGTGGCGATGAGCCTGACGTCGTCCAGGACGGTCGAATTCTCGACTTCATCTCAGGCACAACAGAACTGAAAGATACGCCGAAGGAGCAAGTGCGACAGCGAATCGCTCGCGCGCTCTTCCATGAATACGGCATCTCGGTCGAGGACATGGAGGCTGATTTTCTCGTGAACGTGGGCGGCCGGAGACGACGCGTCGACATAGCCGTTTTCAGTTCAGGCCAGCCGCATAAGCAAGAGACTCTGCGGCGCGTTGTCGTTTGTAGACCCGAGCCAACGCAGGCCAAACGAGGCGCGGTCAAGATACGCGACTACGCGCAGGCTACGAAGGACCTCGAAGAGATTAAGCCCTATTTCGAAGAGATCGACAGCTGCGAGTATGGGCTCTGGACAAATGGCCTCGAATTTTTCTTTCTCAGAAAGAAGGCTACGAAGTTCCAGATCGACGTCGAGCCTATCGGTGACTGGCCGCCTGGCGATGAATCCATCGGCACGAGAGATGTTTTCTCACACGCGCGTGTCAGGCGCGCCGATCCTGAGATGCTTCGCACGGCATTCCGGCGCTGCCACAACTTCATCCACGGCAACGAGGGGATGCCAAAGGACGCCGCTTTCTGGCAATTCCTATACCTGATCTTCTGCAAGATGCACGATGAGCGGTCGGCGCGTCACCGTCGCAAGTTCTGGGCGGGACCTCAGGAACAGTTTAGCGAGGCCGGACGCAAGGAGATCCAGAAAAGAATCATTCCTCTTTTCGAGGAGGTCAAGCAAGAATACAAGGCAATCTTTCGAGAGAGCGACGAGATCACGCTATCGCCGCGGGCGCTCGCCTTCATGGTATCTGAACTCTCGAAATATGAATTCAGTCGTATCGACGTCGATGCTAAGGGAGTCGCGTACCAGGAAATCGTTGGGACAAATCTCCGCGGCGATCGCGGCCAATACTTCACACCGCGCGGCGCCATCCGGCTCGTCGTTCAGATTCTCGACCCAAAGGAGAATGAGCGGATTCTCGATCCCGCCTGTGGTACGGGTGGCTTCCTCGTTGCAACGCTAGCGCACATGATGAGCCGCTTCCGCGAGGAGGAAGAAATTCGCGCAGGCGCGGAGAGTTCTGAAGAGTTTGAGTCGCTGCACACTCGCCTTCGGAAGTTTGCGACGAACCAGCTGTTTGGATGCGACTTCGACCCTTTCCTGATTCGGGCGAGCCAGATGAACATGGTGATGGCGGGCGACGGCAAGGGCCACTTGTATCATCTAAACTCCCTCGAGTTTCCAGATGGCCACCTACACGCCGTCAAGTCCGCACTGCGCCACATCCCGCTCGGATCGATGGACGTCGTCATGACGAATCCGCCGTTCGGCTCGGAGATCCCCATCACCGACGAGAGCATCCTCAAGAACTACGATCTCGCACACGTCTGGGAAAAACTCGAGGACGGAAGTTTCCGCAACACAGGCAAGCTTCAGGGAAGCGTTGCTCCCGAAATCCTCTTCATCGAGCGCTGCCTCAACTGGCTTAAGCCAGGTGGCAGGATGGGAATCGTGCTCCCCGATGGGATCCTAGGTAATCCTGCTGCCGAATACATCCGCTGGTGGATCCTTCGCCACGCATGGGTTTTGGCGAGCGTGGATCTACCTGTTGAGACGTTCATCGTAGAAGCGAACGTCAACATCCTTACTAGTCTCCTCTTTTTAAAGAAGAAGCCGGACGCAGTGACAAAGCGCGAGGCGATGAATGGCGCGAACGACTATCCTGTCTTCATGGCCGTTGCTGAGAAAGTCGGCTTCGATCGACGCGGCAACACGCTCTACAAGCGATCACCGGAAGGTGAGGAGCTCACGAAGGACGTCGAAGAGATCGAGACGATCACCGTCGGAGGGCGCAAGGTCACTCGGAGTCTTCGCCGCAAGACGAAGATCATTGACGACGATCTGCCAATAATCGCGGACCGATACCGCGCTTTCAGGCGTGAGCATCCGGAGCCAAGGACGTGACGGACGATATCGACGAACAGTTGGATGATGAGGCCAACGATCAGGAGGAAGGAGACGGCGAATCCGACGTTCTCATTGACATCCTCACCGGCCAGCCAATCTCCGCGTCACCGAAAAACCGGCTTATTCAGAAAATCGTGCGTCAGCTCCTGGAGAGCTACGGCTTTGACCGTGACGACATTAAGGTCGGATATCGACTAACGACCGCCGGAAAACGACAGAAGTCGATAGACGTTGCGATTGTGCGTCACGGGTTAGAAGCACGAGATGAGAACATCGAGCGCATCATTGTGTGCCAGCCACAAAAGGTGCGGGATAAACTCCGCGGCGCGGAGGAGGCAGCGGCTGACCTCCGAAAGCTCCACGCGAAGATGGAGCTCTTTCCGGCCTGTCATCTGGGCATGTGGACCAACGGCCATGAAGAGTTCTTCGTCCAAGCCGAGGACACGAAATTCGAGACGCGCTTCTCGAACATCGGTGCCTGGCCTGCGCCAGGGGAACGGACTGACGAGATCTTGCGCGAAGGTGGCGCAACACAAGTTCCTGCAGATCCCGAGGACCTCGAAGCGGCGCTCGGTCGCTGCCATCAGTACCTATACCGGAACCTGCTGCTCGGCGGAGATGCATTCAAACCCCTCGGGGCACTCCTGCTCGCGAAGATGCACGACGAGGCCCGACCGCGCCCGGAACGCCAGTTCTGGATCCGTGGCCCAGAACCATTCACGGCTGATGGCCAAGCCGCGATCAGCGCTCGCGTAACAACAGCCTTCAACACTGCGCGCGCAGCAATGCCGGAGGTCCTCGCCCATGGGTGGGATCTGGGCCATCTCAACGCGGCGCAAACAGCCCGTGTCGTCACCGAGCTTGCTCGATACTCGCTCGCCGACACACTTCCACGGAGCCGCACAATCGCGTTTCGGGCAGGCGCTCGCTCCACCATGGATGGGAAAGATGGCCGCTATCCGACGCCCCTCAACGTTGCCCAGCTAGCCGTTGAGATGCTCGATCCTACCCCAGAAGAGCGCGTCTTCGACTGCGCAACTGGCATGGGGACCTTCCTAGCGATGGCCGCAGCGCACCTCTTCGAAAAGTTCCTCACCGACATGGGTACGACACCGCACTCTGCGTCGGCACAGCAGCTTCGCGAGGCTCAGAACCTCACAGCGAGATGGGCAAAGGAGCACGTCTTCGGTTGCGACATGGCTCCGCCACTCGTCGTCGCCACGCGTCTCAACGTGCTGCTCACCGCGGGTCATCCCGGAAACGTCTTCCGGATCGATGCGCGAACTTTTCCAGGCGGACAGCTTGAGGACGTCGCCAGAGCGCGTGATCTCATGCCCGACGGGAGCATGGATATCGTTCTCACGAATCCCTGGTTCAGCACAAAGGAGACCATCAAGGAGGAGGCTATCCTGAGTCGCTACGCGCTGGGGAAGGTCTGGACGAAGACGGACGAAGGTCACTTCGTCAATACCGGCAGACTAAATACAGAGGGAGTTCCCCCCGAGGTTCTCTTCCTCGAGCGAGCATGGCGCTGGACCAAGCCGGGGACGGGTCGGCTCGCAATTCTTCTCCCTGATGGTCTCCTCGGTAATCCAGGGGACGAGTACGTCCGCTGGTGGATCCTTCAGCACTGTGAGGTCCTTGCAAGTGTCGATCTACCCGTGGAGCCATTCAAGGTTACGCTCAAAGACTACCGCGTCACTCCAGCCATTCCCAGCCTCCTGGTACTTCGGAGACGGAGCAACGAGGAACTTAATCACCCGACCCATCCCGACTACTGGGTATTCATGGCGGTGGTCCACTGCGCGGGCGTTGATTCTCGCGGGAAGCAATTGTTCCAGCGCGCGCCTGATGGTGAGGAACTCATCTTCGACGATGAAGTCGTTGAACGCGTCCGCATCGGTGGACAGGTCCAATCTCGCGTGGTCTCTCGTCGGCAGAGACACGTCGCCGACGAATTGCCCATCGTCGCGGAGCACTATCGAAAGTTCGTCGCCGCCGGGCGGAGGGGACCGTGAAAGAGAAGATAGTCCCCAGCGCTTGGCTCGAGCAGGAAGGGCGGCGCCTTGATTGCGGCCCCCATCTGTCCGGAGCCATGGAAGCGAAATTCCTGCTTGCGAAGCTATCAGTCACAAAGAGTCCGCTATGCAAGCTGACACGCGATGGGCTGGCGGGGATCTTCAACGGACCTCGGTTCTCGCGAACCTATGTACTCGACGAAACACAGGGCGTCCCATTCCTCGGAAGCACTGACATCTTGAGTGCCGACCTGAGTTACTTGCCAATGCTGGCAAGGAGCCAGGTTAAGGCACAGCCGGAGCTGCTCATCGACGAGGGTTGGACGCTGATATCGTGCTCGGGGACGGTTGGGCGCATTGCCGTCTCTCGTCCGGACATGAAAGGCATGGCCGGCTCACAGCACTTTATGCGCGTTATTCCAGATCCTGGGAAGATCCAACCGGGTTATCTGCATGCGTACCTGAGTAGCCGATTTGGTGTTCCGCTGATCGTAAGCGGCACCTATGGTTCGATCATCCAGCACATCGAGCCGTTGCACATTGCCAACCTCCCTGTTCCCCGATTTGGCGATCGCATAGAAAAGCAAGCCGCAGCTAAAGTCGCAGAGGCTGCGCGGCTGCGCAGCGAGTACCAGAGTCAGGTTCGCACCGCGACGCGGAAGCTCTTCGAGTCGGTTGGGCTGAATGACATCACGTCTAGAACCTGGCACAGCGGAACGCCGGATCTTGGGTTTGTGAGGAAGATTGCATCCCCCGCGTCCCTGCGTGCTCTTAACTTCAACCCACGATTCGCTCAACTCTGCGAGGCTGTTCGGTCGCGTTCGTGGCGACCGCTTGGTGCACTTTGCAAACCAGGAACGCTCAAGCGTGGCGGGCGGTATAAGCGGATCGACGCCGACCCCGAATACTCGTATCAGCTTATCGGCCAGAAGGAGATCTTCTGGTTAAGGCCTGAGGGGCGCTGGATCGCCAAAAAGTCCGTCGGTGATGATGTACTCGTCGAACCAGGTACTACGCTTGTTTCCGCTCAGGGCACGCTTGGCGAATCGGAGCTGTACTGTCGCGCCGAGTTTGTGTGGGGGCCCGCGGTCGAAGCTGCGTACTCCGAGCACTTGCTTCGCGTAGTTTCTGACGAAACAGTTATGCCGCGCGGATGCCTTTTCGCATTCATGCGATCGGAAACCGCATTTCGCATGCTTCGATCCATTTCTATGGGCACGAAGCTGCAAGACCACCATCCTGACTACCTGCGAGCCCTTCCAGTCCCTTACCCCGACACGCGAACACAACAGGAGATCCATGAGCTTGTCATCGATGCCTATGAGAAGCGTCACCGATCAGTTCGCCTTGAGGACGAGGCAGTAGATCTAGTTGAGCGTGCTATCGAGGGAGGCGCCTGATGGCGCGAGTCGTCGCCATCGGCCAACCGGCGAACGACTCCGAGCGCGAGGCGATAGCCTATCTGCGCGATCACCTCCCGCACACCTGCACCATCATTCACAATTTCGAACTGAAAATAATCCGCGAACTATACGAGATCGATATCGCCCTGCTCGCACCACACTGCGTCTTCGTCATCGACGTGAAGGGCACGCGAGGGCTCGTCGATGTTTACGGTGCCAAGTGGTACCCGGAGGGCCGAGCACCATATCACTCCCCCCTCGCGATCCTGCGCAAGCACGCGAAAGCACTTAAGACGCTCGTCTGCGATCAACACCCGGCAGACACGAGTTTGCGCGGCATTTATGTAGATGCAGCGGTACTCATGACCGCGCCCGACGCTCACGTGCACGACGCCGGCGGCCAGGACGGGCCTTCAGTCGCGTACCTGAAGAGGTGCGTCCCATTCTTTCTGGATAAATCGAGAGTGCCGGCGGGATTCTCAAGAGATATCCGCGCTCAGTTGAGCCAAGTGGAGAAGGCGATCGTTGGCCGCGCAAAGCCGAAAAGTGCGCCCCCCTGCTACGGCAACTGGCAGGTCGAGGAGAAGTTAGGAGGGACCGACCGCTACACCGAGTATCGCGTAAGGCATACGTTGTTGGGCGCGCGACGCGGTGGTACAGCGCGACTTCGCCTCTATCAGGTGGACGCGTATCTTCAAGATAACGAGCGCCAGCGTCAGGTGAAGCTTATTAGCAACGCCTTTCGCTCACTGGCGAACCTGCCCGGTCATCCTAATATCCTTTCCGTCCGTGAATTCTTTGACGACGAGGATACGCGGGCGTGGTTTGCTCTCGTTACGGAGGACGTGGCCGGCCAGGCCCTGCGTCAGCACATCAAGAAGAGCGGCTTGGCACTCACGTATGACCAAAAGATCGCCATCATCCGAGACGTGCTCGCAGCGCTAGACCATGCTCACCGAAGCGAGCCCCAGGTCATTCATCGCAACCTGACCCCCGATGCCGTCCTGGTAAGCAGCTCCGGGCGCGCACTTCTGTACGGATTCGAGTACGCACGCGCAGGGAAGGACCGGACGAGCACGATTGCTGCCGAGATTATCGACGAGCTCGAGCCCTTGTACCAAGCGCCGGAGTGTTACCGCGACCCATCGAAAGTCAGTGTCGCCTCAGACCTTTTCTCAGCCGGTCTTGTCTTCTATGAGCTCCTCGTCGGCGAGGCTCCGTGGTCTTCCATCGATGACATGATGGAAAAGGACGGCGTCTTCGCTGTTAAACCATCGGAGCTGAAGCCAGAACTGCCAGCCGCGCTGAACGGTTGGCTCCAGGACCTCTGTGCGTTCGATGTCGAGGATCGGCCAAACAGTGCTGCTGTGGCCCTCGCGCGCTTCAATGACATCGTCGGACCCGATCCACGAGACGCGGCGAAGCCCAAGAGAGACGGAATTCCAGCGGCACCGCCCCGCCCCGAAGTTGATTATCAAACTCTCGACCGTGGGACTGAGATAGCCGGTCGCTTTCGTGTCGAGGAGAGGCTCGGTTCCGGCGGCTTCGCGGTCGCGTACAAGGTCTTCGACTCCTTCGCCGACACAACCCGCGTTCTCAAAATCATTGTCAAGGACCGACGCTCGACGTTTCAGCGTCTTAAGCAAGAGTACCGGGTGCTCGAGCGCCTGAAGCCACACCCCAATGTCGTCCGCGTAATCTGGGCGGACAAGCTGGCTGACGAAACGCCCTTCATGGTATTCGAGTACGTACCGGGCACGGGCGTCGGCGAACTGCTGAATGCGGGTGCACTATCGCTCGAGGACGTCAAACGCATCGCCGATGACACGCTGGCTGGCCTTGAGCATCTGCACGCGAGCGGCGTGTTTCACAGAGACATCAAACCGTCGAACCTGCTCTGGACCGATCAGGGTGTGCGGATAATCGACTTCAACGTGGCTGTCCACGAGAACGACGAAGAGGCTCGCTATGGAGGCACGCGACGGTACATTCCACCGGATGTGGAGATTGGGGAAACGCTTACACGCGAGGAAGAAGTCGACCGCGATCTGTATGCCCTCGGCGTCACACTTTACGAGTGCGCCACAGGGAAGTATCCCTGGGCGGAGGCAACCCCGCCGCCGAAGGTTGCGCCGTGCGACCCAACAACGTATGCGAGCGAACTCAATCCCGAGTTTGCACACATGCTCCTTCGCGCGATCGCTCCACGTAGGACTGAGCGATTCGCTTCAGCCTCTGAATTCCGTGCCGCACTTGCTCGCATCGCAAGTATCCGTGTCGTCGCTCCTGCGGCAGCGATAGAGATTGACGCCAAGACCGATACGCTGCCCTCCCTGGCACTGCTCCAGCCGCACAAACCAAACTTCAATCCGTTCGTTAGCCATCTATTGGCGATGTACAGCCAGAGTCCGCGCACAAACGCGGGCACTCGCGGCCTAGACGCCATCGGGCGCGAAACGTACGTCAAAACGCTTCTCGACGAGAAGCTGCGACCCGCGATTCTCTCGGGTGAGTTCCGACTCGTCATTGTGACGGGCAACGCCGGTGACGGGAAGACTGCGTTTATTCAACAAATTGAACGCAAGATTCCCTCGGGGATCGAGCAGCGCCCTAACGGCTCGGCATTCGAGCTGAATGGCAGGCGTTTCTTAACCAACTATGACGGGAGCCAAGACGAAGAAAACAAGGCGAACGACGAGGTTCTGCAAGACTTCCTGAAACCTTTCCAAGGACCGGACGCAGCGGGATGGCCAACCCATGAAACCAGGATCATCGCGATCAACGAAGGCCGTCTCGTCGACTTCTTGACCGAGCACCAGGACCGTTTCGCGCATCTGAGGCACCTCGTTGTTACAGGTCTTCGTGGCGAGCGCTCTTCCGACGGCGTCGTTACCGTGAACCTCAATCTCCGCTCGGTTGTGGCGAACCCGCCGGACGCAGTATCAGACGCAGAATCCATCTTTGATCGCCAGCTGCGTCGCCTAATACATGACCGGTTTTGGGAGCCGTGCCAGAGCTGTGACATCCGAGATCGTTGCTACGTCTATCACAATGCTAAAACCTTTATGGACCCCGTCGCCGGTCCAAAGGTCACCGAGCGGCTCCGAACCCTCTATGCAATCACCCACCTGCGAGGCCGCCTCCATATCACGATGCGCGATTTGCGCTCAGCGCTCGCATTCACTTTGGCGGGCACGCGCGACTGCGATGAGATTCACATGCTGTACGCAACGCCGGGACCGGAGGCTCGGCGTCAAATCCTTGAAGGCTTCTACTTCAACTCGTGGTGTGGAAACGAGAGAACGGTCGATCGTTTGCTGTCTCTTTTGAAAGAGATCGACGTAGGAGAGGCCACAAACCCAGATATTGATCGTGCCCTTGATTATCTGCCGCCCAACGCGCGAGAGATGGCTCGATTTAATTTCGCGCAGCGGGGCGACCGCGACTCACAGCTACTCGATGCCATATACCGTGAGTTACCAAGCGACTCTAGCGCGGGCAGTGCTCCGCGTCGTGTCGCGGACCATCGTGAGTACGTAGCGATGCTGCGCCGAAGGCATTTCTTCGAGCGGCGTGACGACGGCTGGCGGGAGATGCTTCCGTACCGAACCACCGAAGAATTCTGGCAACTTGTCACCGGAAAGTCCGATCCCGGCTTGTACACGGATCGGTTGCTCGCAGCCATCAACCGCGGTGAGGGACTCAGCAATCCGACAAGAGTGGGGAACGCGCTCGCGCTGCGTGTCCGCATGGTCGAACACGGGACCATTCGGAGCTACCGCCTGTTCTCTGCCGACAGATTTCAGCTTGTACTGCCTACAACAGGGAATAGCGAGTTCGTCGAGCACATCCCACAGGCATTGCGACTCGTCTACTCCGGCGCAAGCGGAAACGATGCCGAGCTCCTCGTCGGTCTCGACATCTATGAAATGTTGGCGCGGCTTAACGACGGTTATCGACCGAGTTTGGAAGAGATGCAGGGCTACTATCTAAGCCTGGGCGTCTTCAAGAACGTCCTTGCCTCGGCGACCTATCAGGAGGTGCTGCTCACGCGGACGGGCCACGATTTCTACAGGATTCGGCGTGAGCCAGCAGGAACGTTGCACCTTGAGCCTGTCGAAAGAGAGGTGAGCTGATGGGCATCAAGGGTCGAGACCAAGAGTTTCGCCTCAAAAAGCTCTCGTACATTGATTTCAAGCCCTTGAACATGGACCGAGTGCTTACGATGCTCTTCCCCCGGCTGCGATTCGGCGGCTACGGGACGCGTCGACCTCCACGGAAGCACGAACTGACGGTTGCCGACTTCGCGCGCGAATATATTAGCGATCCAAAGAGATTCGTTGGATTCGGAGACTACCCGGATGTTGTCGAGCGATGGATCGAGACCGACTTGATGGACATGGTGAACCGTGGCCGACCGAACCAAGCGATCGCCGCGCCGAGACCGCTGCACGGCAATACGTACAAGTTTCGTAACGCTCGCCACGCCCGCGATTACGGCGCGGCCGAGCACCTGTACTGGATGCTCTACCACGCTCGAAGTGGCCGAGGTCAAGTCGCGCGCGACGCACTCACGCGCTTCTTCTTTCCAGGCGTTGACCTCCACACGGACAAGTACGATCCCAACGCCTCCGTAGATGTCGAAACGCAGGCCCTTCTGCACTTCGATCAACAGGTCACCGTCGATACACGCGACTCGCAAGAACCCGAGCGTTACCCACCATTGTGTGTCGGGCAGGTAGACATACTTGCTGACGACACGCTGCGTCTGCTCGCGTACGAGCCTTATGTTCCGCGCTCGGTTCTCGTTGAATACCTAAAAACCCTCTTTGCATTCCACCTGGGCTTATATCACCTGCGGATGATCAAACTCTTGCCTGCGCTCGTCCGTCGGCGGAGCGCTGATCCTAGTTGTGAGCCAAGGAGTTGTCCTGTATCGCCCGCCGAGACCCTGGCGCACGCCGGCTGCCCGCATCGGGTCTATCTGCTGGTGGACCTCGGTAGCGACCTTCAGTCGCATATGGCCGAACTGGCTCGGCACAGCGCCGACGTGCACTATCGCCGGATCCCAGATTACGTCGGCGCGCACTACGTCGTCCGCAAGCTTGACGAGTTTGCCGAGTATCTCAGCAGGAAGGTCGGCAAACTCGCCTTACCGCCTCACGGGTTCTTCACAATCGGAGATCTGCTGCGCTTGCTTGAGCCACCCTATGCGGGTGAACGCGAAGGGTACTTCAAAATGCGACTGGCAGGGCTTCTCGAAGGCACTGCCGGTGATACGCATGAGGGACTTGATCCCGAAACGCGACGCGTCACGGAGATGGGCCTCAACGATTTCGACATGTTCATCGAGATCCTTATGGCCCTGCGGGGCCCGTATCACCGCCGCTACATTACGGAATTCCTCGATTCTGTCTTCAAGCGAGGCGACTCGGGGATCATGCACCAATCGAAGCGAAGCGCGCGGCGCTTCTACATGGGGAGTCTGCTCCTTGAGGTCCTTCTGCAAATCGCCGTACTCCGTTCTTCCACAGGAGGGTTCTACACGCGTGAACTCCGCATCGACGAACTACTGACGTTCCTGCAAGAGCGGTACGGGATTTACATCGATCGCCTTCCACCCGGTGATGGCTTTGGCGCACCCAGCATAAACGACCTCGCAGCCCTTCGTTTCAACGCCGAAAGCTTCAAGGGGCGGCTGCGTGAGATCGGCTTTTTCCGTGACCTCTCCGATGCGTACGTCACCCAAACGATCACACCTCGTTACTCGATCACGGCTAAAAACGGCGGTGCTTGATGAGCAGCGGGTTCCGCGCACTTCCGAATGCTAACCTGACTAGGGCTGTGGAGGAATTGCTTCTCCCACAGCTCGCACGTGCACTTCGCGAGAAGGCAGCTGGTCACTGCATGCGCGTAGCAGACTTGGATCGTGATCTCATGGTTGCGCTGGCTCGTGGCTTACGGAAGGAGGTTCCCGCCGCGAACGTGTTCGTTCTTGCGGACGGCGCGACTTGGGCCGATGACCTCTATATCTCGTCCACCAAGCTCGTGGAGCTCCGCAACCCCCTTGCTGATGGCTCATTGCGCCCGCCTCTGTGCGTTTTTCTGCCCGCAAACCTGCGCACAAGTGCCGAAGACTCGTTCGGACTCGCCACATTCGAGGAGTTTCCCGTCGGTGACTCGTACGAAGGCCTCCGACAGCGCCTCCTGCAACAAGTGCCGGCGACGCTTCAGGGCTATGTCCGAGACATACTTCAGTTCCTGGAGAACCAACGTTGGCGCTGGAGCAAGGCGGTCGCCCAAGTGCGCTATCTCCTTTGCGCACTGACAAACGGCAACGACGGCGAGGCCTTTGGTGGCGCACTCTACGAACTTGGTCTCGTACCCGACTTCAAGCTGTTCGACGACCCAACGACGTCTCACGGCCGCGTTCGTAAGAACCTGGAGTGCGTGCGGAGGCTAACCGATTCGGACCAATCAGTTCGTACACGCGTGTTTCAGCTCGATCTGACGAACAAAGGTCTGCGGCGGCGTCTCGCTGAGTACCTCGCGGAATCTGGCGTCGAGGATCCCGTTGCGTGGACGCGCGAAATCGTTCTTAACAAGACGAACTGGGATCTCTCATTCGACAAGTGGGAGTTTGCGTCGGAGATCGCTCCCGACAAGATCGCATTCCTGCGAGTAGATGCCGACCTCCCAGTCGTGGCTGAGGACGAGAGAAGCGATCAGCTGATTGGTCTCGTCGGTCAACAGGTCCTCGCACCCAAGAACCGCCGCCAGTTCAACGTCGCTATCGAAGTGTCTCCACATCCAAGCCAGGTGCAAGGCCTGGATCACTTCACGGTTCAAATTGTGTCGCGGGACTCCGGACCCATTGGGGTCGCCAAGAAAGTCAAGGTCTGGAGGACGGCTCGAAGGACATGCACCGCGTCGTTCACAAAGCTTCACAAAGTAGAGTTCGAGGAGGGCTGGCACTTCGTGCGAATCCTCCCCTGGACAGCCGAGGGCGATCCAATTCCGATCGAAGAACCAACTGGCCAGAACGGGAAGCGTACGAATGAGAGCGAACCGTTCTATGTTGTGCCCGGGGCTCATGTTGAAGAGGAGCCCCCGCCGCGCGCCCTCCCCAAGGCTGACAGCGTCGAACATGCCCGATTCGATCGGCAGTTTACAGCGGTGTTGCAGCGGAGAGACGCTTCGGCTGTTCGCCCGGAAAGCATCGAATGGGTTCAGAGGACAACGAAGGGAAGGAGTGCAGCACAAGAGACTATCGAAGCCAGGTTTGAGAAAGAGGTTACCTTCCAGATCGCCGTTGCTCGATGGGTAAAGCTCATCGAGCAAAGCATTCTCAGCAACCCGGAAGGGCCAGTGAGCTGGCGTATGCAGTTGCATCTTGGTCTGCCGGCGCCTCCGACCGCGGACATCACAAACTGGCCTTTCACCGTGGCGACCCGCGAGTTTCTCGACGCTCGCGCTGCATACTTCGCACGTGTGCGGCAGGGATCAAAGGAGCTTGTTTCGCAGGGGCTCGACGTCTTAGCAGCCGCTTCCGAGATCCTGTCGTATGCAGGTGCCTATGCAGAGTTGCTGAAGGATCTTTCAGCCAAAATCGATAGAGAGGCGGGGGCCGATCAGCTAAAGGCGATCGTCGCGCTTCGTGCTGCGCTCGCGGTCGACTCCGTGCGCCTCGTCGTAGAGGACTACCGCGGGCACTTGCGGGAGGCAGCCCTGCTTGGGCCAACGCACCCGTTGCGCGCCCTCTGGCAGCTTGGCTGGGCACAGCTAGGTGCCTCGTGGGTCCGCGCAGCTGAGCGGGGCCCCGAAGAGCAGGTAACTCCCGCTCGAGAAGCACTGCTTCGTGGCATCTCGTCCGCCAACTTCCCACCGATGCTCCCCATTAGCGATGGCCGCGTCTTTGTCGCTATCGATAACATCCATCCGTTCTGGGCTCTCTATGCGCCAGCCACCGAGGAGAATCCCCGCGGACTGCTCGGGGACGTGTGTGCCGCACTTGGGCTCCCCGAGCCAGCAATCGGCGGCGCGACGATTACAGGTGACGTCCTCGCTTCGCGAGTTGAGCGCTACTTGGTCCAGCATCCATACGTACGCACGCTTGTCATCAACGCTTTCAATCCTGGTCGCGCGACGGTCCTCGCCGACGCACTGACGGCGCTCCAACGCCAAGAGGTATTCCACGATCTTCACTATGATCTGCGGTTGTTCGTACCCGATCCAGACGCTCCCGGTGTAGGTGATGCGATCACGTCGCTGCTCGCCGGCGAAGGCACGCTTGCGAGCGAGGCGTTCTCAATCCCAAGCAGCAGTCATGTGTTTCCGAAGCTCACCGTTGCAATCCGGTCGACACGAGATTTCCGAGCGAGTCCAGACCGCTATAGAGCGCACCTGAGTTTCCTTTTCGAGGTCTTTCCTCCCGAGGAGGTCGCGGCGGGTCGACCGTTCCGTACTGAGCACAGTGTGCCCCTCCACGGACTGGTGCAAGACTTCTCGGTGCGCTTTCGTGACGACGAGACCGGGACTGGTTGGGAACGACAGCCTCGACATGGGATGCCTGTCCCAATTGATTCATGTGAGGAGACGTGCACTCTGCTCGGAGTGCTGCCAACCTTGATTTCAGCCGCCACCGCAACTGTAGCGCGCTCGACTCCTGACTTCACTTCGCGGCCGATCATTCGCCTGGAACTTGACGCGGATGAACGTGCGTTGATCAGCGAAGTTCATGACGTCAGCGACTGGGTGTTCACGGTCGACCGCAACATGGGAATCGAGTTCTTCGATCACGGCGGGCGGCGCGATCGACCCGACTACCTCATCGACTACACGCCCGTGACCGTGCCGGAGCACGGCCACCGGCTTGTCATTAGCTCAAGGTCGCTCTCGGAGCTGGAGGCAATCCTTCGTCCTGTCCTCAAGCAGTACGGTCTAGATGCGGAGGGGCGTCACGCGGTTGTGATCCTCGAGCAGCTACGTTCTCTCTCGGGGAGGCTTGCCCTCAAGCTGGTCTCGTCGTCCGCTGCCCGGGCGGAGGCGCTAGGCATGGCGCTCGCGCGCCTCTACCTGAACTATCAGGGCGCGCTGCGAAACCAGATTGTAGTGCCGCTCGATGCGCACTTGGAGCTGTTTCACTCGGCCAGGAAGCATGCGGAGGCGATCGGTGATGAGGTTACGTTAAGACGAACAGATTTCGCACTTTTCGATCTCGACCTGGCACATCGGACCATCACGTGCAATCTCGTCGAGGTGAAGTGCTACGCACAGAATCTCGGGTTGAGCGGCTACGGCCAGTTAAAAGAGCGCATTACCGAGCAGCTGAACCAAAGCGAGCGGATCCTCCAGCAGCACTTTGATCCGCACCGAACAACGCCTGACCGGCCGGACCGGCTTCTGAAGACACGAGAGCTTGCGACACTGCTCGAGTTTTATCTCGACCGAAGCGTTCGATACGGGCTAATGTTCGAAGCGGCCGCCGAAGAGGCTCGAACGTTTCTTGACCTCATGGAACAGGGATACACAATTCGGTTCTCGCGAAGCGGACTCGTCTTCGATTTCGATAAGCCCGGTACCGAGCCGCCGGAACGTGAGGTTGGGATCGAATTCCATCGAATCGGAAGCGACTTGATTCGAGCGCTCGTGGATCAGGCGGCGCCTCGCATCACCACGGCGACGACGATCTCTCGAAATGGAGATGGAGGTGGTGGTCCTACCGGAGCTCGGTCAGAAGAGGCTCCACCGGAAACACTGCCGATCCCGCGTCTCGATACAGCTGCGTTTCTCGTCGCCGAGCGCCCGCGAGTGAGGACTGCTGGCACTAACCTTGATGACCTGGCATTAGCCCCGGGCACCCCTCTGTCGGGCGAAACGACGGCGTTCGGAACAGCGAAATCTGAAGACTCATCAGCGCTCAAGGCACCTTCGGCGCCCACCGCCGAAGGCAAGGGGGCCGCAGCGTCGATCGCTTATCTCGGCTCAAGACCAGGGCAAATTGTTGGGACCCAAGCTAGCGAAGCAGGAAACGAGAACGAGGGTCACGAAGCGCCGAAGCAAGACGTACCGGAGCACGGCATTCTTCTCGGTGTGACGCAGCCCTCACCTCAGTTTGGCTTGCTCGGCGAAGCATCCGGACGCAAGGTCGCGCTCGACTTGAATCAGACGCACACGATCAGCCTGTTCGGCGTGCAGGGAGGTGGAAAGAGCTACACACTCGGCAGCATCGTCGAAATGGCGTGCATGCCCGTACCGGGTATCAACATTCTTACTCGTCCTCTCGCCGCTGTCATCTTCCACTACAGCTCGACGCTGGACTACAGGCCCGAGTTCACGTCGATGGTCTCGCCGAACACCGATGAAGCCCAGATCGAAGCGCTGCGTGAGCGCTATGGTGCGAAGCCGCGAGCTCTTGAGGACGTCGTAATTCTCACACCCACCGCCAAAGTGGCAGACCGGGCGGCTGAATATCCTGGCATCAAGGTTCTTCCCATCTCCTTCAAATCATCCGAGCTGAAAGCGGCGCACTGGAAGTTCCTGATGGGGGCTGTTGGAAGCCAGAGTATGTACATCCGACAGGTGGGCCTCATCATGAAGAAGCTTCGAGACGACCTGACGCTAGAGGGCCTACGCAAAGGAATCGAGGATTCGGGGCTATCGGACCACCTGAAGGAACTTGCGCTCCTCCGTCTCCGCTTCGCTGAAGAGTATGTGAACGACGATCAAGACGTCACAAGCGTGCTGCGCCCGGGCCGACTTATCATTGTCGATCTTCGAGACGAGCTTATCGAAAAAGATGAGGCGCTTGGCTTGTTCGTAGTTCTCCTGCAGATGTTTGCAGAAGCGACGTACGAGGGTCAGCGGTTCAACAAGCTCGTCGTTTTTGACGAGGCCCACAAATATATTGATAGTCCCGACCTCGTTGCGGGCCTTGTCGAGGTAGTCCGCGAGATGCGGCACAAGGGGACCAGCATCATGGTGGCTTCCCAGGATCCGCCATCCGTTCCTGCTTCTCTAATCGAGCTATCGAGCCAGATCATCCTGCACAAGTTCAACTCCCCGAGCTGGCTGAAACACATCCAGAAAGCTAATGCCGCCCTCGAGAGCTTGACTCCAGCGAAGCTGGCTGCGCTCGGCCCCGGCGAGGCGTATGTGTGGAGCAGCAAGGCTACGGACGAGGCCTTCGTCCGCGATGCGATCAAGGTACGATGTCGACCACGCGTTACGCAGCACGGAGGAGACACCAAAACTGCCGTGACCTCTCGCCGGGACGACGAGTAGCCTTGTTTCCCATGAGGAAACTCGTGAGACTGCATTCACGAGCAATACGGCTCAGGTTTTCTCCGGAGTCGCTCGAGAACGGCGTTGAGTGGTAGCAGTGCATGCCGTTGCAGATGGAACGACAGCGCTCGGCGGCGCAGGGCTATATCGCAGACCTCGATCGCCGCGCGAACGCCAGCCACGCCTCATCCGCCCCACGTGATTTCGCCCGCTCACAATCTTGAGCAGCACAGAAAGCGTGGGGCTTTCCTCCTTCCCCCAAGCATTTCGAGAAGAGCTCGAGGCCCCGACAATGAGCTGTGTGCTGGCCATCACGCCAGAAGACAAATCCATCGAGGTTTTTCGGCACCCCTTTCGGGGCGCGTTGAAGATAGCGGCGGAGGGGCTGCTTTGAAAGACGAGCCAAACCGAAGATTCCGTCCCTATGGAGCCACTCGATGGCGCAAGCGAAGAATCAAAGACGCGGCGGATGCAGCCTCTGCCGTCAATGAGCGCACGCGAATCCGTTCAAGCGCCTGAGCGTGCGTTGCTCCAGCCCCGTTAGCAACGAAAGGCTCAATAGAATCCGCCGCGCATCAGTGCTCTTGTCGCGGCGCGCGGCCGGCATCAGCAACCCGATTGCTATATGGCCTTGCTCCCACGCGGAGACCCGAACCCTCAAGGCATTCGGCGGCGCAAGCTGCCGTGGCCGCCGCACGTGTCCGCTCTCTGCGTATTCCGCCGATGTCGGCCGGTGATTCCGGCTGATGCCGGCCATCGATTCCGGCGCATGTCGGCCGGGTCGCCAGGGTGGCGTGACTGTGGTGGATGTGGGTGTGGACGTCAACTCGCGGCGATGGTGTCGCGTTTGAGCTTGCGCATGGAGCCGCCCTTGAGCACGACTCGATGACTGTTGTGCACGAGCCGATCGAGGATGGCGTCGGCGAGGGTCGGCTCGTCGATGTATGCGTGCCACTGATCGACCGGGAGCTGACTGGTAATCAGCGTGGACTTCTTGTCGTAACGATCCTCAAGGATCTCCAGCAAGTCTCGCTTGGATTGATCGGCGAGCGGCGAGAGTCCGAAGTCGTCGATGTACAGCAGATCGACCTTGGCGAGCTGCTTCAAGAACGCTGAGCGATTGGCCTGCGCGTGATGGCGAGCGAGCTCTTCGATCAGCCGCGGTAGCCTGAAGGAACGCACCGAGTAGTCGGCCCGGCACGCCGCATGCGCCAGGGCACTGGCGATGAAGCTCTTACCGACGCCGCAGGGTCCGGTGATCAGGACATTGAGCTTGTCTTTGATCCAAGCGAGCGCTGCGAGCACGGCGATGAGCTTGGGATCGATGCCGCGCGGCGTACGGGTGTCGAGGTCCTCAAGCACCGCGTTCTGCGGGAGCCTGGCCCAGCGCAGTCGTTGTGCGAGCCGCTTGGAGTCGCGGTCGGTGATTTCGTGCTGGATCATCACGCTCAGGCGTTCCTCGAAGCTCAAGGATTGGTGCTGTGCGCTGCGCAGCAGCTGTTCAAGACCTGCGGCCATACCGCGCAGTCGCAGCTGTTGCAGCTGCTGGATCATCGGTTCGATCAACATGGTGTCTCCGTTAGTGGAAGTACTCGGGCCCGCGCACGTTCTCGTGCACGAGCGATAACTGGCGTGAGTCGCCAGATTCGGATGGCGGCGTGAGGATGAGCGCACGCACGCTTCGGTAGTTGCAGGCTTTGAGGATGATCGCGCGCTCGCAAGCGGCGGCGAGCTGTTGGGGCGAGAAGTCCGAGGCTAAGCGCAGGATGCCTTGTGCGACACGCAGCGCCTCCTCGGGATGGCGTTTACGGTTGAACTGTTCGCGCAAGACCTGGGCGACGCTCGGCGCAATCGCCTCGGCACGCTGCATCAGTCGCTCGATCGTCGTATCGATGATCGCGCGATGGTTGGCCGGTCGATGCGCATCCAGCGTCGCCCGCGCGCCGCGCTTAAACAGACGAACGTGCGCGGCGATGAGCTGGCGCTGGGCGAAGATCTCGACCATGCGGGCGCTCACGCGCACCTCGACGCGTTGGCCGATGTGCTTGTAGGGCACCGAGTAGTACGCGTGCTCGACTTCGATGTGATAGTCGGGATGGACCTTGGCGAGCTTCCATTGCGCGTACTCGTACGCACGAGGCGGCAGCGCCTTCAGTGCAGGTCGATCGAGCTCGATGAAGCGCGAACGGCGCGAGCCGTCGAGCTTCTGGAACGGTCGTTCGTTCAGCTCGATGAGTAACTCGTCGATCGCAGTATTGAGCTCGGCGAGCGAGAAGAACTGGCGATTGCGCAGGCGAGCCAGGATCCAGCGCTCGACGATCTGCACGCCCGTCTCGACTTTCGACTTGTCGCGCGGCTTGCGCACCCGTGCGGGCAGGATGGCAACGCCGTAGTGCTCGGCGAACTCGGCGTAGGCGCGATTGAGGTCGGGATCGTAGCGATGCGGCTTATCCACCCCGCTCTTCAAGTTGTCCGGAACGAACGCGGCCGGCGCGCCGCCGAAGAACTCGAGGGCCCGCACGTGGGCGCCAAGCCAATCGGGGAGTGTCTGTGTCCAGCTCGCCTCGGCATAGGTGTAGTTCGAGCAGCCGAGCACCGCGACGAAGATCTGCGCTTGACGGATCTCGCCACTCGTACGATCGATGACTTCCGCCCGTCTGACCGGCGTAATCGACGAAGCACTTCTCGCCCGCGCGATGCTCAAAGCGCATCACCGGCTCGCGCGTGTTCAGGAAGGCGCGGAAATGATCGCAGAACGCGCTGTATTGCAGGCCCTCGGGGTGCTGGGCCTTGTACTCCTGCCACAGCAGCAGTCGGGTTACACCCGGGCGCGACAGCTCCCGTTGCAGGTGCGCGAAGTCGGGCATCGGCACGTTCGGCGCAGGCGGCTTCTTCGGATATAGACGCGCCTCGAGCTGCCCATCATCGAACTCTTGCGGCAACGGCCAGCTAATACCTGCGGCGGCGGCACGCCGCAGGCACTCCGTCACCGTGGAACGAGCGATCGACAGGCTGGCAGCAATCTTGTGAATGCTCAGGCCAAGATCGAACTTCAGCCGCAGCAGTTCCCGAATCTTCCGCATGGATAACCTCTCTTGCGCCATCGATCCTCGTCCCCCTTTCGAACAAAGGGACGCACGATAGCGTCGGCTACCCCGGCGTCAGCCGCGGCTTGGGGTCACCTCAGGAGGGGGCCGGCATGCCGCGGAATCCCCGGCCGGCATGGCGCGGAATCGGGGGCCGGCATGCGGCGGAATCAGGGGCCGGCATCGGGCGGAATACGCACGCTCTCCCGGGATTGTCACCAATTGGGCGCCAGACCGGGGCGCCGTCGAACCCCGCTCAGTAGATCTCCTCCGGCCCAATGTACTGACTGCCCGAGAACACACACCCCGCTCCCGGCGCATAGAGACGATCCCGCTCGATGAACTCTGCATCCCAACAGCCGTCTGCACGCCGATCATGGACCCTCGCACTTCGAAGACTGCACCGCAGTTTGTCTTCGTGCCAACGGCGATATTCTTTCGCATGGCAATGGCGAGTTGCTCGCGCGCAGCCTCTCTCTCCCGGCGTTGCGCCTGATACTGCTGGCGTTTTGCCTCGTCCGCGGCTCGCTCAGCCTCCTGCTTCGCGACGTACGGCTCCCCAGATTTCCCGAACCGTTTTTGTCGTCTCCGGTAGAGCCTTCTCCACGACGGTACAACCGGAAAGCAGACAGGACGCGAAAACTCCGGAAAAGAAAATGCTCGCTCTCAACCTATTTCTCCAAATCAAGCTGCGACTGGTACGCGTCAGGTCGTCTCGAATTCGAAGTCTAGGTTTGCGGGCACCTTCAGGGTTGCGCGTATTCAGTTCTGTGAACTGGATTCCTCACCGCGTTTTCGCGATCGAAGGGCGTGCTCATGACTGAGACGTCGTACGTGTGGCGGATCTTTCACGGGCGCATTGGAAATTCGCGCCGTCGCCCAGAATACGACGCTTTCTGTGAACTCGTTCGCCTGTTGCCAAAACGATTCATGTCACGGAAAGCGCCTCACGCCTTCAGAGTGTCCTACGCGCACGCTCCGGCAGACGGACGTGCAGTGGTTCACAGAAATCAGCGAGCGCACTGCAGCGTGAGAGACCCAGGCGCATGAAGAGCTCGCGCGCGAGCTGCGTGCAGTGGGGTCCGATCTTGCGCACCTTGCCGAGCAGGTCGAGAACGATTTGTTCATCACGGCGCTGATGCGCTCGCGAACGCCTCCGCCGTGCGGAACGTGTTGACTTGCGCGCAGCCATGTTCACCTCCCTGGGCATCAATCGAGCCTGCGCGTGCGCAAGCTTGCGCCGCCTGGGCGAAACTTCTCGCACTCTGATGCAATCGTCTCAAGCGCCTCGGTAACGTCGTTCAGCAGATCGCATGCCGCCTCAAACGCC
>Ga0164243_10003245_pt1 | contig 26163 bp, 22 predicted proteins | sample OricompcompostOP_FD_108781 | JGI IMG/M metagenome (GOLD analysis project Ga0164243, IMG submission 108781) | Organic Plus compost microbial communities from Emeryville, California, USA - Original compost - Organic plus compost (OP) | ecosystem: Engineered > Solid waste > Mixed feedstock >...
CAGGAAGGTCTCGAACGCCTCGGCCTGGTTGAGCTTGAGCAGGATCCGCAGCTGCTCCTCGCGCGGCGGCTTCACGTGCGGCTGCTCGACCCGCTCCTGGATCCACCGGCGCTGCTCGGGATCCATGATGTGCATGTACTCGATGCCGGTGGTGCGGCAGTACGAGTCGCGCAGGATGCCGAGGATGTTGCGCAGCTTCATGAACCGGCGGCCCTCGCCGCCGAACGACCCGGTCGCGAACTCGCGGTCGAGGTCCCACAGCGTCAGGCCGTGGTTCTCCACCTCGAGGTCGGGGTGGCTGCGCTGGCGGTACTCCAGCGGGTCGGTGTCGGCCATCAGGTGGCCGCGGACCCGGTAGGCGTGGATCAGCTCGAGGATCCGGGCCTGCTTGCTGATCTCGTCGTCGTGCGACGTCGCGATGTCGTTGCTCCACCGGATCGGCTCGTAGGGGATCCGGAGGGCGCGGAAGATCTCGTCGTAGAAGCCGTCCTCGCCGAGCAGCAGCTGGTGCATCCGGCGCAGGAACTCGCCGGACTGGGCGCCCTGGATGACGCGGTGGTCGTAGGTGGAGGTGAGCGTCATCACCTTGCTGATCGCGTTGCGCGCGATCGCCTCCTCCGAGGCGCCCTGCCACTCCGGCGGGTACTCCATCGCGCCGACCGCGATGATCGCGCCCTGGCCCTTCATCAGCCGCGGCACCGAGTGCAGCGTGCCGATGCCGCCGGGGTTGGTCAGCGAGATCGTGGTGCCCTGGAAGTCCTCGATCGTCAGCTTGTTGTCGCGGGTCTTGCGGACGATCTCCTCGTACGCCGTCCAGAAGGCGGCGAAGTCCATGGTCTCCGCCGCCTTGATGCTGGGCACCAGCAGCTGGCGGCTGCCGTCGTCCTTCTTGACGTCGATCGCCAGGCCGAGGTTGACGTGGGCCGGCTTGATCAGGTTGGGCTTGCCGTCGATGACGTCGTACCCGACGTTCATCTCCGGGTGCTTCTCGAGCGCCCGCACCAGCGCGTAGCCGATGATGTGGGTGAACGACACCTTGCCGCCGCGGGCCCGGGCGAGGTGGTTGTTGATGACGATCCGGTTGTCCACCAGCAGCTTGACCGGGACCGACCGGACCGACGTCGCCGTCGGGACGCTCAGCGAGACGTCCATGTTGGCCGCGGTGCGGGCCGGCGCGCCGCGCAGCACGGTGTACGTCGGCTCGTCGCTGGCCGCGGCCGGCGCGGCCGGACGCGACTCCTTGGGCATCGGCTTGGTGGTGTCCTTGGCCGGCTCGGCGGCCTGGCCCGGCGGCCGGGGCGCCGCCTTCGGCGCCGGCTTGGCCTCTCCCTTGTCGTCGGGCTTGTCGTCGGGCTTGTTGTCCTGGGGCTTTTGGGCGGCCTGCCTCGGCTGCGCCGGCTTCGGCGCGCTCGCGGGCGCGACCTTCGGCTCGGTCCTCGACTGGGCCTGCTGGGGGGCCGGGGTGGAGGTCTGCGTGGAGGACTGCGTGGAGGACTGCGTGGAGGACTGCGTGGCGGTGGTCTTCGTGTCGGTCTGGGCGCCGTTGCCGCCGTGGCCGTTGCTGAAGTAGTCGGCCCAGCGCTGGTCGACGCTGCTGGGATCGGCCTGGTATCGCTCGCGCATCTCCTCCACGAGCCACTCGTTGGCTCCGAAGTCGGACGTGGAGGGTTCGGGGGACTGGTGTCCTGACTGCGGCACGACTTGCTTCGCCTCTTTCGGGGAGCGCGCTCGGGGTTACGTAGGGTGCGCTGTCAAGGCTAGACCCACGGTCCAGCAAATGCGCGGCTGACCTCGGCCTTTCGTGCACGCTGTTACCGGAGCCACAGAGAGGAGACCGGAAGCCGATGATCCGGACCACCCGGCAGGCCTTCCGGGCAGCCGTCCTCGCCGTCGTCGCGACGGTCCTGGCGGCCACACTGGGCGCCTGCTCGGGCGACGACTCCGACCCCGAGCCCGAGGGCAGCGGGGCGAGTGCGGCGGAGGAGGCCGACCCCGGCGTCCCCACGACCGCCTCGATCGAGCGGGTGACCGGCAAGCTCCGCCGCGAGCGCCGGGCCCCGCTGCGGCGTCAGGTGACCAAGGCGTTCGACGCGTGGGTCGACGCGGCGTACCTCGGCGACGGCAAGCAGCAGTTCGCGGTGTTCAGCAAGGACGCCGCCCGGCTGGCCCGGCGGGACCGGCTGATGAGCAACGCCGCCCTGCGCGACCGGTTCGGCACGGTGACCGCGACGGACCGCAAGCTGCGGATCGACGTCCTCGCGGTGAAGGGCCGCGCGGTGGGCGTCACCGGGCGGTTCGTGCTCGTCCTCGAGCTCGAGGGCGACGACGCCTCGCGCACCGACCGGATCGTCGGCCGGCTGCTGATGCGACGCGCGGGTCACGGCTGGCAGGTCTTCGGCTACCAGGTGAAGAGGGGGAAGGTGGCATGAGCGTGCCGACGCGACGGGTCTGGCGGCTGGCCCTGCTCGGCCTGGTGCTCGCGCTCACCGGCGTCCTGGTCCCCAACAGCACCGTGGCCTCGACGGAGATGGCGCTGGTGCGCTTCAAGCACAGCCAGGGCATCGACCTCGACCCCGACGTGGTGTGGATCCTCGCGGTCGGCTCCGACGCTCGGCCGGGCGAGAACATGCTGCGCACCCGCGGCGACGCCCTCCAGCTGGTCGGCATGAACACCCGGACCGGGGCGGCCACCAGCATCGGCATCGCCCGCGACTCGTGGGTGTCGATCCCCGGCCACGGGTCCAACCGGATCAACGCCGCGCTGTACTTCGGCGGTCCCCAGCTCCTGGGGGAGACGGTCGGCGACCTGGTCGGCATCGAGCCGGACTACGTGTTCGTCACCCGCTTCCCGTTCTTCGAGAACATGGTCGACGACATCGGCGGCATCGACGTACGCAACAGCCGGGCCTTCTCGGACCCCCACCTGAAGCCCAAGGGCTTCCCGACGGGCAAGCTCCACCTGAACGGCTACAACGCGATGGCGTTCGCTCGGATTCGCAAGTCGCTGCCCGGCGGCGACTTCGACCGGTCGCGCAACCAGCAGACCGTGCTCCGGGGCATCCAGGCGACGATCGCCAGGAACGCGGACAAGCCGGGCTTCATCGAGTCCGGGGTGCTCACCGTGATGAAGCACCTCTACACCGACCTCAGCCCCGCCCAGCTGTTCCGGATCGCGCAGGCGGTCGCCCAGGTCGACCCGAAGAAGATCACCGGATGCGTGGTCACCGGCGGCTTCGCCACCATCGGCGGGGCCAGCGTGGTGACGCCCAACGTCAGCCAGGCCCGGCGGTACGGCGACCTGGCCCGCAAGGACGCCACGATCGAGAGGTGCTAGGAAGGAGCGCATGCTCGGCGCTCTCGGGTTGGACGCCGTCGAGGAGGCCGCGTACCGGCGGCTGGTGACGCTCGCCTCCGGGTCGGCGGAGTCGATCGCCTCCCTCGAGGGGCTCCCCGCCCCCGCGGTGCGGGCGGCCCTGGGCTCGCTCGAGGACAAGGGCCTGGTGGCCCGCTCGACCGCGACGCCCGGCGACTTCGTCGCCTCCCCGCCGGCGCTCGCGCTCGGGTCGCTGATCGTGCAGCGGCAGGACGAGATGCGGCGCTCCGAGCTGGAGCTGCAGCGGCTGGCCGAGGAGTACCGCGGCGCGGCGGTCAGCCGCGAGCTCACCGAGGTGGTCGACGTCGTGCACGGTGCACAGGCGGTGGCCCAGCGGTTCGCCCAGCTGCAGCGCGGCGCCACCACGGAGGTGCTGGCGCTGGTCCGCTCGAGCATCGCGGTGGTCGCGCCGGAGGAGAACGTCGACGAGGAGGTCGCGCTGGCTCGCGGCGTCAGCTACAAGGTGGTCGTGGAGCGCGCCGCGCTCGAGCGGCCCGGGTTCCTCGACCTGCTCGCCGAGTCGGTCGACGCGGGGGAGTGCATCCGGGTCGCCGACACCGTGCCGGTGCGGCTGCTGGTCGCCGACCGGTCCCTGGCGCTGCTGCCGCTCGCGCCGACCGCCGACGACTCGGGCAGCGGGGCGCTGGTGATCCACCCGTCCGGGCTGCTCGACGCCCTCGTGCAGCTGTTCGACCTGGTGTGGGCGGGCGCCCGGGACGTGTCCCCGACCACCGGCGAGCCGCTCCAGGAGTCCCTCGACGACGTGGACGAGGTCGACTCCCGGTTGCTCACGCTGCTGCTCGCCGGGCTCACCGACCAGGCGATCGGCGGGCAGCTCGGCATCTCGGTCCGCACGGTGCAGCGGCGGATCTCCGCGCTGATGGCGCGGGCGGGAGTGAGCACCCGCTTCCAGCTCGGGCACGAGGCGGCTCGACGGGGCTGGTTCCGCGGCCTCAATGGCACATCCGCGCCATGACCTGATCCCGCCACCAAAACCGCTGGCACCGACATCGGGAGGCGAGACAGGCTGCTGCCCCGTTCCTTTCACTCTGTTCTCCCTGTCGTTCTCTTTCGTTCTCTGTCGTTCTCTCTGTCTCGTCTCGGAGCTGTCTCGGATGCCTGCCTCCTCCCCGCGCCGGGTGCTCGGCGCCACCGTCGTCTGCCTCGCCACCGCGGCCGCCGCGCTCGCCGTCCCTCCCGCCGCCGCCGACGGCGGTGACCGACTGCGGCCCGGCGGCCCCGCCGTACCGACCGCCGCCGAGCCGCCGGTCCCGGTGACCCTGGTGACCGGCGACCGCGCGCTGCTGTCCCGGGCCGCGGACGGCACCCCGTCGGTGGTCGTGGAGGGCGACGGCGACTTCTACACGCGCCGGCTCGGTGACGACCTGTACGTCGTCCCGGTCGAGGCAGAGCCCGCGCTCGCCGCGGACCGGCTCGACCTCGAGCTGTTCAACGTCACCGGCCTGGTCGAGCAGGGGTACGACGACGACCACAGCGACTCGTTGCCGCTCATCGTCGAGGGGGACCTACCGCGGACCCGGTCCGGCGCGCTGCGGGTCGACGACGAGCTCGAGTCGATCGACGCCGCGGCCGTGCACGTCGACAAGGAGGACCTCGACGCTGCGTACGCCGCCCTCGTCGGGGCGCGGACTCGCTCGGCAGGCACCGGCAAGGTGTGGCTGGACGCCAAGGTGCCCGCCTCCGACGTCCGGCTCGACCCGGCCACCGGAGTCGAGCAGACCGGGGCGCCGCGGGCCTGGACCCGGGGGTACGACGGCACCGGCACCACGGTGGCGGTGCTCGACACCGGGTACGACGCCGACCACCCCGACCTGGTCGACCGGGTGGTGGCCGCGCGTGACTTCACCGGCCAGGGCGTGGCCGACACCGACGGCCACGGCACCCACGTCGCCTCGACGATCGCCGGCGACGGCAGCGCCGACCCGGCGCGGACCGGCATGGCCCCCGGCGCGCAGCTGATCATCGGCAAGGTGCTCGGCTGGGACGGCGGCACCACCTCCGGGATCGTCGCGGGCATGGAGTGGGCGGTCGCCGAGGGCGCCGACGTCGTCAACATGAGCCTCGGCTCGCAGCAGCCCACCGACTGCACCGACCCGATGGCGCAGGCCGCTCAGGCGCTGACCGAGCAGAACCGGACGCTCTTCGTGATCGCGGCAGGGAACGCCGGCGCCCGGGAGTCGGTGTCGTCGCCGGGCTGCGTCGAGGGGGTGCTCACCGTCGGCGCCGTCGACGCGCACGGGAAGGTGGCCGGCTTCTCCAGCCGCGGCCCGACGCTCGGCGCCCACTCGGTGAAGCCGGACATCGCCGCGCCCGGCGTCGCCATCGTGGGCGCCCAGGCCGACAGCCCCGGCGGCATCCACTACGTCGCGATGTCCGGGACCTCGATGGCCACCCCGCACGTCACCGGGGCCGCGGCGCTGGTCCGGCAGGCCCACCCCGACTGGACCGCGGAGCAGGTCAAGGCCGCGCTGGTCGGCGGGGTCAAGGACCGCCCCGACGGCACGGTCTACGACGACGGCGCGGGCGAGCTGTGGGTGCCCGGCGCCCTCGACGCCGAGGTGACCAGCGACGTGAGCCTCGAGGTCGCGGCGTTCGACTGGCCGCACGGCAGTGACGAGCGGGCCAGCCGAGAGGTGACCTACACCAACGACTCCGACCGGGCGGTGCGGCTGAAGCTGGACCTGCGCGACCTCACCGGCGAGGACGGTCGTCCGGTGCCGGGGGCGCTGCTCCGGCTCGAGGAGCAGTCCGTCACCGTGCCCGCCCACGCGACCGCGAGCGTCGCGGTGCAGGCACGGGGCGACGTCGGCCACCTGCGCGAGACGGCGTACGGCGGCATCGGTGCGCGCATCGTCGCCACCGCGGGGCACGGACCGCAGCAGGTGCGGCTCACGACCGCCGTCGGGATGTACCTGGAGCCGAAGACCGTCGAGGTGACCGTCCGGGCGATCGACCGCAACGGCGACCCGGCCACCGGCGGCAGCCTCGACATCACCGACCTGCACCAGCCGAGCCGGGCGCTGCACGTCTTCACCGGCGAGGACCTCACCCTGCGGCTGCGCGCGGGCGACTACTTCCTCAGCACCTTCGTGCGGACCACCGACGCCGACGGCGTGTGGACCTACGCGCACCTGGTCGACCCCGACCGCACCTTCGACCACGACACGACGCTCGTGCTCGACGCGCGCGACGCGCGGCCGGTGAGCGTGCACGGGGACCGGCCGATGCGGATCCACTCCGGGTCGTACGGCGTGCAGCGCACCTGGGACGGCTGGGTGGTCGGCGACACCCTGTTCGCGCGCAACGACCCCACGTTCTACGTCACGCCCACCGACCGGGTGCGCACGGGTGAGTTCCGTTACGGCACCTACGTGCGCGCGTTCGCGCCCGACGTCCCCACCGAGGAGAGCGACTACGTCTACAACCTGGCGTTCGTCGAGGACGGGCGGGTCCCGGCCGACCTCTCCTACCGGGTCTCCGACAAGCGGCTCGCGCGGGTGGACGAGCGCTTCTACGCCCAGCGGGCGCCGTGGGCACCGCAGGAGTGGACCCGGGTGGTCGTCGGCGACGGCAACGGCCCCTTCTACTCGTCCTCCGACGACCCGGTGACCGCGCCCGGACGCCGGACGGCGTACTACTCGCCGGGCGTGGCCTGGCAGCAGCACGCCGCCAGCGGGAACTTCCGGACCCGGCCCGAGACCTGGTTCGACCCGGTGCGGACCTACCGCGCCGGCGAGCACCGGAGCACCGAGTGGTTCAAGCTGCCGGTGGCCACCGCGATGGCGGTCAACCGCGACGGCAGCCCGGCCCGGGTCGCCGAGCGACAGGGCTCGCTGGTCGGGTTCTCGTTCCCGATGTGGCAGGACTCCCGGCCCGGCCGGTACGCCGCCGGCGGGTTCCGCGACCTCGGCAGGCTGACGCTCTGGCAGGACGGGGAGCTCGTCGGCCAGAACCCGTTCCCGTCCGGCACCGCCGACATCGGGGACGGCCGGACCGAGCTCACCGTCGAGGTGAGCCAGGAGCGGACCTCGCGCAACGACTTCTGGGAGCTGGGGCGGGGGACCGTCACCCGGTTCACGTTCGTCACCGACCGGCCGAAGGGGGAGGAGACGGCGCCGCTGCCGATCGCGGTGCCGCGGTACGACGCACCCGTCGACGACCGCAACCTGGCGCCGGCCGAGCCGGGCTTCCCGGTGACCGTGGCACTCCAGGGTCAGGACGGCTACCACCCCGGGCGGCTCCGGTCGTTCACCGCGAAGGTGAGCTTCGACGAGATCGACCCGAGCGGCGAGGTCCCGCTCGAGGACCACGCCTGGACCGAGGTGCCGGTCCGGCGGCGCGGCGACTCCTGGGTGGCGCTCGTCGACAACTCCTCGGCCGCTGGTGGCCTGGCCTCGCTGTGGATCACCGCCGTGGACGCCCAGGGCACCCGCACCGAGCAGTTCGTGGTGAGCCTGTACGGCGTGCAGTAGCACCTCCGGTCCACCGCCGGTGGGCTGCGGCGCCGCTGTGGTCGCGCGCCGGCAGGCTGGCAATGCGGGGGGTGAGGAGGGCGCGCAGCGCCGGTTGTGGGGGTTGAGGAGGGCGTGCAGCGCCGGTTGTGGGGGTTGAGGAGGGCGTGCAGCGCCCGTCTCGAAACCCCGGAGGCAACCCCCGGCGCCCCGACGCACACCGATCAGTCCGGGCGCGTCGCCACCACGGCGCGATGGTCGGAGGGCGTCCAGATCAGCGACACCTCGCTCGCCGGCCCCGGACCGTGCACGTCGTCGAGCTTGCGGGTCGCCTTGCCGATCGTCCCGGGATGGTCGTCGCGGCCCTCCCACGCCGAGGTGAGCCCGGCGATCCGGATGCCGTGGAGGTTCGAGTCGCCGACGGCGTGGACGGTGTGTCCCTGCCCGCGCAGCTCGGCGACCAGCTGCTCGAGACGGCACAGCTCACCGGAGTGGCGGGCGCAGATGCGCGGCCGGTCGGCGCGGTACGCCCCGTCGCGCTCGACACCGGGTGTGAGGTGGTAGCTGACGATGGCGACGGTGCCGCCGGTGGACCGGTCGCGGAACACGCCGACCGTGGCCTCCCGGGGCGGCTCCGTGTGCAGGAACCGGTCCTCGCGGTCCGACCGGCCGAACCAGCTGACGAACGGCGCCCGGGCGCTCACCGGTTCGTACCGGTCCGCCCGCGCGCCCACGACGTTGCCGCCGGCCACGGCCGACACCCAGTGGTACGCCGGGTCGCCGGTCGCCCGCAGCCGCGGCCCGGGGACCAGGTCGATGTCGCCGGTCTCGCGGAGCAGGCCGAGACGGACGACGTACCACTCCTGCAGGCCGACGAGGTCGGGCCCGGCGTCGAGCACCTGGCGCAGCGCGGTGCGGGCGTCGTCGCGGCCGAGCTTGTAGAGGATGTTCGCGGTGGCGACGACGGTCACGGGGACATCTTCCCCGGTGCCGGCGGTGGGTGGGGTCTGCTCTCGGCTCACCGGATCTCGATACGCCGGTGGCTCGGTCTGCTCTCGGCTCACCGGATCTCGATACAGCCGGTCGCGACCTCGTTCCTCGGTCGCGCGGCCACTCGATCTGCGCTCACCCACGGCCCCTGCTCGTTCCTCGCAGGCGCCTGCTCGCTTGCACCCCCGGCAGGATTCGAACCTGCGCTCCCGCCTCCGGAGGGCGGTGCTCTATCCCCTGAGCTACGGGGGCTCGGGACGTCGAAACTGTACCTGTCCCTCCCTCGGAGAGTGAAACCGGTTCGGGGCGTGGCGAGGTCCGTCGATAGTCTTTGCCGGTGACCCCTGAAGCACTCTCCTCCGCGATCGTCGGCGTGCTGACGACGCTGTCCGACGAGGGTGTGCTCACCCTCGAGGGCGGCGTCCCGAGCGCGGTGACGGTGGAGCGACCGCGGCAGAAGGGACATGGCGACTACGCGACCAACGTCGCGATGCAGCTGGTCAAGAAGGCCCGGGTCGACGGCCAGGGCACCAACCCCCGCGCGCTCGCCGAGCTGATCCGGGAGCGGCTGGTCGAGCACGAGGGCGTCGCCGACGCCGAGGTCGCCGGCCCCGGGTTCCTCAACATCACCGTCGCCGCCGGCGCCCAGGGCAAGGTGGCCGACGACGTCCTCGCCGCGGGCGCGAGGTACGGGCACAACGACACGCTGGCCGGCGAGCGGATCAACGTCGAGTTCATCTCCGCCAACCCGACCGGCCCGCTGCACCTCGGCCACACCCGCTGGGCGGTGGTCGGCGACGCGCTCGCCCGGGTGCTCGAGGCGGCCGGCGCCGAGGTGACCCGCGAGTTCTACATCAACGACCGCGGCAACCAGATGAACCTCTTCGGCGCCTCGATCGAGGCCGCCGCGCTGGGGCAGCCGATCCCGGAGGACGGCTACCACGGCGGCTACATCCAGGACCTCGCCGAGCAGGTCGTGGCCGAGAACCCCGGCATCCTCGAGCTCGAGGGGGAGGAGCGCACCGCCGCCTTCCGCGAGGCGGGGTACGCCGTCCAGCTCAAGCAGCAGCAGGACCAGCTCGCCGCGTTCAACACCCACTTCGACGTGTGGTTCTCCGAGCGCAGCCTGCACGACTCCGACGACGTCACCGCCCAGCTGGAGAAGCTGCGCAACCAGGGCCACCTCTTCGACGCCGACGGCGCGCTCTGGATGCGCACCACCGACTTCGACGACGACAAGGACCGGGTGCTGATCCGGTCCAACGGCGAGCTCACGTACTTCGCCAGCGACACGGCGTACTACGTCAACAAGCGGCAGCGCGGCTTCGACATCTGCATCTACCTGCTCGGCGCCGACCACCACGGCTACGTCAACCGGCTCCGGGCGATGGCGGCCTGCGCGGGCGACGACCCGGACCGCAACATCGAGGTGCTGATCGGCCAGCTGGTCAAGATCATGAAGGACGGCGAGGAGCTCAAGCTGTCCAAGCGCGCCGGCACCCTGGTCACGCTCCAGGAGCTGATGGAGATGATCGGCGTCGACCCGCTGCGCTACACGCTGGCGCGCTACCCGGCCGACTCGCCGCTGACGCTCGACGCCGCGGAGATGACCCGGCAGAGCAGCGACAACCCGGTGTTCTACGTGCAGTACGCACACGCCCGGGTCGCCTCGCTGCTGCGCAACGCCGCCGACCTCGGCCTCGAGCCGGAGTCCCACCCCGAGCTGCTCACCCACGAGAAGGAGGGCGAGCTGCTGCGCGCGCTGGCGGACCTGCCGGGCGTGGTGGCCAGCGCCGCCCAGCTGCGCGAGCCGCACCGGGTGGCCCGCTACCTCGAGGACACCGCCGCCGCCTACCACCGGTTCTACGACAACTGCAGGGTGCTGCCGATGGGCGACGAGGAGCCGACCGACCTGCACCGCGCCCGGCTCCAGCTGGTGGCCGCGACCCGCACGGTGCTCGCCAACGGCCTCGACCTGCTCGGCGTCTCGGCCCCGGAACGGATGTAGAGAGCCTCATGCCGCCCTCCCACGAAGCCGGCTGGGCGCACGCCGACGGCGCCCTCAAGGCGCCCTCCTGGCTGCGTCCGCCCGCCGACCCCAACGCCCTGGTGCCGTCGCTCTGGCCGTCGACGGCGGAGAAGGTCGACGGCGACCTCCGCATCGGCGGCGTGGCCGTGCCGGACCTGGTGGCCGACTTCATGACCCCCGCCTACGTGCTCGACGAGGCCGACCTGCGGGCCCGGGCCCGGTCCTTCCGCGACGCGTTCGCGACGTTCGACGTGTTCTACGCCGGCAAGGCGTTCCTCTGCACCGAGGTCGCCCGGTGGATCCAGGAGGAGGGGCTCTGCCTCGACGTCTGCACCGGCGGTGAGCTCACCGTCGCCCTGCGGGCCGGCTTCAACCCCGCCCGGATCGGGTTCCACGGCAACAACAAGTCGTACGCCGAGCTGCGCCGGGCTGTCGACGCCGGCGTCGGCCGGATCATCGTGGACAGCTTCGCCGAGATCGAGCGGCTGGCCCGGATCACCGACGACATGCGCCGCACCCAGCCGGTGATGGTGCGGGTCACCGCCGGCGTCGAGGCGCACACCCACGAGTACATCGCCACGGCGCACGAGGACCAGAAGTTCGGCTTCTCGATCGCCAGCGGTGACGCGCTCGAGGCGGTGAAGCGGGTCAAGGCGGCCAGGCGCCTGGAGCTGATCGGCCTGCACTCCCACATCGGCAGCCAGATCTTCGACTCCTCCGGGTTCGAGGTGGCCGCGCGCCGGGTGCTCGCGCTGCACGCCCGCGTCGCCGACGAGCTGGGGGTGACGCTGCCCGACCTCGACCTCGGCGGCGGGTTCGGCATCGCCTACACGACCCAGGACGACCCGTCCGACCCCGCGCAGCTGGCCACCGAGATCTCCAAGATCGTCGAGCACGAGTGCCGCGCGCTCGGGGTCGAGGTGCCGCGGCTGTCGATCGAGCCCGGTCGCGCGATCGTCGGCCCGGCCATGTGCACCGTCTACACCGTCGGCACGGTCAAGCCGGTCACCCTCGACGGCGGCGCGGTTCGCACCTACGTCTCGGTCGACGGCGGCATGAGCGACAACATCCGCACCGCGCTGTACGACGCCGACTACTCCTGCACGCTGGCCAACCGCGAGTCCACCGCCGAGCCGGTGCTGGCCCGCGTGGTCGGCAAGCACTGCGAGGCCGGCGACATCGTGGTCAAGGACGAGTTCCTCCCCGGGGACGTCGAGCCGGGCGACCTGGTCGCCGTACCCGGCACCGGCGCGTACTGCCGGTCGATGTCCTCCAACTACAACTACACGCTCCGCCCGCCGGTGATCGCGGTGCGGGACGGCAAGGCGCGGGTGATCGTGCGCCGGGAGACTGAGGACGACCTGCTGGCGACGGACATGGGAGTGACCGATGAGTGAGCGGCCCCTGCGCGTGGCCGTGCTCGGCTGCGGCTCCGTCGGGTCCCAGGTGGTCCGGCTCCTGCGCGAGCAGGCCGCCGACCTGGCGGCCCGGGTCGGCGCCCCGGTCGAGCTCGCCGGCGTGGCCGTCCGCCGGATCGACGCGCCGCGCGAGGTCGAGGTGCCCGAGGGCCTGCTCACCACCGACGCCGCCGGCCTGGTGGCCCGCGACGACGTCGACCTCGTGGTCGAGGTGATCGGCGGCATCGAGCCGGCCCGCTCGCTCATCCTCTCCGCGCTCGAGAACGGCGCCAGCGTGGTCACCGCCAACAAGGCGCTGCTGGCCGAGGACGGCCCGACCCTCTTCGAGGCCGCCGAGAAGGCCGGCCGTGACCTCTACTACGAGGCCGCGGTGGCCGGCGCGATCCCGATCCTGCGGCCGCTGCGCGAGTCGCTCGCCGGCGATCGTGTCCGGCGGGTGCTCGGCATCGTCAACGGCACCACTAACTTCATCCTGGACCGGATGGACACCTCCGGCGCCGGCTTCGCCGAGGCGCTCGAGGAGGCCCAGGAGCTCGGGTACGCCGAGGCCGACCCCACCGCCGACGTCGAGGGCTTCGACGCGGCCGCCAAGGCCGCGATCCTGGCCAGCCTCGCGTTCCACTCCCGGGTCACCGCGGCCGACGTCCACCGCGAGGGGATCTCCGAGGTGACCGCCGCCGACGTGCAGTCCGCGCGCGACATGGGCAGCGTGGTCAAGCTGCTCGCGATCGCGGAGCTGCGCGCCGGCCCGCAGGGCGAGGCGGTCGCGGTCCGCGTGCACCCGGCGATGATCCCGCGGAGCCACCCGCTGGCCAGCGTGCGCGAGGCCTACAACGCGGTGTTCGTCGAGTCCGAGGCAGCGGGCCAGCTGATGTTCTACGGCCCGGGTGCCGGTGGCGCGCCGACCGCGAGCGCCGTGCTCGGCGACCTGGTCACGGTGGCCCGCAACCACCGCGAGGGCGCCCGCGGCGTCGGCGAGTCGGCGTACGCCGACCGGCCGGTGCTGCCGATGGGGGAGACCCGAACCCGCTACCACGTCGCGATCGACGTCGACGACCGCGCCGGCGTGCTCGCCGCCGTCGCGACCGCGTTCGCCCAGCACGACGTCTCGATCCAGACCGTGCGCCAGGAGGGCCGCGACGACGACGCCCAGCTCGTCGTCGTCTCCCACGAGGCCACCGACGCCCAGCTCAGCGCCACCGTCGAGAGCCTGCGCGAGATGGACATCGTCCGCGAGGTCACCTCCGTCATGCGCGTCGAGGGAGCGGAGGAGTGAACGCCCCGGCGCCCACCCACCAGTGGCGCGGCGTCATCGAGGAGTACCGGGAGCTGCTGGAGATCCCCGAGGGCGTCCCGGCGGTGACCCTCGCCGAGGGCGGCACCCCGCTGGTGCACTCCGAGTGGCTCTCCGGCGTCACCGGCGGCGAGGTCTGGCTCAAGGTCGAGGGCGCCAACCCCACCGGTTCGTTCAAGGACCGCGGCATGACCACGGCGATCTCGGTCGCCAAGGCCGACGGCGCCGAGGCCGTGGTGTGCGCCTCGACCGGGAACACCTCCGCGTCGATGGCGGCGTACGCCGCCCGGGCCGGCCTCACCCCGCTCGTGCTGGTGCCCGAGGGCAAGATCGCCGCCGGCAAGATGGCCCAGGCGATCGTGCACGCGTCGCGGGTGATCATGGTCCGCGGCAACTTCGACAACTGCCTGACCCTGGCCAAGCAGCTCGCCTGGGACTACCCGGTCGCGCTGGTCAACTCGGTCAACCCGGTGCGGCTCCAGGGACAGAAGACCGCGGCCTTCGAGATCGTCGACCGGCTCGGCGACGCGCCGGACTACCACCTGCTGCCGGTGGGCAACGCCGGCAACATCGCGGCGTACTGGATGGGCTGGTGCGAGTACCACCGGCTCGGGCTGGCCACGAAGACCCCGGTCGTCCGCGGCTTCCAGGCCGAGGGCGCGGCGCCGCTGGTGACCGGTGAGCCGTTCCCCGACCCGGAGACCAAGGCGACCGCGATCCGGATCGGCAACCCGGCGTCGTGGAAGCTCGCCGAGGCCGCCGCCCAGGAGTCCGGCGGCCGGTTCGCCGCGGTCAGCGACGACCGGATCCTCGCCGCCCAGCGCGAGCTCGCCGCCCGCGACGGCATCTTCGTGGAACCGGCGTCCGCGGCCGGGGTCGCCGGGCTGCTCCAGGACGTCGCCGCGGGGGAGTCGTACGCCGGCAGCACGGTCGCGATCACCGTGACCGGTCACGGCCTCAAGGACACCGCGACCGCGCTCGAGGGGTTCGGCCAGCTCGTCGACACCGTGATCGACGCCGACGTCGAGGCCGCCGCCGAGGCGGCCGGCCTCCGGTGACGTCGTGAGCACCTTCGTCGAGGGCCCGGTCCGGGTGTCGGTGCCCGCGACCTCGGCCAACCTCGGCCCCGGCTTCGACTCGCTGGGCCTCGCCCTCGACCTGCGCGACCGCCTCGAGGCGGAGGTGACCCGGGAGGGCCTCGTCGTCGAGGTCGACGGCGAGGGCGCCGGCACCCTCCCGACCGGCGAGGACCACCTGGTGGTCCGGGCGATGCGCGCGGCCTTCGACGCGATGGAGGCCGAGCCGCCCGGTCTCCGGCTGGCCTGCACCAACACGATCCCGCACGCCCGCGGGCTGGGGTCGTCCTCGGCCGCCATCGTCGCCGGGGTCAGCCTGGCCCGGGGCCTGGTCGCCGGCGGCACGCTGCTCATGGACGACGAGGCCCTGCTCGACCTGGCCGCCCGGCTCGAGGGCCACCCCGACAACGTCGCGCCCGCGCTGCTCGGCGGGTTCGTGATCTCCGGCCGGGACGACGACGGCACCTTCTACGCCGTACCCAGCGGCGTCGACCCGCGGATCAGCGCGGTCGTGATGATCCCGCCGGCACCGGTGTCCACCGAGCTGGCCCGCGGCCTGCTGCCCGCGGAGGTCCCGCACGCCGAGGCCGCCGCCAACACCGGCCGGGCCGCGCTGCTCGTCGCCGCGCTCGGCGGGCGACCCGAGCAGCTGTGGCGGGGCACCAGGGACTACCTGCACCAGCGGCACCGGCGCAGCGCGATGCCCGAGTCCTTCGACCTCGTCGAGGCGCTGCGCGCCGACGGCGTGCCGGCCGTGATCTCCGGTGCCGGCCCCACGGTGCTCGCCTTCGCCAACGGCCCGAGCGCCCCCGGGACGGCGGACCTGCTGGCCCGCTGCCCGGACGGGTGGACCGCGCTCCACCTGGGCATCGACCCGCACGGCGTTCGGTTCGACTGACCCATCCCGGCCGCCGTATCCGCGCCCGCTCCCGGTGGTACATTGGCCCCGCGCCGGAGGCATCGAGGCGCAGCAACCCCCCAACGATCGTGCGGATCTCGTCCGCACACTCGCCGCACCCCCCTCGGGGGCCCGGCGCCGGGGGCACCTGTCCAGCAGCCGAGGCTCGGCATCGCCCGCTCGGCCCTGAAATACGTGGGAAGGACCTCACGTGACGGAAACCATCGAACCCACCACCCCGAAGAAGCGCGGTGGCGGGCTCAGCTCCATGCTCCTCGCCGACCTCAAGCAGATGGCCGGCGGCATGGGCATCGCGGGCGCGGGCAGCATGAAGAAGGCCCAGCTGGTCGAGGCGATCAAGGCCGCCCAGGCCGGTGGCCAGGGCCGCGACCAGCGGTCGGGCGGCGACAAGGACGCCACGGACCGCTCCGACGACGCGCCCCAGCAGGACCGTCGCTCCGACCGCGGTTCCGACCGGAAGTCCGAGAAGACCGACAAGAAGGACGACGCGAAGAAGGACGACGCGAAGAAGGACGACCAGCGGTCCGACAAGAAGGACGAGGCCAAGAAGGACGAGGCCAAGAAGGACGAGGCCCGGAGGGACCAGCAGTCCGACGGCCAGTCCGACGACGACGGCCAGGGTCGCAACCGCGACGGCCAGGGCGGCCAGGGCGAGGGCCGCAACCGCAACCGCCGGCGCCGCGGCCGGGACCGCAACCGCCAGGGCCAGCGCAACGAGCCCGACACCACGATCCTCGAGGACGACGTCCTGGTGCCCGCTGCGGGCATCCTCGACGTGCTCGACAACTATGCGTTCGTGCGCACCAGCGGCTACCTGCCCGGCGCCGACGACGTGTACCTCTCCCTGTCGATGGTCCGCCGCTACGGCCTGCGCCGCGGCGACGCGATCGTCGGCCAGGTGCGCCAGCCCCGCGAGGGCGAGCGCAAGGAGAAGTTCAACCCGATGGTGCGCATCGACAGCGTCAACGGGCAGGACCCCGAGCTGGCGAAGTCGCGCGTCGAGTTCTCGAAGCTGACCCCGCTCTACCCGAGCGAGCGGCTCCGCCTCGAGACCGAGCCCGGCAACCTGATCGGCCGGGTCATCGACATCGCGGCCCCGATCGGCAAGGGCCAGCGCGGCCTCATCGTCTCCCCGGCCAAGGCCGGCAAGACGATGATCATGCAGTCGATCGCGAACTCGATCACCACCAACAACCCCGAGTGCCACCTGATGGTGGTGCTGGTCGACGAGCGGCCGGAGGAGGTCACCGACTTCGAGCGCTCGGTCAAGGGCGAGGTCATCTCCTCGACGTTCGACCGGCCCGCCGCCGACCACACGATCGTCGCCGAGCTCGCCATCGAGCGGGCCAAGCGGCTGGTCGAGCTCGGGCACGACGTGGTCGTGCTGCTCGACGGCATCACCCGCCTCGGCCGGGCCTACAACCTGGCCGCGCCGGCCTCCGGCCGGATCCTGTCCGGCGGCGTCGACTCGGCGGCGCTGTACCCGCCCAAGAAGTTCTTCGGCGCCGCCCGCAACATCGAGAACGGCGGCTCGCTGACCATCCTCGCCACCGCGCTCATCGAGAGCGGCTCGAAGATGGACGAGGTGATCTTCGAGGAGTTCAAGGGCACCGGCAACATGGAGATCCGGCTGCGCCGAGACTTCGCCGACAAGCGCCTCTTCCCGGCCATCGACGCCGTGCAGTCCGGCACCCGCCGCGAGGAGCTCCTGATGAGCAAGGAGGAGCTCGCCATCGTGTGGAAGCTCCGCCGGGTGCTCTCCGGCCTCGACAGCCAGCAGGCGCTCGAGCTGCTGCTGGAGCGGCTGAAGAAGACCAGCACCAACATCGAGTTCCTGATGCAGGTGCAGAAGACCACGCCCGAGAACGGCAACGGCAACGGCGAGGACTGAGCGGGCGCGCGCGTCCCGAACCAGCCGGGGCCGGCCGGAATTAGTCCGTCCCGCGCAGCGTTACTAGACTTCCCGGTGGCTCCGGTTCACGCTCCGCGCCCGCGGTGCGACCCGGCGGCCCGACGAGAGGACACCATGAAGAAGGACATCCACCCCGAGTACGTCGAGACCCAGGTCACGTGTACCTGCGGCAACTCGTTCACGACTCGCAGCACCGCCACGTCCGGCGTCATCCACGCCGACGTGTGCTCCAACTGCCACCCGTTCTACACGGGCAAGCAGAAGATCCTGGACACCGGCGGTCGCGTCGCCCGCTTCGAGAAGCGCTACGCGAAGAAGCAGGCCGCCGACAAGGAGACCGCGGACTCCAAGTAGCTCGTCCACGGCGCCGGCCCACGCACTCTGCGAGGGCCGGCGCCGTGTCTTTGCGCACCGACGACGACGAGGAGCACCGATGTTCGAGGCGGTCGAGGGCCTGCTGGCGGAGCACGCCGAGCTCGAGGGCCGGCTCGCCGCGCCCGAGACCCACGCCGACGCCCGGCTGGCCAAGCGGCTCAACCAGCGCTACGCCGAGCTCAGCTCGATCATCGGCACCTGGCGGCAGTGGCAGCAGTACGGCGCCGACCTCGAGGCCGCCCGCGAGCTGGCCGCCGAGGACGAGACGTTCGCGGCCGAGGTCGAGTCGCTGACCGCGCAGCGCGCCGAGGCCGAGGAGCACCTGCGCCGGCTGCTGGTGCCGCGCGACCCCGCCGACGACAAGGACGCGATCCTTGAGGTGAAGTCGGGGGAGGGCGGCGAGGAGTCCGCGCTCTTCGCCGGAGACCTGCTGCGGATGTACACCCGGTACGCCGAGTCCCGGGGCTGGTCGGTCGAGATCATCGACGCCACCGAGTCCGACCTGGGCGGCTACAAGAACGTCACCCTCGCGGTGAAGGCCAAGGGCACCACCGAGCCGGGCCAGGCGCCGTACGGGCTGCTCAAGTTCGAGGGCGGCGTCCACCGGGTGCAGCGGGTGCCGGTCACCGAGTCCCAGGGCCGGGTGCACACCAGCGCGGCCGGCGTCCTGGTGCTGCCCGAGGCCGAGCCGATCGACGTCACGATCGACGAGAACGACCTGCGCATCGACGTCTTCCGCAGCAGCGGCCCCGGCGGCCAGAGCGTCAACACCACCGACTCGGCGGTGCGGATCACCCATGTGCCCACCGGCATCGTGGTGAGCTGCCAGAACGAGAAGAGCCAGCTGCAGAACAAGGAGCAGGCGCTGCGCATCCTGCGCGCCCGGCTGCTCGCCGCAGCCCAGGAGGAGGCCGACGCCGCGGCCAGCGAGGCGCGCCGCTCCCAGGTGCGCACGGTGGACCGCTCGGAGCGGATCCGCACCTACAACTTCCCGGAGAACCGGATCTCCGACCACCGCACCGGCTACAAGGCCTACAACCTCGACCAGGTGCTCGACGGCGCGCTCCAGCCGGTGCTCGACTCCTGCGTCGAGGCGGACATGAACGCCCGCCTGGCCGCGCTCGAGGACTGACGTGCCCGCCCGTCGCGCGCTCGTGGCCGCGGCCGTCGACCGGCTGCGGGCCGGGGGCGTGGCCAGCCCCGAGCACGACGCCGCGGAGCTGCTCGCGCACGTCCTGGGCACCGACCGGTCCCGGCTGCCACTCGTCGACGACGTCCCCGACGAGGTCGCGGAGGTGTACGACGGTCTGGTCGCCCGCCGCGCGGCGCGCGAGCCGCTGCAGCACCTCACCGGGACCGCGCACTTCCGGCGCGTGACGCTCGAGGTCGGCCCCGGCGTCTTCGTGCCGCGCCCGGAGACCGAGCTGCTCGCGGGCTGGGCGATCGAGCGGGCCCGGGCGCTGCTCGCGGAGCGGACGCCGGTCGTGGTCGACCTGTGCACCGGCTCCGGCGCGATCGCCCGCGCCCTCGCCGACGAGGTGCCCGAGGCCGAGGTGCACGCCGTGGAGATCGACGAGGCGGCCCACCCCTGGGCGGAGCGCAACCTCGCCGGCACCGGTGTCGACCTGCGCCGCGGCGACCTCGCGACGGCGTTCCCCGACCTCGACGGGCGGGTCGACGTCGTCGTCTGCAACCCGCCGTACGTCCCCCTGGAGGCCTGGGAGTCGGTGGCCGTCGAGGCCCGGGACCACGACCCCCACCTGGCCCTGTTCTCGGGCCCGGACGGGCTGGACGCGATCCGCGCCCTGGAGCGCCGGGCGGCCGCGCTGCTGCGGCCCGGGGGAGTGGTCGGGGTGGAGCACGCCGACGTGCAGGGGGAGTCCGCGCCGGCGGTGTTCGCGGCCACCGGTCGGTGGGCCGACGTGCGCGACCACGCCGACCTCAACGGCCGCCCGCGGTACCTGACCGCTCGCGCGGCCGAGGCCCCGCGGGTGCGAGGATGACCGGGTGAGTGCAGAGCGCTTTCCGACGCAGACCGAGGGGCAGCGCAACCGGGCGATCGAGGCGGCCACGCTCGCGGTGCAGCGTGGAGAGCTCGTGGTCATCCCCACCGACACGGTCTACGGGATCGCGGCGGACGCGTTCGACCCCGCGGCGGTGAGGTCCCTGCTCCGGGCCAAGGGTCGCGGCCGGGAGATGCCGCCCCCGGTGCTGGTCAGCGCCGCCACCACGATCGACGCGCTCGCGGTCAACGTGCCCGACTGGGCGCGCACCCTCGTGGAGAAGTTCTGGCCCGGGCCGCTGACGCTGGTGTGCCACCAGCAGAGCTCGCTGCAGTGGGACCTCGGCGACACCCGGGGCACGGTCGCGATCCGGATGCCCGACCACGACATCGCGCGCGAGGTGCTCGAGCGCACCGGGCCGCTCGCGGTCAGCTCGGCCAACACCACCGGACTCCCGGCCGCCACCGACGCCGACGCGGCCGAGCGGATGCTCGGCGAGGACGTCACGGTGATCATCGACGCCGGCGACTCGCCGGGCGGCGAGGCCTCGACGATCGTCGACGTGACCCGGTCGCCGGGCCGGGTGCTGCGTCGCGGGGCGCTGTCGCTGGACGAGCTCAACGCCGTGCTCACCGACACCGACCTGACGCTCGTGGACGAGGGCTGACCCAGCGGTGAGGGAGTACCTGCTCGTCTTCCTGGTGGCCGGCGCGGTCACCTACCTGCTCACCGTGGTGGCCCGCGAGATCGCGATCCGCACCGGCGCGGTGGCCGCGGTCCGCGACCGCGACGTCCACGACGAGCCCACGCCGTACCTCGGCGGCATCGCGATGCTCGCCGGGATCGTCGCCGCCTACCTCGTCGCCAGGGAGCTGCCCTTCCTCTCCCAGAGCGGCCCGTTCGTCTTCGAGGACGCGCGGTCGGTGATCGTCGCCGGCGCGCTGGTCTGCGGGGTCGGGGTGCTCGACGACATCTTCGACCTCGACGCGCTCACCAAGTTCGGGGGCCAGGTCCTCGCGGTCGGGCTGCTCGTCTACTCCGGCATCCAGTACCGCTACTTCTTCGTCAGCACCGACGGCTGGCAGTTCTCCCTCGACCCCAGCCAGGGCGCCCTGCTGACCGCGCTGATCGTGGTCTCCACCGTGAACGCGGTGAACTTCGTCGACGGCCTGGACGGGCTGGCCGCCGGGGTCGTCGGCATCAGCGCGGTGGCGTTCTTCGTGTTCTGCTACGGCCTCACCGTCATCAACGACGTCGACCGGGCGACGACGGGGGCGCTGCTCTCCGCCGCGCTGGCCGGCGCCTGCGCGGGGTTCCTGGTGCACAACTTCCACCCGGCGCGGGTGTTCATGGGCGACAGCGGGTCGATGCTCATCGGGCTGGTGCTCTCGGCGACCACGATCACGGTGACCACCCAGTTCTCGACCGGCGACATCGGGCAGGGCGCGGACGGCGCCCGCGCCAGCCTGCTGCCGATCCTGCTGCCGGTGTCGCTGCCGATCCTCATCCTCATCGTGCCGCTCGCCGACCTGGTGCTGGCCGTCGTACGACGGACCCGCACCGGCCGCTCGCCGTTCGCCCCGGACAAGCAGCACCTGCACCACCGGCTGCTGGAGATCGGCCACTCGCACCGGCGCGCGGTGCTGATCATGTGGCTGTGGGCCGGGCTGATCGCGTTCGGCACCGTCCTGGCCAGCCTCTACACGGGCCCGCGGGTCTGGGTCGGGGTGGGGCTGATGGCCGTGCTGACGGTGGCGCTGACCTTCCTGCTGCCCGTCGTCCACCGGCCCGAGCCGGTCCCCTCGGAGCCCGCGGCCGACGACTGAGCGGGCGACCGAGGACCCCCGGTTACGGGCGCGCCGCGACTTTGTGCTAACTTTCACAAGCACCGAAGATCCCTCGACGAGATGGGCCGCCAGCACCGTGACGACCTACCCCAGCCGACCTCCCCGAGGGACCGGTATGAGCGCATCGGACCCGTGGTCCGAGGGCACCTCTCGCTGTGGTAGTTTCGCGCCGTCGTCGGGGCCGATGCGGCTCGCTCCTGCGCGAGCTCGAGCCGTCGACGCCTTCCCGATCTCTGTTTCCCACTTCGTTGAAAGCCGCGCGGGTGAATGGTTGATGAGCACGACCCCGGACCGACCCTTCGAGGTCGTGACCTCATCGGGCTCGGCGGGCTGCTCGTCGGGGCGGTCGTGGGCGGTCTCGTCCTCGGCGCGCTGCTCGACCGGGCGGCCGGCACCGCTCCGGCGTTCACGCTGGTCGGCATCGCGGTCGGCATCGCCCTCGGTGGCGTGGGCTTCTGGCTCCGGGTGCGCTCCGCGCTTCGGGGGTGAGCGGCGATGACCGATAGCCTGACGACTTCCATGAGCACCGAAGCCCCCACCCCCGCGGGACCCTCTGGCAAGAGGCCGTCCCCGTGGCGGGTCGTCCGTGACCAGCGCAAGACGATCATCGTCGCCCTGGTGATGATGGTCGCCGCGTTCTGGGTGGGCGGACCGCTGGGCCGCTGGCAGCTCGCGGGCTGCATCGCGTTCGGCGTCCTCCTCGGTCTGCTCAACCACCTCTACACCGAGTACTGGCTGCTCAAGATCATCGAGTCCGGCCGTCAGCCGAGCCGCAACCAGATGATCGCGGCGACGATCAGCCGGCTGGCCGTCCTGACCGTGGTCGCGGTCGGTGCGGCGGTCCTGTTCTGGCCCGACGGCATCGCGCTGCTGCTCGGTCTCGCCATCTTCCGCCTGATCGCCCTGGTGATGACCGGGCTGCCCCTGCTGAAGGAGTTGAAGAGCCAGTGATCCACCAGCTCATCCTCGCGGCCGCCGAGGAGGACGACGGCGAGAGCGACATCGAGATCGGTCACCACGTCACCCGTGAGTTCATGGGCCTGACGTTCAACATGGACACGATCTGGACGACGCTGATCGCCGGCACGGTGGTCGTGCTGCTGGGCTTCTGGGCCAGGGCCAAGCTCACCAAGGAGACCGCGGACCACGTCCCGACCAAGATCCAGATGATCTGGGAGGCGGTCATCGGCGAGGTCACCAAGCAGGTCGAGGACAACCTCGGCAAGGTCAACCGCACGGTCATCTCGCTCGCGGTCGCGCTGTTCTTCTTCATCCTGATCGCGAACTGGTTCGAGATCATCCCGAGCGAGTACAACGACGACACGGGGCACCTGCTCCCGGCTCCGACCGCCGACACCAACCTGACCTACGCGCTCGCCGCGCTGGTGATCATCGGGGTCTGGTCGTTCGGCATCCGGCAGAAGGGCGTGAAGGGCTACTTCAGCCACTTCCTCGAGCCGTTCCCGGTGCTGCTCCCGCTGAACATCCTCGAGGAGCTCGTCAAGCCGATCACGCTGGCCCTGCGACTCTTCGGCAACATCTTCGCCGGCGGCATCATGCTCGCCCTGATCGGCCTGATCCCGGTCTGGGGCAACTGGATGCCCAACGTCCTCTGGAAGCTGTTCGACATGTTCATCGGCGGCATCCAGGCCTTCATCTTCGCGCTGCTGACGGTCCTCTACTTCGGCATGGCCGGCGCGGGGCACGAGGAGCACGAGGACGAGCACGAGGAAGCACACGAGAAGACCCCCGTCGCGGCCTGACGCAGCGCCACGGCACCCAAGCGAGCACCGGGCCCCCGGTGCACAACCAAGGAGAGAGAAGACAATGGCAGTAACTGACGAGGCAATCCAGCTCGCCGGTGCGTTCGTCGGCGGTGGCATCGCCCTGGCCGGTGGCGCGATCGGCGCGGGTGTCGGCGACGGCCTGGCCGGTGCGTCGTACATCCAGGGTGTCGCCCGCCAGCCGGAGGCCCAGGGCCGCCTGCAGACGATCTTCTTCCTGACGGTCGGTCTGGTCGAGGCGATGTTCTTCATCAACCTCGCCTTCATGGCGATGTTCGTGTTCGTCCTCAGCTGACCTGACCCTGAGACCGCCACAGACCAAAGGACCGAATGATGTCTAGCGTCACGAGCCTGCTCGTCCCGATGGAGAGCAACTTCCTCGTCCCGAACGGCACGTTCCTGGTCGAGCTCGCGGCCTTCGCGATCATCGTCTTCATCCTGGCGAAGTACGTCATCCCCCCGATCAACCGGGCGATGACCGCGCGCCAGGAGGCGATCCGCAAGGAGTTCGCCGAGCTCGAGGAGGCCAAGGCCGAGGCCAACAAGGCCAAGGACGACTTCACCTCGCAGATCGCCGAGGCCCGGCACGAGGCCGCGCGGATCCGCGAGGAGGCGCGCGAGCAGGGCGCGGCGATCATCGCGGAGATGCGCGAGCAGGCGCAGGCCGAGGCCAACCGGATCGTGGAGCACGCCCACGCGCAGATCCAGGCCGAGCGCCAGCAGGCGCTGACCTCGCTGCGGGCCGAGGTCGGCACGCTGGCCACCACGCTCGCCGGCCGGATCGTGGGCGAGAGCCTCGAGGACGACGCGCGCAGCGGCCGGGTCGTCGAGCGGTTCCTCGCCGACCTCGACACCCTCGAGACCGCCGAGGCGGCCGCGCAGCCGAACGGGGCCAGCTGATGGTCTCGACCACCGCGACCGAGACGCGCGCCGAGCTGGCCGGCCTGCTCGACCGGGCGGCCACGCTCGACGACGCCGCGCGCGCCGGCCGGGAGCTGTTCGGCATCGCCGCGACGCTGCGGAGCGAGCCGGCGCTGCGCCGGGTCGCCACCGACGCGGCCGTCGAGGCGGACGCCAAGGCCGGGCTGGTCCAGCAGGTGTTCGGCGGCGCGGTCGGCGACGTCGCGCTCGCGGTGGTCACCGAGGCGGCCCGGCGGCGCTGGGCGGTCTCGTCCGACCTGCCGGCCGTCATCGAGCAGCTCGGCGTCGTGGCCCTGGTCCGGTCCGCCGGGGCCCGCGGCGAGCAGATCAGCGACGAGCTGTTCGCGCTCGGCCGGCTGATCGAGGCCAGCCCCGAGCTCCGGAGCGCGCTGGCGGACCCGTCGCGGTCCGGCGACGACAAGGTCGGCCTGCTGCGCGGGCTGCTCGACGACAAGGTGCTGCCGGCGACGCTGGCGCTCGTGGAGCACGCGGTGTCGTCGCGCACCGGCTCGGTGGAGCGGGCGCTCGCGGAGTTCCAGGAGGTCGCCGCCGAGGTCCAGGGTCAGCTGCTGGCCACGGTCCGCACGGCACGGGAGCTCTCCGAGGCCGACCGCGACCGGCTCAGCCGGTCGCTGGGCCGGCAGTACGGCCGCGACGTGCGGCTGCGGGTCGTCGTCGACCCGGAGCTGGTCGGCGGCCTGCGGGTCGAGATCGGCGACGACGTCATCGACGGGACGGTGTCGAGCAGGCTCGACGACGCCCGGCGCAGACTGGCCGGCTGACCGGCACCACAGACCACCCAGACACGATCCACGGAATCAGGGAAGAGGCAGGGAGATGACGGAGCTTTCGATTCGTCCGGAGGAGATCCGCGACGCGCTCCAGAAGTACGTCGACGACTACAAGCCGTCGGCCGCCAGCAAGGAGGAGGTCGGCACCGTCGCCGGCGCCGCCGACGGCATCGCGCGGGTGTCCGGGCTGCCCTCCGCGATGGCCAACGAGCTGCTCGAGTTCGAGGACGGCACGCTCGGCATCGCCCTGAACCTCGACACCCGCGAGATCGGTGTCGTCATCCTCGGTGACTTCGACAAGATCGAGGAGGGCCAGGAGGTCCGTCGTACTGGCGAGATCCTCTCGGTCCCGGTCGGCGACGCCTTCATGGGCCGCGTGGTCGACCCGCTGGGCAACCCGATCGACGGCATGGGCGAGATCGAGGCCGAGACCCGCCGGGCGCTGGAGCTCCAGGCCCCGTCGGTGGTGCAGCGCAAGTCGGTGCACGAGCCGCTCGCGACCGGCATCAAGGCGATCGACGCGATGACCCCGATCGGCCGCGGCCAGCGCCAGCTGATCATCGGTGACCGCGCGACCGGCAAGACCACGATCGCGATCGACACGATCATCAACCAGAAGCAGAACTGGGAGTCCGGCGACCCGACCAAGCAGGTCCGCTGCATCTACGTCGCGATCGGCCAGAAGGGCTCGACCATCGCCTCCGTGCGCGGCGCCCTCGAGGAGGCCGGCGCGCTGGAGTACACCACGATCGTCGCCGCCCCGGCCTCCGACAGCGCCGGCTTCAAGTACCTGGCGCCGTACACCGGCTCGGCCATCGGCCAGCACTGGATGTACGACGGCAAGCACGTGCTGATCATCTTCGACGACCTCACCAAGCAGGCCGAGGCCTACCGCGCGGTGTCGCTGCTGCTGCGCCGCCCGCCGGGCCGCGAGGCGTACCCCGGTGACGTCTTCTACC
>Ga0164243_10003248_pt1 | contig 26156 bp, 23 predicted proteins | sample OricompcompostOP_FD_108781 | JGI IMG/M metagenome (GOLD analysis project Ga0164243, IMG submission 108781) | Organic Plus compost microbial communities from Emeryville, California, USA - Original compost - Organic plus compost (OP) | ecosystem: Engineered > Solid waste > Mixed feedstock >...
GAACGGATTTCAGATGCTCCTCCTGGGAGGATTTGGGCTTTTCAGTGTAACCGTCACAATTAATAAGGTATAGAGTACGGATTAAGTAACTCATTATTTTTTCAAGAACTTACGGAAACCAGCGCAGGTGCTAAGGGATATATATAAGGTTCGTTTTGGCTGGCACCCTGCTGTTATCGGTTTCCTGAAAGAGAAAAGAGAGGGTTTAGGCGTTACGGTAAATTTTCTCTTTCTCTTTCCTTTTCTACGTTTTAGGGTTTAGCGGGTTAACAATACAAAGGTGATAAACAACCGGCCCCAAAGGAAATTTATTAGTCGTTTGGGGGCCAATTGGCGACGAAAGTGCGGGAAATGACGATGAACGATCAGAGAATATTGAGCCGTTTCAGCACGTCCTGTTTATGGGCTTTACTTACAGGAATTTCGTGGCCCTTGATATACAGGTCGTTCTCCCGGATATCATCAATTTTGGTGATGTTGATGATGTATGACCGGTGCACTTTGATAAAGAATTGCCGGTTTACTTTTTCCTCCAGGTTCTTGATGGTATTGTGCGTAATGTATTTCTTGTCGGGCGTAACGAATTTTACATAGTCGCCCATGCTTTCGATAAATAAAATATCATCGTTGTTCAATCGTACCAGTTTGCCATCGCTTTTGATGAAGATGTGGTCCGAAGCGGTGCTGCTGATATTGTTATCGCCGCCGCTCTGCGTGAGTTTATTGAGGGCTTCCTGGAAACGCTGAAAAGTGAAAGGCTTTTTGAGAAAGTCTGTTACATTGTATTCAAACGCATCGTATGCATACTCCGATTTGCTGGTAGTGAGAAATACTTTGGGGAAGTATGCCAGTTGATCAAGCAGTTCAAACCCGGATGCGCCCGGCATTTCCACATCGAGAAACAAAATGTCTACCGAATGCTGGTTCAGGTATTTGAGTGCTTCTGCCACGTTGGTAAAATGCGCTTTCACTTCTACCTGTCCCGATTTTTCACAGCATTTGGCCAGGTAATCTGCGGCTACCTGCAGATCCTCAACAATGACACAACTCCAGCTCATAAGGGGTTAGCGTTGAAAACTTTCAGTTTTTGATATTCAGATGCTATAAGGTCTTTACTTTCGGCTAATGTAGTTACTATTCGTGTATAATCAGTTTTTAATTCCTCTGTGGAAGCAGAATTTTGACATAAGTCTTCGAATTGTTTCAGCTGTTCCTGCACCGCTGTTAATCCTGCAAAACCAAAAGTAGGTTTCAATTTATGTGCTGCCCTTTTCAGGTCGTGCAGGTTGCCTTCTTCCCAGGCCGCTTTCAGCCTTTCAAAGTCGGCATCGAAGTGCTGCAACGTGGTGGCAAACACTTCCTCGATGTACACATAATCGTCTGCGTACAGGCCGTAGAGATAGTCACTGTCAATTTTTTCATTGAAAATGAACTTCTTAGAAAAACTATTCGTGTCCATAGGAAAATAGAATAGCGGTTTTTTCGTTTTAAAAGGGTATAACTACGAACGTGATTAACACTGCCTATGATCCAATAACTCTATGAAGGAGAAATTATTATATCTCGTATGGTCTATTTATCGGGAGATCGTGTATTCGGGATTGGAAGAAGGTATTTCCCGCGATCAGCGGAAAAAGATCATACGGTTTAACCAGTTTACCATCCTTGCACTGCTGGTTAATTTTCTCTCCGTCATTTCTTACTTCTACCATAAGCTGTACATCAGCGCGCTTGTGAATATTACCAGCGCTTATTTTTTCCTGCTGGCATTCTATCTCGGTTCAAGAAAGCGATTGCTTGCCGGACGAATTCTTGCTGTAGTGAATGTAAACCTGTATCTCGTTATCATCAGTTACATTGAGGGATTGCGGGCAGGTGAATACATGCTGTATTTTCCCTACTTCCTGGTGCTCACGTTTGTGGTAAGCCTGCGCAGAAATTTCTGGGAACTGCTGATTGTATATGCCATTACGGTGGGCTCGTCATTTATCTGTCTGAAGTACTGCCCCTATGAAAACAACATACAAACCATCAACGCTGCCTTGTACAATACTTTGTACAGCAGCAACCTGGTGATCTCGCTCGCCATGACCATCATTTTCTCCTATGCCATTCTGCGGGTAAATAAAGATAATGAAGTGGCCATTCTGCAGGAGAAAAAATTCGGTGATACCATTTTCAATACTTCACTGGATGGTGTGTTTATCGTATTTCGTCAATCCAACATCATTGCCAGTTGTAACCAACGCGCGCTTGAATTATTTGATCTTAGTGAGAAGCGTGATATTGAAGGAACGCAACTGGAACATTGGTTTGATGAAGACCAGGTGAAAATTTTCCGGTCTGTTGATGGTGGAGAGGGCGATGAATTCCGGAACTGGCAGGGCGAACTCAGTTTTACCACCAAATCGGGCAGGGTGATCTATGGTTTTGTAAGCGTGGTGCCTTTTGCCTATAAAGATGTTCCTTATACGAAGATCAGCATCCTCGATGTGTCCAACGTGAAGATGGCGGAATTTGAACTGATGAAGGCAAAAGAAAAGGCCGAAGCGGCGGCGCGCGCCAAATCGCGTTTCCTTTCCAATATGAGCCATGAACTGCGTACGCCGCTGAATGGCATTATTGGCGCATCCAACCTGTTGCTGCAGGAAGAACATTTGCCGGCGCAGAAAGCGCAGCTCGATATCCTCAAATTCTCTTCTGAGCACATGATGATGCTCATTAATGATATCCTGGATTACAACAAGATTGAAGCCGGTAAACTGGAACTGGCAGAAGCGCCTGTGAACATGAAAGAATTTTTGCAGCAGGTAGCTACCCAGTTTGCCGTGCAGGCGAAAGCAAAAGGACTGGAGTTCCGGACCGATATTGATGAGCGGCTCGATATGGAGTTCATAACCGACGAAACAAGGCTCAACCAGGTACTGAGCAACCTGCTTTCCAATGCGGTGAAGTTTACGCACGAAGGAAGCATTACGCTGGCAGTGCGCAAACTATTCTCGTCCAGCGACATGTCTACGCTGCAATTCATTGTAATGGATACAGGCATTGGTATTCCCCGCAATAAGCATAAAGAAATATTTGAAAGCTTTACGCAGGCCGATGTGAATACCACGCGCAAATATGGCGGCACCGGCCTGGGACTGGCCATCACCAAAAAGATCGTCAACAAATTCAACAGCGATCTGCTGCTGGAAAGCGAGGAAGGCAAGGGGAGTGCATTTCACTTTACGGTTGAGCTGAAGATCAATATTGACCGGAAGCGATACATCAACGAAGACAATATCAAACATCTTGAATCGCTGGAAGGCGTACGCATTTTGGTAGCGGAAGACAACCCGGTGAATTTGTCCATTGCACGGCGTTTCCTTACCAAATGGGGCGTGTCTGTAGCGGAAGCCACCAATGGCCGCGAAGCAGTGGAACTTTTCAGGAAAAGTAATTTCGATCTGCTGCTGATTGACCTTGAGATGCCCGAAATGGACGGTGCTGCGGCATTGAAAGAGATCCGGAAAATGAACGCCACCATCCCTGTGGTGGCCTTTACTGCAGCGGTATACGACAATATGCAGGTTGACCTGCTGCAGAAAGGGTTTACAGATTTCATTCATAAGCCCTTCCGTCCCGAAGACCTGCACGCCAAAATAAGTTTCTTCATAGCAGCCATGCGGGCCTGATTAATAATCACCACTTACCACGATGTTGTCCAGTGAGCAACTGGTTTTTATGCCCTTATTCTTATCTTGAAATACGTCTATTTTGCAAGCGGTCATATTCAGGGATTTTTGTTTTACGTATTTAGATAATTTTTTAGGATATTCGCATTCGTGCAATGAGCACCTGTTGATTGCACTGCTCAACTTACATAGCCAAAAAAACAAAAGTCATGAGAAAAAAAATCTTAAAGGGTTTATCCATCCCGAATAAATTGCGGACGCTTACCAGTACATCAGTGCATACCAATAACTGCACTGGAAAGTAACAGGATCAGGGTGACCGGGTTCCGGCACAACCAGACGATTTCAGTCCATACCTTTTTCCAAAGACTATAACTTAACTGTAATAAGGCACTGGTGATTTCGTTACCAGTACCACACCTGTTGCAAGCAACAGGATATATTAAAATCATTAGAACCCTTTTCCAGGAATCAGTACTCGCACAGCAATCTTCCTGGAATTTAACCCGATTGCTGTTGTAAATTTTCTCATGTGACACGCAGCTCCGATTCTTCGGAGCTGCCTTTTTTTGTACAGATTTTTCAACACCTCTACACCCCACACTCCGTGAGAATTGCGCCGTTCAGGCATATGATGCTTTAATAAAGGCTGGTACGTAATTGGATAAACTATCATCAAACGAACGATACGAGTACCCTCTGTCTGTGGTGCTGTGTGGAAGAGACAAGAGGCAGTATATTGAACAGCACCTTACTTTTTTAGGCATGTAGATTAGTTCTTTCGTTTTCTCATGTGAATTGAAGCGGCCCCGCATACACGGGGCTGCTTTCTTTTCATTCACCACCGGCCATTTTTTCCTTCCTTTTCTTAGCGTTTCCTTTACCAAATCTTCACATAGCGTTACAAAGGGAAATTTGATAACTAACGTTTATTAGTTATTGAGGATTACTCCATTGTTCAACAACTTTAAATGATATGTTATGAAAACGCTAAAACGGTTACTGGGCCTGGTGCTGCCGGTATTGCTGGTAGTGGGTTGCGCCGCGCCGGCGTATGTGGAAAAGGATGATTCAGCCGATTTCAGCCGGTACCGGACCTATGCATGGGTGGAAACAAAAGACAAAGATGGGAAGAGCCGTTCGCAGCATGACCTGTTGAAAAAGCACGTGCAGGATGCGGTGAATGCCAAACTGCAGAAAGAAGGGTGGGTGCTGAATACCAGCAAACCGGATGTGTTGCTCAGCTTTGATATGCTGGTGGAAAGAACCACGCGCGAAACCAACAATCCGGTGTATTCACAACCCTTCAGCCGTGTGTTCTATAATCCGTACACGCGCCGCTTTGGGCGGATCTATTATCCTTCCCGTTTTCTCGGCTACGATAATAATACCGTGTCTGTAAGAGAAGGCACGCTTACCATTACGATGGTAGACGCACGCACGGACAAAACCATCTGGCAGGGCTGGACCACTGATGAAGTAAACAGCAGGAATGTGACGAAGAAAGAGATTCAGTCAAGTGTAAACAACATCTTCCGCAAGTTCGATCTTGCTGCGAAGTAAGGAAGAATTAAAAAGTTGAATGGTTACCTTGTTTGTGTAAACTTCCAAACAGGGTAACCATTCACGCTATGTAAGAGAAACACTTCTTATTGATAACCTAAATACATTTCCACGCGCCTGTTCTTCGCACGGCCGGCCATGGTCCTGTTATCATCTATCGGCATGGAACTGCCAAAGCCCTGGGCCGAGAGGCGGTATTCAGCAATACCCTTGCTCATGAGGTAAGTCTTTACTGCCTGGGCGCGGCGAACAGACAATACATCGTTGAATGCATCGCTGCCCACATTGTCTGTGTGTCCGTCAATAGACAGTCGCAGGTTCGGGTCAGACTTAAGTATTTTCACAATGGCATTCAATTGCTGGTAAGCGCTTTTCTGGATGGTGGCCTGTCCGGTCACGAAGTGTATTCTGCGTGCAGCGGATACCACTTTGTCTTTCACTTCTCTCTTCACGTGCTCGGGACAGCCGCCGTATTCAACCGGGCCGGCCAGGTCGGGACAGTTGTCCACATCGTCATTCACTCCATCGCCGTCTGAATCGGGAACCGGGCAGCCATCATGTTTGGGAGAACCGGCCATATCAGGACATCTGTCTTTATGATCGGCTACACCGTCACCGTCCTTGTCAGGACATCCGATGAGGGCAATTTCACCGGCTACATCCGGACATTCATCCTTATCATCGGTAACGCCATCACCATCGGTGTCTTTTACTGATTTATCATCCTGGTCATCTTTCTGCTCTTCGTCTTTTTTCTCTTCTTTTTCTTCCTTTTTGGCAGCCTGCTGGTCTTTCTTCTCCTTCTTCTTATTGGAAGCTTTAAAGATGGGGATATGCAGACCTACGTGCACATCCATGGCGCTGATATTATCCTTGCTGATGAGGTTGCTCAGCACAGAAGCAGAGCCAACAAACAGGGGACCCGCACGGAAGCCGGCGCCCCAGGCTATTTTTTCCTGTTCCAGGTTATAATATACCGGTGAATAAATGCTGTACCATTTCTTCTCAAAACGTGGTGTAACCGTGAAGGATGTAGTATAATGCGCACTCAACTGATCATTTTTGGAGATCATATTGATCACGGCGCCTGCATTAATAAAGAAAGGCTTGTAGATATGATAATCTACATCGGCGCGAATGGCCATGGGCAGCTTCACCTTCAGCTTTTCTTCCCACGAATCGGGCGTGAGAATGCCCAGGGTTTCCAGCCGGTTAAAATAATCGTCAAAACTTTCACCGTCGGGTTTATTGAATTCGTCGGTATTGAAACCGGCAGCATTGATCAGGTAACTGTTGCCGTGCGGCGAGTTCTTATACCGCACCATACCCAGGTCGGTAAGTGAAGCGCTTATACGCAGTTTGTAAGGCGTGGGGTCATTTTGCAGCCAATGGGTTTTGGCAGAATCTTTCTTCTTGCCGGCCGGGTGCCATTCGTATACAAAGCCTACATCTACGCCCCATCCGCCATTGCTTTTGGCATTGCTAAAAATGTCGGAAAGGTCGCCATCTTCCAGCGCATCAATGTTGGAAGAATATTTGGCGTTCACATCGCCGGTGAGGGCATTAAAATCTTTTGCCGGGTTGATGTTGATCAGCATATTCCTTGAATAAAAGGAACCAACTCCCGCGCCGAGAATATACTTACCCGTTACACCTGCCTTCAGTACATGGGTTTCATTCTGGTAAATAATCCTGCCAAAAGTAAGTCCTGCCTCGGCAAATGCATGCGCTTTCAATTGCACATTTTCTTCGTTGATGTCTGTATCGAAAAGTCCCCCATCGCTGTTGAAGAACTGAAAGGTGTTGTTGCTGAGATTATACTCATTGGCAATGGTACGCAGGCGTGTGGTGAGTGCAATACCGTTTTTGGCGCCTATGGACATCATGAAAGAAGGACCCAGGATGTCGGTATTCATCCACAACTTCTTGTTATCGGTATTGGCGGATTTGAAATAATGCGTACCCTCGCGTAATCCCGAGAGATCAAAGCGAAACATTTTTTTCTTGTCCAGCTCCCAGGCATTGTTGCCCGCAAGAAAACTGACAGACGCTAAATTGATGTCTACCTTGTACTTGCTGCCGGCTACCATGGCGGGATTGAACACGACACTTTGCGTACCTGCATAGTTGTCGTATGCATAGCCGGTGTACTGCTGGGAAAAGACTGTAGTAGCAATGCAACTACAGGCGATAAGGGTTAGGGCGCTTTTCATTTTTGACAGGATTTTGGATTTTGTACCTGAGATATAACGTTTTCTGCGCGGCTGAAGTATTCAAAACCCTTAAATATATGGGGGTAAGCGCCCTTAAGGGGTTATAAATAGCTGTTTTTTATAAATCGTTTTTGACAGAAAATAAGCCTGTTTGGTCAGTTTCGGGGGATTACCAGGGTGGCCTCAATTTCTATCAGCACATCCTCTCTGAACAGCCTGTTTACCTGCGCCAGCGTGCTGGCCGGAGGGGTTTTGGTGTTGATATACCGGTCGCGTATACGCCGGATGGCGGGTAATTGCGAAACATCAGTCACCAGGAAGTTCAGCTTCACCACATGGTTCATGGAGCCGCCCGCTGCTGCTGCTATGGCTTTGATATTCCGGAACACCTGGTCGGTTTGTTTTTCAATATCGTCTTTGCCCACCAGGTTGCCTTGTTTGTCGAAGGCCACCTGTCCAGACAAGATCACCATGGTGCAGGTGCCCAGATCAATCACTGCCGCATGTGAATAGCCGTTGGGAGTGGACAGGGCAGGTGGGTTGATGAACTGCACTACATTGTTTTCAGTTTGCGCAAACGAGGTGCAGGATAAAAGAAGAAGCGCAATCGTGCAAAGTAGTTTCATAAAAATTGTTTTTATAAAAATACAAATCCGGTGAAGTATAACCGGCATCAACAACCTATTGTTTTCCTTGCAGAAAAAATAATGTTCCTGAAGGTTGCCGGGCTCCAGGTTTACCGGGCCTTATAATCTTTGAAACACGCCAAAAGCCTATTTTTACTGCCGGAACAGCATTTGCATACCAAACAAAAAACGCATGCTACTTCCTGTAGGCGATGATAACCGCGACCGGCGGACGACACCCTTTATCAACTATCTGTTGATAGCATTGAACGTGCTGGTGTTTATCTTCTGGCAGGACTTCGGAAGAAATATGAATGTGCTGTTTGCCTATGCCACAGTGCCGGAAGAAATTCTTACGGGCAATGATCTTGTCACCCGTTCCCAGATCATTCTTGATCCGATAACCGGTCAGCGGTATGAAATGCCGGGTTTGCAACCCACCGGTATATCGGTATATCTCACCCTGCTCACTTCCATGTTCATGCATGGCGGACTGGCGCATATTGCCGGGAACATGTTATTCCTCTGGATCTTCGGCGATAATCTTGAAGATGAAATGGGACATGGCCGGTATCTTTTCTTTTATTTGTTGTGTGGTGTATTGGCAGGCCTGGCGCATGTGTTCAGTACGGTTTTCTTTGGTCAGAATACGCTTACACCCAGTCTCGGTGCATCAGGCGCCATATCGGGCGTATTGGGCGGATATATGCTGATGCATCCATCGCGTGCGGTGCATGTGTGGACATTCTTCGGATTGGTTTCTTTGCCGGCCTTTATGGCAGTGGGGCTGTGGTTTGTGTTCCAGTTAATCAATGGTCTTGGGGCTTTGGGCGGACAGGAGGCGGGAGGCGTTGCTTATGCTGCGCATATCGGCGGGTTTATTGCGGGTTTGTTGCTGGTAAAGTTCTTTGTGCGCAAGGATGCGTTGATGCGGCGTAAGAAAAGATACAGGCGATCCTGGTAGTGACAATGCTCATGAAAACAACCGGCCCCGCAAAAGCAGGGCCGTTGAAAGTAACCGCATGACTGCAGTAAATCGTTAATATACTTTTTCTTCTCTCGAGGCATGCATGGACATGCTTACCACATTATCTGTTCTGGTTTGAAGCAAAGGCAACACCTTTGCCGTGTGTTTATGACTGTTAGTGAATGCAATTGCTGCATGAAAGTACGGCGCTGCCGTTACCTGTGTCATCAGCCAGCAAACGGTTGACTCTGCTCCCTGGTTCAGGTTTACGTTCTTTTCTTCCAGGCCGTCAAAGCATCCGCCGGTAGCGGCATAGTACATTACCTGGTGCAGGTGGTTATCGCCCAGGAACCAGTTCACCGCCTGCTTCAGCTTTTCTGCATATACTTCATCACCAAATACTTTATAGAAGCGGTCCAGCGCCAGTACGGTATAGGCCACATCAATCGGTTGTTCGCCGTAAGGTTCCGGTTGTCTTCCCTTTTGCAGCCAGCCTTTGTTGGAGATGACCTTTATGCGGTTGCCCTGGAAGGTGCAACTCAGCAGGAAGTCGAAACTCTCTTTGGCAATTTCTTTATACGTGAGCCGGCCGGTGAGCTGGTACAGCATCAGCAATGCTTCGGGCATTACACTGTTGGCATAAGTTAAATACGGTTCAAACCATTTCCAGCGCCGGTCGCTGTACGTTTTGTACAGGCTCACCAGTTTTTCCGCCAGGGTTTCGCACAACCAGAACAGGTTATAGTGGGGCCTTGCTTTTCTGTAATAGCACAGTCCTTTTAAAGCAAATGCAATGGCCCGCGGCGATTCGAGGAACTGCAACCTGGGTATGGCATAGGACAGCAGCCAGTTGGCCCTTTCACTCATCCATTCCGGTAAACTGTCCTGCAGGCTGACCAGGTAACCCAATGCCCATATTGCACGGCCATTGCTGTCGGCCAGGTTTTCATAATGGTTCCTGTCGCTGAAAGAACCATCTTCATTCACGTAATTATTGAAACTGCCATCGGGCAGGTGGCAATTGTGAATGAAGTTGAGATACCTTCCCGCCAGTTCGAGCATTTTTTCATTGCCGGTTTGCTGGTATACCATCAGGGAGGCAATGAGCGCCCGGGCATTATCGTCGAGCGTGTAGCCTGAAGAAAGATCGGGCGCAGCAAGATGGGCAAACTGGATCATACCGGCACCGTCTGTCATTTTTTCGAGGTGGGTGGTGTTCAATGCAGGCAGGCGGTACGCAGGTTTCAGTTCATTGCCACAGAGCTGGTGCAACAGGTTCATCCATGCAATAGCCACATTGTCCCACGCAGTACCGGCAATGGTATGCAACGCTTTTTCGCCTAATGATTGACGGAACTGCGGATCGTCCAGGTAACGCAGTATCTGGCGACTGAGCGCTGTGGAATCGCCAAAGTTGAATAACAGTCCGCTGCCATTGGCCAATATTTCCCGCGCATGTGGGATAGGCGTAGATACAATGGCGCAACCGGCGCTCAGTGCATAGGCAAAAGTGCCGCTCACTGCCTGGTGCGGATCTCTTGAAGTGAACAGGTAGATATCAGACAGGCGCAGGTATTCCAGCAACTCTGTCAATGGCAGGTAGCGGTTCACAAAGCGCACATGCTCCTGCAGTCCCAACCGGTCCACCAGGGCCTCCAGTTCCTGCCGGTACGATTCACCCTCGTGCGCTACCACACCGGGATGCGTGCGGCCGAGTACGAGGAAGGTAGTATGGGGATATTTTTTTACTACTTCCGGCAGCGCCTGCAGGGTAGTCTCAATGCTTTTGTTGCGACTGATCAGTCCAAACGTGCTCAATACCGTGCGGCCTGATAAGTGATATTTTTTCTTCAGGGTTTCTTTGTCTTCCAGGCTCAAAAAATGCGTACCATGCGCAATAACGTCAATCTTATCAGGTGCAATACCGTATTCCTGCTGCAGCAATGCAGCCGCATGGTTCGTCATCACTACCAGACGGTCAGCTATAGCCGAAAGATTGATGACGCGTTCACGGAAGGCCGGGGAAGGATCGGGCAGCACGGTATGCAAAGCCAGTATGACGGGCTTTCGCACGGCGCGCAGCAGGTCAAGAAAATGCTGCTCACAATCTTCAGCAAACAGTCCAAACTCATGCTGCACAATGATGGCTTTTAGCTGCGGATTGTGCAGCAATTGCAGGGTGACAGACTTGTAACTCTTTTCTTCGTCTGTTTTAAGAATATACTTTACTTCCGGAGCATAATGGTGTGATATGCCTTTTTGTTCAAGCGCGCAAATGCTAACGGTAACGGTATCTTCATAAATACGGCAGACAGCGTTGCGGAGGTCTTGCGAAAAAGTTGCAATTCCGCATTCACGCGGCGGGAATGAGGTGAACATCACCACTTCTGCCGACTGCCTTGCAGGAGCGGCGCTGCTATCGGTACCGCTTCTTGTCCGGAATAAATCCGGTAACCCGTTTTCACCATGCTGGCGTACAATATGTCCGGGCAGCAATTCATTGTTTTTGAATTGTTGGGGAGTTAATATCATACGTCATGTTTTTATAGGTTAACAATTCCTCAGTGAGCGCTGAAAGATCTACCGAAAAACAACCGATGCAGGTATCGGCGCCTCCGTAATACACATACAACCGGTTGTCGAAAATTGCAGTGCCGGTAGGGAAGATCACGTTGTTGACAACGCCCTGCCGTTCCCATGGTTCTTCGGGACTGAGCAGTGCATATGGCAACCGTGCAATCACTTTTTCCGGGTGATCTTTATCCAGCAGTGCAGCGCATGCTGAATAAATATAACCGGTGGGTGTATCCTTTACGCCGTGGTAGATCAGCAACCAGCCTGCATCTGTTTCAACTGGCGGACAACCGCCACCTATATAACTTGATTCATGGTCGTGCAAGGGGTCCATCAAAATATGGTGATAGAAATCACCCAGGTATTCTTCCCAGAATACTTCGTTCAGCTCCGACAGTTCATTCACCGAAACGATCTGAATCCCCGGGCGGATGCGGTGCAGGAAGTACAACCTGCCACGTATCCGGCGCGGAAAGAACAGGACATTCTTATCCCACAGGTAGAGTTTCTGCGGAATATTTTTGAAAAGCGTGTATACGTCGTGGTAGCGAAAATATTTTTCGTTGATGTCTTCGTGCTCTGCCAGTTGTACAAATTGATCATAGGTGATGCGGGGCACAATAATGCCCTGTTTTTTCCAGTTAACAAGATCTGTGCTGGTGGCCAGCGCCCCCAGCGCATTCATGCCATCGTAGGCGGTATAGGTGAGATAATATTTGTCATCAATCCTGGTCAGCCGCGCATCTTCCACGCCCTGTGATTCAAAAGTATATTCCGGCGTGATGACAGGTTTGCGGTGACGGCTCACCACGTTGAGCGGGCCTTTCAGCTGGCAGTAACCCAGTGTGGAAATATTTCCCATCTGAACAGCCCGGTAAAATACGTGTACAGTATCTCCTTCCTGCAGGACGGCGGGGTTGAGCACGCCGTCATTTTCAAAGTCCAGGTGGGTTTTCTGCAATAAAATCCCTTCTCTTTTAACCTTTATCATGCATGAGCCATTTTTGGTTAAAAAAGTTGCCGGAAAAATTATTGTAGTATGAAAATCCGCTAACAATCACAATGCCAATGCGTTTATCAGGAAAAAAATTGCAGTTGGCGCGCCAAAATTGCACCGGTTGGTTGTCAGTTTTTCCTTGTAGTAAAGAAGCGATAGCATGGTAACGGCGCTGTAACCATTGTGGTGGTTGCCCGGGCATAGGCCAGGCGTTGTTGGAATAACCTTTGAATTTCAATTAACTTTAGTGGTTCATCCCTGCCTTTTGCGGGCAGTTCAAACCATATTGAATGGACACCAGAATTTCAGGCATTCATCACATTACTGCCATTGCCGGCAATGCGCAGCGCAACTACGACTTCTATACCAAAATACTGGGATTGCGGCTGGTAAAGAAAACGGTGAATTTTGATGATCCCGGCACCTATCATTTTTATTATGGCAATGAAACCGGTTCGCCGGGCACCATACTGACGTTTTTTCCCTGGGCCTATGTAAAGCGCGGTGTCCGCGGTACCGGCATGGCAACGAATATCGGGTATGCTGTTCCTCCGGGAAGTATTGCCTTCTGGCAGGAGCGCCTGGGGAAAAACAGCGTGCAGCAGACTGCGCCGTCGGAAATATTTGATGAAAAAGTGCTGGTGTTTTATGATCCCGATGGATTGCAGCTGCACCTCGTAGAGCCTCAAACGCCCGACAACCGCACGGCCCGGGAAACGGATGACATCAACAACAATGTTGCCATTCGCGGATTTCATAGTGTTACGTTAATGGTTAACCGAATACAGCCAACCGCCAAAGTATTGACGGAAATATTCGGCTACCGCCTGCTGCAACAACAGGGCCATGCGTACCGGTTCACCTCCGGTGCGGCAGCAGGAGGCAGCCTGGTAGATCTGGTGGAAGCGCCGGACACCCGACCCGGTGTGGTAGCGGGAGGCACCAATCATCATGTGGCGTTTCGCGTGCCGGATGAAGAGCGCCTGATGGCAATGCGTGAAAAAATATTGTCGGCCGGCCTGGACGCTACCGGCAAGATTGACCGCAATTACTTTTTCTCCGTGTATTTCCGTGAGCCCGGCGGGGTGTTGTTTGAACTGGCCACAGACACACCGGGCTTTACTGTGGATGAACCGGTTGCGGAGCTGGGTACGCACCTCAAACTGCCGAAGCAATATGAACCGCAACGTGCTGCTATTGAAAGCGTGTTGCCGGAATTGCATCCCTAATACAAGAACTATGCATCGAAAAGAAATCATTACCGCCGGCCGTCCCCTGGAGGAAGCCGATAGAGCGCTCATCATGATCCATGGGCGCGGCAGTTCAGCCGATGATATCCTCAGCCTGGCGAAATACCTGCATATCAGTGATTGCGCATTGATAGCGCCGCAGGCTACCAATCATATGTGGTATCCCTACACTTTCCTGGCGCCGCCTGCTGAAAATGAACCGTGGCTTTCATCGGCCATTGATTTGCTGAAATCTGTGCGGGATGACCTGGAAGAGGCTGGCTTCTCTACTGACCAGCTGTATTGGCTGGGTTTTTCGCAGGGAGCTTGTCTTACGCTTGAATTTACATCACGCTATGCAACGCGGTATGGAGGAGTAGTGGCGTTTACGGGAGGACTAATTGGTAATAAGGTATACCGGGAGCATTATAAAGGCAATTTTGCCGGCACGCCCGTTTTCCTGGGCACCAGCGATCCGGATCCGCATGTACCGTTGGAGCGTGTGGAAGAAACGGCGGAAGTGCTGACAGCAATGGGGGCGGCTGTCACCAAAAAGGTGTACAGGCATATGGGGCATAGTATTAACCAGGACGAGATTGATACAGTGAACAGCCTTGTGTTTGAAGCAGTGAAATGAAGTACCTACTTCAACTGCTACGCGTTCTTTGATGGACGGTTTTTTCCGCCTGTCAGATGCTTAGATGAAAATACAAATTTCGATTTTCAATGCGGCAATCTATCCCGCAACAACCCATACACCCACGTCCCCGCCACTGCACTGCCCAATATAACCAACCCTACCACTGCCCCCGTTCCGATCTGCGCAAATATAGGCCCCGGACAGGCGCCCGTCATACCCCATCCCAGGCCGAATAACAACCCTCCATAAATCTGCCCCTTATTAAATTGCTTCGGATGAAACTCAATCTGCTCTCCATAAATAGTTTTGATCTTAAACTTCTTAATAAGCCATACAGCTATAATGCCCGTCAGCACCGCACTGCCCATAATCCCATACATATGAAAGCTCTGAAACCGGAACATCTCCTGCATCCGGTACCACGATATCATTTCTGATTTCACCAGTATAATACCAAACAACATACCTGCTGCCAGGTATTTCAGATTGTGCCACCACGGATGTTGCCGCTGCGATTCATTCACGCAAACGGTGTCCAGTACACGCACTTCAAAATCAGTATCTTTCTGTACATCATTGCTCACAGGTACAGGGGTGGTTTTGTTGTTCATATACATTCGTGCTTTTTAACCAAGTTGAAGAATAAAAGGTAATACCAGGTTCGCCATCAGCAGTCCACCCACCATAAACATAATGGTTGCCACCAGCGAAGGCCATTGCAACGTGCTCAGTCCCATAATGGCATGGCCGGAAGTACATCCACCGGCATAGCGGCTTCCAAAGCCTACCAGGAAACCGCCGGCCGTAAGCATGATGAGACTGCGCGGCGCAGCTAAACTTTCCAAAGAAAAAATCTCCTGCGGCAACAAACTTTTGTCCCGGATTCCATACTGTTCCAGTTCAGCAGCCAATGCAGCATGCACCACAACCGGTTCAGGATTGGCCAGCAACCAGGCTGCTATAAAGGCCCCTGATAAAATACCTGCTGCGAAAAAAAGATTCCAGGCTTCCTTCTTCCAGTTGTACTGAAAGAATTTGATGTTGGCCGGAAAACAGGCGGCGCACAAATGCCGCATGTTGGCGGAAATACCAAAATGTTTGTTGCCCAGTAATAACAGCAATGGCACCATCAGGCCAATGAGCGGACCGGCCACATACCAGGGCCAGGGTGCGCGGATAAGTTCAGACATAAAATGTAGTTTATAGGAAAATGCAAAAGTAAAGTCAACCAGAAAGTTGCTGGCAATCCAACTGTTTACACCTGCAACTTCTTTGAAACTTGCTATTTCATTGCTGAACCTTTACCAGATGCTTTTCAATAATTTCTTTAAAAACATGCTTGGGAAAAGCGCCCGGTTGCATCATCGGATTTGCATCCACCGGTATAAAAAGAAAAGTGGGTATGCTTTGAATCCCGAACAGCGCAGCCAACTCTTCCTCTTTATCCGTATCTACTTTGTAGATCAGTAAACGCCCGGCAAACTCCTCGCTCAATTCTTCCAGTATCGGCGCTACCATGCGGCAGGGACCACACCAGTCGGCGTAAAAATCAACAATGGCAGGAAGGCTGCCTTGATAATTCCATTCCTTTTCGGTGGAATAGTCGAATATTTTTTCTTTGAAATCTGCTGTAGACAGCTTTATCGTTGCCATGCTAAACAATTTTTGCAAAAATAGAAGGGTGGGTTGGCTTGCTTCGTGATTTAGGTCACACTGCAATATAAGCTTTACTCAGCCGCCATGCGTTGATGCGGCACGACGGGTATAGCTCGTCAGCGCCTGCACCTTGTGAACCAGCAGTTAACAACCACCCCATTCCGCATGTGAGACGGCCGGCCACAAATAATTTTTTACTCCCTGTACGTAATTCTTATTTTTTTACTGTCCTGTTACCGGGGGAAGCAGCAATTACGTAGTTGCCATTGCCTCATTGCAGGCATGGTGAGCACTATTGCATATAGAAAAAGTAACCGGACGATTGCACCCGCTTGTACGGTGATGCTCCGCTCAATGCCTTATCCGATACCTTTATTCACCCGTATACGGTTTGCCAATGAAAATGAATGCTGAATTACTACAGCAATTGCAGCGTCGCATTGCCCGCGGAGAGCAGCGGGCGTTCGAAGACCTGTATCGCCTGTTTTTTGCACGGCTGTTCAATTTTGCCATGCTGATGCTCCATAAACGGGAAATTGCTGAGGAAACAGTGAATGATGTGATGATGAAAGTGTGGAACAAAAAGGAAGAACTCACACAGGTCCGCAACCTTGAAACCTATTTGTTTGTTGCCATCCGCAATCAATCCCTCAACTATCTCGCACAGTTTTCCAATTATCATATTGTGCTGGAACCAGACAGCACGCAGGTGGAGATCATTCACCTCAACGATCCGGAGAAGGAACTGGAATGGAAGGAAATTCATTTTCGCCTCAACCAGGCGGTTGACCAGTTGCCGGAACAATGCCGCACTGTTTTCAAACTCATAAAAGAAGAAGGGTTTCGCTATAAGCAGGTGGCGGAGATCCTGAATATCTCTCCCCGCACGGTAGAAACCCAGCTATTCCGCGCAGTAAAGAAACTCAATAAAGTGATTGCACTCTACCTGGAAAATAATGGTATGAAGCAGCGCAAAGGTCCGCCATTGCTGAGTGCGGTGTTGCTGCTGGGGCTGATGCATTTGTGATACTTTGTATCAATGTAATTGAACCACAGTGGCACAGAGAGGAGCTTCTTTCGGCGGCTCCCGGGTTCAAAAAAAATCTCCCCCGCTGTACGTAATTCTTCTATTCTCCCGGTCTTAATAACCAGAAACGCACAACAATCCATACATGCAAAACGAAAGGCTACTGGAACTGATGTCGCGCAGCCTCTCGGGCGAAGCGAGCCCCGGAGAACTACAAGAGCTGGATGCCATCCTCGCTTCCGATGCGAAGGCGATGGCCCGTTATCGCACCCTGCAGCAGTTTTGGAATCAGCACGATGCGGTATCGCCTGCCACCGTAGAAGATGCGCTGCATCGCCTGCTGAACCAACTGCAATTGCAGCCGACCTTCCGGAAAACAACCATGCAGAAGGAGCAAGCGCCTGTGCACCGCCTGCATCGCCGGTGGAGACTATGGGCCGCAGCCGCAGCTATCCTCATTGTAAGCACCGGCATATACTGGCTGGTGCAAAACCAGGCGCCGGACGCCATGGCTTCTGCCCTGGTGGAGAAACAAAATGCGCGCGGCACCAAAAGTATTATTGAACTCACCGATGGCAGTAAAATATGGCTCAACGCCGACAGCAAAATAAAATATCCTGAAATATTCAGCGGCAATACACGTGAAGTACATCTCGAAGGGGAAGCCTTTTTTGATGTGGCCCCTAACCCTGAACAACCCTTTATCATTCACCTGGCCAATGGCACCGTGCGCGTGCTCGGCACATCGTTCAACGTCCGCGCCTACAACAATGAAAAAATTGTAGAAACATCAGTGGCTACCGGCAAAGTGGCATTTATTCCCAAATACCAGGATAAGAAACAAAAGCCAGATACCATATTCATAACGCCCAACAAAAAGGTACGCTACCTGTTGGACAAAGACACTGCCGACATCCTGCCTGCAAAACCGCAGGAAGATAAAGCCTGGACAGAAGGCCGGCTCATTTTCAAAGCGCAAACGCTGGAAGAGATCGCTATCGAACTGGAACGGCATTTTGGTAAAAAAGTGGTGTTCCTTGATGAAGCGCCCAAATCGTACAGGCTCACCGGCTCCTTTGAGAACAATGGACTGGATGAAATCATGTATTACCTGAGCAAGACAAAAGAATTCAGTTATAAAATTACCCATAGCGAATTGCTGATAGCTGCCGACGAATCGAAGCTGCGGTAATCGTTTTTCTGTAACGGACTTAAACAAACTGCTATATGAAGAATGCCCTGCACAAACATGGCCTCTCCATTTTCGGCATATGCCTGTGTTGTATGTTGCTGCTGAACGCATTCCCCCTGTTTGCACAACTCAGCTATGCCGGACCTGCCAACAAATCATTCTGGTACCAGCAACGCAATGTGAAGATCACCCTGCATGCAAAGAATGAAAAACTGCAGGTAGTACTGGAGAAGATTGAAAAGAAATCGGGATTTGTGTTCGTATACTCCAATGATGAGGTAAATGCATCACAACGGGTAAGTGTAAACGTAAAGGAGAAGCAACTGCCCGGCGTGTTGTCGGAAATACTGTCACCGCTGGGTATTTCCTATGAAATTGTGAATGATAAGATCATTCTGAAACCGGTTAAAGCAGACGATCCGTTAAAAAATGGCAACAGTGATGCCGCCCTGACATTAACAGGCATCACTGTTGCCCCCGATATCCAGAACGACACCCTGATACAGGGCCGCGTGGTAGACAACACCGGCATGGGACTTGCCAATGCCAGCGTACAGTTGAAAGGCACTACCTATGGCACTACCACCAATAATGAAGGCTTTTTTTCTTTTCGCGTACCGGCCGACAAAGCAACCGGTCAGCTCAGCATTACCATTGTAGGTTTTTTGTCGCAGGACGTATCCCTGCAACCCGGTCAGCCATTGTTGGTTCGTCTCAGTCCCGATCAGCGCTCGCTGGATGAAGTAGTGGTGGTAGGGTATGGCACGCAACGCAGGATTTCCGTTACCGGCGCTATTGATAATGTAGGCAATGAAGCCATTGCCGGCAGACCCGTAGCAAATATGTCGCAGGCTTTGCAGGGTGTTTCTCCCAACCTCATCATCCAGCAACGCAATTTTGAACCGGGACAAGGGGTGAACCTGAACATACGCGGCCTGGGTACGCTGGGCGATAACACACCACTGGTGGTCATTGACGGTATTCCCGGCGGTGATCTCAACCTCATCAATCCCAACGACATTGAAAACATCACCATACTGAAAGACGCCGGATCGGCAGCCATTTACGGTTCCCGCGCAGCCAATGGCGTCATACTCATTACTACCAAGAAAGGAAAGAAGAATCAGAAACCGGTTGTTACCTACAACGGCATCTACGGTATTCAAACGCCGCGCATCACGTATAAACCGGTACATGCCTGGGAAAACGCCTACTATAAAAATGAGAGCCTCGTAAACTCGGGCATGGCGCCCGTCTTCACACCCGATCAGATCAGGGAATTTGCAGAACGTGGCGACGGCAACTGGCGCGTAGATAATATTGTGCAGAACGCAGCACAACATTCGCACAACGTTACCGTGCGCGGCGGCAGCGCTACCGGCACTTATCTCTTGTCTGTAGGCTACCTTGACCAGCGCAACAATTTCATCGGCCCCGATTACGGATACAAGCGCTACAATGTGCGGTTGAACCAGAGCACAGAACTTGGTAAACTGAAGATCAATACCATTCTGAGTTATGTGAAAGTGAAGGGCAAAGATCATTCTTCCAGTTCCGGAACGCTGATCGTAGACGCATCGCGTGTGCCGCTGTATTATTCCTTCACCGACAGCGCCGGTAATTATCTTACCAATGCTGTGTCGGCACAGTTCAATCCCAAAGCCATTCTGGAAAAAGGTGGTTACCGCCAGAGCAACGACGATGAAGTGTTTGGCAATATCAGTTTGGAATATAACCTGTTCAGAGATCTCAAACTGCGTGGCGTTTTTGGCGGTACGGTGCGGTCCAATCATATGTTTGGCAGAAGGCTGCAGGTGAATTTCATTCCCGGCGGTGTATATGGCGATGACCGTGAAGTGCTGGACAACAACTACAAATCTTTATTCACCAACCTGCAGTTCATTGCAGAATACGACAAGCAGATTGACGATCACTCCATCAAAGTATTGGTGGGGGCAGCCAATGAATCATTTGAAGAGCAAAGGAACCAGCTGAAGAAAACGCTTACCGATCCTGATCTCGGTATTCCCACCACCGGTACCATCATAGACCAGGGCGATTCGTACAACTCCAATCAGCGCATCATCGAAACCAGTATTCATTCCATTTTCGGTAGGGCCGGTTATTCATACAACGACAAATATTTTGTGGAATTCAATTTCCGCTATGATGGCTCCTCCAAATTCGCCAAAGGCAACCGCTGGGGTTTCTTTCCTTCTGTAGCGGCTGCGTGGATGATCAGTGAAGAATCCTTTATGGATTTTCTGCGCGAAAAAGTAAGCAGCCTGAAATTGCGCGGTTCCTATGGCATATTGGGCAACCAGAACGTAAATGCTTACCAGTACCAGACCACTTTCTTCAATTACACCAACGCTTATGGTTTTAACAACCAGGCAGTGGGTGGCGCAGGCTTTACGTTGGGTAATCCCGAACTTACCTGGGAAAAAGCAGCCACTTTCAATATTGGCGCGGATGCATCGTTCCTGGACCGCCGCCTTGATATTTCCTTTGATTATTTCCACAAAGTAACCAGCGATATCTTATACCAGCGCAGGGATGTGCCCGAATTGTTCGGCGCCGGTTTCCCCGACTACAATGTGGCGAAAGTAAAAAACAGGGGATGGGAAATCCGCGTGTCGTACGACTGGCCGGGCAAAGTGATCAGTCAGTCGTTCTCTGTAAACCTGGCCGATAACCTCAACGAACTGGTAGCGCTTACCTACGGTACTACACAACAGGTAGAGCGGAAAGAAGAATTTGAATTGTTGCGTCGCGTGGGCCAGCCTATTACCGTGTACTATGGTTATAAACGCAACGGTTATTTTCAGAACATTGATGATCTTGAAAAATATCCCCGCTTTGCCGGATCAACCGTGGGACCGGGCGACCTGAAGTTTGTCGACAGGAACAAAGACGGTGTGATCAACGACCAGGACAAATTCATATTAGGCAATCCGTTCCCGCGCTATACATACGGGTTTACCTATACCGCCCAGGCGAAAGGCTTTGACCTGGTGCTGTTCATACAAGGTGTGGGAAAACGCGATGCCATGATCCGCGGCGAACAGGTGGAACCTTTTCACTTTGGCTATGGCGGCACCATGTACCGGCACCAGACCGACTACTGGACGCCCACCAATCCCAATGCCAGATATCCGCGCCTGGCAGAAGCCGGCTCAGCCGCCAACACCAACAATTACCGCACCGGCTCTGACCTGTACCTGTTCGATGCCTCCTATGCGCGGCTGAAAAATGTGCAGATCGGTTATACGCTGCCTGCATCCATTACCAGTAAAGCAAAGATTCAGCGGCTGCGCATATACCTCACCGGTCAGAATCTGCTTACGCTTTCAAAACTTGATTTCATAGATCCGGAAATAACCGAGTTTGACAACAATACCAGTTTCAACACAGGCGCCAACAGTGCGCGGGCTTACTTCCTGCCCGTTTTTTATGGAGCTGGTATAGATCTGACTTTTTAACCTACGAAAATGCACAGCCATATGTGTACAAAATATCGAGTAACTCATTTCAGTTTACTGTTCTGCCTGGTGCTGGCAGTGTCGTGTAAAAAACTGGACCTTGCTCCGGCAGACCGGTTTACCGAGCTGACCTTCTGGCAATCAGCAGAAAATGTAAACAATGCACTGAACAATATTTACCGCAGTATTTACACCAGCGATCGTTTCTTTTATAATGAAGCGATGTCTGACAACGCCTTCACCAAGCTGGGCGTGAATACCGGCGCCGACGCCATAGCCAGCGGCAACTTTACGCCAAGCCTGCCCCGTTTTCAGCAGGATTGGGCTTACTACTACGGCGGCATTAAATCGTGCAATATTTTTCTTGAAAACATAGATAAGAACACCATACTGCCAGAGAACGTTAAGAACCGTATGAAAGGTGAGGTGCGGTTCGTACGTGCCTGGCATCATTTTAATTTAATGAAATGGTGGGGCGATGTACCCCTGCTGCGCGAGGACATTACGCCCGACCAGGCAAAAACAATCGGCCGCACGCCCCGTGTACAGGTGCTGCAGTTCATCCTGGACGAACTGGACGAAGCTGCGGCTGTGCTTCCCCGTAAGGAAGACTATGCTGCTGCCGACAACGGACGCATTACCCGTGGCGCATGCCTGGCGCTCAAGGCGCGTACCCTGTTGTACGAAGGCAACCGCATGCAGGATGTGGTGACCGTATGCGAAGCACTGATGGATAACCCCGGCGCCAATGGCAATTACGGTCTTGCCCCTTCCTATGCCGCACTGTTCAGCGACAAAACGGTGAACAAAAACAACATCGAAGCTATCCTGTCACTGCAATTTGTGCCATCGCTGCGTACCTGGGGCGATTACATTGACTTTGCTCCTATTTCAGCAGGCGCCAGGACCAATAACCTCTCACCCACGCAGGAACTGGTGGATGACTACATCATGCTGAATGGTAAGGCTATCCATGAATCCGGTTCCGGTTATGATGAAGACAATCCATACGCCAACCGCGATCCCAGACTGCGCGCTACTATCGTATACGACCAGTATCAATGGATCAATCCTGACGGTAGCGTACAAACGATTTATATCAAACCCGGCTCTTCTCCCGCCGGACAGTCCGCCAACGAATATACGCCTGCCGGTCAGGGAACGGCCACCGGTTATTACTGGCGTAAATACTGGGACCCTGAATACACAGCGCCGGGCTTCAGTTCGGGACTGAACATTCATCTCATTCGCTATGCAGAAATATTGCTCACGTATGCCGAAGCAAAGAACGCGCTCGGCCAGATGACGGAAGATGTATGGAATAAAACCATCCGTCCGCTGCGTCAGCGTGCCGGCTTCAATAGTGCAGGCGCCCTGGATTATCCCGGCGCCGCCGGCGACTTCACCGCGATCATCCGGAGAGAAAGAAGAGCCGAATTTGCGATGGAAGGCATGCGCATAGATGATATCCGCCGCTGGAAATTATCAGAGACCGTGTTGAATGGCTGGGCGCACGGCGCGAAGTTTGGCGATCCCGCCATAGACAATGGCTATTTGCGCGTGCAATTGCGGCATTTTGAAAATCCCACGCACTATCTCTGGCCCGTGCCACCCTCCGAACGGGCATTGAATACGAACCTTAGCCAAAACACTGGTTATAATTAAACGAACTGCTAAAACAATCTGTATGAACAAAAACATGCTATACCGGTTGCTGGCCTGCTGCCTTATCAGTATTCCCTTTATGCATTGCGATAAAGACACCAGGGACATCAACCTGAATCTTACGGAAGTAAAGAATTTGTTTACTCCGGTTGACGGTGAATATATCCTGCTGGACCCGCCATCCAACCAGGTGGTGACCTTTGAATGGGAACAGGCTTATGCAGAGGACGGATCGCTGGTGTTGTATGAAGTGGCATTTGACCAGGAAAACGGCGATTTTTCCCAGCCTTTTTATAAAGTGGTAAGCGATAACAAGGGCATTCAAAACAAACTGACCATCTCGCACGGCGACCTAAACAAAATTGCTGCACTGGGTGGCGCCGGTTTCATGGAAAGGAAAAAATTCAGGTGGACGGTGATTGCCTCCAAAGGCACCAACGTGAAAATGTCTCCTGTGTCCCGGATCATTGACCTCGAAAGACCCAGTGGTTTTGATGTGATACCTGGTCAATTGTATCTCTCCGGTTCAGCCACCGAAGCCGGCGATGTGCTGGCTGACGCACTGCCGATGAAGCAGATTGAACCGGGTGTGTTTGAAATCTATACCAAACTGACCGCCGGCACCTATGCCTTTTACGACGCCACCAGTGGCACACCCACGCAATATCATACGTTTGAAGACAACGGCGTGCACAAACTGGGCATCGGCAATAGCGTCACTTTCTCCGGTCCTGATAAGGTGATGCGCATCCGCGTTGACTTCAACAATATCAATGCTTCCTATGCAGAAGTAAAATCCATACAGCTGTGGTATTGCGCGGGCAATACATTTTGGTTCACGCTGCCCTACATAGGCGATGGAGTTTGGCGGTATAACAACCACGTGGTGGATTATGTGAGCATGCCCTGGGGCTTTGAAGAACGTCACAAATACAAAATGGTGCTGAATGACGGCAGCGGCGATGTGGACCACTGGCTGAACTATGCCACCAACGACAGTCCCGGACAGGATGGTCAGTATCCGCACACGCAGGAATACAGGACCATCAACTTCGATGCGAATAACGGCAGTCAATGGGACTGGAGCTGGAAATGGGACCGCAACTATCTTACCAATGGTTCAACCGCTGATTTCTGGGTAAGCCTGCGCGCCACCGATCCGTCGTATACCGTGAATTACGAAAAACATTAAGCGAATACTTATGACCGTTATACACAAGCAATGGAAGGGTTTGCAGCTGACGGCGCTGGCATTTTGCTGCCTGCTTGCTTCCTGCCTGAAACAGAAACCCGATATACCGCCACCCGCACCCAACGAAAATGCGGCCTACCATTACGACTGGCCGGCCATTGCGGATTCTGCAGCCAATTCACTCAACTTTTTCTGGTCGGCATCCGGTAAATATTTCCTGAGCACCAACAGCAGTGCAGATTGGGCGCAATACTGGCCCAATGCACATGCGCTGGATGTACTGGTAGATGCCTACCTGCGCACAGGTTCCGCTTCGATAAAAACACAAATGGATGCCTTCCTGGAAGGCGTGAAAGCAAAAAATGGCAATACCTGGCTGAACTTCTATTACGACGATATGGAGTGGATGGCGCTGGCCTGTTTGCGCGCCTGGAAGGCTACCAGCGATGACCAGTACAAAGACATTGCAGAACTGCTGTGGGCCGACATTAAGAACGGATGGAGCAACGATCTCGGCGGCGGTATCTGGTGGCGGAAAGACAAACCTTCAAAAAATACGCCTTCCAATATGCCGGCAGCCATCCTGGCCGCACGTTTGTACCAGGAATTTCACCGGCCTGAAGACCTGCAGATGGCGCAGGACATCTACAACTGGCAGAAATCCGTGTTGTATGAACCGGTGAGCGGCTGGGTATACGACAATATTGATAAAACAGGAACCAAAAATACCAGCTGGAAATTCACTTATAACCAGGGTACTTTCTTAGGTGCTGCGTTGGAACTGTACAAGATCACCAACAATGCAGCCTTTCGCAATGATGCCGTGAAGGCGGCAGACTATGCGGTAAGCAGCGGTTTTCTCACTAATGCCGGTGTATTGAAAGATGAAGGCGGCGGCGACGGTGGTTTGTTTAAAGGCGTTTTCGTTCGTTACTTTACACGATTGATCATTGAAGGCGGATTGGAGGCAGGCAAAAAGACCATGTACCTCGATTTCCTCACCGCCAATGCCAAAAGCCTGTGGAGCAAGGGTACCAACAAAAACCTGGTGCTGTTCAACAGCGCCTGGGATAAATTGCCCGGCAATACCGTTGACCTCACCGTGCAGCTGAGTGGTATCATGCTGATGGAAGCCATGGCGGAATTGAAGCAATTAAACCTGGTTGATTAATGAAGCAGATCTCTTCTGGTGGTATGGAAACGGTGTGCCATAACCGGACACGTACAAGATACGCTGTGTTCTTCTCTGCCGCTGTGTTGCTGTGGTTCACCACAAGCTGCCATGCCCAGTCGCCATCCACTTCCTTTGCCCAAAAAGCAAACGAAGTGTACGCGGCCCTCTACCGTACCTTCTACGACAGCACCACGCATCTTTTTCGCGAAACCAATTCCGAAAAAGCAAACGAACGCAAACATTCTTACCTGTGGCCGCTCTGCGCCCTCGTGCAGGCGGCCA
>Ga0164243_10003249_pt1 | contig 26155 bp, 35 predicted proteins | sample OricompcompostOP_FD_108781 | JGI IMG/M metagenome (GOLD analysis project Ga0164243, IMG submission 108781) | Organic Plus compost microbial communities from Emeryville, California, USA - Original compost - Organic plus compost (OP) | ecosystem: Engineered > Solid waste > Mixed feedstock >...
ATACCTGCCCGACAGCGCCGTTGTTGATTTTATTCCAACGGCCCGCAAATGGGAGAGTTGTTGTCACCAAACCCGCGAAAGCGCAGTACGCGCGATTTCTACAAGAATTGCCGCTGAGCGCCGCGCTGCCAAAGCGGAGGACAAGTGATGACTGCACATACTCTAGAGCTTGGGCAATCGTCACACTGGCGAGCATCCGACATGACGCACGATTATGAAATGATGTGGGCAGGCGGCGAAGCAGACGAAGCGGCGGCAGAGGCACAACAGGCAAGCGACGACGCAGACCACGAAGCGGCGGCAGAAGTACACCGCGAACAAGCGGCGGAGCACGAGCGCGAAGCTCGCCGCCGATAACCGACCCGAAACAGCGAAAGAAGCGGCCCCGGCAACACCAGCCGGGGCCTAGACGTATATACAAATGAAGCGCTTCCATTGTGCGTACAGACACGCCCCATAAGGCGGCAAATCGACGCAGATGTATGTACAGACATGAGGCCAAGCGGAAGCACAGATGCGACGAAAAGCAGCAACAGCGAAAGACGTACGTACAGACTGAGAGGCATCGACTACCACCATACGGTCGTGACGTAGGTACGCACCCCTCTCACACTTCTCCGCCGTCCTTTCCACAGGGGGTGGGTGGCCCCCCCGGGGGGCGGTGTGGCGGTCCCATCTAACCCTCCCGACTCTCTTCATACGTACCACCCCACCCCTGTGGAAAAAAGAAAGTAGAAGGGTAAGAGGGGTACATGTAAGTACGTAAGTAGCAGACGTGGCTGCATGTCCCTCTTTCGCTGTTTCTGTGCTTCGCCGTCTCTTAAGTATCTCGCCTCCCATCATTCATATCTTCCGTACGTACTTGACTGCCCGCGTCCCCCTGTGCTACGCTCACCGTGTCCTAGTTTCGGAGTATGTACAAATGCCCACTCTTGACGAATTCCTCGCGTCTGTACCGTCCCACATGTTGCGCCAGAATAGTAAGTACCTACCCAAGCTGTCTATCGACGATCGCCGTGCTATCTTGGCTCTATTCAAGGCTGGCGTACCAACGCCGGTTCTAGCTGAGGCCTTCGGTGTACACAGACGTACCGTACGTACAATGGTGACCGAGGGCGCACGTTTTTACCGAGACCTGCGCGACGAGTACAAGCGTATGGGCGACCAGTCCCGCTATTTCGCTATGTACGTATCTGACGACCATAGCAAGAAGGTAGCTGCTGTCATGAATGATCCGGGTAGGTACGCACGAACGAAGCTAGACAGCCGTACGTATCAAGTCGCCACGAACACAGCCGACACCCTTTCGCCGTATCCAAATCCCCGTGCCAAGAGTAAGGCGGGCGAGCACACCATCCGCCCGACCAATGACAACTATCTGGAGCGTACGTACCGCATATCACTTGAATGTCACGCCCTTCCCGACATGATTGCGTACCCTCACGCGTTCCACTACTTTGATATGTACGCACCGATTGATACGCAAGAATGGTGGAAGCCTGATACGCCGGATGACGTACGTACGATCCCGCGCATCGAAACATGGGGCTACTTTGTTTTGAACGACGATGCGCCGATTCTGCGTCTCGATCCTCATCGGTTCGTAGCGTTCCACCAACCAACCAGCGAAGAAGTACGTACATCTGCGCCGATTCGGTTCTTCAGGACCAGCGACGAGGCGTACAGACACGCGCAAGCGGGTCTGTGGTACTGACGTGCGCTTATTAGAGCTAGCCTTGCAGGCTGCGTCCCTCTACTATGTAGCGTACTGGTTCGGTCTGTTTATTACCACCTTCTTTCGGCGAGGCGACGATATGTGACAATCTGTCGCATTGCGCCAAGGTCTCCCATCTGGTAGATTTGGGGCAGATAGAGGCGGCGCGGTGTCGTCTCCCAAACGGAGGACCAGACCATGGGACGCAATGCACAAATCGAAGCTCAGGTGGATGAGCACGACATCGAGGACATGGATGAGGAAGTGACCCGTCGCGGCTCTGTCGTGAAGGGCACGTACAAGGCGAAGTACGCTGAGCGCGCCGAAAACATGGCCCGCAAGCCGAAGGATATCCCCGTTAAGGCGCTCAAGCGGAGCTGCTCTGACTGGCTTGCTATCGAGCTAGCCAAGCTGACGCTGGACCCCAAGGCCAAGCTCCGGGTCGACGCATTCGAGGCCATCCTTTCGGCGAACGGCATAGACTACAGCAAGTGGAGTCGCACCAGCAAGGGCTGGCAGGGGCGCTTCCGGATGACCGGGCGTCTGGCCCTGCAGCGGGTCGTCGCTGAGACTGGCGAGCTGATCCTGCCCGACGCGAGCACCATCCGCGCGCCCAAGGCGTGGATCGCGGCGCACGTCCGTTGACACCCAGAAGGCGCGCCGAACACCACGGCGCGCTCACTGGTTGCCAAGCAAGGGGAAAGAACATGAACAAAGAGTCGATGGGTCGCGTGTGTTTCGTAGCGGGAGCGGGGGATATAAATCTTGCGTACTCTAATGACGACGCGGTGCGAGTGGTGTTTTGTATCTACAAAGGCATCGCCCAAACGTCTGTGTACAACATAGTGGACGGCGGATCGCCGAGGATTTTCAGCGGCGACAACCAAACCTCCGACGCGTTGAATTACGCCTTGGGTAGTCTTCACCTGATGGTACAGAAGGGCAGATTATGACGCCCTGCCCGGCCCATCGGAAGGTGGGCCGGATTGGTCGCCAACCACAGGAGAAAGACATGAGGTTCCTGATAGACGCGTCCGTACAGACAAACTGGGTCGCCGCTCTGGCGCTGCTGGCCCTCACTTTCGCCGGGGCTTTTAGCCTCACTGTTCTTTGGGCTTACTCGATAACAGGAGCGGTGTGATGCTTTTCGCAAAACTAGAATGGAACGTAGACCAATGGCTGAAGGAAGCCAGCGACGAAGACTACAAGACCTTCCGCGATACGTGGCCGTTCGCCAGTCAGTATCTGGACGAGGTACGTACGGAGAAGTCAGTCTTTCACACATACTATTTCCGTGACCAGCGGATCACGCTCGACGAAGCGCACATCATCGAAAAGCTAGGTGTGGGCCATACTTTGTGCGGCGTCGACGGGACGATGCTCACGCGCATGAAGGACCGAGGCGCACCGATATACTCTGATGATGTGCGTGCTTCTCATATCGCTGGTGCGCAAGTGGTTCAGGTCACCATACCTGATCTCGCGCTGTTGAGCATCACCGAGGTAATAAACGTGGATGACTGTTGTACAGTCGCGTTGCAGCAATATCTCGAAGAAGGATGGCGCATTTTGGCCGTGTGTCCGCCCAACGCGCAGCGACGGCCCGACTACATATTGGGTAGAAGCAAGGGGAAGTAAGTGCGGCACCCTGTCGCATTGCAAGAAACGAGGAGGACATACCATGAACGTAATCCAGACAGTAACAACGCGGGTGATCAAACCGGGTGTGTACAAAACGTCCCGCGACGACGCGCCTACCTTGCGTATTTTCGCAGCGTACGACGATGTCGTAGAAATAGCGCTCTTTGGGGACCTTCCATCTTTGGATGCTAATTGTACCGCCCAAGACTTGCGCGAACTAGCTGAAACATTCGTCGAAATCGCGGAATTGTTGGAAACGAAGGAGGATACAACACGAACGTGATGCGGCACCCTGTCGCATAGTGCGACACATCGTCCCATGTTAAAATGACGGACTAGGAGACGGGCAGTATGTTCAAGAAAAATAAGTCCCAAGCAAAGATCGAGGCTGAGGCAAGGCAGCGTTGGGTCGATCGAATGAAGACCGCTTGGGAAGAGGGCTTCGAGGCGGGCCAGCAAGGTAAGCCCTGCAACGCCCCGTACATCGCCGCATCCTTTCGTCAGAGCTGGTATAATGGGTACGATGACGGGAAACGCAATCGTGTGGGTTAACATAGCGTTCGCAGCGATCCTGCTGCTCGCTCTTTATATCGTGGAGGATTGAACCATGGAAGAGAAAGATTGGCTGCCTGAGGACGATCTGGCGCGCAACCCGCCGTGGCGATCCAAGCAGCACGACGAAGAGCTGGCTCGGCTCCTGCGTTCGGCGGGGCGCGATCGGCTGTGGGAAGGCATTTGGCTTGGTATAGCCATTATGTCCTCGTTTGTGATGTTTGTATTCTACATCACGGGGAACGCCGGGTTCCAGCTGTGACGCGCGGCGCGGCGGTCGTGCTGATGCTGGTCGGAGTGTACATCCTGAACGCTGCATCTGGCACGACCAGTTGGGGCCAGCGCGCAAGCGGGCTTGGCCTTATACTCCTTTCGATGATTCTTTTCTACGAGGAAGCACAGAATGTCACGTTTTAAGCCGATGCTGGCTTGCCGCGAAAAGCCGGACCTCCGGAAGCTGAATTACCCGGTCATGGTTTCGCCGAAACTGGATGGGATCCGGTGTATTTCAACGGCTGATAATCCTGCTTTGAGCCGGACGCTGAAAGAAATCCCAAATAGGTACGTACAAGAAACCATCCGGGAGCAAATCCGCCTTGCGGGTCTGGCTGACTTTCCGATGCTGGATGGCGAGCTAGTTTTGTTTGGTGAGGACGGGAAACCACTTCCTTATGACAGCATTAATAGTGCGATTATGTCGCGCGATGGTCAACCCGCGTACGAGTATTGCGTTTTCGATGCGCCGGGTCTGGACATGGTGTTCAAGGATCGGTACTATGCGTTGCTTGATGCATACGGGTACAAAGATAACCCAACGTCCCGTGTGAACGTGCTTGTACAAAAGCACCTTGGGGATGCAGCCATCGTGGAAGAAGTAGCTCAAACATTCCTAGAAAATGGGTTTGAAGGGGCGATGATACGCGATCCGAAGGGGCCATACAAGTATGGTCGGTCGACGATGCGGGAAGGCTACCTTCTCAAGTACAAATTCTGGGAAGACGCCGAATTCCAAGTCATCAACGCGACGGAGCTTTATCGCAACGAAAACGAGCCGTACAAGGATGAAGTGGGGGCACAAAAGCGGTCCACTTCCCAAGCCGGACTGGTTCCAGCTGAGAGACTTGGTAGCATTATTTGCGCCATGCCGGGCGGCGGTTCATTTGAGGTAGGGACCGGGTTTTCGGACATACAAAGGTACAATTTGTGGTTGGACCATTGCAACAACAACTTGGTTGGGCGTATCGCCAAGATCAAATTCCAAGGGTACGGATCCCAAGGACGTCCACGTTTCCCCGTGTTCTTGGGTTGGAGGCATGAAGATGACACGTAGTGTGACACCTTGTCACACATGAAAGGCACTTGACCCGATTAACACCACGTGGTACATTTGTAGGGTAACCAACCACGGAGCACCAAACATGACCATTCACCACACCCACGTTAAAAAAGCCCAGAAGTTGGGCTTTGTGATCGACGAGAAGGAAGACCACATCACGATGTTCCTGCCGCGCCGGGCAATCGTGATCCACGGCATCGACGCCAAGGACGCGCTGAACAATGCTGAACTGTTCTTAAAGATCGAACAGACCAACGATGGCGTTAAGCCTTATGACTTCACGCGCGTGTCCGATCAGTACATGTATCGTATGGTTGACCGCCACGGACTGCTGGTCAACGATGATTACTCCGAATTGTCGGAGCTAGTGGACATCGTGCGGGACTACGAGGACGGCACTGGTATCCACATGGACGACAGTCCGGAGGACAACTTCCCCACTGAAAAAATCGAGACGGAGGACTTGCCAGTCACCAACGAACCGGCTAAACCTACCCAAATCGGGCGGTCCGACACGGTGTTCTACACCAAGAACCACAAGAAGATTGGCGTCCCGCTGGATGGGGCCATCGCCTATTCGGAGGGTGTGGTTACGGCGGATTGCCCCTTTGATCCTGAGAGTGATGACGAGGAAGAACAGGCTCGCGCCGATGCGTGGTATGAGGCTTGGGACGCAGCCGCCGACGCCAAGGAAGAGGAAAAACCTGAAGGTGGGTCCGTCGTTTCGGATCGGTATCGGACCATCTACGCCGAAAAGGGCCATCCTACTCATTGTGGCGACTGGCTAGCCGTGACGCTCAACAACATTTTGGTTAACAAAGCTGGCACCAACATCGAGCTGTTCGAGACTATCTGCAATATGAACGGGGTTAGTCTCGACAAGTACGACCGCACCAAGCGTGGTTGGGAGGGGCGTCTGCGCATGACGGGCCGGAATTTGCTGGCCAAGGCCGTGTACATCGCGGGCGGCAAGCTGATAGTGCCTAGTGGAGAAGAAACTGAGACGTTCCAAGCCCCGGCTGATTGGATGGCTATGCAGAAGTTTAAGATGCCGAAGGCGCAGCAATGACATCGGACAAGGACTAGTTTTGGGCTAGGGTGAACATTACGCTCGAAACTGCGGTTAAACTAAAAAAGGTCATGCTAAAGCGTGGCCTTCGCCGCGCCAAGGCCAAGTGCCCTCATTGCGGAAACGAGACGCTGCACGCCATTCTGGCTGGCCGCAATAACCACATTCACATGCGCTGCCTCACCGAGGGGTGCAACACACAGGTGATACAATGAAACACGAAAACCCAGAAGTGCAGGCTGTGATCGATCAAATCAACGCCCAAATTGATCTTTTCATGCTCAATTTCGGTGATACGCCGAAATCGGAGGGGAACATCCGCAAAGAAATGGTGGACAAGGTTATTCGTCCGATGTACCAGATGATAGCGGTATGCCGAACGACACAGGAGCCAGAGCCGGCTGAGTTTATGTCGGCTATGACTGAGGTTTGTGCTATGTTCGTCGTGGAGACGTTGCGGTGTAGTACCGATGTATCAACGGTCGAAGGCGTAGTGAAGTTAGGCAAAACTGCGCAACTCATAGTGAACCAAATTGCGGAGTATGTGGAATTTGGTGTTAATGACATCGTACGTGGTACTCCCGGCGCACCCCCACCTGCGGGCACGCACTAGGCCCGTACCGGGCCGGGGTAGTACCGCCCGCGCCCGCCAGCATACTGGCCGGTACTATAGTAGCGGCGCGCCCGTGGGGCGCGCCGCACGGGGCACCCAACACAGGAGCACACGAATGACTACCGATATAAACAAACGTGGGTTTGACGCCCAATTCCACATCGCGGACAACATGAAGAAGCTGTGCGACCAGTATTCTGAGTTGCAGCATTGTGCCCAGACTATCGCTCAGGTAGATGCGATCGCGGGGATCATGAGCGTCGATCCCGGCGAAGCGAGAATTACTATGTTGGAGTGCATGGCCAAAGCAGCAGGGGCGATCGCCCTGTTAGCCAAGGACTTGTCGGACGACGCGTCGGCGCTGCACACAATGTTGAACGACGACGCTATCCCTAAGGAAAAGGCACGCAACTTGACACGCGGCCCCGGCTAGGCTATACTGCATATGCCTGTGGTTGGGTCTAATCGGGGCGGGAACAACGGATGGCCGTCCGCCCGCCCCGACGCCACAGGGCGGCAAACCACGGGGCAGACATGCTAAAGCTGTTGCAGGGCGGGTACGAAATCCGTCCTGAGGATAAGGCGATCCTCAATAAACAACGCGCCATTACAAAGAAAATCAACGACCAGTACGTTCAAGTCGGCGCTGTTTTCCTCAAGGCGTCCAGCAAATCTCCGTACGACGAGGAAGGTTGGTTCAACGCTACACGAGGGCAGACTGATCTCCAGTCTTGGATCGACGACGAGGCGCTGGCTCAACACAACGTCGGATTCAACCTCCAGCTCGGGTGGGTGGACATTGACATCGACGCCGAAGACCCGATTTTCAATCAGTGCATTATTTCGGCGTTGGATTATATTGGGATCGACACGCGGTTTCGGTTTGGGCGTCGATCGGTGGGTGCACCGACACACGTACTGGTGCAATTAGGCGAAGAAGAGAGTGCGGCGTTCGATGTTCTCAAAAAGTTCGCACCCAAGGAATTTTTCTATAATGATAAAAAGTATCACGTTGATCTTAGGTCTGTACCTACCAAGATTGAAGAAAAGAACCTGTACAAATCGGCGAAACAGACCGTCATGCCGGGTTCGATCTATTCTCACGACACTAAGCCTAATGATTACGACATATCCGTCTGGTACGGGCGTGACAACAGCATTGCGGAGAATGTCCGGTCCATCGCCGAAACTACACCGAGGATTGCGCCGTTCAATCATATAGTTCGAGCCATCGCTTTCGGCGTACTGCTCTATATGATCAAGGATCACTGGGTGTCTGGAACCCGGCAAGCTACCGCTGTCAAGCTAGGCGGATGGCTGGCTCGGGTTGTACAAGACAGCCAAGCGATGAACAATCAGCCCGCTGTGGCGAACGATGTGTTCTGTCCTATCGACGATGATCAAATCGCTGAAAAGCTGATAAAGTTCATCTGCGAGATAATGGATGACGACGAGCCGCACATGCGGATTCGGTCGTATTACGATGCGGTGGACAAGCTGGCCCGTAACCCGGATGCTAAGATTCCGGGCTGGCCCGCGATGGAAGAGCTAGTAGGTGGGTCGGCGCTGCTTGCTATCCGTACAGTAGTAATGCCAGGGTCCGACGTCTCAGTTTTGACTAAGATGGCGGAGCGCTACATCTATGATGAAACTGATAATAAGTACATTGATCGTTTACGTCATTCTTTGCCTTCTGGTATATTTATACATGAAGGTCACGAGTTAGAGCGGCGGCACCGGGGCGATACGATTAAGATTGCGGGCAAGCCACGTGAGGCGTTCAGTATATTTGAACGGTCTGACATGCGAAAAAGGGTTGCGATGCGCAATCTTTACCCCGACCTTTCGCCGGGCGGCATTTTCCGCATCAACGTAATGGGGCACCCCGTTCCAGATGATAGCGAAGAAAATTCGATGACGGTGTTCAACACATGGCGCGGCTGGCCTATTGAGCCAGCATCCAAGGTTGACCCTAAGTTGATGGCCGAGTGTGAAGCAAAGTTGGATAGGCTACTGGGTTATTTAACATCAGATAACCCCAACCAGATCGAGTGGATAAAGGATTGGGTTGCGTGGACGTTCCAGCACCCCGGCAAGAAACAACAGATTGCGCTAGTGGTTGTTGGTGGGCAGGGCGTCGGCAAGTCATTCTTCGGTAATCTGTTCATTCCCGCCCTAATGGGGCCTCTATGGGGCGCGGCATCGCCGAAAGTGCTGGAGGGGGATTTCAGTATTGAGCCGTTCATAGGTAATATGTTTACTTTTATGGACGAAGCTAAATTTACCAATCAAGCCGGGGTGGACGAGATCAAGAAGCTGATCCGGTCTGTTAAGATTGGCGGTGCTGAGAAGTTTGAAAGCGCCCGTACACACAACATTTATTCTCGTGTGATGTTTGCATCTAACCACATGAACATCAACATCGGGCAGCAAAACACCAAGGACCGTGCGTTGTTTTATACGATCGCGTATGATCATGTGTCCAAGGGGATGACGGAGACAGAATTTCGGTCGTGGACAGTCACGTTGAAGCCGTGGTTCGACGAATTTACCGAATTTTTGGACCGGAAGGACGTGCTGCAGCATTACATGCGGCTGTTTATGGACCGCAAGTGTGATAGACACGAAATCGAGGATATTAAGTATTCGTCGAGTAGTGACCAACGCATCGTTACGGCCAACATGTCCATGACGCGTCGTATTGCAAAGCAGATTATTGAAGAAGGCCGCATTTTCGAGGACATCGCTATAGAGTACCCATTCACGCTAACTGAGCTTCGTGCCGAGATTAACCGTATAACTAGGGATCAAGGACTCCGGAATATCGGTGCGGAAAGGGTATTGGCTGAGTGGCAGGATGCGGGACTTATTCATGACGTAGCCACGGGTAGTGGCCGTAAGATGGCGTTTAAGTACAATCACGGGGAATTGGTTGATAGGTTCGGCGCATACATCGGCGTCGATCTGGAGCGGCTGTTTGAATTCACCGAAAAGGATATGGGTGAAAATAGTTTTGACCCAACAACCGCTGTTCCTCCGCCTTGGCGCGGGCGTAAGGGTCCTGTTCCGGGTACTCGGTTCTAACATTCCATACCACTTGACACCATGATACAGGTGTGTTAAGGTACTTGCACGGACGCGGCAGGACACGCGTTCCTAGAACAAGGAGGCTAAAATGGCACGCAAGCATAATGAAGTGGACGAAAACCCGGAAGTCCAGAACGCGGAAAACGCCGGCGACGAAACGGTCGTGACCGAAACGAAGACGTCGAAGTCTATTGTCCCGTCCAAGTACGCGGGCAAGTACAAGGACGGCGGATCCGATGAAGTTGCGGCGTTCATCAAGGAGCAGTCGTCTGGCAAGGACGGCTTCGAGTACGGCGCTTTCTTTGCTCTGTGTCGCAAGAACGGCATCGACGAAGCGAAGGTCGCCCACTACGAAGGAATCGTTGCTTCGAAGGCGCATGGCGGCGAAGGTCGTGCCCGAATGACCCTCGGCAACATGCTCCGCTCGAAAGCGCGAAAGGACGGCAAGCTGATTTCCCTCGGAGACGAGGAAGTCGAACTCCATGTGGCCCCTCTTCCCGAGCGGCCCAAAAAGGAAGCTGCCGAAGCGGCCTGATCTAAAAGATCGTAAACCGCTAACGCCCCAGTTCGCGTAGTGTCGGACTGGGGCGTTTCTGTATTCAACATATACTTGTGTCCCGCCCCGCCCCATGCTATGATATCTATACGGTCCACAAAGTAAAAGGACCGGACCTGGATTAGGAGATACCTAGATGAACGTTGACACCCTTAATATGCTTAACACGCTTGTCCAGCACCTACAGAGCGTTGCAAGCATAATCCGCGAAGAAACGACAGCAGTCGTTAATTCCGGCGACCACATCGCCATCATCAAACATTTCAACGATGTTCGCATCGCCGCTGAGCTGGCCAAGGAAGCCCGTGAGGCGCTCAATGATATCAGCGATCAGCTGTCCCGCGAATTCGTGCCCAATGCCCTACGTTCCAAGGACATCAAGACAATTACCGTCGAGGGTGTTGGTCGCGTAACAGTATCTCACCGGTTCAGCTGCTCGATGCTAGATAAGGACAAGGGTATCAAGTGGCTCCAAGATAACGGCCACGGTGGGCTTGTTCAGCTTACCGTCAATTCCTCTACGCTAGCGGCGTTTGCTCGCAATCTGATTGAGGAAGAGGGCAAGGAGCTGCCTGACGATCTGTTCAAAGTAGGCGCGACTACTTACACGTCTATCACCAAGGTCAAGTAATATGGGCGACATGGGAGACGTCTGGCGCGACGTTCGGGAGTACCGCAGACGGCTGCGCCTCAAGTATGGGGTCAGCTGTCCGTGGTGCGCCGAACTGCGCCCCAATACGAACCCATCCATATTGCTGCCGAAGCAGACATGTAAGGTCGACGGGTACAAAGACCCGCGCCCATACCTCACTAAAGAACAGAAATACGAGGTAAGCTGATGAACCATTTTGGCAGTTATCCGGAGGTAACATCCGACTACGATTTTACCCACTCCTTTCGGCGAAATTGTAAAGTCCGGAAATGGGAAGTGATTGACGGCTCAGACAAGCGGCACGAAATCACTGCCCACTATTGTTTCAACAACGGGGATGAGGGTCTGGTGTTCCGAACCTATCCGCCCGGAGCTGAAAAGACGGTCGTTGTCGCTGCGTTCGCGCAGGGGCAGTGGAAATTATACAAGGAGATCATCAATGGTTGAGAAGAAGGAAGCGGCGAAACAGGAAGTCGCCGTCAAGAATGAATCGGGCCTCCCCGCATATCTGCAGAGTGCTCAGAAGACGACCAGCGTTGGCAATGTCAACCGTGAAAAGCTGGTAATCCCCCGCATAAAGCTGCTGCAGGGATTGTCCCCTGAGATCGAGACTCACAACGATGCCAAGCAGGGCACATTTTGGCACACGATTCTCGAGCAGAGTTTCGGCAACGAGCTGAAATTCGTACCGGTCAAGATGCGCCGCACCTTCGTTCTGTGGGCACCCCGCAATGACGAGCGTGGCATTCTTGCTCGGGCCAGCGACGGCTTGAATTGGGACGAGCAGTATCGGGGCCTTGAATTCAAGGTCAAGCCGAAGAATCACCCGCATGAGGTTACCTATAAAATCGGCAATACGGTCAACGATCGCATCGATGGTCAGCCCGCCCTTTCGGAGTTTGGCTCCGGCATTCCGGGGGATCCCAAGTCGATGCCTGCTGCGTCGGAGACGTTCGAATGGCTCGTGCTGTTGCCGGATTATATGGACATCGGCCCGGTGATCATTCTCAACGCGCGATCGTCGTGGAAACCGTCTAACCTGCTCGTGTCTAAGATCGAAATGCGACCTGTTGAGCATTACGCCCAACAGTATATCGCCAAGGCGGTCAAGGACAAGAACATGGACGGCGAAGAGTACTGGAATTACCAGTACACAGCGGATGGATATCCCGATGAGGCGGTATATCATCGTGCCAAGGAGCTGTTCGAATATTACTCCAAGAACGACTTTACGGCTAACGATGAAGGGGATGATGGCGTTGCGTCGGAAGGACCGTCCCGCCCCAAAGGGTCAACCAGCTCTTCTCGGTTTTAATACCGAATCGTTGAAAACGCGCCCCGCCGAAAGGTGGGGCGCAAACTTTGGGGATTCAAATGCAGCAGATTATTTCGCCTAGCAAGGCGCTGGAGATTGTCCGTGACGAAAAAGAAACCATCGCCTACGACACTGAGACTACCGGCCTCGACGTTACGTCTCAGGCTGTTGGGTACGTAATCACCAACCGCGATTATAGCGTCTATGTCCCGGTACGACATGAACCCGGTGGTAACATTCCAGATGGCGCTGATTTCGAATCCGAGCTGGCTGCAGCATTTAAGGAAAGGTCGCGGCTAGGGTTCCGGACGGTCGGCCACAACCTTGGGTTCGACTTGCGCGTAAGTCTTCGTCACGGCATCCAACTTGGATCGCCGCTGGAAGATACGATGATTAACGAGGGCTTGATATCGGACATTACACAGGGTTACGGCCTTGACGATTGTTCGGCCCGATACGGGGTCACCCTCAAAAAAGGGGACGAGCTGTATCGAGAGATAGCGTCCCGTTTCGGTGGGTTGCCGGATCGTTCCTCAATGGCTAATTTCTGGCGTATGCCGGGGGACCACCCCCTTGTGGTGGAATACGCCACGGGCGACGGCGTGTCCACATTGGAGCTGTGGGAAAAACAACAGCGGTTGCTCGACGAGGAAGGTCTACGGATTCCGTGGAAACTTGAGTGTGACTTGTTGCCGTATGTTGCGCGGGTCCACAATCGCGGCATCAAAGTTAATTTGGATCAGCGCGACAAGCTTATTGGTAATAACGGTGAAATTCACAAGGCCATCAAAGAGGCGCGTACAGCGTTTCCAGCTGGTTTCAACGTCCGGTCCCAAGCCGAAGTGGAGAAGCTTTATCGTGCCAACGGGTACGGTGATCTAGATTTTGCTTACACCGCCCCAACGAAATCCAAGCCCAACGGGGCTGTTTCATTCACCGAAAAGTGGCTTAGCCAGAATGAAATCGGGCGCGCCATCCTTAAAATCCGGCAGCTAGAAGCTTGCATCAGCAAGTTTATTGTTCCGATGACTGAGACCAACTTGGTCAACGGGAGGCTGCACCCGGTCCTCAACCAGTCCAAATCCGATGAATATGGGGCGATTGGCGCACGCTTCTCTTGCTCCGGCCCGAACCTCCAAGCGGTGACCAAACGTAACAAAGAAATGGGTAAGATTGTTCGTTCAGTAGTGGAGGCGGATGAGGGCATGGAAATGGGGGAGGCCGACTTTTCGCAGCAGGAGCCTCGCTTTTTCACGCATTACGCCGAAGAAGAAGTACTCATTAAAGGTTATGCCACCAATGAGTATGACATTCATGACGTGGCGTCTAGCTTACTCAATCTGGAGCGCGACACGGCTAAGCGTCTTGGTTTGGGCATGCTTACGGGCATGTCCCCCAAGGCGCTGTCGGGTCACATGAATTGGCCGTTGGGTCGGGCTAAGGAGGCTCACAGTCAGTTTCTAGGGGCATTCCCCGGTATACGTCAGTTTCAAGCTGACGCCATTTCGGTTTTTGAGCATCGGGGGTACGTCAAGTCTATTCTCGGGCGGCGCGCCCGGCTGGAGAGCCACAGGTTTGCCTATCGGGCTATTAGTCGCATCATTCAAAATAGCGGCGGGGACCACATGAAATCGGCGTTCCTACTTGCTAACCAGTTTGAGGATGCTTACCCCGAAGCTATCCAAATCCTGCTAACCATCCACGATTCCAACGTTTTCCAGTTTGATCCGGCTCACCGAAAGAGGGTCCGGGAAATGGTGGACGCGCTGGATCAAGTGGCGAGCAATCCACCGTTCAATCTAATTGTCCCAATCCCTACTGAGCTGGTGGTAGGTAAGACGTGGGCCGACGCGAGCTATGGTCCCAAAGTAAAGAGTGTAAAGGGAGGATGGGTTGATGGATGGCGATAAGTTGGACCGCCGAGCGGACCCAAATCGTGGCACAGGGCGAACATACACCGCCGTCGCGGCGTGCATTGTTGCCGCGCGGGAAGGGAAGCACGTCGCGTATATAGTACACAACTACCCGATGTTCGAGCACGTAAAGTGGATTGTTGGGGAAGTGTGCACCAAATATAATATCCCGCGCGACACTTTCTCAGTCCCCACAAGCACTTTTCATTTTGAGGGCGGTGGTAAGCTAACAATAATAAACATCCACACTATTAGTAATCATTGCGGCACCAAATTCCACATGGTTAGGGTAGACCACGCTGTGGACTTGACAACGATACCCGAGCGTGATAGGATGATACATGGCATACGATGAGACAGTGACCATCGAGGGTCGTATCGAGCACACAACGGCGAAAGCCTACTTGGTGGAGCCAACATTTGGGCCGGAGCAAGTGTGGCTACCCAAGTCACAAATAGTATCTATGTCCGAGCCTGACGAAGATGGCCTACGGGTATTCGTTATATCGGAGTGGATCGCCAATAAGAATGGTCTTATGGAGAAGCGATGAAACTCGAAGCGGACTATAAACGTGACATCGCCAAGGCAGCTCGAAAGGCGGGCGGGTATGCTCGCCGCATCGAAGACAAATTTGCGGTGGGTATCCTTGACATGGTTTTGATTTTTAATGATACCGGTCCTGTTTTTGTTGAGGTTAAGCGGGTAAAGAACGGGAAATTTGGCCCGACGCCCCGCCAGCTCCAAGAAATGAAAGACGTCGAAGCAGCGGGTGGCAAGACGTGCTGCATCGGATGTGACGGCAATACGTTTTACATAGAATTTCTCCCACACCAATTCGTGGGTAGAGAGTTAACGTACGAAGTAAAAAATGCTTTGCCGATCACTAAGGAAGATTTGATAACTAAATTCAGGATTGCAAACGGAGGGTAACATGGCAAAAAAACCAGTAAAGATCGATAAGGCTACGTCCACGGCGAAGGACCAAGCCACCCGTAAGAAAGCTGCTGAGGTTCTCGATACGGCGAAAAAGGTGATTACAACGGAGCGCGGCAACCAGCATGGCAGCGCCGAAAACAGCTTCGAAATGATCGCCAATTTCTGGATGGTTTACCTCAAGCACAAACACCGGCACCAGCACCAGATCGAGATTGACCTTCAAATCACCCCCGGCGACGTCGCTCAGATGATGTCCCTTCTCAAGAAGGCCCGCTTCATGTACGGCGACAGCCAGAACATCGATAACTTTGTGGACGACGTTGGCTACACGGCTCTTGCCCGTGATCTGACCGTGGCCCCGGAAGTCGATGGGACTATCATCACTGAGCCGCCGCCGCGCGAAAAGCCCAAGCAGGAATCCAAGTACGTAGCAGAGGAAAGCCCCAAGCCAACCGTCGCCAAGTCTGGAAGTCTGTTCGATATCCTCCGCGCTATCGAAGAAACGAAGTAAGGAGCACCCATGTTTAACGAAAGAGGCGTCCACGTGATGGTGGACGGACAATACGGATCCACGGGCAAGGGCCTGTTCGGAGCCTATCTCGCCGAAAAGGCGATCATGAACGACACGAGATTCGACTGTGTCCTTAGCAACGCTGGTCCAAATTCGGGCCACACGTTTTACCACAACGGCGAAAAGCATGTACTCAAGATGCTTCCCACTTTCGCTGTTGCGTCGTCTCTGTGGGGCCACGTAATTCCGGTATACATGACGGCGGGGGCTGTGATAGACCTCGAAGTGTTGGTCAACGAAGCGCGGAAATACCCCAACGTGCCTATAGCGGTCAACCCTCGCGCGGCCCTGATTACCAACCAAGATAAGGAGAGCGAGCATTCCGGCACTGTAGCGGCGGTGGCTGGTACGCGCACTGGGACGGGTGCGGCGCTGGCCCGGAAGGTGCTGCGGGACCCCAACGCGGTGATAGGGGCGCTATCCCACTTGCAGGACGCCCCGGAGTGGCCCAAGAACATAACCATAAAAGAGGTCAACGTCAACCCGGTGCTGGATCGCTTGTTCATGGAAATCAGCCAGGGCTTTTCACTTGGCATCCACGGACATTTTTATCCTAAGACTACCAGCCGGGAGTGCACGGTGTCTCAGGGCCTAGCTGATGCGCGCCTTCCTCCTTCGGCCCTTGCCAAGACCTACATGGTAATACGAACATTCCCCATCCGGGTGGGCAACCACGAGGGCTATTCGTCGGGGGATTGTTATCCTGATCAGAAGGAAATCTCGTGGGAGGACATCGGCGTAGAGCCGGAGAAAACCACGGTGACACAACGCGTGCGCCGGGTGTTTACTTTCTCCAACAAACAGTTGGTGGAATCTATCCTAGCCAATGATCCGGACGTGATCCTTGTTAACTTCATGAATTACCTGCCCGAAGGGGACCAGCAGGAGTGTTTGAATCGGGTGGCGACCATCACGGATAGCCTACGGGATAGTCTATGGAGCACGAAGTCTATTGATTTGTACGGTGGGTGGGGGCCGGAAAGCAAGGACATTGTACGTATTGACAAATCGGTGTTGTGATGAGTAAAATCATCACAATTACCATACCCGACGAAGTTGAGCCGTACGAGCATGACATTCGTCGATTCGTGGACGCCATGGTGTACAAGCTCGGCGTCCACTCTAAAAAAGGGCGATGGGAGAATCTTCCCATCGCCAAGGCGCACGGATTGTTGATGGGTGAGGCTGTTGAATTGATCGACGCCATCCAGGGCAACAACACTGTAGAAATATTGCTCGAAGCTGCAGACGTCGCCAATTATGCGATGATTACGGCGACGATTGCTATCGAAAGAGGCACTGATGTTGACGGAAATGGAAGACAGACTGTCGGCGGTGACACGATGGGGGATCGTGCACACAATCGTGAAACAGTCGGTGACGGATCACTCCTTTCGAGTAGCCTTGATAGCGGACCGAGTGGCGAGAGAGTGGTACGAGATAGAAGACCCGGCAATACTATACCTCGTTGGGAGGAGGGCGCTTAGGCACGACGAGAAGGAGGCCGCTTCGGGTGACCTCCCATCCATTGCTAAGGACCTTTTCGATGAAGAGGGCCTTACAAAAAGATACTCGGACGTGTTCAACAATTACGACGAAACCACGGACCCAGAAGATGTGGTGCATATCGTCAAAATTGCGGACCGTCTGGAGACAATACTGTTTCTGCGTAGGGAACAAGCCCTCGGTAACACCACCGTAAGCAACCTTATCGCGGACGTCGAGCTTTCGATGCTGCGGTATTTCCGTAAAATTGGTAAAGAGTCTTTCGAATTTCGTTATCTCAACGCAGTAAAATACGGCGGGTGGCCCTCCACCGGCATGAAGTGTCACCCGATGGATAGGAGAGAAACATGAAGGCTGTGCCGAAACAAGTACAGATTGATGCGCTACGTAAAAGCGGCGCACACGCTGGATTCGCCTACTTCATGGAAATGGGCCTTGGTAAGACTCTTACCGCCCTGTTGGATTTCCAAGACAAGGTTGACAAAGGATTAGCTTCCCGACTACTTGTTACCTGCCCCAATTCATTTAAAGGGGGATGGCAGCGAGAAATCGAAGAATGGGAATTCGGGTACGACGTGTTTATCTGGGAGGCTGGTCGGTTCGAAGATTTCAAACGCTGGATGCGCCGCCTCAAGTCATACCCGGTGCTAATTATCAATTACGAAGCCATCCGATCGCCGAACGTGTTGAAGATGGTGCTGGACTATTTAACCGGATCGGTCAAAGGATCCATGGCGGTATTCGACGAAAGCATACAACTTAAAGGCCACAACAGCCTGCAGACCAAAGCGGCGATTCAGATTGGCAAGGTAGCAGATTTTCGCCGCATCTTAACCGGCAAGCCCATTGTTCAGGGGCCGCACGATTTGTGGGGACAACTGCGGGCCATCGGTCACCTGAACGGGCAAAACTACTTCGCGTTCCGGGGGGCGTTCTGTCGTCTCGGCGGGTGGCAGGGTAAACAGGTGGTGGGTGCGCAAAACGAAGATGTGTTGGCTGAGCGCATCGAGCCATTTATTTTCCGGGCCACCAAGTCTGAATACGCACCTGAAATCCCCGAAAAAGGGCCGCCCCGCATCCGGGAGTATCGCCTCACCGATGAAATGGCCCTAATGTACCACCAGATGGAAAATGAGTTCGTCCTTTCGCTGAGCGATACCGATCCGAACGACAATGTGGCCGTCGAAGCAGCAATCACCAAATATATCAAACTAGCCCAGATACAAGCCGGGTTCATCATTGATAAAAAAGGCAAAATTCGGGAGTTGGTGCCTCTTGAGCGGAACCCCCGTATGCGCCTCCTTTTGGATACACTGGAATATGAGGTAACAGGTAAATTTCTTATTCCATACAAGCATCGTCATGTGTACAATGACTTAACCGCTGCATTAAGTAAGTACAACGTAGCTTACATCACCGGGGACATGTCCGTCGATGAAACTAACCGCCAGAAGGACAAATTTAACAATGATCCAAGCTGTCGTGGTTGTCTACTGCAAATCGACGCATCTAAGTACGGGCACACTCTACTTGGTGGACGAGAACATGAGAATAAGTGCTTTACAGGTATTTTCTACGAGAATACATACTCTCTCGATGCGCGAGCGCAAATCGAGGATCGCAACCATCGACACGGCCAGACTGAGACAGTAGTTTGGTATGATTTGGTGGGTACGCCTCTTGACAAGGCAATTATTACGGCGTTACAGCGAAAAGAATCCATAGGTAACGCCGTAATGGACTTCGTGAAGTCAGTTTCCTTGCGCCGCAAGTAGTTCTTCTTCGGTCATACCGAGCTGCGCCGCGATGCGGGCAATGTCCGTGGAGCGGCGCGGCTTGAAGGCGAACGGGGGCGGTGTACCGTCGATCTCTCGAAACGCATTGTCCACCGATCGACGGGACGCCCTGTTCGCTACAGCCCGGCCTAGGGCACCAACGGTAGGGACCGCCAAACCAAGTGCTAAGAAATTGGGATCGCCCGTACCAAACGAAGCGCCCAGACCTGCTCCGACGCCTACTCCGGTTGTTGCAAGACCCGTACCGGTGGATCCACCAAACTTGCCGATGGCTTCCGCGATGCGCGCGCCCCGGCTCGGGATAGCGATGGCTTCCAATGCTTCAATTTCATTGGGTTTGAACCCGCGCCGTTTCGCCGGGTTAGCTAGTATTCCGGCAGCTGCACTACGGTTAGCTGCCGCATTACTGGCCATACGCTCACCACGCCTAATATTCCGCCCATATAGTGCCTGTTGCAATTCGTCAGTGCGCATATACCGACGCGCCGCATCACGAGCGGTTCCGAGCGCTTCGGAACCCGCTGCGTTGGTGTCAATAAGATCGTCGATGTTCCCCTGCAATATTTCCCGGAACCGGAATTGTCCTCCTTCGTCCGGAATATCCTTGGTGTATTGCCGATCGAGGTCAAGGTCACCAAGAGTATACCGAGTGTTCGTAGACGCTCTATGTTGTGCGTCATCTATCATCTTAGTGATCTTGTTCAACGATTCCGTGTGACTCTTGGGGTCGAACCGCGCCGCATCAAACTCCTGCGCCGATTTGTTCAGCGCGGACAAATAGTCATTGGGGTCAAATGTCGCACCCACCTGATCTGCCGCCTTGTAAGCCTCGTCTTTCGCTGCACGTAGTTCGTCCAACGAACGGGGAGTACCTGTTTTGCCCGTAAGAGCACCCACAATGCGTCCACCAACTTTACTGGCGACGGAACCCACAGGACCCATTAACGCCGAAAAGGCACCGTCTTGCAATGCAGCATCCCCGAGGTCTTCTCCCTTTGCACCCGCCGCGATGGCACCCGTACCTGCGCCTTCCACACCGAGTATCCCCATTTCCGCTAGCAACCGTCGCCCACCCCTCGTAGCGGCAGGTATAATACGGGGAAGATTGACGGCTGCCAGCGGGCCGACCGCGCCGCCGACTTCTGCGATTACGCCCGGAATGCCTGCGCGATCTCGGGCTTCATCCGAAAGACGGTTTTGCGTTTCGACATCGTTGCGCTCCACTTTGGCTGCAAGGTTGTCAGCCCATCCAAGGGTAAGCCCATTGGCGATCAGGCGAACAATGTCGTCCGTGGCCTGGAAAATACCCGTGCCACCATCTTGAGCAGCGGGCGTTTCTGCAACCGGTGCCTGAACCCCCGTTGCAGGGGTGGCTTTGATAAGCTCCGCAAACCGCTGCGCCGCTTCGGTGTCACCCGCCGCGTCGGCCCTGCGTAGAGCCTCAATCAATTGTTCGCGAGTAGCCATTATTCAATCCCATATTTTTTGAACAACGCAGCATCCTTAGCAGCCTGATCTTCGGTGCCGCCTTGGATCAGAGCTTCACCCTCCTTAAATAGAGGGTTCTTCTCCGCGTATTCTTTGACCACGGCGTCAAACCCGGCATCCAGCTTCCCGTTCTTCTGAACATAGCTATCGGCCAAATCGGCAATGTCCATTTTACGCTTCTCCAATCGACGCGCAACCTCTATCATAGCCCTGTTGCCAGCCGGGGACCGATCGATACCGATCTGTGATTCCCGAAGGAAGGCCAAGTCCTTATCCGAAATGGCACCGGGCATACCCATCCCACTTTCGGGGTTTCGCATCAGCAGGGCCAGTCGGTTTCCGATCATGGTAAGAAGCTCACCGCCCGCCACTTTAGCCGCATCCTCAGCGGATCCCATACCCATAGATACGTACATCTTACGAAGAGCCTGCTCTGCTCCGCCGAAAAAACCAGTCCTGACATTGCTGTCCGTAAGCGCCTTCTCGGCGGTATCATACATTGCTATCATATCGCGGGCGTTGTTCCGGGATTTACGGATATTTTGGTAATCCTCGGCGAAATACTCCTGTGACTTCTCATCAAAACGAGTGGGTTTTTGATCCCCAATATTGATGTTCGTACCGCGCTTCTCATTCTCCCGCATGCGCCAATCTGTGTAGGATATTTCGGCGAGTCCACGAGCCACCCGGTCGGCATTTTCTCGCGCCCAGTCTTTCTGGTCATTAGTACGATCAATGTCGGGCGTACCAATGTCCGCGCCTATCTGTTCACCCGTGGACTTATCCACGATCTTGTAAACCCCAGTGACCGGATCAGCCACGATCTGGCGATCGGGTTTTTCCAGCTCCTTGATGATTTCATCCAGCTTGCCAGACTGGAACAAGTATTGAGCAGTCGGCACCGAAAGGCCGTAACTCTGTGCAATAAGCGGGATATTCTGCATCATGCTAGCACGTTGCACTTGTTCATCTTGCGCTGCCCGGAGCTTCATAATATCCCCGATCATGCCTACGCCGCCCGATTCACTCGGCCCGCGATCCCTTGTCACCGAAAGGATGTTAGCCCGGTTTTCGGGATGAGCGAGGCCAGCTGCGATCAGACCAAGGTTCTGATTAACGCTGCGTTCAAACTTATCCTTGCGTGCCAGCTCGGCGTAAAGGGTAATTAGATCGGGTGGGGACTTCATCGCTTCGGGGAGCTTCGATTGGTCCTGCGCCACCACGGCTGCGGGTGCCCCAGTGGTGCCGCCGGGTGCCCCAGTGGTGCCGCCGGGTGCTATAGTAGCGGGCACCTGCGCGCCGCCAGCCGGTGGTACTACCCCGGCCTGGGACGGGGCCATAGCCGCCTGTAGCTGTGCCATAGGGTCAGTGCCGCCCCGGAGCTTCCAAATGAGATCAGCGACGGACATATTAACCTCCGAGGGAAAGGCCGGGGACGCGGCGACGAAGCACCGAGGCCATAAGTTGAGGAGCCATCTGAGCGATTGCAGCTTGCTGGTTATCTGCACCAATCGACGACTGTTGAATGGTCGGAGCAGCAGAAGATTGATTGCCCGCCGAAAGGATACCCCGGAGATCAGAAATACCTTCCTGAACCTTGGGGTCACCTAGTCGGTTCTTAAACTTCTGCCACATCGACGGGTCTGCGCCTAGCAGTTCTGTTTGTGTGCTAGCAATGCCGGTGGGAAGTGCCAAATCGCCGACTTGGGCGGGCACCGAATTCAGGTTCAAACCAGCTGGAGTGAATTTCCTACCAAGGAGATTAAGCGCGTTCATTCTATGGTCCCTCATTTGGGAGTTAACTTTATCCGCGACTGTGCCGGGCATTCCACCCGCCGCCGCGTCACTACGGTCATACAGCCCCGGCGCACCCGCGTTAACCGTGGAATATGCATCCATAAGCCCCATACCTGGTTTGTAACCACGGTCTTGGAAGTATCGGGCCACGGCGTCATACTGGCTCGATAGATCACCCTGCGGATCATACCCGTATTGTTTCCGTTGCGGGTCGCCCATCTGGATAAGACCGATGTGCTGCCCCCACTTGGTAGTCGGACCGGTCTGAGCCGGGTTAAATGTCCCACCCGTCTCATAAGAGATAATCGTCGCCAAGTCCACGGGGTCCATTCCTAGGACTGTGGCGATGCGTTTAATCTCCGAGGCGTGCGTAGTTGCCATGTCAGCCTACCTTCACAACACGCTTGCCGCCGATCTTCTTAACAGCACCTGGGTATTTCTTCTCAATATCTTGCGCCATCGGCCCGACGACTTTAGGGTAGGTTTTGGGATCATTCTTGTACCGGTAAGCGTACATATCCAGACCAGTGTCGGGGTCCTTGCCAAGCTTCTCAATATCCGTTTTTGCTTCTTTGTCAGAGAAGTTAAACAAGTTACCAACCAGACCCAAAATACCCAGACCCGTGGAAGCCCAGTCTACGCCGGAACCTGAGCTAGTGGACTTGGCCGTTTCACTCTTACCGTAAGGCGACATGCCCAAAGCAGACAGCAATATGTTAAGCCGGTTAATATCGTAGTTGTTTACGTCATCCAACTCAGCTTGGGCTTGACCCTGCTGTTGTGCTCCCGCTGCAAGAAGACCGGCAGTATTGGCCCTGCCATTATTAATATCTTGCTGCATCAATTCGGAAGCTTTATCGAAAGCAGCGGAGCGTAGATTCGCCGAAAGGGTGCCAGCTGCCCGAGCCGTTTCGGAATTGGTAACGGCGTCCACAACACCGTGACGGGATCCGCCAAACGCACGGGCTTTTATGGCCGCGTCAGAATTACTCATGAGTGATTTGATACGGGATTGCTCAAGATCCCCGAGCGCCGCATCCACAACTTCTGACGTAAACGGGTTCGTGTAAGCTGCCCGATCCATCGAAAGGAGGCCACCTGCCCGTGGATCATTACGGAAATAGTCATAACCAAGTTCGGTAAGCTCAGAAGTGGGAGCAATGCCAGGGGTGTACGGCTTGTTTGCAATTTCCTGCGCAAGATTGTAATTATATTGCGCCGCTTGGTCGACCCATTTCGGGAGTTCAACTTTGGTGGTCTGTGTAGTGCTTCCGCCGCCCTTAGCCATTTTTCAAATCCTTTATGAAGTTGCGGCTAACCGGTTTCCATCCCGGCAGCGCTGTCTTCGTAAAACCTTCTCGCCCGACTGCCATCAACATGTCAATACCCAGATCCTTTGCCCATTCAATTAGGCGTTCCTCTAGGCTTTCAACATGCCGCCAATCCCCGACCACCCACACTATTTCGAGAACCTTGCGCCGGGGAAACGAGTGGATTTGAGTTATCACCCACGTCTCGTCTTGGTTCCAGCTTTGGAATCGTCCCGTCTGGATGTACTGAAGCACATCTTCAAACGTGAACATGCCACCTTGTCGGGCCAACATGGCCTCAAACATCAGGCGGGGCGGTATCGACATGTCGCTCAATCTTTCACCAATTCGGTTAAGAGCGTTCCGTCATCAGCCACACGTACAGCATACACCAGCTTCCCCGGTGACACAAGTAGTACGGAATCCTGTGCGGTACGTTCGTTTTTACGGAATTCCCGAAATGCCCAATCAGTGAAGCGTTGCGTCCACGTCAACACTTCTTGCTGATTTTTCGGGGCTGTTGGGGGTGTAATTGGCATTATCTACCTCCCCGCTTCTTGAGGTCAACAAGGTGTTGGCCAATGGTCCAATCCACCCCCGCTTCAATTGATTGGATACGTAGTTGAAAATCTCGCCCGCCCTCTCGGAAATCTACGTACCCGTTTGGTTTTACCCGTTTCAACGGGGTGGATTGAACAGGGGAGTTTGCACGATCCTGCCGCTTCTTCAAATTGAACCGAACAGAATCAATGCTTCCGTCGATGTCCGGCTCCATCTGGTAAAAAGTGCCCTTGAAAGCTCCGCTGTCTACACGGAGGACATGAGACTCGATCCAAGGAAGCTCCGGGGCACCGGGGTAATTCATGCCACGTTCATGCTGGAAGGCATTAACATTGTTAGCCATAATCGGGTAAGTGTCGTATGCCGAAGAAACACCTGCTGTACGAGCAAGCCTGCCCATTGACCACACATCATCGATGTAATTATACATTACGTATCGGCTGTTTTCGTTGGATTCGCTGTCGGGGAAAAACCACCAGTATTCCCCAAAAGTAGCTATGTTCACAGCAAACGATTCATACCTGCTATAAATGAAGTTAATATCATCTTCCAGCCAGTTCCAAATGGGGCAGTCCACAGCGACGATGCCGCCCGCCGTGTACTTCCAAAAACCGGATTCTGAAGGCCACATGGCGTCGGTGTCTGCAGCAGCGACCGATTGCGCCGAAACAGGGGTGACAGCATCAATCAGTTTTCGATGCCCGTAGTAATAAGGCGGACCAACGTACTCAATCAGATACGCCGAAATAGGGGTGAAGAAAATTGTGCCGTCCTTGGTGGACTTAGCACTTACAATGGTTGCAGCAGGCTCCACCGTCAGCGAACCCGCCGTTGTGGTGGTGTTGGGGGTCCATTCGGTAAAGTCTTCACTATTACACCAACCATACGATTTGTAATCCCCACCGAACCCAAATATAATGATCATACGTTCGGGCGTTACGACGAAAGTACGGTTCCCGGTCGGGGCATTTTCTACGGCTTGGGCCGGGGTGGAAGGATTGGTGGGGTCCCAGTAAAGCAAACGTCCGTCTACGGACGTCATTGCTACAAGGAATTCGCCCCAGTTATCTAGTTTGAACGCGGGGCCAACCGGACGGGTTACCTCGCGATCGGAGCGGGGTGTACCATAGTCTTCGATGCCATAGTCGTCTTCACCATAGCCGCCAGATTCGATGTCATCATATGGCGGTTCGATGCCATCAACAGGAGTAATATCAAAAAGCTCGCCTGCAATATCTACATACAGATTGGCTAGGCACAGATACGCAGTATACTTAATACCATTATTGCCCGCCCATACGTGAATGCTTTTTACCTTGGTGGCCATGGGAATATTGTAAGCAATTTGTTCCCATCCCCCGATAGGCTTTATACGCCGATCGACCCAACGAACCATATTAGCTTCGCGCCAACGATTAGACTGTGAAGCCATGGTTGCCGTCGAAACTACACCCGGTGGGATTTCAAGAGGTTCCATTATTCATATACCTCTGGTTATCCTTATCAGAGCGGCACGTACTGGCAGTTCTTGCCGAGCACGCGGACCATGCCGTCGACGACGAGGCCGGACGGAACACTTCCGAATGTCAGTGTTGCGCGCACACCCGCACCGCCACCAGCAAGTGTCAGTGTAGGTGCCCCGGATACTCCGCCGTTAAATGACAATTCCGGCGTCACAAGCCATGTCGGACCCGCTGGGTTTGTACACCTCAGAAATCCACGCCAGTAGACCGGCCGCACG
>Ga0164243_10003250_pt1 | contig 26153 bp, 20 predicted proteins | sample OricompcompostOP_FD_108781 | JGI IMG/M metagenome (GOLD analysis project Ga0164243, IMG submission 108781) | Organic Plus compost microbial communities from Emeryville, California, USA - Original compost - Organic plus compost (OP) | ecosystem: Engineered > Solid waste > Mixed feedstock >...
AAATCGGCAGATTGCTCACGTGTTACGCACCCGTTCGCCGGTTGCCCTTGCGGGCCCCCTTGACTTGCATGTGTTAAGCACGCCGCCAGCGTTCGTCCTGAGCCAGGATCAAACTCTCCAATGGATTGTTTGAATTAGCTCTCCGTGACGCTGTCTTCGGATCTCGTCCAAAGACAAGCATCCGGAATCATTGATAGTTCGTGAATTGTTCTCTCCCCGTTGCCCACGTGAGCAACGGATCGACGAGAGCCACAACACGACATCACACACTCGATTGTCAAACAGCGTTACCACTTCGACTTCCCCCGTCTCCGGGGAACGCGAAGTATAGTCGGCGAATGCGCGTTGGCAAGGGCATTTCGCACGAATTCTCACGCGCATTTCGCGAGCACCCGCCTCCCTCCCTTCGCCCACCTCGCGCCGACCTCGCGCCGACCTCCGCCGCGTACGCTACAGCGCCCTTCGCACTCCGCGCCGCAACACTCCCCCTACGCATCACACCACTGGCGACGAGACCGCCAACTCCGCCTCAGCACGCCTCCCACCCAACCGACCCAATGACAAAACGGGAGACCGCGACCACCAACGGCGGCCGCACGGTCTCCCGCTCCACTCCGACGACTACTCCTCGTACCGACCAGGACGCGCCGGACGATCCTCCTCGTCGACGTCGTCGTACTCGTCGTCGAGATCTACCAACTCGTCGTCGAAGTCCTCTTCGTCTTCGTCGTCGTCGTCATCGTCGTCATCGTCGTCGTCATCCTCATCGTCATCGTCGTCGATGTCATCGTCGTCGTCGAAGTCGTCCTCATCGTCGTCTTCGTCGTCGTCAAAATCGACGTCGTCGTCGAGATCCTCGTCGTCCTCCTCGAGTTCATCATCGAGGGGTTCATCGTCGAGATCGTCATCATCGCGCCGCGGCGACAGCGACAGATCGTACGACTCGAACGTGGCCGACATTGCTCGACTCTCCTTGCGGGAAAACACGTGGGTCAAGAATGAAAGGATTGGATGATGGCCGTGCCCATTGCTGCTTCTACCTACTGAGTCCAGCACCGAAGATCAAGCCGGGGGCGACTCGCCCCCACCGATGCCTCCAGCTCACCCCGACACACGCTCGCGCTTCGCTTCGCGCGACAGACGCTTGCGGTCGGACGTACTGAGGAAGCGCTTCCGCAGACGAATCGTCTTCGGCGTCACCTCGATCAGCTCATCGTCCTCGATATACTCGAGCGCCGCTTCGAGCGTCAACTCCCGCGGCGGCTCCAGCATGATGTGCTCGTCCGCGCCCTTGCTCCGCATGTTGGTGAGCTTCTTTTCCTTCGTCGGATTCACGTCCATGTCGCCCGGACGCGCGCTCTCGCCGATGACCATCCCTTCATAGACGTCCTCGCCCGGCTGCACGAACAGCGTCGACCGCTCCTGAAGGTTGAACAGCGCGAACGCGACGATTGTGCCACCCTCCATCGACACCAGCGACCCGCGCGTGCGGCCGGCGAGCGGCCCCGCCCACGGCCCATAGTCGAGGAACCGGTGGTGCATGATGCCGGTGCCCCGCGTATCCGTCAGGAACTCCGAGCGATAGCCGAACAGCCCGCGCGCCGGAATGCGGTACAGCAACCGCACCAGCCCCTGCCCCGGATTCTTCATCTCGAGCATCTCGCCGCGCCGCGGACCGATCTTCTCGATCACCGTGCCGAGGTGCTCCTCGGGCACGTCGATCGACAGCTCCTCGTACGGCTCCAGCCGCTCGCCACTCGGCCCCTCGCGCGTGATCACCCGCGGTCGCGACACCTGGAACTCGAAGCCCTCGCGCCGCATCGTCTCCATGAGAATTGTCAGATGGAGCTCGCCGCGGCCGGACACGGACCATGTATCGGTCGAATCGGTGTCCTCCACGCGCAGCGCCACGTTGCGCTCCAGCTCCTTGTAGAGCCGCTCGCGCACCTGCCGCGACGTGACGAACTTCCCTTCCTTCCCCGCGAACGGCGAGTTGTTGACGATGAAGTCCACCGAGATCGTGGGCTCCTCGACGGCGATCCCCTCCAGGCGGTCCGGGTGCTCGACGTCGGTCACCGTCAGTCCGATCTCGACGCCCTCGAGCCCGGCGAGCGAGACGATGTTGCCCGCGCCGGCCTCCTGAACCTCCACGCGATCGAGCCCCTCGAACATGAAGAGCTTCGTGATCCGCGCCTCCTCCGCCTTCTGATTGGGATCGAGCGGCAGCAGCGCGACGCGGTCGCCGACCTTCGCCGTCCCTCGCTCGATGCGGCCGATCCCCAGCCGCCCGAGATACGGCGAATGGTCGATCGTCGACACGAGCATCTGGAACGGCAGCGTCGCGTCGCTCGGCGGCGGCGGCACGGTCTCGACGATCGTGTCGAACAGCGGCGACAGATCGGTGAGCGGCTTGTCCATGTCCAGCGTCGACACCCCGTCGCGCGCCGACACGTACACGACCGGCGCGTCGAGCTGCGCCTCGTCCGCCTCGAGCTCGATGAAGAGGTTCAACACCTCGTCATGCACGCGCAGCGGATCGGCGCCGGGCCGATCGATCTTGTTGATGACCACGATCGGCGTGCGGCCGAGCGCGAGCGCCTTCCGCAACACGAACCGCGTCTGCGGCATCGGGCCGTCGAATGCGTCCACGACGAGCAGCACACCGTCGACCATGCGCAGGATGCGCTCGACCTCGCCGCCGAAATCGGCGTGGCCCGGCGTGTCGACGATGTTGATCTTCGTGTCCTTCCAGCGGACGGCCGTGTTCTTGGCGAGGATCGTGATACCGCGCTCGCGCTCGAGCGGGTTCGAATCCATCACACGTTCCTGAACGACCTGATTATCTCGAAACGCGCCCGCCTGGCGGAGCATCTTGTCGACGAGCGTGGTCTTGCCGTGGTCGACGTGCGCGATGATGGCGATGTTGCGGATTGACATAGCCTTGAAAGATAGCTGGATGGCGTCCCGCGTGTAGCCGACCGGAAACGGCGGCCTCTCCGCCGGGCAACGCGCGGGCCACGGGGGCGGCGCAGGAGCCCACGCTCGGGGCCGCCACGATTTGCACTTGCGTGACGGAATCCAGACTCACACGTTGCAGCGAGGGACCGCGGCGCGCGGTTCCCCCTTGGTCCCATCACGCCTTTCGCTGGAGGAGGTGGCCCATGAATCAAGCCGACGAAGTCGCGTCGTTGAAGTATCCCCACGGACGCGGCTACGGGCACGATTACATGCGCGGCGGTGAAGTACTCGGCGGCTACGGGTACGCCGAACGGGACGAATATGCGATGGCTCGCGGCGATCTCACCGGAGCATCATCCGGACAGCGGACCGCCGAAGCGACCCACGAACGGAACGACATCCGAACATAGGCGCCACGCGCCTCGCCAGGCGCGGCCCCAACTCGATTGACTCATATGCAGCGCGCGGACGGGACCCCGCGCGCTGTCGTGCGTTCAGGACCCTTTTTCCGCCGCGCGACGCCCTCACGGGTGGAGGTGCAGCTCGCGCTCGAAGGTCGGATCGCACTCCAGCTGGATGGTGACATGCTGGATTCCCAGGCCCACACAGGTATCGTGCGCTCGCTCGAGCACGGCCTGATGGTTCTCGCAGTTCCGCACCACCGCGTGCGCGCTCAGGGCCACCATGCCCGACGTCACCGTCCAGACGTGGAGGTCGTGCACGGATTCGACGTTCGGGATCTCCTCGAGCTTTTCGCGCACGACGTCGAGCGCGATGTGCGCGGGCGCCGCCTCGAGGAGCACGTTGACCGATTCCCGAACCAGCGACCACGCGCCGGCGACGATGAGAACCGTGGTCACGAGCGATGCGATCGGATCGGCCACGGTCCATCCTGTCCCGCGGATGATCAGCGCCGCGATAACGGTCCCGACCGACGCCAGCGTGTCGCCGAGCACGTGGAGATATGCGCCGCGCACGTTGAGGCTGCCCTCGCGTACCCCATGAAGGAGCCACACCGCGACGCCATTGAACGCGAGCCCCGCCAGGGCGACGCTCAGCATCAACCCGCTCATCACCGGTTCCGGGCTGCGGAAGCGCATGAACGCTTCGTAGACGATCCCCGCGGAGATCAACAGCAGCGTGGCGCCGTTGATCAGCGCCGCGAGAATCTCCCACCGGAGGTAGCCGAAGGTCTTCGCCGACGAGGACGGTTGTCTCGCCAGCCACGCCACGAAGAGCGACAGAGCGAGCGCCCCGGCATCGGTCAGTACGTGTCCGGCGTCCGCCAGCAGGGCCAGGGAATTCGCCATCCAGCCGCCGATCACCTCCGCGACGAGGATGATCAGCGTCAGGCCCAGCGACCACGCCAGCGCACGGGTCGAGCGCGCGTGATGCGCGTGCCCTAACCCGTGGTGGTGGTGACCGCCGCCGTGGTCGTGCGTGTGGCGGCCGTGGTCGTGATGGTGCTGCCGAGCCGATGAGTGCATAGATTTGTGCGCGTGCTTTCGCGCCTGATCGCCATCCTCGTGCTGCTGGTGCTCAACGGGTACTTCGTGGCCTCCGAGTTCGCGCTGGTGCGGTCCCGCCGCACCCGGCTCGAGTCGATGGCCCGCACCGGCGACTGGAAAGCCCGTGTCGCACTCCGGGCTTCCGGAAATCTCGCCCGCATTCTCTCGGCAAGCCAGCTAGGCATTACCCTGGCCAGCCTGGCCCTCGGCTGGCTGGCCGAGGATGCGTTCGGCGAATGGATCGCCGATCACCTCGGCGCGCTTCCGTTCACGATCGACGCCTCGGTTCGCGTCGGCATCGGGGCGGCGGCGGCACTCACGCTCGTGACGTACCTCCACGTCGTGTTCGGCGAGCTGGCGCCGCGCAGCGCGGCACTCTCACACCCCGAGCGGTTCGCGACGTGGCTCACGCCGCCGCTCGTCGCGTTCGCGTGGATCGTCAAACCGTTCACCGGCTTCCTGAATGCGTCGGCCAATCTCGTCCTGCGCATCTTCGGCGAGAGCGCGGCGGACGATCACGAGAACGTCCACTCGGCGGAGGAGCTGCGGCTGATCGTCGAGCAGAGCACGGAGGGCGGTGTGCTCCAGGCTCAGGACGCGGTCCTGCTCGAGGGCGTCTTCGAGTTCTCTGAAAAGAACGCCCGCGAGGTGATGACGCCGCGCACCGACATCGACGCGCTCGACGTCACCTCCACGCTCGACGAGATCCTCCAGATGCTCGAGGAAAGCGGCCGGTCCCGCTATCCCGTCTACGAGGATTCGATCGATAACATCATCGGGCTGGTGCTCGCGAAGGATCTGATTCCGATTCTCCGCACCCCGCCGGCGGACTTCGAGCTCCGCGCGGTGATGCGTCCGGTGCACGTCGTGCCCGGCTCGCGTGAAGTGGAGGGCGTGCTCGCCGACTTCAAGCGGCTCAAGGAGCACATGGCGATCGTCCTCGACGAGTACGGCGGCACCGCCGGACTCGTCACGATGGAGGATCTGCTCGAGGAGATCGTCGGTGAGATTCTCGACGAGTACGACGAGCCGCTCGAGACGCCGGAGCCTGCCGGGGCCGACCTGGTGGTCCTGCCCGGCGGCACGAACATCAGCGAGATGAACGAGCGCTTCGGCCTCAACGTGCCGGAGGACGACTACACCACTATCGGCGGACACATCTTCGGCGCGCTCGGCCGGCTGCCGGTGGTCGGCGACCGCGTGACTTCGGGTGGCGCGGTGTTCACCGTGCGCGAGATGCACGGCCGGCGGATCGAATCCCTGTCGGTCGACCTGCACTCCGCCGGCGACCGCCGAGAGAAAGCGCGAAGCGAAGACTGAGGAGGGGCCGGGAGCAGCGAGCAGGGAGCGCCGGTAGTTCACCCCCACCTCCCTGCTCCTCACCCCCTCCACGCGCTCCAGTTCTTACTGCTTCTTTCCTCTCGCCAGCATCTCGGGCATATCCGCGAACTGCCACGCATTCACCGCCATGACGATCGCGGCCTGCGTCACGTCCGCCGGCACCACGTAGTCATAGCTGTCGACCTGCGAGTGGTGCGTCCAGTTGTAGCCGCGCGTCGCCTGGTCGTAGTTGAACGCGGGCACGCCGTACGGCAGAAAGGCCAGATGGTCCGTCCCGGTCTTGTTGCCGGACTTCACGACGAGCATGCCCAACGGGGTCACCGGTGCGAGCATCGCCTTCCACATGTCGCGCAGCTCCTCGCGCCCCTGCAACGTCATTCCGGTGATCTTCCCGGTGCCGTTGTCGAGGACGAGTACGGCCTGAATCCGATCCAGCTCCCTGGCGTGATCCTCGGCATATGCCTGCGAGCCGAACAGCCCCTGCTCCTCGCCGGTGAACAGCACGAAGCGAATCGTGCGCTTGGGCTTCACGCCGGCCGCCTTGAGAATGCGCGCCGCCTCGAGCACCGCGATCGATCCAGCTCCATTGTCCGTCCCGCCGGTGGCGAGATCCCACGAATCGAGATGCGCGCCGAGGAGCACGACCTCGTCGGGCCGCTCCGATCCGCGGATCTCCGCGACGGTGTTCCACTGCTGGAGCGTGTCGCGAGTGAAGGTGTTGCGGATGTCGGCTTCGATGCGCACGGTCTCACCGCGACGCGCGAGCCGCGCGAACTGGGTGTAGACGTCGTTCGCGATCACGATCTGCGGAAGTGAAGAGATCGCGCCCGGTGAGCCGCTCATCGTGAAGAGGCCGAACTGCTTTCCGCCGTCGCGAATCAGACCGGCGGGATGTTCGCGCGCCGCGAAGTAGGTTCGGTTCGTGAAGAAGTACGCCTCGTCGTCGTTGTGCGCGCGAAGCTCGGCGCGGGCGCTGTCGAGCCTCGCTGAATCGGCCCGCGTGGCCGGCGGATTCGCCGGCGCTTCGTTCGGATACGGGAGGCCCATCATCACCCACTTGCCGGCGAGCTTCCCCTTGAAGCGCCGGTTGAACTCGGCCTCGGTGCGCGCGTCGAGGAACACGACGTCGCCCGCAAGCGGACCGTTCGTTCCGGGCGACCACGCCCACGAAACGCCGAGGAGCTCGCGCTTCTGCGGCGCCAGCATGCGAAGTGTCATGGGACCGCGCGTCCAGCCGACGCCGAACGTGTAGGGCTCGAGCTTCACGCTGTCCATGCCGTACTCCCTGAACTTCTGCGCGGTCCACTCGTTGGCCTGCCGCGCCGCGGGGCTTCCGGAGAGGCGCGGACCGATCACATCGAGCAGGTGTTGCAGGTCCGCGTCGACGTGCGGCCGCCGCGTGCCCTCGTCGATGATGCGCGCGACCAGATCATCGTTCGCCGGAACGTGAATGGTCTGTTGCGGAACGGGCGCCGGCGCGGATTGCGCCCGCACGGCCAGAGCGCCGGCGAGCAGCAGCCCGGCGGCGACACGATAAGCAGACATTGGCGAGCTCAGTGAGTGGACGAAATCAGCGCGCGCGACCTGCCGGCGATCGACGCACACAGCAATATCGCTTCGATCATGCTTCCGGGATCTGCAATCCCCTGGCCCGCGATGTCGAGCGCGGTACCGTGATCGGGCGACGTTCGCGGAAAGGGCAACCCGAGCGTCACGTTCACGGCGCTGCCGAACGACGCCACCTTGATGGCCGTCATGCCGACATCGTGGTAGGGTGCGACGACCGCGTCGAACGCGCCGCGCATCGCGCGAACGAAAACGGTGTCGGCCGGAAAGGGGCCGGAAATCCCCGCCTCGATCGCGGCAGGACGCAGGATGGCTTCATCTTCATCGCCGAAGCGGCCGCCGTCACCGGCGTGCGGGTTCAGCGCGCACAGCGCGATCCGCGGTTCGGGGATCGAGAACCACTCGCGGAGGCCGTCGCGCGTGACGCGAGCCGCGTCGAGAATCGCTTCGCGCGTCACGGCCGCGGGCACGTCGCGCAGCGCGATGTGCGTCGTGGCGAGCACGACCCGGAGTGGATTGACCGCGCCCGCACCCGGACGCGTGGCCGCGAGCATCATCGCCACGCGCCGGTTGGTCAGCGTGGCGAGCATCTCGGTGTGGCCGGGATACCGATAGCCGCCGGCGAGGAATGCGGCCTTGTCGATCGGCGCGGTGACGATGCCGTCGACGGCACCCTCGAGGGCGAGCGCGACGGCGCGCTCGATGGCGCGTCCCGCGAATCGTCCCGCGTCCGCCGCCGAGCTGCCTGGCGTCCAGCGCCCGGTGCGTTCATCGACGTCGATGCCCGTGCCCTCGGGTCCGACGAAAACGAGCGAGGCGGCGTCGCGCACCGAAGTCGCGTCCGCCGCCATTCTCACGATCTCGGGGCCGATGCCCCGCGGGTCGCCGAGAGTGACGGCGAGCCGCGGGCGATGCGTGTCGGAGATCATCGGTGAGTGACTGCGCTACCGGTCGCGCCTGGCCCCGTCGTAGCCCGGAAGCCGAACGGACACGTACGTCTGGCCGCGCAACTGGTTGATGTAACGGCGCACGCCGCCGCGATCGGCGAGCTGGGCGCGCACCAGCGCCTTCATTTCCGGGAGCGTGTATTCGCCCGCCTCGTTGACCGACGCCAGCTGTGCCACGACGAACTTGGGAATGTCGGGGCGCTGGCCGGAACCAGCGATCTGGAACGTCACGATGTCGCCGGCCTGCTTCGACGCGAACGCGTTCTGATAGCTCAGCGGGAGACTGTCGCGCACCCACGGATTGAGGAGGCTCGTCTCCTCCTTGCCCGCGTAGTCGTTGTACTTCCTGGCGAGCGTATCGAACGGCGCGCCGTTCTTGAGCATCGTCGCGACGCTGTCGGCCAGGCTTCGAGCCCGGGCGATATCGCTCGAGTCCATCTTCGGCACGATCAGAATCTGTCGCGCCTTGACCTCGCCGACCTGGATGCGATCGACGCGAACGATGTGATAGCCGTACGCCGTTCCGAAGACGTTGCTGACCTGTCCCGGCTGCAGCCCGCTCTGGAAGGGCGAGCCAAAGAGCCAGCGGTCGAATTCGGGAACGTTGTCGCCACGGCGCATCCAGCCGATGTCGCCGCCGACGTCCTTCGTCTGCAGGTCCATCGACTCACGCTTGGCGATCCGCTCGAAGTCCCCACCGGCGCGAATTTCCGCGAGCAGCGACTCGGCCTTGACGCGTGCGGCTTCCCTCGCTTCGGCGCCGGCTTGCGGCGCGATGACGATCTGCCGCCACGTGACCGTTGCGGGCTTTGCGCCGAGGAAGGGCTTGGCCTTCTCGAACTCCATCGCGATCTGCGCGTCGGTGACGTTCACCGGAATGATCTTGCCGTCTTCCTGCAGCTTGCGAAGGATGCGCTCGTGCAGGTACTGGCGGCGGAACTGGTCCATCAGATACTTGCGATAGTCCTCGGGCGTGCCGAGCCCCGCGCGGCCGAGCGCGGTGCGGTACTCCGTCTCCGACGAGAAATTCGCGCGCGTCTGCTTGATCTGCCGGTCCACGTTGGGCGTGATGTCCGCGTCGGTGACCTCGATCTTGAGGTCCTTCGCCTTCTGGAGAAGGAGTTCCTCTTCGATCATGTCATTGAGCACGTCGACTTCGATGCCGAGGGTGTCGGCAGACGTCTTCGGCTCGGGAACGGCGCGCTGCTGGATCTTGCTCAGCACCTGTTCCTGGAGCTCATAGCGCGTGATCACGGCGTCGCCGACGACCGCGACGATGGACTCGAGCTGGACGGCGCCGCCGGCCTGTGACGGAGCTTGCGCGAGTGCCGGCGCGAGCGGCGCAGTCAGGGCGAGGGCGAACGAAGCGGTGGCGAGTTTTCGCATACGACAGGATACCCAAAGTCGAGGGCCAGGGTTCGCGCCTGGCCCTCGGGTTCAATCACGGATTCTTGGACCCGGCGGGCGGCGTCGCTTCGCCCGGCGGTGTCATTCCCGGCATGGGAACGGCCGACTTCGGCTGACTGGCCGCGCGGGCCGAGTCCGCCGACGCTCGCACCTTCTGCGCGCGCTCGGTCGCACGATCGACCCCCTGCTGGTTGACGGACGACTCGTACTTGGCGTCGAGCATCTTCTTGAGCGGCGCCGGCACGTTGAGCACCTGTGCCTGGCCGGCCATCATCCGGTCGAGATACGCATCGACATGGGCCGCGGCGATGCGCTCCTTCTCGGCCTGGCTCTTGGCACTGTCGGCGAGGGTCTTCGGATCCACGCCGAGGGTCTGCCAGACCTGCTGCACGAGCTGGCCGATCGACGAGTAGAGGTTGGTGCGCATCTCCTCGGGGATGTCGACCTTGGCGTCGAGCGCCTGCTTGAGGAGGATCTGCTGCATGGCCACCTGCTTGACGAACGGCTTGAGCTCGGAGTCGGCCGCCTGCGGAATGCGCTGCAGGATCTGCTGCTGCGGCGGAACCGCGTCGATCCAGTTCAGGAAGTCGGCGACCGTCAGATCGCCTCCCTTGAACGTGGCGAGCGTGCCCTTGTCCGAGCGGTGCTTGGCCGGCTCCTTGGCGACGTCCTTGATCGTCGAAACCGCGTTGTCCTTGACCTGCACGTTGGCGTCGGCCTCGATCTTCGCGAGGTAGAGGCTGTCGGCCTCGTGCTTCGCCGCCTGTCCGTACTGACCCGCGAACTCCTTCGCGACGTCGGCGTAGGGGAGACGCTGGATGATGTGGTAGCCGAACTGGGTCTCGATGGGCTGCGAGATCTCGCCGGGCTTGAGCGCCTTCGTCGCCGCCGAGAACGGCGCGATCATCATGGCCGCCGGGAATACGCCGAGGTTGCCGGCATTCTGCTTGGCGGTAGGATCGGTGCTGTAGCGCTTGGCGAGATCGGCGAAGTTGGCGGGGGTGACCTGCGACCGCACCTGATCCGCGACTTTCCGAAGCGAATCCTTCTCGGCCTGCGTGGGCGGCACGCCCTGGTTCTTGAAGCCGATGAGGATGTGGCGGGCAGCGAGCAGGCCGCCGGCGCCCTGATTGTACGAGGCTTCGCTCGCCGAATCGACCTTCAGCGTCTGCGAGACCGAATCCATGTAGCGATTCAGCTTCTGCTGATTGATGAGCGGCGCGAACGCGGCGTCGATGGCCTTCTTGTCGTTCAGCGAGTCATCGTGCGCGGCGGCGTACGCCATCTGCTCGTAGCCGGTCCAGAGATCGGCGATGATCGCGGCGTTTTCCTTCGAGATCGGCACCTGAATCTTCGCGTTGCCGAGCAGGTCGCCAAGACGGTTGACGGAGAGCTCTTGCGACGCCGCGCGGGCGGCGACGTCGACGTGCGCCGTGAGGGCATCCTTGAGCCCGGAGCAGGCAGTGATCGCCGTGCACGCGACAGCACCAGCGGCAAGCAAACGGAAGCGCATAAATCAGGGGCTAGGGACTGTGTACTAAGGAGTGAGTGTGCGCAATGCTCTGACGAGCCCGTCGAGCATAGGCGCACCGCCGAGGCGGGTCAGCTTCAAAGACAGCGGAACCGCCCGGCGAACCTCCGCTTGGAACTGCACGTCGTGAAATGCAGCCTGCAAGCCTTTGACCCGCGGGACGGCAGAATCTCTAAAGGTAATACGAGCTTCGTCGCCTCGCACCAGGATTCCTTCTATCCCCATTGCGCCTCCGATGATCCGCAACTGCGCCAGCGCCAGCATCGCCTCGGCGGGCGCCGGCAGCGGCCCGAAGCGGTCGCGCAGCTCCGTGCGCAACGTCTCGATCTCCGCCGGATTCTCGAAGCGGGCGAGACGCTTGTAGACGTCGATCTTCGCGTCCTGCGAGACGACGTAATCGTCGGGCAGGTAGTTGGGTGTATCGATCGTCACGTCCGACGGCACGAGCTTGGGCGCCGCGTCGCCCGACATGAGCCGGGTCACCGTCTCCTCGAGCATCCGCAGGTACATGTCGAACCCGACCGCCTGCACGAACCCGGACTGCTCGGCGCCGAGCAGATTGCCCGCGCCGCGCATCTCCATGTCCTTGAGCGCGATCCGATAGCCCGCGCCGAGCTCCGTGTGGTGTTCGAGCACCTCGAGGCGGCGCTCGGCGTCGGCGTCCACGGCGTCGGGGACGAGGAGATAGCAGTACGCGCGACGGTGCGAGCGGCCGACGCGGCCGCGCAGCTGGTACAGCTGCGCGAGCCCGAAGTTGTCGGCCCGATTGACGAACATGGTGTTCGCGTTCGGGACGTCGAGCCCGGATTCGACGATCATCGTCGAGACCAGCACGTCGACGTCGCCGGCGACGAACGAGTGCATCACGTCCTCGAGCTCCTTGTCCTTCATCTGCCCATGGCCGATCGCGATGCGCGCGCGAGGCACGACGCGCTTGATGTGATCGGCGATCGCCGTGATGGTCTCGATCCGGTTGTGGACGAAGAACACCTGCCCGCCGCGATCGAGCTCGCGCGAGATCCCCTCCTCGATCAGCCCGTCGTCCATCGGCTCGACGTACGTGAGCACCGGCGAGCGGTCGCGCGGCGGCGTCTGCATGAGCGTCATGTCGCGGAGGCCGGCGAGCGACAGATGGAGCGTGCGCGGAATCGGCGTGGCGGTGAGCGTGAGCACGTCCGTCTGCAGCTTGAGCTGCTTGAGCCGCTCCTTGTGCTTCACGCCGAAGCGATGCTCCTCGTCGATCACGATCAGCCCGAGCTCATTGAACTGCACGTCGGGGCTCAGCAGGCGATGCGTGCCGATGATGATGTCGATCTTCTTCTCGGCCAGCTCGGCGAGCACCGCGGTCTGTTCCTTCGCCGTCTGAAAGCGCGACAGCGCGGCGACCTTGATGGGGAAATCGGCGAGCCGCTCGCTGAACGTGCGATGGTGCTGGTCGGCGAGAATGGTCGTCGGCACGAGCACCGCGACCTGTCGGCCGGACTGCACCGCCTTGAAGGCGGCGCGCACCGCGATCTCCGTCTTGCCGTAGCCCACGTCGCCCACGAGCAGGCGGTCCATCGGCCGAGTGCTCTCCATGTCGCCCTTCACCTGGGTCGTCGCGGTGCGCTGGTCGGGCGTGTCCTCGAAAAGGAACGCCGACTCGAGCTGCTTCTGCCACGGCGTGTCGGGCACGTGCGGAGGGCGGTTGGCGATTTTCCGGCGCGCGTAGAGGTCGAGGAGCTCGACGGTCATCTCGCGGATCGCGGCCCGCGCCTTGTCGCGCTGTGCCGCCCAGCGCTTGCCGCCCAGCTTGTGCAGCCGAGGCGGCGGCGAGTCTTCCGAGACGTCGGACGCCGAGCGATACCGCTCGAGCTGGTCGATGCGGTAGAGCGGTACGTTGAGCCGGTCGCCGCCCTCGTACTCGACCACGGCGACCTCGATCGTGCTCTGCCCCACGAAGATCGTCTCGATGCCGCGATAGATGCCGACGCCGTGCTCGAGGTGCACCACGAAGTCGCCGTTCTTGAGCGACATCGTATCGATGGCGGCCGTCCCGCTGATGTAGCGGCGCGCGCGCCGGATCCGCCGCTCACGGCGGAAGATCTCGTGGTCGGTGAGGACGCGCAGGCCGGCGCGCTCGCCCGGCGCGGCCGGCACGATGAAGCCCCCGTTCAGCACGCCGATCGACAGCGCGGCGGGGGATGGGCCGGCGTACTCGTCGCTCAGGAGCTCGTCGAGCCGCTCGCACTGCCCTTCGTTGTCGCACAGGATGACGGTCGGGATGCCGTCGCGGACGAGCCGCTTGAGCTGCTTGATGTCGCGATCGACCGCTTCCGGCGCGCGCAGCGGCAGGACGACGTCGGCCTCGCCGCCTTCGATCGCGGCGAGGGTGCCGAGCCTCTTCAGCGCGTCGAGCGTGGCTTTCGGCGACTCGAACAGGTCGTCGCGACTCGGCACGTCGTCGCCGCGGCGCCGGGCGAGGTCGATGTGATGGGCCGCGTCCTGCCACGTCCGCTGGAGCTCCGGCTCGATGTGCTCGTTCTTTGGCACGACGAGGAGCGTGTCGGGCGGAAAGAGCGACGTGATCGATCCGCGATCGAAGTCGCCGGCGTCCTCGCTGACATGGCCGTCCACGGGGAGCACCAGCGCGAAATCGACCGCCCGGCTCGAACGCTGCGACGTCAGATCGAAGTGCCGGAGATCGACGATCTCGTCGCCCCAGAACTCGGCGCGAACCGGCTCGGCCATTCCAAAACTGTAAACGTCGAAGATGCCGCCGCGGATGCTGAACTGCGCCACGTCCTCCACCATCGGCACGCGCTCGAAGCCGATGGACTCGAGGTGCGCGGCGAGGTCGTTCAGGCGATGCGAATCGCCCTTGCGCAGCTCCACGCGCAGGTCCTGGAGGGCGCGCGGCATGCGCGTCTTCTCGAGCAGCGCTCGCGCCGTGGTGATGACGATCCGCAGCTCGCCCCGGGTGAGCTTCTCGAGCGTCTCGACACGTTCGCCGGCGATCTCCATGTGCGGTTCGGCCTCGCCGAAGCTCTCGCGCGCCGGATAGAGCGCGATCGGCGTGTCCGCGACGAGCGTCTCGAGGTCGGCGAGCCACCGCTCGGACTCGGCGACCGTCTCCGCGGCGACGACGAAGAAGCGGGTCGGCAGCCGGCGCGCGAGCGCCGCGACGAGCACGGCGTCGGACGACCCAGGAAGGCCACCCGCGACGAGCCGGCGCCCCGGGTCCGGGAGCGTGTTGACGATGCGTTGAAAGGCGGCAAGGCGCTCGACCGCGTCGAGCAATGCGTCGAGGGCCATCAGGCCGCCCGGCGAGCGCGGACGCCGATCGCGCCCGCTTCGAGAATCAACATGAGCAAGGCAAGAATGAGCGCGGGCTGCACCAGCGATCGGCGCGCCGCGGCGCGAAAGGCCATGGCGATCCAGTCGCCCGGACTGTCGGCGACCAGGGTCTTGTTGCCGCCGAGCTGCGCGCGCAACTCGGCGGGAGTGAAGCGGTCGAGCTGCGACTCGTCCGGCGACGGATTGACGACGACGGCACCGACGCGTCGATCGCCGCGCGTCAAAAAGTACGTCCCTGCCCGCGTCGGAACGTCGACCGTCTCCGTGAGCGTCGTCCGTGCTCCCTCGGCGGTCTGCATCGCGTCGGCCCAGCGCGGCCGCGCGAGCTGCGCTCCCGGAGCCGCCTCGATCACCTGCCCCGGTTCGCCGACGAGCCGTTCGGTGAGCACGCTGCCAAGCCACGGCACGAACGGCGCGCGCACCGGAAGCGTGGTGGCGTCGGGGATGAAGGGCGACGCGGCAAGCACGTAGCCCGGCCCCGCCACGGCCCACGCATCGCGGCCGACGACGGCGAGCGTCTCCGCCGTCGCGCCGGGCTGCGCCACGAGGTCGTAGCGATCGGTCACCGTCACGTTGTCGAGCAACGGACCGCGCAGTGGCGTCTCGCCCGACCGACGCGGACCGAACCGCCACGGAACGTTCGCCTTCTCAAGCGCGCGATTCGCCGCGCCCAGCCGAACAGGGTCGGTTGGCGCCGTGATCAGCGCGGGCAGGCGAGTGAGCTCGTCGGCGGTAGCGATCGCGATGTCGCCGCCATCGGCGATGCGCGACGACGATCGAAGCACATCGACCGCGCTTCTGGCGAAAGTTCCGACACCCGGAGCCAGGGACACGCCGGGCGCCGCGCCGATCCACGCCGCGAAGTGCCGAACGTTGTCGCCCGCGAGCTCGTCGGGCTCGAGCTCCACCGTGCCGGCGACCCAGCCGCGTTCCGGAGGCTCGGCGCGAACGACGATCTCCTCGTTCGGCGCCGCGGTGCCACGGGCGAACGTCCGGCCGTTGAGCGTGATGCGATACGTCGTCGAATCGCGCGAGAGAAAGCGGGCCGCGACGGCACCGCGCGGCGTCCAGCGCACGGGCCGCGCCTCGGCGAGCGTCACCGCGCGATTCGCCGGCGGTCCCTGGGAGGGAGAATGAACGAGCAGTTGAACGTCGGCCGGCGGCGTCACCCGCTGCCATTCGGTGCGCTGGCCGTCGGTCACGAGCGCGATCTGCCGCGCGTCGAGCCCTGAAGCGCGCACGACTGACGCCGCCCGGGCCAGCGCCGCCGACGGGTCGCCCGCGCCGGCAAGCGGCTCGAGCCCGTCGATCGCGTCCCGGATCGTCGCGGCGTTGCCGCCGCGCACCCGTCCGTCGATCGTCACGAGCCAGATCCGGTCGGTGGAGGTCGCGCCGCCGACGACGTCGCGCGCCATCCCCTTGAACTGATCGAGCAGGGCGCGGCCGTTCACCACCACCCCCGCGCTCATCGAGTTGTCGACCACGAGCGCGATCGCGGTCGGGGCGTGCCCCGCGCCGATGAACCGCGCGACCGGCCGCGCCGCGGCGATCGCGAGCGCGAGGATCGCGAGCACCCGCAGCAACATCAGCAGGAGATTGCGAATGCGCAGCGTGCGGCTGTGTTCGCGCTCCGCGCGCGCGAGGTACCGCGCCGCCGGAAAGTCGACGCGCATCCCGATGCGCCGCCGCATGAGATGAATGAGCAGCGGAACGGCGATCGCACTCGCCAGCGCGAGGTAGAGCGGCGCGAGAAAGCTCACGGCAACTGCTGACGAAGGGCGAACGCGCGCCGGAGAGGCACTCCGAATGGCGCGTCGGTCGACACGATCTCGTACGCGACGCCGAGCGATCCGAACATCGCGCGCCATTCGGCGAGCACTTCGTCGACCGTATTGCGATACGCGGCGCGAACATCGCCGATGCTCGCGGGCACGGAGAGGTCCGTCTCAGGATCGACGAACAGCGCCTCGCCCGTTGACGGCAGCTCTCGCTCGGCGGGATCCATCACGTGGAGCACGGTGACGTCGTGGCCGGCGGCGCGCAGGCCGCGCATCGCGCGCTCGACGTCGGGCATGTCCATGAGCAGATCCGAGATGAGCACGATCATCCCACGGCGACTGATGAGCCGGGCCGCGCGCTCGAGCGCGTCCGGCGCGCTCGACGCCTTGCCGGCACCCGGCTCCTCGAGGGCGGATACGACGCGTCGCCACTGTCCGTGCCGCGCGCGCGGCGGAACCGCGGAGCGAATGCGGTCGTCGAAGCGGACGAGCCCGACCGCGTCGCGCTGGCGCAGAAGGAGGAGGGAAAGCGCGGCCGCGAGTCGTTCCGCGTAGGCGAGCTTCGTCAGACGGTCCGCGCCCGAGGCGTCGCGCGACGATTGGAGTCTGGCGCCGCTCCAGTCCATCGACTTGGAGACGTCGAGGACGATCGTCGAGCGGAGGTTGGTCTCCTCCTCGTACTGTCGCACGACCCAGCGATCGGAGCGAGCGGCGATCTTCCAATCGACGTAGCGCGGATCGTCGCCAGACTGATAGGCGCGATACTCGGCGAACTCGACCGAAAACCCCTTGCGGGGTGATCGGTGGAGACCGCTCATGAAGCCATCGACGATCCAGCGTGCGACGATCTCGATTCTTCCCAGCGCCGCGAGGCTCGCGGGGTCGAACAGATCGGCGCGAAGAGCGCGCGCGGATTCCATGGACTCGATAACCTAATCGCCACCGCCACGTTTCCTGATCGGATTTCGTACCGCGTGAAAAGGGCGACCGAACCGGTGGTCGAAACCTGGCCGGCTCTTGCGGAGGTGGCGTGACGTATGCCTGATTGTATGCACTGTTTTTGATTGGGGGTGCCATGCGTCGTCACCTTGCTCGAACCGCTCTCGCTGGACTCGTGGCAGCGGGTGCGTGCGCAACCACCGCTCCGCCGGGCACGCGTCTCGATGAAGCACCGGCCCCGAGACCCGCGCAGCGCGCGTCGACGCCGACCACCACGTTGGCCGGCACCCTCGGCGGCAACTCGATCGTGGACCGAGACGGCCCGCAGGTCGAGGTGCGCGCCGAGTGGTCGCAGGTGGCCGGATCGCGTCGGATGCGTGCGGCATTCACGCTCCAGGACGACGCATACGTCCTGATCGGACACGTCGACGCGGATGGAGTGCTGCGGGTCGTGTTCCCGAGCGATCCGCGTGACGACGGTTTCGTTCGCGGCGGCGGACGGACGTATAGATCGGCGGAATTCTTCGCGGGGTTCACGGACGCGTACGCGTTCCGGTACGCGACCACCGGTCGCCTGGATGGCGTGCGCCCCGACTCGTACGATGGCGGCGGCGGGTACCTGTTCGTCGTCGCGTCGTGGCGCCCGCTGCACTCCGAGGCCATCGCCGACGGCGGACGCTGGTCGAGCTTCGAGGTGACGAACGACGCCTACGTCGCCGATCCACGCCCAGCGATCTACGAGCTGGCGTCGATGCTCGCCGGTGGCGACGAGGACGGCTACACCGTGCGCTTCGCGCGGTACTACGACTCCGGATACTCGTCGTCGTACGGCTACTCGAGCTACGCGTCGTACGGCATGTCGCTGTGCGAGACGAGCTTCTACGGGTGGAGCCCGACGATCTCCTGGCAGTATCTCTCCACGGCCGCGCCGTTCCTCACGGCGGGCTTCGGCCAGACCTTCGCATACCGCGGCCGCCGATACGGGTATGACTCGCTCCGCCAGTGCGCTGTCGCCCTGCCCTACGGCTACGGCTTGTACGCCCCGCCGCGCATCGCGCAGTCGCCCGGACGGCCGGGGCGTCCGACCTCGCCGGTCACCGGTCGGACGCGCGCGTTGAGTATCGACGATGTGGATCGCAATCCAATCGAGCCGCATACGCCGCCGGCGCGGGTGGCTCCGGGCTTCGCGTCGGATGTGGGCGGCACGGCCGACGTGACGCCGCCGCGCGCTGCGCCCGAGTATCGCACCCGGAGGCCGACCCTGGGCGAACGCCCGAGCGACCCCGTGCCGCGCGGACGCGCACGCGTCGCTCCGGAGAGTCAGCCGGTTGAACCACGCGTCGAGCGGCGGCCGGAGACGCAGACGCAGCGGATGGAGCCCCGGATCGAACGTCGCCCCGCGGCAGAGACGCGTCGGACGGAACCGCGCGTCGAGCGACGTCCCGAAGCGCGCAGTGAACCACGTGAACCACGTGAACCACGTGAAGCACGTGAAGCACGCGAGCCGCGCGAGCCGCGCGAGCCGCGGACCGCGTCGCCGCGCTCGTCGGAACCGCCGCGCAGCCGCCCGTCATCGCCGGACCGGACCGGAACGCCGTAGCCAAGTCGGCTCGGGAAAGGGGCGCGCGTGCGACGGCATGCGCGCTCTTTTGCTATATTCCCGTGCTGCACACAGTTCGCTTCGGGTGATGCGCCTCCCTCCGGCGCCGCACACCTCCGGCCTCGAGTTTGGCCGGTCGAGAATTTTTTCGCTGAGTCTGCTTTGAAGCTCGATCACATTCGCAACTTCTGCATCGTCGCGCACATCGACCACGGGAAGTCGACGCTGGCCGATCGGTTGATCGAAGCCACGGGCACGCTCCAGAAGCGAGAGATGAAGGAGCAGGTCCTCGACACGCTGGACCTGGAACGCGAGCGCGGCATCACGATCAAGCTGAACGCCGTGCGCATGAACCACCGCGCGGAAGACGGCCAGCTCTACGAGCTGAACCTGATCGACACGCCGGGGCACGTGGACTTCACCTACGAGGTCTCGCGGTCACTCGCGGCGTGCGAGGGGGCGATCCTCGTCGTCGACGCGTCGCAGGGCATCCAGGCGCAGACGCTGTCGAATCTGTTCCTCGCGCTGGACGCCGGGCTGGAGATCATTCCCGTCCTCAACAAGATCGATCTCCCCGGCGCCGAGCCCGAGCGACGCAAGCAGGAAGTGCACGACCTCATCGGCGCGGATCCCGACGAGATCCTGCTCGTGAGCGCGAAGGCGGGGATCGGCATCAAGGAGGTTCTCGAGGCGGTCGTCAAGCGCGTGCCGCCGCCGACCGGCGAGCCGGACGGTCCGCTGCGCGCGCTCATCTTCGATTCGTTCTACGACAAGTATCGCGGCGCGATTCCCAGCGTGCGCGTCGTGGACGGAACCCTCAAGCCGGGCATGCGGATCAAGTTCGCCGCCGGCACGGGGCTCGACTACGAGGTGGCGGAGGTCGGCTATCGCACGCCGGCGCCGGTCGAGACCAAGGAGCTCGGGCCGGGCGAAGTGGGGTATGTCGTAGCGAGCGTGCGCACGGTGAAGGAGACGCGCGCCGGTGACACGATCCTCGACGCGGCGAATCCCGCGACGGAGCCCCTGCCCGGCTATCAGGACGTGCACTCGATGGTGTTCGCCGGCCTCTATCCGACGGACACGCAGCAGTACGAGACGCTGCGCGACGCCCTCGAGAAGCTGCAGCTCAACGACGCCTCGCTGCACTACGAGCCCGAGACGTCGACGGCGCTCGGCTTCGGGTTCCGCTGCGGCTTTCTCGGGCTGTTGCACATGGAAGTCGTGCAGGAGCGGCTCGAGCGCGAGTTCGACCTCGACCTCGTCACGACGGTTCCGAACGTCGAGTACCGCGTCTATCACACCGACGGCACGATGGAGCTGCTCGAGAGCCCATCCAAGCTGCCCGATCCGGGGGTGATCGACCGGATCGAGGAGCCGTACGTCAAGGCGCGCATCATGGCCCCGGCCGACTACATCGGCCCGATCATGACGCTCGGCACCGAGCGGCGCGGCGTCTACAAGAACATGACGTACCTCGACACCAGCCGGGTCGAGTTCGACTGGGAGTTCCCGCTCGCCGAGATCATTCTCGACTTCTTCGACAAGCTGAAGACGATCAGCCGCGGCTACGCGAGCCTCGACTACGAGATGCTCGAGTACCGCGCGAGTCCGCTGGTGAAGCTCGACATGCTGATCAACGGGGATCCCATCGACGCGTTCTCGGTGATCATCCACCGCGACAAGGCGTACGAGTGGGGGCGGAAGATCGCGGACAAGCTCAAGGATCTCATTCCGCGGCAGCTGTTCGAGGTCGCGATCCAGGCGGCGATCGGCAACAAGATCATCGCGCGGTCGAGCGTGAAAGCGCTCCGCAAGGACGTGCTCGCGAAGTGCTACGGCGGCGACATCACCCGGAAGCGCAAGCTCCTCGAGAAGCAGAAGGAAGGAAAGAAGCGCATGAAGCAGGTCGGCGCGGTCGAGATTCCGCAGGAAGCCTTCCTGGCGGTCCTGCAGGTCGAGTAGCACGGCCGGGCCGGCGCGACCGCCACTCGAGAGCGCGCTCGCGCCAGACTGGTAGATTGCCTGGCCATGCTTCCGGCGTCACCGGCCTTCCTCGCCCGCCCCGTTGCTCGCACCGTCGCCACGGTGGCGGTGCTCGTCGCCGCGCGCGGCCTCGATGCGCTCAGCACCTGGACGGCGACGCGCGACCTGTCGCTCGAGACCAATCCGCTCACGCGCCTGCTGCACGTGGGATGGGCCGGTCTCCTGACCGTGAACGCGGCGGTGATCGCATTCATCGGACTCTGTGCCTGGCGCGCCGCGCGGACGCCACCGGTGCTTCCCCCTGAAACCGGGCTCGATCGCGACGCATTCGTCGCGCGCTACTGGTTTGCGTTCGCGGGACGGCGCTCGCTCGGCCAGGCGGTCTTCTGGCTGCCGGCGGACCGGCGCGTGCGCTGGGCATTCGTCGCCGGGCCGGGGACCGTGCTGGTCGTCGCCGCGAGCGCCGTCGCCGCCACGTGGAACGTGCTCGTCGCGCGCGGCGTCGTCACCGGACGCACCATGGGGTTCGTCGGCGTGATCGGATTCTGGAGCCTGCTGTCGGTCGGCGTGGTGCTGTCGGTTCGAGGCTTTCTCCTGCGTTCGTACGCGCGCTACCTGCGCCAGGGCGTCGCGAGCGATCCGTCGCCGAGTTCCGCGCTGCCGTGACGGCATCGCTCGTGGTTCAGACGTCGTTTCTCGGCGACATGGTGCTTACCACGCCGCTCCTCGCGTATCTCGCGGAGCGCGGCGCGGTGGACGTGGTGTGCACGCCTGCGGCGGCGGCGCTGTTGGCCAACCATCCGGCGGTGCGCGAGACGATCGTCTACGACAAACGCGGCCGGGATCGCGGCGTGCGCGGCCTGCTGCGGCTGGCCGCGCGTCTGCGACGGAATCGCTACGACGTGGCGTATCACGCGCAGGGCTCGGCGCGGAGTGGGGCGCTCACCGCCGCCGCGCGGATCCCCGAGCGCGTCGGATTCGCGACGTCCGCCGGCCGGATGTTCTATACGACGCGGGTCGCGCCGATCGAGAACATGCACCACGCCGCGCGGCTGCTGTCGCTCGGCACGCGGCGCCCCGAGGCCGACGTTCCGCGTGACGTCTTACGGCCGCGCCTCTTTCCGGGCGCGGCGGAGCGGGCGGCAGTCGACTCTGTGCTTGCGGGCCGGCGCAATGAGAAAACGCTCATCGGGCTCGCCCCCGGGAGCGTGTGGGCGACGAAGCGCTGGCCGTTCTATGGCGAGCTCGCCACGCTGCTGGCTCCCCACGCGCAGCTCGTCGCGATCGGCGGTCCGGCGGATGCAGCGCTTGCCGGGGAGGTCCTCGCCGCCGCGCCCGACGCGATCGACACCACCGGCAAGCTCTCGCTGCTGGCCTCCGCCGAGTTGATCGGGCGGTGCGCGGTGGTGATCACGAATGATTCGTCGCCATTGCACCTCGCGTCGGCCATGAACACGCCGACAGTGGCGATCTTCGGCCCGACGGTGCCGGAATTCGGGTTCGGGCCGCTCGCCGACCGCACGGCCGTGGCGGGTGAAGCGACGCTGGCCTGCCGCCCCTGCGACCGTCACGGGCCGCAGCGCTGCCCGCTGGGCCATTGGCGGTGCATGCGGGACCTTGCGCCGGCGCGAATCGCCGCGCTCGCCCATTCGCTCGTTTAGATTTTCCAAACGTCACTTCCCTTTCGACACCCGACTCCGTCTCCTCATGCCCACCAAACGACGTCAGTCGCAGCAATACATCGTCGGCGTCGACCTCGGCGGCACCAACATCGCCGTCGGCGCGATGTCGGCCGATGGCAAGCAGTCGTTCGCGATGCGGTCGATCCCGACGAGCTCGGAACTGGGCGCGGAGGGTGTGGCCGATCGGATCGTCGGTGTGATCGAGGGCGTGATACTCGACACCATCGCGCAGACGAACGCGCAGCGGAAGGACTTCATCGGCGTCGGCATCGGCGCCCCCGGGCCGCTCGATCGCGAGAAGGGGCTGGTGATCGTCGCGCCGAATCTCGGGTGGCGCAACTTTCCGCTCCGCGACCGCATCGGCGAGCGGCTCAACCTGCCCGCGACGCTCGACAACGATGCCAACTGCGCCACGGTCGGCGAGTGGTGGCAGGGCGCGGCTCGCGGCGGGTCGAACGTGCTCGGCATGACGATCGGCACCGGCATCGGCGGCGGGATCATCATCGACGGCAAGCTGTTTCACGGCTCGTCCGACGTCGCGGGTGAGATCGGGCACACGACGATCGATCTCAACGGCCGGCACTGCAAGTGCGGCAACTACGGATGTCTCGAGGCGTATGCGTCGGGCCCCGCGATCGCCGTGCGCGCGCGCGAAGTGCTGGTGCGTGAAGAGACGGCGTCGCTCCTTCCCTCCATGGTCGGCGGCAAGCTCGACGCGATCACCGCGGCGACGGTGTACACCGCGGCCTCGCAGGGCGACGCCGTGGCGAGCGAGATCGTTCGCGACACCGCGCGCTACCTCGGGGTCGGCGTCGCGAATCTGCTGAACATCATCAACGCCGACGTGGTGGTGATCGCCGGCGGAGTGACAGCGGCGGGCGACGCGCTGTTCGTGCCGCTGCGCGCCGAGGTTCGGCGGCGGGCGTTTCAATCCGCGGTCGACGCGACGCGGATCGTGCCCGGCGAATTGCCCGGGACCGCCGGTGTGGTCGGCGCCGTCGCCACGTTCAAGATCCAGCACCTCGGCAGCCTCTAGTCCGGCCGACGCGCTCGAATGACGCGGAAACGTCGGGTCGGCGTGATCGGCAGCATGGTGTGGGACGTGATCTACGGCCGCCACGCCAACGTCGCGCCGGTCGAGGAATGGGGGGGAGTGAGCTACGCGATGGCGGGACTCGACGCGGCGCTCGATCCGGATTGGGAGATCGTGCCGATTCTCAAGGTGGGCGACGATCTGATCGACCAGGCGACGCGGTTCATCTCGACCTTCGAGCGCCTCGCGCCCGACGCCGCGCTCATCGGCGTGCCGTACCCGAACAATCGCGTGGAGCTCCACTACATCGACGAGGAGCGTCGCACCGAAACCATGACGGGCGGCGTCCCGGGGTGGAACTGGCTCGGGCTCAAGCCGGTGCTGGAGATGGCTCGTCTGGACGCGCTCTATGTGAATTTTCTCAGCGGGTGGGAGATCGACGTCGAGACGGCGCAGCTCGTGCGCCGGCATTTCCAGGGGCCGATCTACTGCGACCTCCACATGCTCGCGTGGGCGATCCAGCCCGACGGCGCGCGCACGCTGCGGCCGATCCCCAATGTGCGCGAGTGGTGTTCGTCGTTCGACTTTCTGCAGGTGAACGAGGACGAGATGACGATGCTCGCGCCCGACCCCATGGCCCTCGCCGCCACCGCGCTCCACGCGGGCGTCCGCAGTCTGTCGGTGACGATGGGGAAGCGCGGTGCGGTGTACTTCGCGGCGGCGGACTTCGAGACGATCGACGACCTCCGCACGCCGCGGCAGAACGACACGCGCCTCAGCGCGTCGCTCGCGCCGCTGCGGACCGCGCTCGTACCGGCGGAACACGTGCCCCCCGGTGATCCGACCGGTTGCGGCGACGTGTGGGGCGCGACCCAGTTCTCTCGTCTGCTCGCGGGCGATAACTTGCACGCCGCCATCCGCGCGGCGAATCATGCCGCGGGCCGCAACGTGGGCCATCGCGGCGCGCGCGGCCTCGCCGACCATCTCCGGGGAAAGATCAGCCTCACGTGACCACCGTCATCACCGTTCCGCCCTCGCTCGACGACCACTCCTTCGAACAGGTGCTGGAGCAGGTGGCGCCGCTCCCCGCGGACGCGAAGATCCTTCTCGACGCCCGCCACGCGCGGTGGGCCTCTCCATTCGGGTTGACCGCGCTGTTGACGCTCGCGCAAACGCGCGCCGAGCGGCCGGCGTTCGCGGTGCCGGAGCTCGAGGACACGGCGTCGTACTGGGCCCGTGCGGGCTTCTTTCATTACGCCGAAGCGCTCTACGATCTCCACGGCACCTATCCCAGGCGCCGGGAGAGTGCCGGCGAGTCGAACTCGCTGCTCGACATCACGCCGATCGCCAAGAGCAGCGACGTTCACGACGTCGTGGGCCGGGTGCAGTCGCGCGCGAAGCAGATCATCCACAGCGAGCTGCGTCTGGACACGAAGGCGATCATCGGCTTCACGATGACGCTGTCGGAGATCTGCCAGAACATTCTCGAGCACGCGGGCCAGGGCGGCTGGGTGGCCGTGCAGGCCTATCGGTGGACGAAGCGACTCGGCCGACGCGTCGTGGTGATCGCGGTCTGCGACGCGGGGCTTGGCTTCCGCAAGTCGCTCGAGAGCTCGCCCGGGCATCTACCCACCAGCCGCTGGGACGATGCCGCCGCGCTCGAGGAGGCGGTGATTCGCGGCGTGAGCCGCTACCGCGACCGGAGTCGCGGCCAGGGGCTCGCCGGGGCGCGCAACTACGTCGGCCGGTGGAACGGCAAACTCTCGGTGCGGAGCGGCACAGCCCGCATCTCGATCGTGCCGAGCTGGGACGATGATCCGCCGCTCGTCGAACGACTTGCACCTTTCCAGGGGTCGCAGGTTCAGGTCACCATTCCAGAAGCCGTTTCCGGGACTGGCCAATGATCATGCTTCGACACCTCCGCTCGATGTTGTGCGGGTTGGAGGTCTCATGATGCACCACATCGATCTCAGCCACGTGCTGCGACAGACGCTCGAGTGTGATCTGTACTCCAACCTCGTCACGCGTCCGACGGGTGCCGCCGTGCGCGGCCAGATCGAGGAGCTGTTGCGCGAGCCGAGCGAGAGCGCGCGAGCGCTCGCGGTGATCGACTTCTCGCACGTGTCGATGATCGATCTCTCGTGCGCCGACGAAGTGGTGGCGAAGCTGCTCCTGCGCTACGCCGCCGACGATTCGCCGACGCAAGCGTACTTCCTGCTGCGCGGCGTCTCGGAGCTGCACGAGGACGCGATCGAGGCGGTGCTCGAGCGCCACGAGCTGGTCGCGGCGCTCGAGCACGAGGACGGCGTGCGTCTGATGGGCACACCGACCGCGGACGAGCGACGCGCGTGGGGCGTCGTATGCGACGCCGGCAGCGCCGGCGCTCAGCTGGACGACGTCGCCACGCGAATGGGGTGCGCGGCCGAGCATGCCGAGCCGGTGCTGGACGCGCTCTGTCGCCGCCGGGTGATGATGCGCATCGAGGATCGATTCGTCGCCGTGGGGGTCGGGCGTGGCGGATGACCTTCGCAACCGCGGACTGCG
>Ga0164243_10003251_pt1 | contig 26146 bp, 21 predicted proteins | sample OricompcompostOP_FD_108781 | JGI IMG/M metagenome (GOLD analysis project Ga0164243, IMG submission 108781) | Organic Plus compost microbial communities from Emeryville, California, USA - Original compost - Organic plus compost (OP) | ecosystem: Engineered > Solid waste > Mixed feedstock >...
CCCAGCTCCTCGGCCGCGCGGCCCGTCGTCGCGCGAGCGGGATCGAGGATCTCGTCGACGACGAGGTGGAGCGTGAGCGCCACGGGCCTCCTCCTACTTGCCTCGCATCCGCGCGACGGCTTCATGGGAGTCGCCGTCAAAGACAACGCGGCCCTTTTCGATGAGAATGCCGCGTGAGCAGAGGTTGGCCGTTGTGTCGAGCGAATGACTGACGACGACCATCGTCTTGCCCTGACTCTGAAGTTCACGGATCTTATCGAGGCACTTGCGCTGGAATGGCTCGTCTCCAACCGCCAGAATCTCGTCGACGAGGAGGACGTCGAGTGTGGTGTGGATGGCTACGGCGAACGCAAGTCGTACAAACATGCCCGACGAGTAGTGCTTCACCTCGGTGTCGATGAAATCGCCGATCTCGCTGAACTCGACAATTTCATCGAATCGCGCGTCGATCTCCTTCTTGCCCATCCCCAGAATGGCCGCATTGAGGTAGATGTTCTCGCGACCACTTAGATCCGGGTGGAAGCCGGCGCCGACCTCGATGAGCCCGGCGATCCGACCGCGAGTGAGCACCTCTCCGACATCAGGGCGGAGGACGCCGGAGATGAGCTTCAGGAGTGTGGACTTCCCGGAGCCGTTGTGCCCGAATAAAGCGACGGACTCGCCTTCGCGTATCGTGATGTCGACATCGTGCAGTGCGTCGAACGACGTCGTGAGCTTCTTGCCCTTGATCAGGGCGACGAAGGTCTCTTTAAAGGAGTGGGTATGGCGCAGAACGAACCGCTTCCGGACGTTGCGGACCACGACGCGCACGTCGGGATCAGAGGTCTTGGGCAAAACGCCCCTCCAATCTCCGGAAGACCAGCTGGCCGAGTCCGACGACCAACATCGCCATGAGGAGCCCCGCTGCCGCCCGCAGGAACAACTCTGGCGGCAGCGTGAACGTACCGTCGGTCGTCGGATACCAGAGTCCCGCATGGAAGAGCTCAACGGCGACCGTCACGGGATTGGCGAGGTAGGTCTGGAGCAGCCAGTCGGGCAGGTTGTCGCGAACCGTGGTCCATGGGTAGAGCACCGGCGAAGCCCAGGTCACCACGAGGACGATGAGCTCGACGAAGTTCTGCGAGTCGCGGAACGACACATTGATCGCGCCGAAGAACATGCCGAGCCCGGTCGCGAGGATGGCGATGATCGCGACCCCGATGAGCACTCCGACGAGTTGGAGGGGCTGCGGGCGCCAACCGACGACGAGGCACACCACTACCGTCACGAGCAACTGAGGGAGGAAGTTGACGAATGCGACGATCGTGGACGCGACAGGGAACATCTCGCGAGGAAGGAAGATCTTCTTGATGAGTGCGCCGTTGTCAACGATCGAGCGAGTGCCGTTCGAGAAGGCTTCGTTGAAGAAGTTGATCACGATGAGACCGCTGAACAGGTAGATCGGATACATCTCCATCGTTGCGTTGAGGCGCAGGAACACGCCGAGCGCGAGGAAGAAGACCACGAACTGCGCGGTCGGCTTGACGTACGACCACAGCCAGCCGAGCACCGACCCTCGGTAGCGCACCTGGATCTCCTTGCGGATGAGGAGGCTGAGGAGATATCGGCGCCGGAACACGTCAATGAGCCCGCGGCTGGCGCCGGGCGCAACAAACCCGACGCTGTCGGAGGACGACGATCTGAAGGTCACCGGTGGGCTCTCACGGAAATCACGGAACGGGTATCGCGCACGTCGAGCCGACGCCACGCCGAACGATCTTAGTCCTCAGATGCTGAAGGGTCGCAGGCGGCGATGCGATAGAGCACGGTGTCGCCGGCGCGGGCGACCTCCCTCAGTACGTCGCTCGCGGGCGCCATCGAGATTCCGTGAAAGGCTGCCGCTTCTGCGGGGTTCCCCCAGAGCATTCCTGGATCATCGAGCATGTAGGTGATCTTGAGGCGATGCACCGCCTCGCATACCGCGGGGTCATCACGAGCCCGGTCCAGCGAGGTCGCGACGAGAAGCGCGTCCGGAGACCACTCTCCCGTGAGGTGAGGGAAAAGCGCCTGACGCCTGCCGATGGCCCACGACATGGCCGACCCATTCCAAGGGTTCCCCGCGACGATCGCGCCGGCTGGCACGTGATCGTTCAGCTTCGCGAGGAACTCGTACTCGTCCTCGTCGACGAACACGCCCGGCGTGCCAGCGGGCTGCAGCGCGAATGTATCGCGCACAGCATTCAACTCTCGGGACATCGCGGGGCTCCACCATGCAGTTACGGCGACGAGAGCTGTCGTTGCAGCGACGATGAAAGTGCGTGCGCGTGGCGCGGAGACGATTTCACCCACCCGCAGGATTCCGATCGTCGCGAGCGGCACGGCGACCGCGGGCAAGATCGCCAGGAGACGCTGCTGATCCTTGTACCAGACGCCCGTAGCGAGCTTGGCGAGGTCCGAGTCGGAGCCGGACGCGAGGGCGAACAGGAGCACGATAATGCACCACGAAGCCACCATCCATCGTGCCCTTGGGTCACGGAGGGCGACACTCATGCCGCACAGAACCGCGATCGCAAGCAGCAACGCGGGGAATGCGACGGCATTCGCGGGGGAGAGCACGAGCGCCTGCGCGACCGCATCGGGGATCGTCTGCGATGCACGCGCCGGTCCACCGTTGAGGTGGTCTGCGATGGGACGGTTGGCGACGTCGTACGTGCGCCAGACATAGCTCACGCCGGCCGTCGTGATCACCGCGAGAACCCCAAGGACGACGACACCGATCGTGATGGTGCGTCGGCGTCCGCGAGGATCCTGCCAGTTCCGCCGAGTCGCGTTCCAGGCCCAGCTGACGAGCAACGGGAAGACGAGCGCCGCGAAGCTGAACAGCGAGCGTGGATGAGCGAAGCAACTGGCCACCAGCCAGCCCACGGGGATTCCCCAGCGGACCGGTCCCGCGGAGTTGCGAGACCACGGCGTGAGGATCGTGATGGCGATCGCGACACCGAACGGCAGGATTGCGTACGCGAGCCCTGTCGGGTAGAGGGTGCCCCAGCTCAGCATGAGGAACGGGAAAGCCGCGGTCGCGCTGCCGAGGATCGCTCCGATGGCTCCGCCGATGCCGGCGCGATCACGGACGACAAGACTGCTCAACAGGGCGATACCTGGTATCCAGCCCAAGGCCGATGTCGCCCACCACACGGCGTTGGCAGCGGTGGGGATGGAGGCGTAGCTGGTCTCAGTGACGAGGGCGGCCATGGCGTGCCAGCTCGCGGGGTAGAACTCGTTGTCGTCGCCGAGATGCGTCATGCGGTAGAGGTGGAACGACGAGGCGTCACCGCTATCGATCACGTATGCGACGGCATTGAGGTGGAAGACCCCGTCGTAGCTCTGGCTGAACTCGCGAGTGAGGTCGACTGAGGAGCCGAACTGGATCGCGAGGACGATCGCGGAGATGCCGATTGCGGCGGCGCTCACGCCAGCTGCGACGTTCCACTGGCCGAGCATGGGCTGCATCGTGAACCGGCGCCGCGTTATGAGGCGCCCAACTTCGATGAATGCACCCAGGGCCAAGGCCAGTAGGAGGGGTGCGCCCCATCCGAAGGGCACGCCGAGCCAGGAGGCGAAGACGCCGGCGGTGCCGATCACGGCTACCGATCCCGGCACGAGGGCGGCGAACCACCAGAGGCCGGCAAGCCGTATCGAGGTTGCGAGAACGGCGCCCGGAAGGGTCGCCCAGGTGATCGCCATGGCCACAGCCATAAGATCTGCGGGCACGAGTCTCCTCCGAAGTCGTCTCACGGTACTACGGGAAGCCGGGAAGTCGGTCGACCGCCTACATTGGACGGGTGCCCGCCTCGCCTTCAGCAGTCCGACCACCGCGCGTCGTCGCGGTGGTCGTCGCGTACAACCGACGGGACCTTCTCCGTGAGTCCCTCGACGGGCTGTGCGCGCAGTCGTATCCCGTGGCGGAGATCGTCGTGGTCGACAATGCGTCGACCGACGACTCTGCGGCGGTCGCCCGGACTCACCCCGCCGGAGTGGATCTCGTCCGCCTCGAGACGAATACTGGTGGCGCGGGAGGCTTCGCTGTAGGCATAGCGCGGGCCATCGTCGAACACGAGGCGGACGTCGTCTGGCTCATGGACGACGACACGGTGCCGACACCGACTGCCCTCGTCGAGCTTCTGAACATTCGCGCCGCCCTTGCTGACCGCGCGAGGATCTTCGCATCCCGCGTCGTGTGGACCGACGGGTCAGATCATCCGATGAATCGTCCCCGCCGACGGTGGGGCGCGCCTGCCTCGCCGTACGAGGACGAGTGGGATATCGTTCCCGTCCGCTCCGCATCCTTCGTCTCGATGCTCGTGGAAGCGGATGCTGTGCGGGCGTGCGGGCTTCCGGTCGTTGACTACTTCATCTGGAACGACGATTTCGAGTTCAGCTCGCGGCTTCTGCGCAACGACGTCGGCTATTACTGCAATCGAAGCGTGGTCATTCACAAGACGAAGGCGCTGGGTTCCACCGATGCCGACCCTGGCGAGCGCTTCTACTTCGAGGTGCGGAACAAGATCTGGCTCAACCGGTTCTCGCGCCCTTTCGGCGTGCTCGAGGGATCCCTGTATCTGCTCTCGACCGTGCGCCGCTGGGTGCGTACCTATCGCCGATCGTCCGATCGGCCGACCATCCTCAGGGCCTTCCGCACGGGCTGGCACGACGGATGGGCCTCCCGCCCTCGTGCCAATGTCGAGGCGCTGTCAGCGGCGCCGACCGGCGCCGGGATCGTGCGCGTTTTCGAAGCGTCAGCGAGGAGACGATCGTGAGCACACCTGAGTTCAGTCTGCTTCTTCCCGTCTACGGCGGCGACGACCCCGGCCAGTTCAGGCGTGCCTTCTATTCCGCCGTACACGAGCAGAGGCTGCCGCCGAACGAGGTGGTGATCGTGCAGGATGGCCCCGTCGGCGATGTGCTTACTCAGCAGATAGAGGAGGTTGCGGCACGGGCGCCCGTTGCGACGATCGTGCATCGCATACCTCGCAATGCCGGACTCACCGCTGCTCTGACGGCGGGTCTCGCGGTCTGCGCGCATGACGTGATCGCCCGGATGGATGCCGACGACGTCGCCTTGCCGGACCGGTTCGCACGGCAACTCCCCCTGATCGCCGACGGCTTCGATCTCGTGGGCACGGCGATCGACGAGTTCGTCGTCACTTCTGACGGTGTTGACCGTGTGGTCGGTCGTCGCATCCCGCCCCTCGACGAGTCCGCCATCCGCGCCAGCATGCCATTCCGTGATCCGTTCCACCACCCGACCGTTGTGATGCGCCGTGCAGCTGTGGACCGCGTCGGCGGGTACCAGCCCATGGGACTCATGGAGGACTATTGGCTATTCGCGCGAATGGTACAGGCAGGGGCGCGGGTGGCCAACCTCCCCGACGCGCTCGTGCGATACCGGGTGAGTTCCGGAGCCTATGGGCGCCGTGGCGGCTGGGCGCAATTGCGCAACGAACTGATGCTCCAGTCTGCGATGCGGCGGTCTGGCATCACCACCCGACGACAACACATCCGAAACGTCGTGGTTCGAGGTGGCTACCGTCTTCTGCCGGAGTCACTCCGCCGCAGGGCTTACCGGCGTGTATTCGTGGTCGACCCGTAATGCGCGTGGCCGCCGACCTCGGATCAACCTGATAACCAGCCAAGCGATTGCTGCCAGGATTGCGCCGCCGAACGCGAGGATCTCCACGACCCACCCCGGCGGACGGAAGGTCACGGTGATCGTCTTTCCGACCGCGTCTTCAGGGACGTCTATCGTGAGCAGGTAGCCCCTCACGGGATCTGCGATCTGCGCGCCGTCGGCGACATAGCCTGGCCACGCGAGTCTGCTGAAGACGACCTCGCCGCCACCGGCTGGCGCATCGTCGATGCGGATCTGGATGTTCGTGTCATCCTGCGCGAGAACGTCGACCTTCAATCCATCGTCCGTCCACGCCACTCCGCCCGTCGCCTCGAGTGGCACGTCGCGGTCATAGCGCCGTGTGAAATCCCCAGTACTTGCAACGTGCCAGCCCGGGGCAGCCTCCGGGTAACCGTCCGGGAAGGAAGCCTCGATCGCCAGGATGTGATCGACGGCGAGTAGGTCGGCCAACGGCTCATGTGTGCGCCCGTCGGTTGTGAACAGCCGGTCGTAGAGGTCGGGGCAGGTCACCCCGCGCCAGTCGGCACAGACATCGTCGCGGTAGGCGAGGAAGGGAAGAACCGTGTATAGGTTCGCCACCTCGGCTTCGTCGACGTACCAGAGGTTGGCGACGAGGGCTTCCTTGTATCCCTCAGGCCGGGCTCGGAATGCATAGGCGTCACCGATCACGAGGGTGGCTCCACCGTCGTCGACTCCGCCGAGAGGACGCTGGAGATCCGAGACCGCTTGTGGCACCTCGAAATCGGGGAGGGGGCTCGTGCGGTAGAGGTAAGCCTGAGGGATCAACAGGGCGAAGCCGGTGACCGCGACGATGGTCGCCACCACGGCGCTGCGTCGACCTGTCAGCCGGCCGAGCGTCGGGCGGTTCTGAGTGATCGCGATGAGTGCGAGTGCGGCTAGCTGCACGACGAACACAATGGCGATGCGCTTGCCGTTGTCCGGCACCTGGGCCCAAGCCGCCCAGTTTGTGAGCGCGATGACCCCGGCCGCGGCGAGGATCCTCCTGCGGCTCAGGTGCACGAGTCCATGCGTCGCGTAAACGGCGAACAGGACGCACGCGGCAATGGCCGCGTAGGGCAGCATGCGGGCGAAATAGCGGAGAGGACCGATGTCGCTCGGGCCGACGATGAGGATCAGCGAGACAGCGAGGAGCGTCAGGAGGGGCGTTGTCTCACGAACGAGGCGGCGCGCGACCGGGAGCACGAGCACGAAGAGAGGCAGGAACCAGGCCACGTACTGCAAGGGCGCCGGCGGCGACGTACCCCAGAAGCCGTTGATCGTGGTCGTGCCGACGGGGCTGGAAGCCGCGAGGAGGTCGCTCAGGTCTGCGTTGAGATTGCCCGTGTTGTAGATGGCGAGTGAACCGCGCTCCGTCACGGGCGACGTGAGGACCGCCGGGAGAAAGATCGCGATGGTGAGTCCGAGCGTGATCGCGCCTGCATAGACGATCCGCTTCAGCTCGTCCCATCGGCGTGCGAAGAGCCGATCAGCGAAGTACACGACGAGGACGACGGCGAGCACGACGACCCCCGCGAAGTACCCTGCCGTCACGAGCAGGTACATGGGCACCAAGTACGCGAGGGGGTTCCCGCCCTTCGACAGTTTCCGCAGTCCCCACCAGGCGAAGGGCAGCAGGGCGCTGTTGATGAGGCCGGTCACCCATGAGGGGGCATCCATGTAGGTTGTGAAGCCTGCAAGCGGCACGGCGGTTCCGGCGACGAACGCCCACGCGGGTGAGGCGCCGTAGGAGCGGGCCAGGAGATGCACGCCCAAAGCCATCCCCCCGAGCAGGGCGACCTTGACGATCGTGGCGTACACCATCGCGTCCGAGACAAGGTGTGCACCCAGCCCGATCAAGAACATGAGCGGGCTGAGGAGCCCCCACTGGCCCTCTGCGATGTAGTTGCCTGCTTGCCAGGCTGCGGGGTTCATGAGTGTCCAACGACCGTCGAGAAGCATCTCGCCGACTTGCCACCAGATGCCGTAGGCGCCCGTCTGGGTGTCGTCCCAGTAGTAGTAGTTGGGCGTCGCGATGGTTCGTGCGAGGCCGATGACGATGGTCACGATCACGGCGCCCAGGGGCGCAAGAACGCCGAGCATGCGGCGTGAGACACCGAGTGGCTTATGCGGCGAGTCGGGGGAGGACATCTGGTGCTTTCCTGGGACGGGCGGGTCGACCTGGCTCAGATGAGTCTAGGGAACCGGCGTGCCCAGCCTGGCCGAGCACGCCATCTGCGGTGACAATGGAGTGGTACGCGCTTGGCGACGCTGAGGGGATTCCATTGCACCACGGTCGATCTGCGTCCACCCACCGGTGGCTTCCGATCATGGTGACGGCGGTGATCGTCGCTGCGGGGTTGTCTGTAGCCACTCCGTCACCAGGGAACGCCGCTGATCTGCGCGGGTTCGACCCTGGCAACATCATGAGCGATGAGGTGTTCTTCGACAAGAGCACGATGACCGAGGCAGAGATACAGCAGTTCTTCGCCGCTCGCATCGGAGCGTGCAGCCCGGGTGCGACCTGTCTCATCAACTGGCGAGGCGACACATGGTCCCGAGCGGCCGACGCTCAATGCGGGAGCTATCAGGGAGCCGCCTCAGAATCCGCGGCCCGCATCGTCTACAAGGTCGCCCAGGCATGCGGCATCAACCCTCGCGTGCTCATCGTCACCTTGCAGAAAGAGCAGGGTCTGGTCACCTCGAAGAATCCCAGCGCATCGGCGTGGCGCGCTGCGATGGGATACGGCTGTCCCGACACCGCGCCATGTGATGCGCAGTACTACGGCTTCTACAACCAGGTCTACAAGGCGGCGTGGCAATTTAAGCGGTACGCAGTGAACCCAGGGGGCTTCCGCTATAGGGCCGGCCAGTGGAACACCATCCAGTGGCACCCCAGCGCATCCTGCGGTTCGTCGTCGGTCTACATCTCGAATCAGGCCACGGCTGGCCTCTACAACTACACGCCGTACCGCCCGAACGCTGCCGCGCTTGCGGCGGGGTATGGCACGGGCGACAGTTGCTCGACCTATGGCAACCGCAATTTCTTCAGCTACTTCACCGACTGGTTCGGGCCGACTACGTATAACGTGCCCGGCGCGATCGGCACATTCTGGTACTCGATCGGTGCCGCAGCTAGCGAGGTCGGGAGTCCTCTCAGCGGTGCGGCCGAGGAGACCGCCAACGGCGGCGGGTGGACTCAAGAGTTCACGAAGGGCTACATATACGTAAGTCGGGCTGGCTACTCGGCTGCCCTACGCAAGGACAGCGGCATCTTCCAGCGGTATGCGGCCGCCAACTCGCAATATGGGGCCTACGGATGGCCCAGATTCAGCGAGCGGTGCGGGACAACGACATGTCTGGCGGCCTTCGACCGAGCTTCAATCGGGTGGACGAGCGCGAATGGGGTGCAGGTCGTCGAGGAACCCGTCAACTCCTTGTACGCGTCTCAGGGGTACGAACGTGGTCCGTTGGGCGTCCCGGTCTCCGCACGTATCACCGACACCTCCGGGGTAGACCGTCAGAACTTCACGAACGGCGTCGCCTACGTCGTCGGAGACAAGGCGTTCGGCCTCTACGGCGGCATTCTCGACGCGTACGTTGCGCGTGGTGGCGCGGCTGGTTCTCTTGGTGCTCCAACGACGAGCATGACGTGCGGGACTCAGGGCTGTGCTGCGGAGTTCGAGCACGGAGTGCTTGCGTCCAGCGGCGCAGCATCCGTCGCATGGCTCGTCACCGACGATGTACTTTCCGTTTATCGGCAAGAGGGTGGCGTGGCCGGTGCCCTCGGAGCGCCCACGGGTCAAGAGACGACCTTGTCTGGGGGGCGCTCGCAGGCCTTCGCCGGCGGGACGATCTATGTCTCCGCTTCCGCCGACGTGGCCCTTTTCGCGCGGAGCGGGCTCTCGCAGAGGTATGCCCAGCTCGGTGGGCCAACGGGAAGCCTCGGCTGGCCAACGGGAGCAGAGCAGTGCGACGTGTCCAGCTGCATGCTGCCCCTGCAGCGTGGGGTCCTCGCCTGGTCGCTCGCCACCGATGTCCAGTTGATTCCCCAGTCGGTCATGGGCGCGTACATCACCGCCGGGGCGCTCGCCGGACCAGGCGTCCCCTCGACGCCGCTCATCTCGTACGGCGCGGGCTCCGCTCAAGATTTCACCCGGGGGTACATCTATACCTCTGCGGCCGGTTCCCATTACCTGCGCAAGGACAGCGGGATCATGGCTCGCTACGCCCAGCTCGGCTCACAGTACTCGGCCCTGGGCTGGCCCGCGTCATCGGAGGAGTGCGGGACTGGTTGCTGGGTGCGTTTCCAGGCGGGGCGTATCGGCTGGAGTGCCACGACCGGAGTCCGTGTCGTGCCGAAGGAGATCGCGACTGGATATGACGCGCTAGGTGGACCCGTGGGCGCGCTCGGTATGCCAGTGTCCGAGGCGTACTCGTATGCCGTGAACGGTGGCGGCATCGCTCAAGATTATCAAGGGGGGTACGTCTACATGACATCGAGCGGTTCGGTGGGCTTACGCAAGAACAGCGCGATCTTTCAGCGGTATGGGGCCCTCGGCTCCCAATACAGCGCTCTTGGCTGGCCGGTGACCGCCGAGGCCTGCGTGGGCACGACGTCGTGTTCTGTCGACTTCCAGCACGGCAGGATCAGCTGGCTAGGTTCCACCGGGGCGATCACGGTCACATATCACTGAGCCGTAGACTCGAAGGATGCAACGTGTCCTCGTCACGGGTGGGGCCGGCTTCATCGGCGCCAACTTCGTTCGCTACCTGGCAGCGAAAACCGATCTGGAGATCACGGTGCTCGATGCACTGACGTATGCAGGTCGAGCCGATAACCTCGCGGGGTTGCCAGATCGCGTTCGGCTAGTACCGGGCGACATCACAAACGCCGAACTCGTCGATCAGCTTTTCCGCGAGCACGACACCGTCGTGCACTTCGCTGCCGAGTCCCACAACGACAACTCCCTGGCGAACCCGGAACCCTTCGTGCGCACCAATCTCCTGGGCACCTTCACACTCTTGGAAGCCGCCCGTCGGCACGACATCCGCTTTCACCACATATCGACCGACGAAGTCTACGGCGACCTTGAGCTTGACGACCCGGAGCGCTTCACAGAGGCGACTCCGTACAACCCTTCGAGTCCCTACTCGTCGACAAAGGCGGGGTCGGACTTGCTCGTGCGGGCGTGGGTTCGGTCATTCGGAGTGCGTGCGACGATCAGCAACTGCTCGAACAACTACGGGCCGTATCAGCACATCGAGAAATTCATCCCCCGCCAGATCACCGGGGTCTTGACGGGCCAACAGCCGCGCGTCTATGGAACCGGAGCCAATGTACGCGATTGGATCCATGTCGACGACCACTCATCCGCCGTCATGCGGATCATCGAGCGGGGCCGCGTGGGCGAGACGTACCTGATCGGCGCGGACGGCGAGAGAAGCAACCTGGAGGTTGTGCGCTCGATCCTTCGGCTCGCGGGGCGTCCCGAGGACGACTACGTGCTGGTCGCCGATCGTGCGGGCCACGATCTCCGCTACGCCATCGATGCGGCCAAGCTGCGAACAGAGCTCGGATGGACGCCGACGTTCTCGGACTTCGAGGCTGGCCTCCGTCAGACGATGGACTGGTACGCCGCCAATGAGCAGTGGTGGCGTCCTCTCAAGGAGGCTGTCGAGGCGAAGTACGCCGCGGTGGGGCAGTAATGCGGGACGCGGTGCTGGTGACGGGCGCCAGTGGGTACATCGGTCGATGGGTAGTTCGTCGGCTCGTATCCCTCCAGATCCCGGTCGTCGCGGTCGCTCGATCCCGATGGCCAGACGAATGGCGAAACACTTCCCTCGTCGAATGGATCCAGGCCGATGCGCTCGGCGGCTCGCCGGAGCTGAGTGCGGCCCTCTCACGGTCGCGCGCGCTCATCCACTTGGCATGGGAGGACGGCTTCGTGCTCAATTCCCGCCGCCATCCAGAGTCGCTGTCTGCCCACTATCGGTTCCTCGTCGGAGCGCTCGACGCCGGTGTACCGCGCGTCGCGTCGGCCGGAACAATGCACGAGGTGGGTTACTGGGAGGGAGCGGTCACTGCCGACACTCCGACCGCGCCGGTGTCGCTGTACGGAATCACGAAGGATGCACTCCGGCGCCTTCTCTTCGCTGGGCTAGGGGATCGCCCCGAGGCCCTTCTCTGGCTGCGGTTCTTCTACATCTACGGTGATGACCGCCGCAACCAGTCGATCTTCACCAAGCTCCTACAGGCAGAGGAGGAGGGGCGCGCCGAGTTTCCCTTCACGAGCGGGGCGAATCGCTACGATTTCATTCACGTGGAAGAACTCGCGCGGCAGATCGTGGCCGTCGTGCTCTCGAGTACCCCTTCCGGGATCGTGAACTGCTCGTCGGGACGAGCTGAGCCGTTGGGCGAGCGGGTCGAGGCGTTCATCCGCGATAATGGACTTCGCCTGCGCCTGAAGTACGGGGCGTTTCCTGACCGTCCGTCGGACTCTCCGGCGATCTGGGGTGATGCGTCCGTCGTGCAGGCGATCCTGGCGGGCACTGCCTGATCGCGACGTGTCGCGGATGCGACGAAGGGAACACTATGTCGATACGCGACGAACTCGTCTCTATCATCGACCGCATGGACGCGCCGAGCGCCGATCGCCTTCGCGTCTATGTGGATCTCGTGCTGGCCGATCGCAACAGCTTCTACGAGCTCGATGAGTTGCGCGCGTGGATCGACGACATCCGTGAGCGGTCGAAGGTCGTGCTGACTCGGAAGGATGTCAACAAGCTCGACGGGTGGCTAACCGATCCGGACACCGGCGTCATCTCGCACAAGTCGGGCGAGTTCTTCAGCATAATCGGCGTGGAGACCACCAACGCATCGCGAGAGGTTTCCGGGTGGGATCAGCCGTTCGTCTACCAGCGTGAGATGGGCGTGCTCGGGATCATCCGCTCCACGTTCGATGGAGTACATCACTATTTGCTTAACGCCAAGTTCGAGCCCGGTAACACACACTTGTATCAACTGTCGCCGACGCTGCAAGCTACCTATTCGAACCTCAAGACCGCGCATGGAGGACGCGTGCCGAGGTTCAGTGAGTTTTTCGTCGACGCCCCGGAGAGTTCCATCATCTACCGGCAGTGGCTCGCCGAGGACGGTGGGCGCTTCTTCCAGAAGTCCAACCTCAATATGCTCGTCGAGGTCGAGGCGTCGATGCTGCCGGACATTCCCTACGACTTTCGCTGGTTCACGCTCTCTCAGATCAAGCAGCTCCTTCTCGAGGACAACTACATCAACCCTCACGTGCGGAGCATCTTGTGCCACATCTGAGGTTCGGGGTCCTCGGCGCAGCGAAGATCGCGCGGAAGTACACACTCGCCGCGATGCAGATGGTGCCCGGCGTCGAGTTCGCCGCGATCGCAGCGCGCGATCCAGCGCGCGCAGAAGAGGTCGCCACCGAGTTCGGCGGTGCGGCCGTGCTGGCTGATTATGAGGAGGTCATCGCATCGCCCGACCTCGACGCCGTGTACATCCCCTTGCCGAATGCACTGCATCACGAGTGGACCGTACGTGCCATTGAGGCGGGTAAGCACGTGTTGGTGGAGAAGTCGCTCGCTGCCGACTACCTCCAATGTCGTGACATCGTGGACCGCGCGCGCGCACGCGGCACCGTGATAGTCGAGAACTTCATGTGCGAGCGCCATCCGCAGAACGTCGAGGCGCGGCGACTCATCGCCGATGGCGAGCTCGGGGACGTGCACAGCCTTGAGCTCTCCTTCGGTTTTCCTCCGTTCCCTCGCGAGGACCAGCGCAACAGCGCTGAGCTATCGGGGGGCGCGCTCAACGACGCGGGCGCTTACTGCCTTGACATGGCCGCGTACTACCTCGGGGAGAGTCCTCGCGAGGTGACAGCCATCTCGACGCGTCAGGACTACGACGTCGACGTCATCGGGGCCGCCATGCTCACCTTTTCGGAGGGGCGGGTCGCACATGCCGGATACGGCTTCACCTACGACTACCGCAACGACGTCCGGATCTGGGGGTCCACGGGGCAGGTCGTGATCGATCGTTCGTTCTCGATCCCTCCCGATCGGGAGCCCAGCGTGACGCTTATCCGCAACACCGTCGCTGAACGGTTGCCACTTCCATCCGCCGACCAGTTCCAGCTCCAGCTCGAGCACTTCTTGCGCCTCGTTGAGATGGGGGGCGATTCTGAGCTTGACAAGATCGCCGCTCACGCGGCGACGATGGAAGCGGTCCGCGTGTCTGCCGCTGAAGGAAGAACCGTGCCGATCGCGGAGGTCGTGGGATGACCGAGCCTCGTCTGCCCGCTGAGGCGCCGCCCGGGGTGGCCGGCCCGGACGGGCCGCTTCTTCGCATCATCAAGGACCGGCGCGTCGCTTTTGTCGTCGTCGGCGGCGTCAACACTGTCGTCGGGTTCGGCTGGTTCACACTGTTCACGTTCGCGCTCGAACGTTGGATCGGCTACATGGGCGTGCTCGTCCTGGCACAGGTCGTCAGCGTGCTATGCGCTTTCGTCTTGTATCGCCGGTTCGTATTTCGTGTCCGCGGCCACGTGATGCGGGACTTGCTCAGGTTCTCAATGGTGTACGTCGTGGCTTTCGCCGTGAACGCGGTACTGCTACCGCTCCTCGTCGAGGTGGCGGGCCTCCCGGTGCTGCTTTCCCAGGCGCTGATCGTTGTCGTGACGACGGTCGTGAGCTACCTCGGACACCGCTACTTCTCATTCGCTCGCAAGAAGGAGGGGGCGTGAGCACTCCCGCTCTCTCCGTCGTCGTGCCGGCCTATCAGAACGCCGCATTCATCGACGAAACCATGGACTCGATCCTGTCGCAGGATTTCGACGACTTCGAGGTCATCGTCGCCGACCATTCCTCCACCGACGGCACCTGGGATCGTCTTCAGCGTTTGGCGGACCACCCGCGCGTCCGCCTGCTGCGGACGCCGAAGGGGGGTGGTGCTCCGCGCAACTTCAACCGAGTCTCGGGAGAGGCGCGTGGCCGTTACCTGAAACTGGTCTGTGGTGATGACATCCTCCTGCCCGGGATCCTCCGACGCCAGGTTGAGCTGCTTGAGTCGAATCCGGGGGCCGTGCTGACGGCTGGGCCGCGTCAAATCATCGATGCCCGCGGCAAGATCGTGTTGAGGAGCCGAGGTCTCGGAAAGCTGCGCTCACCCGCGGAGGGCGGCGAGGCCATCCGCGCGACCGTACGTGCGGGTGCGAACCTGTTCGGAGAGCCCGGCTCGGTCACGATGGTCCGTTCAGTTCTCGCTGACGAAGGCAACTGGTTCTTCGACTACCCGTACCTCGTCGACGAGGCCACCTATGTCCGCGTCCTGCAGCATGGTCATTTCGTGCCCGACCTCGTGGTTGGCGCGGCGTTCCGACTCAACGCCGAGCAGACGAGCATGGCGCTCGCGAAGTACCAGCACGAGCAAGTGAGGGCTTTCCACGCCTGGTTGCGCGCCAGTCGTCCCGATGTTATCTCCGATGACGATGTTCGAGTGGGCGATCGGAACGCGCGTATCACGGCGCTGAAGCGGCGCCTCGCCTACGCAGTGCTCAGCAGGAGGATGTGACATGACTGGCCAGGAGAAGCTGCGCTACGAGCACCAGATCTCGGTGGTGATCCCCGTCTATCAGGGGGAACGCACCCTCTCGGCGGTCGTTGACGAACTCGAGCCGTACACCCATGCATTCGAGACGCCGGGTGGTCATCTCGCGCGAGTGGTGGAGATCATCCTCGCTCACGACCAGGGGCCGGATCGCTCGGATCGTGTCATCCGTCAGCTCGCCCAGCGTTCGAAGTTGGTAAAGCCGGTCTGGTTGAGCCGCAACTTCGGCCAGCATGCGGCAACGCTTGCCGGGATCGCCTCATCGGGAGGCGCGTGGGTAGTGACCATGGATGAAGACGGACAGCAGGACCCCGCCTTCATCGGGTCGATGCTGGACACGGCGATGGATGAGTACGCGGGCGTCGTCTACGCACGTCCAGTCAATCCCCCGCCCCATGGGTGGCTGCGCAACACCGCATCGAAGGCGTCGAAGGCGATCCTCCAATCGGTATTCGGAGGCGGCCGCGCCTCGGACTTCAACAGCTATCGGCTGATCTTGGGCGACCTGGGACGAAGTGTCGCCGCCTACGCGGGAACCCGTGTCTATTTCGACGTTGCTCTCACCTGGGTTGCCAATCGCATCGTGACATCTCCCGTGGTCTTGCGAGAAGAAGGCGATCGCCGGTCCGGATACTCCTACGCGAAGCTGTTCGCTCACTTCTGGAGGATGGTCCTCACGACCGGCACCCGGGGCCTACGCCTCGTCACCACGCTCGGCGCCCTCTTTGCCGTGGGCGGCCTGATCTACGCGCTGTACCTCGTCATCATGCGCTTCACCGCCGGCGATGTGCCCGAAGGGTGGACGTCCCAGATGGTTCTCGTCGCGGTGTCGACAGGGGCGATCCTGGTCTCTCTCGGAATCATCGCCGAGTACATCGGCATCTCGGTTGACATGGCGATGGGTAAACCGCCGTACCTCATCGTGCGTGATCTCGCGTCCGGCCCCCTCGGCGAGCACCCAGAACGGCGAGCGCAGAATACGCCTCAAGATGGCGACGACTGATTGGATCATCGGGCGCGGGCTGCTCGGAGGTGCGCTCGCGCGCTTGTCGGTCAACCCGGTACAAGCGACGCGCATCAGATGGTCAGACCCGGAGCTGTCTCTGCGGGATCTCGCGGATGGGCTTGACGAGCTCATCGTGACGGGTGGACGGTGGCGCATCTTCTGGAGTGCCGGGGCCGGTGTCACCGCTACCTCGCGTTCCGTTCTCGATGCCGAAGTCCAGGTGTTCACGGCCTTCCTCGCGCAGTTGGGTCGTCTTCCAACGGATGTTCTTGCGCGTGGCTGCATCTTCCTCGCTTCGTCCGTGGGCGGTGTCTACGCCGGGAATCCGGCGCCCCCGTTCAGTGAGGGCTCTGCGGTCGAGCCGATCTCCGACTACGGTCGTGCAAAGGCCCGTATGGAGAACGCCATTCGGGATGTCGCGAAGGCATCCGGGATCCGTTGCGTCGTCGGGCGCTTCACCAACCTCTACGGCCCTGGTCAGGACATGTCGAAGGGACAGGGGCTCATATCGGTCATCGCGCGAACCTACCTCACCGGCCAGCCGGCCGGAGTGTATGTGCCGCTCGACACTATCCGCGATTACATCTTCGTCGACGACGCCGCTCGAGTCGCCCATGCCTGCATGGAGCGGATTATGGACGCGGCGCCAGGTGCGGTCGTCACCAAGATCATCGGATCCAGCTGCGGTACCTCCATCGGCGCACTCCTCGGTGAGTTCCATCGCGTGATGAGGAGGCGTCCCCTCATCGTCCTCGGATCGGGAAACTCCGCGGGGCAGGCGCCGGATCTACGGGTTCGATCAACGGTGTGGACGGACCTCGACGGACTCGCCGGCACGACGCTGCCCGCGGGCATCGCCCTTACCTACGGGGCTCTCCTTGATGCCGCCGTGTACCCTGACAGCCCCGGGGGATCCGCCGACTGAACTGTTAGACTCCCGGCCGTGCAGGTTCGAGAATTGAAGATCGCCGGGAGCTATGAGTTCACCCCCAGGCAGTTCCCGGACTCTCGAGGGTCGTTCGCCGAGTGGTACCAGATCGAGAAGCTCGAGGAGGCCGTCGGACACGGTCTCGAACTGCGCCAGGCGAACATCTCGCGGTCGGCTCGGGGGGTGCTCCGGGGGATCCACTATGTCGACCTTCCGGGTCAGGGCAAGTACGTGACCTGCGCCTACGGGGCAGTACTCGACTACGTCGTCGATATCCGGATCGGATCTCCGACCTTCGGCCAGTGGGACAGCGTGCTTCTCGATGGCCGCGACCGCCGTGCCATCTATATCTCCGAGGGTCTCGGTCACGCGTACGTTGCGCTCGAGGAGGACTCGATCGTTACCTACCTGTGCTCGAACCGCTACAACCCCGCCACTGAGGGGGCGATCAACCCGGAGGATCCGCAGATCGCACTCGAGCTTCCGGTCGAGATCGGCAAACCTGTGCTCTCCGAGAAGGATCTGGTCGCCCCCACCCTGGCCGACCTCGAAACCGCGGGGCGTCTCCCTACGTGGGAGGACGCCCGTCAGTACTTCCGAGCGGGGCGGGAACGATGAAGGGCATCATCCTCGCGGGCGGGACCGGATCCCGTCTGCATCCGATCACGCTGGGCATCTCGAAGCAGCTTGTGCCCGTGTACGACAAGCCGATGATCTATTACCCGCTTTCGACGCTGATCCTCGCGGGGATCCGCGACATCCTGATCATCACGACCCCCGACGACGCGCCGCAGTTCCAGCGCCTACTGGGGGACGGTTCTCAGTTCGGTATCAGCCTGAGCTATGTGCAGCAGCCGAGCCCCGATGGTCTCGCTCAGGCGTTCATCTTGGGGCGCGAGCACATCGGCGACGACTCCGTCGCGCTCATCCTGGGCGACAACCTGTTCTATGGTCAGGGGATCGGCTCCCAGCTCAATCGCTATTCTGAGGTTGACGGCGCGGTTGTATTCGGGTACTGGGTCGCCGACCCGAGCGCGTATGGCGTCGTCGAGTTCGACGCCGACTGGAAGGTGCTCTCGCTCGAGGAGAAGCCCGAGCGTCCCAAGAGCAACTATGCCGTCCCCGGCTTGTACTTCTATGACAACGACGTTGTCGGATACGCGGAGTCGCTGAAGCCCTCAGCCCGCGGAGAGTTGGAGATCACCGACCTCAACCGGCGCTACCTTGAGCATGGCCGGCTGAAGGTGGAGATCCTGACTCGGGGTACAGCCTGGCTGGACACCGGCACCTTTGACTCGCTCAATGAGGCTTCGAACTTCATCGAGACAGTCGAGAAGCGCCAGGGGCTCTCGATCGGATGCCCTGAAGAGGTCGCGTGGCGCCAGGGTTTCCTGACGGACGACGAGCTGCGCCAGCGTGCGGAGCCCCTTCTCAAGAGCGGGTACGGCAAGTACCTCATGCGCGTGCTGGAGCGCAAGGCGACGCTCGCCCCCATCCGACACTGAGTCAGTGGCTCGAGCCCGACATCGATTCGGCGCACGCGGTGCGCACCTTACGGAAGCAGGAAACACCCATGGCAGATCTCGTCGTCGTCGGCTCGGGCTTCTTCGGCCTCACTATCGCCGAGCGCGCCGCCAACGAGCTCGGACTCAGCGTGCTGGTGATCGATCGTCGTCCTCATATCGGCGGCAACGCTTTCAGCGAGGCGGAGCCGACGACCGGGATCGAGGTGCATCGTTACGGCGCTCATCTCTTCCACACCTCGAACGAACGGGTGTGGGAGTATGTCAATCGCTTCACAGCGTTCACCTCGTATCAGCATCGCGTGTACACCAACTTCCGCGGTGAGGTATTCCCGCTGCCCATCAACCTAGGCACGATCAACCAGTTCTTCCGGGCGGCGCTCGGTCCGGCGGAGGCACGCAACCTGATCGCCGAGCAGGCCGCCGAGATCGCGAGCGGCGATGTGTCGAACCTCGAAGAGAAGGCGATCTCGCTCATCGGGCGTCCGCTGTACGAGGCGTTTATCCGCGACTACACGGCCAAGCAGTGGCAGACCGATCCTCGTCATCTTCCATCTGACGTCATCGCGCGTCTCCCGGAGCGCTACACGTACGACAACCGGTATTTCAACGACAAGTTCGAAGGCTTGCCTGTCGACGGCTACACGGCTTGGCTTGAGCGGATGGCCGACAACCCGCGCATCGAGGTGCGGCTCGGCGTGGACTTCTTCGACGGAGATCACGAGGCGTCGAAGTCGTCGGTCGTGGGCAGCGTGCCAGTGATCTACACCGGGCCGCTCGATCGCTACTTCGAGTATGTGGAGGGAGAGCTCGCTTGGCGCACCCTCGACTTCGAGCAGGAAGTGCTTCCGGTCGGTGACTTCCAGGGCACCTCTGTGATGAATTATGCAGACCGCAGTGTGCCGTACACTCGCATCCACGAGTTCCGTCACTTCCATCCGGAGCGGGACTACCCCGCCGACAAGACCGTCATCATGCGAGAGTTCTCCCGGTTCGCGGGGCGCGGTGACGAGCCGTACTACCCGGTGAACACGCCCGATGACCGTGCGATGCTGTTGCGCTACCGGCGGTTGCAAGAGGGCGAACCGCAGGTGCTCTTCGGAGGGCGTCTGGGGACCTATCAGTATCTCGACATGCACATGGCGATCGGCTCGGCGCTATCGATGTTCGACAACAAGCTGCGTCCTCTCTTGGGGGTCTGAGGGCACGCGACCGCGTGCAGCGGATCCGAGGGGCTCGTGAACTGGTCGCGTAGACTCTCTTTGTAGGACGCAGACTCCGGCGGGTTCCCCGCCCGACAGGACGAGGAGACGGCATGGCGGCGGATAACCACCGCGTCACCGTGGTCATCCGCACCCAGAACCGGCCGCGACTGCTCGCGCGCGCACTCGACGACGTACTGGCCCAGGATTTCACCGACTGGCGGCTCGTGCTCGTAAACGATGGTGGTGAAGCAGAGCCTGTCGACCTCGCCGTCGAGGAGCGAATGTCCGGCTTCGGTGACCGCATCGAGGTCATCCACGTCAATGGCGGCACGGGTTCGATGGAGGCGGCTGCCAACCTCGGTGCACGTGCCGACGATGGCGAGTTCGTGATCATCCATGACGATGACGACACTTGGGCGCCTGACTTCCTGAGTGCTGCAGTCGCGTGTCTCGACGCGCACCCAGAGGCAGTCGCAGTTGCAGCGCTCATTGAGATCGTGTACGAGAAGGTCAGTGGCGAACGGATCATCGAAACCGGACGTCGGCTCTTCTCGCCGCCCGGCGGCATGCTCACGTTGTTCGACCTCATGCTCGCCAACAGGGTCGTACCGATCGGCATGCTGATTCGCCGGGCTAGTTTTGATGCGGTGGGGTGGTACGACGAGTCGTTGCTGGCAGTGGGAGATTGGGAATTCAACCTACGCCTGCTGCAGCATGGTCCGGTGCCCGTGCTGATGGACCGCCCTCGCGCGTTCTGGCATCAGCGCCCGCATGCGAAGGGGCGAGAGTCCAACAGCATCTTCGGTGGAAGCGATCAGCACTTTCATTTCGATCGCGTGGTGCGCGAGAGAGAGTTGCGCGCGTATCTCGACCAGCACGGGCCGGGTGCGCTGCTGTTCCTTTCAAAGGTCATCGAGGAGCAGGTGCGTTACTACTCCCTGCAGGAGACGGTGCGCCGCGCGCTCCGGCGCATCCGTGACAAGTTGAGCTTCGGCAAGCGCCACTAGTCGCGCTCCCACAACCAAGAGAGAGGATCCTCGCGTGACGGAACGCGTGGCCGCCGTCGTCGTGACGTACAACCGGCTTGAGAAGTTGAAGACCGTGTTGGAGCGTCTTCGTGCGCAGACGACACCTGCCGACTGGATCGTCATAGTCGACAACTCATCGAACGACGGCACCGCGGAGTACCTCGCCACCTTGGACGACGCGAACGCCGTCATTGTGCGCCTCGAGGAGAACACGGGGGGCGCGGGCGGTTTCGCGACGGGCATCAAGCGTGCCTACGAGTTGGGTGCTGACCTGTTCTGGCTCATGGATGACGATTGCTATCCGAGGCCGACGGCGCTTGAGGCGCTCGTCCGCGGGCATGCCGACGCATCGGACGCGATGCCGGGGGGTGTGCCGTTCGCCTGTTCTCTTGTGACCTTCGGTGAGGACGACCTCGCCGAGATGAACATTGCCGCGCCCGACTGGAAGTGGGCCAAGCTCTGGGTGAAGGGGCAGCGGTCGGTACTCGTGCAGACCTGTTCCTTCGTGTCTGCGTTGTATACCCGTCAGACCGTAGAGCGGATCGGGCTTCCACTGCGCGAGTATTTCATCTGGTTCGACGACGCCGCATTCGCTCTCATGGCTTCGAAGGGAATCGGCCCCGGCGTACTCGTTCTCGACAGCGTCGTACAACACGACACGCCCGAGAACGTATCGGCCGACTTCACCACGGTTAACGACGCGAACCTCTGGAAGTTCACCTATGGGGCGCGCAACGAGGGCTCGTTCCGGCTTCACCATGAGTCGGTGATCATGTACCTGAAGTTCTTCCGGCGGGTGCAACGGCAGATGCGGTGGGGCAAGGTTCCCGGCCGCATCCGGCGTCGGATCACGCGCAGCCTCTTCGAGGCCATCCGCTTCAATCCGGTTGCTGAACGAGTCGGCTGAACCGCCCGTGTGACCCCAGTAGTGGTGTCATTCTCAATATCGACCTTCCATTCGATTGCCCCGGTGGCGGCCCTTCGCTAGTAATGGCTGAGAGATATCGCCGAATCGCCCGCCGTGGCGTCTGCCCTGCGTGGTTTCGGCGTGCGACGAGAACGGGGCACCAGTGACTGGATGGCGGAAGCGGAGCATTGTGGGCGCCGGAGGTATCGCGCTCGCCCTGGCGGCAGCTGTGTTGCCCGCAAGCCCGCAGCCTGCCGAGGCCGTTCCGGTCGAGAGTCCGGCACCCGCCGGGATCTATGTGGACAACTGGTGGCCGCAGCCCGGCGACGTCCTGTCGGTCTGGTTCGTCGGCTACCCGGATGGGTGCACCGGGCGCAGCTTCTCGTTCGTCAGCTCGGCAGGGGTGATTCCTCTCGAGACGGTAGGGATGGGGTGGTGGTGGACCTCAATCGTCAACGTGCAGATCCCCGAGACCCTGGGGGCGTCGGGTGCGATCTCGGGAACCCTTACGGTGACATGTACCCCGGATCTCGGCGACGATGAGATCGAGCTGTCCGCGCCCATGACAGTCAGCCCGACGCCGCCGCAGTCGTTGTTCCACAGCGGCGGCCAGTTCACCTGGGACTTCGCCGGCCCTGACGCAGTGCTTCTCAACTGGATCGGCTTCGCTCCGGGCGAGACCGTCGCCGTAACCATCTACAACGCGACCGAGTACGAGTCGGTCGGCGATCTGGCCGCCGTCTCCGGCGAGACGGTCCACCTGGTGGCGGACGGCGCAGGTGCGATCACGGGAGAGATCCCGACTCCGGCTTTCGCCGACGGTGACCAGATCTCAATCATCGCCACCGGCCTCACCAGCCACCGTATCGGCGACACCCAAGGCGCGGACACGGCGATCACCAACGCTCTGGAGTTCACGGTGAGCGCATCCGCGGCAGCAGGCGCCTCCGCGCACGTGTCCGGGAGCGGCTATGCACCCGGTGAGCCGGTCGTCATCGCGCTTCACGCGGCCAGCTCTCCTCCTGTCCTGCTCAAGACGCTCACTGCCGATGGCTACGGAAGGATCTCGGGTGAAGTCTTGATCCCGGTCGGAGTGCCCGCAGGCGACTACCGCATCTGGGGCGGCTCGAAGACGGTGAGCTTTGTGCTGCTCAACGCTCCGATCACGGTGTCTGCGGCGGGTGCCGACCTTCCGTCGCCTGCGTCGTACACGACTCCGTCGACGAGCGTTTTCGACGATGCTCCCACCGAACGCGTTTTCTTCCGAGAGATCTCCTGGCTCGCTGACGCGCAGGTCTCGACAGGTTGGGCTGTCGGTGCGAACAAGGAGTTCCGCCCGCTGCAACCCGTCCTGCGTGACCAGATGGCGGCCTTCCTGTACCGCTTCGCCGGCTCACCGGCCTACACGCCGCCCGCCGTGTCGCCGTTCACCGACGTCCCGACGAACTACGTCTTCTATACACAAATCTCCTGGCTCGCCGAGCAGGGCATTTCGACCGGCTACGACATCGGCGGGGGCAAGAAGCAGTTCCGTCCCTTCGAGGCCGTGAGCCGCGACCAGATGGCCGCATTCCTCTATCGCTTCGCAGGCTCGCCGGGAATCACGCCATCCTCCACTTCGGCATTCACCGATGTCTCGACGGGCTATGTCTTCCACAAGCAGATTTCGTGGCTCGCCGACACCGGAGTGACCACCGGATGGGACGTCGCAGGCGGCAAGGAGTTCCGCCCGTTCCAGCCGGTGCTGCGTGACCAGATGGCCGCATTCCTCTACCGATTTGCCGGACTTCGCTGACGGAGCACCCCCAGACAACCCGAGGTACAACATGTCTGCACACCCCCTGAGGCTCCGTGCTGCGTCGGCGGTCGGCGTGCTCGTCGCTCTCGTCGGCGGTATGGTCGCCGGGTTCCCGGCTTCTGCGTCGGCGGTCGAGACGGTCTCTATCACAGGGACGATCAGTTTCCCGGAAGGCGTCGACCTGCCCGAGTCGACACCGGCAATCAGCCTGTCCGCTTCGCAGTTGGATGGGACGTGGCCCTCCGGAAGCACTTCGTCCATCACGTCATACGACCGTGATGCCCGTGTGGCGACATACCTCATCGAGGGCCTGGCGCCGGGCGCCTACCGCATCTACGTCACGAACTACACCGCCTGGGGCGGCTTGCAGGGTGTGCCGGACGGGACGATCTATTGGGCGGCGGAAGGAGCCGTTCGTACGGCAAGCGACGCAGGTGATGTCGTCGCCCCCTCGACAGATGTCGACTTCGCGCTACCGCGGAGCGCGTCGATCACTGGAATCATGCACGTGCCGGCAGATCTTCCTTCGGCACTCGGCACCGTCGGCATCGCCGCGATCGCTGACGACGGCGTGTGGACGCGCTCGAGCGTGAGCCTCGACGGCTCCGACTCTGTTGCGTGGGAGATCACCGGATTGTGGCAGGGCACCCGATATCGGGTCGGCGTGGTGCCTGATTCATCGAGCGACTTCACTTTGACCCCGACGTTCTACTCCGCCGCCGGCACGGTGCGGGATCAGAGCCTCGCGACACCGGTGGACGCACCGGCCGGCGGCATTGACTTGAGCCCCGAGCTGACGGGAGGACTGTCCGGGCAGCTCGTGTTCCCGGTGGGCACCTTCGTCGACCAGGCCGACGCGGACCGGGTGCAGGTGTGGGCCGTGGCCGAGACCGCAGGCGGTGCGAGCTACCGATCCGATCTGTGGCTCGTCCCGGAGGTGCGTCCCGATGGTTCGGCGACCGTGGACGTCGCCGGATTCCAGTCGCTGCCGCCGGGCGACTACACCGTCATTCGCTTCCGAGCGAACGCCGCCGAGGCGGGCGTCGAGTACCCGCCGAACGACAAGCGCTTCGATCAGGTGTGGTGGGCGTCGCTCGGCGGCGTCCACATTGATCCGGGCGCGCGGAGCGGTGTCGGGAGCCTCGCCCTGAGCGCAGTCGCGCAGCTGCGAGGCACCATCACACTCGCGGCGGGTACCGGCGTGTGGGACGAGAGCCTCTATGTCAAGGGCGACATCGTGCTGTACCGTCTCGAGGGCGGTCAGTGGAAGTCCGTGCCTGCGCCGACCGAATGGACCGTGCCCCGAATGTCGGGCAGTGAGCGGGACCTCCAGGAGGCCGACCAGCACGGCGACTTCCTGCTATGCGCGCCATCGATCGAGTACTGCCAGGGCATGCTGGACGGCCCCGGCGACGACACCGGCTCGTCCTTCCTGTACACCTGGTTGGAGCCCGGAACCTACCGCCTCGGCCTGGTCGCATACTCGGCCGACTTCATCGAGGAGACGGTGAACGGGCAGTACCTCTTCGGCTACGAGCCGAACGGCCAGATCACTTTCTGCCCCGCGTTCTACGAGGATGCAGCGACTCTCAGCGCTGCGACAACATTCACCCTGACCGCCGGCCAGGTCAAGCAGGGCATCGAGCTGGAGCTCGGAGTCGAGTGCGACCCGGGGGAGCAGATCGTCGGAGCAACGCCGACCATCAGCGGCTCGCCTTCGGTGGGGAACACGCTCACAGCTGTCGCGGGCGATTGGACGCCTGCGCATGTGGCGTTGAGCTACCAATGGCTGGCCGATGGGGCCGTGATCCCGGGGGCGACGGGAACGACGCTCGCGCTCACTGCGGCGTTCAGCGGACGTGAGATCAGTGTGCGCGTTACCGGCGAAGCACCTGGCGTCGACGCCGTCACACGCACGAGCGCCGCCACGCCGTCCGTCGTCTACGCCGTTGCGAGCGATACCCCGACGATCGTCGGGCTCCCAATGGTCGGAAGGACCCTCCTCGTGTCGGCAGGTGCGTGGGGCCCGGGCACCGTCTCGCTCTCGTATCACTGGTTCGCAGACGGGACGCCGATCGCGGGAGCCACCGGTGGCGGGTTGACCATCGGAGCCTCGCTCCTCGGAAAGCAGATCTCGGTGGAGGTGATCGGTTCCGCTCCGGGTCTCGAAGCCGCTGCACGTACGAGCGCGTCGACTGCGCGCGTCGTCGAGGCGCCCGCTTCGACGTTCCTCGATGTGCCGGAGGGCAGGGCGTTCGCCGATGAGATCGCCTGGCTCGCGGGTTCTGGGACGACGACCGGATGGCAGACGAGCACGGGAGCGGAGTTCCGTCCGGATCAGCCGGTGTTGCGGGATCAGATGGCGGCGTTCTTGTATCGCTTTGCGGGGTCGCCGGAGTTTGTGGCGCCTGCGGTGTCGCCGTTCCGGGATGTGCCGACGTCGTATCCG
>Ga0164243_10003252_pt1 | contig 26144 bp, 18 predicted proteins | sample OricompcompostOP_FD_108781 | JGI IMG/M metagenome (GOLD analysis project Ga0164243, IMG submission 108781) | Organic Plus compost microbial communities from Emeryville, California, USA - Original compost - Organic plus compost (OP) | ecosystem: Engineered > Solid waste > Mixed feedstock >...
CCCATTCGGATTCGGCGTACCTCCCGAGGAACCCGAGGACGGGAACGAAGGCAAGGACAAGGGCGACGAGGGTCGGCAACAAGGCGGCCAGTCGGGCACTCCGAACCCCTTCGGCTTCGGCGGCGGCCCCGGCGGTCCGGGAGCGGACAACCCCCTTGCGGCGATGTTCGGTTCGCTCGGCGGCCAGGGCGGCATGAACCCGAGCGACCTCGGTGCGGCGTTCCAGAAGCTCGGGCAGATGCTGTCCTACGAAGGCGGCCCGGTGAACTGGGACATGGCCAAGGACATCGCCCGGCAGACCGTCGCCGCCGGTGCCCAGGACGGCTCGAAGGACGCCAGCGTCGGTCCCGGCGAGCGGGCCGCCGTCGAAGAGGCGGTACGGCTGGCCGACTTGTGGCTGGACGGCGTGACGTCGCTGCCGTCCGGTGCGGGCACCGCCGAGGCGTGGAGCCGTGCCGACTGGGTCGAGCAGACGCTGCCGGTGTGGAAGGACCTGGTCGACCCGGTGGCCGAGCGGGTGGGCAACGCGATGGGCCAGGTGCTCCCCGAGGAGATGCAGGCCATGGCGGGGCCGCTGCTCGGCATGATGCGCTCCATGGGGGGCGCGATGTTCGGCACCCAGATCGGCCAGGCGGTCGGCACACTGGCCGGAGAGGTCGTCGGCTCCTCCGACATCGGGCTCCCCTTGGGGCCCGCGGGCAAGGCCGCGCTGCTGCCGGGCAACATCGGTGCGCTGGGCGAGGGTCTGGGCGTACCGAAGGAGGAGGTGCGGCTGTACCTGGCGCTCCGGGAGGCCGCGCACCAGAGGCTGTTCGCCCATGTTCCGTGGCTGCGCTCGCACCTCTTCGGCGCGGTCGAGGGCTATGCGCGGGGCATCAAGGTGGACACCGCCAAGCTGGAGGACGCCGTCGGGCAGCTCGATCCGCAGCGCCCCGAGGAGCTCCAAGAGGCCCTGCAGCAGGGCATGTTCCAGCCCGAGGACACTCCTGAGCAGCAGGCCGCCAAGGCACGTCTGGAGACGGCGCTCGCGCTGGTCGAGGGCTGGGTGGACGCGGTGGTGCACGCTGCGGCGGAGCCCCATCTGCCGTCGGCGTCCGCGCTCCGCGAGACGCTGCGCCGCCGGCGTGCGTCGGGCGGCCCGGCGGAGCAGACGTTCGCCACGCTCATCGGGCTCGAACTCCGGCCCAGGCGGCTGCGGGACGCGTCGCGGCTGTGGGCTTCGCTGGCGGACGCGCGCGGCGCCGAGGGCCGGGACGGGCTCTGGGCGCACCCCGACATGCTGCCGACCGCGGCGGATCTGGACGACCCCGACGGGTTCGTGCACCGCGAGCAGTTGGACTTCTCGGAGCTGGACAAGATGCTCGACGACGCGGTGGGCGAGTCCGGCGGCTCCGGCTCACCTGCCGGGTCCGCAGGCGGCACCGAGAGCGGCGGGCCCGCCTCCGAGAGAGACGGTGGCAGCGCCGAAGAGCCCGGTTCCGGCGAGCAGAAGGACGGCCCGGACGAGGACGAGGGCGGTGACGGCCGCGGCACCGGCGGCGGTCGGCGGTGAGCCTGCACCGGAGCGCGGCGCGTGCCCTCCGTGAGTGGTCCGCCCCCGGTGCGGAGCAGGACCGGCTGCGGCGGGACTATCTCGACCACTTGGCGTCCTATCCGGACGGCGTGTGGAAGGCGTGCGCACACGGCCATTTGACCGCGAGCGCGCTGGTGATCGACCCGGTGCGCGAACGCGTGCTGTTGACGCTGCACCGCAAGTTGCGCATGTGGCTGCAGACGGGCGGCCACTGCGAGCCGGAGGACCGTACGCTCGCGGACGCGGCTCTGCGCGAGGCCACCGAGGAGTCCGGCATCGAGGGCCTGACGCTGCTGCCGCACGGTCCGGTGCGGCTCGACCGCCATCGCACGCCGTGCGCCTGGCACTTGGACGTGCAGTACGCGGCGCTGGCCCCGGAGGGCGCCCGCGAGAGCACGAGCGAGGAGTCCCTGGACGTGCGCTGGTACGGCTACGAGGAGGTGGCCTCGGTGGCCGACGCGTCGGTGGTCCGGCTGGCCGAGCAGGTACGGGCCCTGGTGTGAGCCGCCCGCCGGCCCGTCGGCGTACCGGCGGGCCGGAGTCGGATCGGCCGTGCGGGCCCGTCAGTTGGTGAAGATGTTGCCCTGGTTGGCGCCCGGGCCCATGCCGAACTGCGCGCGCACTCCGCTGCCGATCGCGGCGTTCTGCGGCGGCAGCAGCTCGCTGGGCTGGACGAGCGCGTAGCCCTGCCCCATGAAGCTCAACTCCCAGCCTTCGCCGGTGTTTCCGCGCCGCCGCCACACTCCCGAGGAGCTGGTCTGTGCCTGCATCTGCACCCGCAGCGAGCTGGACCAGGCGACGACCGCGTCGGAGTCGGCGTTGACGTACGCGTCCGGGGTGACGTGCATCATCAGCGGGTGCCCGGAGGTCATCAGCGCGACCTTGCCCTGCCCGGAGATGTTGAGGTTGTACTTCCCGGACCCGGACACCCCGAACTGGCTGTCCACGGAGATGACTTCCCAGTGCAGGTACGAGTCGAGCGCCAGGACGTAGGAACCGTCGACGGTGAGGCCCTCCTGGTCGACATCGACGACGTGCACGTGCTGGGCGAGGTTGGCGAGGTAGACGGTGCCCTGCCCCGAGCAGCGCATCAGGTCGAGTCCCTCGCCGGTCATGGCGCGTGCGTGCTGCTGCTGCCGCGACTGGAACTCCCCGTCGAACTCCAGCAGCCCTTGGTAGGCCACCATGCTGCCCTTGCGGGCGAGCACGTCCTCCTGGCCGTCGAGGGAGACGCGGAGCATCTTGGCGTTCTGCAGGGCGTAGCGGTCCTGGCTCTGGACCTCGGTGTAGCCGAAAAGCGGGCTTTGCATGGTGTGTTCGCTCCCCTCCCCGTCAGCCCCGCGCCCGGAGGCGGTCGGTGCTGTCCTCGCTGGGCTGTACGACGACGAATCCCTGGCCGGAGAAGCCCAGTTGGTACGCTTCGCCGCTGCCGCGTCCGACCATCGAGGACGCTTTGAAGCTGCGCTTGCCCTTCGTCTTCAGGTGTGTGGACCAGGCGACGAGCGCGTCCGGGTCCACGTACGTCTCGTCCTCGCCGCGCCCGCAGTCGACGACGACCGGAGCACCGCGGGTGGTGATGGCGACCCAACCGGTGCCGGACACCGAGACGTTGAAGAGGCCCTGGCCGGCGAACTTCGCCATGCCTTTGACGCGCTGCACGCCCCACTGGAGGTGAGCGTCGAAGGCCAGAAGGTTCGTGCCGTTGACCGACATGCTCTCCTCGTTGAGGTTGAGCGTGACCACGTTCGCGCCGTAGTCGGCGAGGTAGAGCAGGCCGTCGCCGTGGCAGCGCATGAGCGGTGCGCCTTCCCCGGTGAGCCACTGCGCGGCCTGCCGGCGTACGGCGGGAGGGTTGGGCTCGTACTGCACGAAGCCTTCGTAGGCCACCATCGAGCCCGCGCGTGCGAACAGGTCCTGGCCGCTCTGCATGACGACCTTGAGCATGTGCGAGCCGTGGTTCTCCATCCGCGCGGCCGGCTGCGACGGAGCGTAGCCCGAAACGAGCTGCTGATCCATGACGGGCTCCCTCAGACCTCGTAGGGCTGGACGACGATGAAGTTGCCGGGCGCGCCCCGGAATTGGAGGTTCACGGTCTCGCCGCTGTGCCCCGGATACGCCTGGCGGCGCAGTCGCACCTGGCTGGAGACGATCACCTGCGCGGCGGCGGACCAGGCGATGACGGCGTCCGCGTCGGCGAACGTCGTCGGGGTGACCGGCAGCACGACGGGGTCGCCGTGCGTGGTGACGACGACCGTGCCGGTGCCCTGGAACTGCATCGTGAACAGCGCTCCGCCGGGGATGCCGTGCCCTTCGATGCGGCGCACCTCGTACTGAAGGCTCTCGTCGAAGGCGAGTACGTGCTCGGCCGAGACGCAGAGCGCGTCGCCCTGCAGCTCGATCGGGTGCAGATAGGCGGCTTCTTCGGCGAGGAACACCTGCCCGTTGCCGGTGCAGCGCATCAACTGCATTTCCTGGCCGGTGGCGTTGCCGACGATGCGGCCGCGGAATCCGGCGCCCTTGTAGCCGAAGTCGACCTTGCCCTGGTAGAGCACCATGCTTCCCTGACGGGCCAGTACGGGCTGGCCGTCGACCCCGAGGTCGGCGCGGACCAGCTGCCCGTTCTGCAGCGTCCAGCGCTGACCTGTCGGTGCCTCGTGGTACTTCTGCAGCGTGGCGCCCATACCGGCGGCCGGCCCCTGCGGGATCTGCGGAGCCTGCGGGCCGGGGGCGCCGGGCGGGCCGGGCTGCATCGGCGGGGCGAACGAGCCCGGCTGCGGCGGCCCGGGGGGTCCGGGCGGGCCCGGCTGCATCGGGGGCTGCGGCGGCCCGGGAGGCGCGGGCGGGCCGGGCTGCTGCACCGGAGCCTGCCCGCCGAACGCCTGCATGTCGGTGACGGTCGGGGCGGACGCCTGAGCGGCCCTCGCGTCGTTGGCGCCCGATCCGGCGGGCTGCGGAGCGCCGGGGGCGGACGGAGCCGCGCTCGGAGGGCTGAACGAGGGGGCCGGCTGCGGCGGTTGGGCCTGCGGTGTGGGCGCGGGCTGAGGAGGCTGCTGGGCCGGTGGCGCGGCGCCGCCGCCGGGAGGTGCGAACCCGGGGGCCGGTGCGCTGCCTCCGGGCGGCGCGAATCCCGGTGCAGCGCCGGGAGTTGACGTGTCGGAGCCGGCCGCGTCCCCCTGCTCCTCCAGCACCTCGCCGCCGAAGTTGCGCAGCAGCGCGTCCAGTCCGCCGTCGAAGCCCTGGCCGACGGCGGCGAAGCGCCACACGTCCTTGAAGTAGAAGTCGCCCAGCATCACGGCCCGCTCGGTGCTGAACTCCCCGCCGTCGAAGGCGTATCGGGCGACCTCGTCACCGCCGGCGACGATCCGTATGTAGCCGGGGCCGATCTGCGACATCTGCCCGGCGCCGTCCAAGGTGGCGGTGAACGAGAGCTTCTTGATCTTCTCGGGGATGCGGTCGAGCGTCACCCGGAAGGATTCGGTGTCGCCGGCCTGCGGGCCCAGCTGCTGGATGGATTCCTCGGGGGACTTCGGCTGGTTGAAGAAGACGAAGTACCGGTCGTCCGAGAGGCGTTCGTCGGCGTCCAGACCGAAGCAGCTGATGTCGAAGGACAGGCCCGCACCCGCGATCTGGACCCCTACGTAGAGGTCCGTGCCCGCGGTGAGATCGCTGATCTTGGCCTTGTGGCCGCGCTGGAATTCTCTGGCCATACGTACGACCGTCCCCCATCCCGTCGCTGTGTGAGAGTCGCCGGGTCAGGTTATCCGGTCACGCTGTCTCGTCACCCGCCCCGTGGTCCGAAGCGTGCGGCAACCGCTCGGCGGCGACGACCCCTTCGAGGAAGCCGCGGGCCCGCTCGGTCCGCGGGTACGCGTCCAGGAGCCGCCAGAAGCGCGGGCCGTGCCCGGGCACCAGCAGATGCGCCAGCTCGTGCAACAGCACGTAGTCGACGACGTATTCGGGCATTCCCCGTAGCCGGTGGGAGAGCCTGATGCTGCCTTCCGCAGGGGTGCACGAGCCCCAGCGGGTGTTCTGGTTGGTGACCCAGCGCACAGAGGCCGGCTGGGCGCGTCCGTCCAGATACCGCTCGGACAACCGCGCCGCCCGTTCGGCCAACTCCCCGTCCCCGCCCAGCATTCGCCGGCTCTCCTGCGCCGCCAGCTTGGCGAGCATGGCCTCGACCCAGCGGTCCTCCTCGTCCGCGGACATACGGGCCGGGATCAGCACGACGGTGCGGTCGCCCTCGCGGTAGGCGGAGACGGTGCGGCGCCGGCGCGTGCTGCGGCGCACTTCGACCGACGTCTCGCGGCGGCTGCGGAGCGGATCGGGGGGCACGCCATGACGCTACCCGGCTCCGCGTACGGAAGTCCCGTGCGGCTACCGCGGGTACGGCCGCGTTCGGTTGGCCGGTGCGGGCGGGGTGCGGAAGTGCGCGAGCATTCCGGCCGCGGAGCCGGTTCATATGACTTTCGAGGCCGCCTGTGGACAACTCGGCGCAGCGCCGCGGCAGTTCACCGCATGATTCTTTCCAGCGGATCGACCGAGGGGGCGGAATCATGCATCCGATCATCAAGCCCGGGCTGCGGCGGGCGTGGCGGGACAGGCAGACGGTGCAGTACGGCGTCGCGCCCGCGCACGCCGTGCAGTTGGGGCCCGTGGACAACGCCACGGCGAGCTTCATGGAGCTGATCGACGGCACCCGCAGTCTGCCTCAACTGCGTACGGAGGCAGCCGCGATGGGGCTCTCCGCGGACGCGGCGGACCGGATCGTCGCGCGGCTCGGCGAGGCGGGAGTGCTGGACGACGCCACCGCGGACCGGGAGGCGGCCGCGGCCGTGCCCGACCGGCTGCGGCCGGACCTGAGTTCGCTGTCGGTGGTCCACCGCGAACCGGGAGCCGGGCTGCGCCGGCTGGCAGCCCGGCGTGAGGCGTCCGTGCGCGTGCGCGGTGCGGGACGGGTGGGGTCGCTGGTCGCGTCGACGCTGTCGGCTGCGGGCGTGGGACAGGTGGACGTCGTGGACGGGGGTCACGTCGAGGCCTGGGACGCCGTGCCCGGTGGGATTCCGGCCGACGCGAGCGGCGAGCGGAGGGATGCCGCGGCGCGCAAAGCGGTGCGCCGGGCCGCGTGTTGGCGCCCGAGAACGCGCGGCGCGGTCGCGCTGGTCGTGCTGGCTCCGCGCGACGGCCTGGATGCGTACGCACCCGACCCGTGCTCTGCCGAAGGGCTCGTCGAGGCGGGCACACCGCATCTCTACGGCGGTGTGGTCGAGGGCACGGGTGTGGTCGGCCCGCTGGTCCTTCCCGGGCGCTCTCCTTGCGGCGGCTGCATCCTGTGGAGCCGGGCGGAGCGCGAGCCGAGCTGGCCGCTGGTAGTGGGCCAGTGGCGGACGGCGAGCAGACGCCGGGCGGGAGTTCCGGCCTGCGACGTGGCCCTGGCGACGATGGTCGCCGGTGCGCTCGCCTCCTACGCACTCAGCTTCCTCGACGGCGACGGCGGCTGCGCCGCGGGGTACCGGCTGCGGTTTGCGCTGCCCCATCTCCTCGCCGAGACGGAGCAGTTGCGTCCGCATCCGGACTGTTCCTGCGGTGCCGCTTCCGTCAGCGCAAGCCGGCCGCTCTCGGCTGGATCGCCGGAAGAGGCCACAATGGCGAGATGACCGTCCGCGGTGCTGGCCGGTGGAGCTGTCAGGGAGTTGGAGGGGCGCATGTCTGATCTTCCCCGTAAGGCGGTCACCCGCACCGCCAAGCTTGCCGCGCTGCCTCTGGGCTTCGCCGGACGATCGGCGTGGGGCCTCGGCAAGCGGATAGGAGGCTATTCCGCGGACCTGGTGGGCCACGAGCTGCAACAGCGCACCGCGGACCAACTCTTCAAGGTGCTCGGGGAGTTGAAGGGCGGTGCCATGAAGTTCGGTCAGGCGCTGTCCGTCTTCGAGTCCGCGCTGCCCGAAGAGCTGGCTGGGCCGTACCGCGCCACGCTGACGAAGCTTCAGGAGGCGGCGCCGCCCATGCCGGCCGGCTCGGTGCACGCGGTGCTGGCGGAGCGTATGGGAGCGGACTGGCGGGAGTTCTTCGAGGAGTTCGAGGACAAGCCGTCGGCGGCCGCCTCGATCGGGCAGGTGCACCACGCGGTCTGGCACGACGGACGAGAGGTCGCGGTCAAGGTGCAGTATCCGGGCGCCGGCGACGCGTTGGTGTCCGACCTGGTCCAACTGAGCCGGTTCGCCCGCCTGTTGGGCCCGATCCTGCCCGGTGTGGACATCAAACCGCTTCTCGCAGAGCTGCGGGACCGGGTCACGGAGGAGCTGGACTACGGCCTGGAGGCATCCGCCCAGCAGACGTACGCGGAGGAGTTCTCGGGCGATCCCGATGTGCTGATACCCGCCGTAGTTCACCAGAGCGACCAGGTACTGGTGACGGAGTGGATGGACGGGGTGCCGCTGGCCGAGATCATCGCGGACGGCGACCCGGAAGCGAAGGACCGCGCGGGCCAGCTGCTCGCCCGCTTCCTCTTCTCCGGAACCGCCCGTACCGGACTGCTGCACGCCGATCCACACCCGGGAAACTTCCGGCTCGTCCCCGGCACCGGGCAGGAGGAGCCGCCCGGTCAATGGCGCCTGGGCGTACTGGACTTCGGCACCGTGGACCGTCTGCCGGGCGGACTGCCCCCGACCATCGGCACCGCGGTGCGTATGGCGCTCGACGGCGAGGCGGACGCGGTTTACGCCATGCTGTCCGACGAGGGCTTCGTCAAGGAAACCGTCGATCTGGACCCGGCGGCCGTACTGGACTATCTGCTGCCGATCATCGAGCCCGCCCGCGTCAGAACGTTCCGGTTCAGCCGGGAGTGGATGCGGGAACAGGCCGCGCGGATCGCCGATCCCCGCTCGCCCGCCTACCAGTTGGGCAGGCAGCTCAATCTGCCGCCCGCCTATCTACTGATACACCGGGTGACGCTGAGCACCATCGGAGTGCTCTGCCAGCTGGGAGCGTCCGTGCGGATGCGGGAGGAACTGGAGCGCTGGGTGCCGGGGTTCGCGGCTGAGGATGCTCGGCAGTCTGGAAGCCCGGACAGTACAGCCGATGACAAAGCAGCGGGCGAAGCCGAGAACCAGACAGCGGAAGCGGAAGACGGCCAGGACGTACGCCCCGAGCCGGATGCCTCGGCCTGAGCGGGCAAGACCGTCTACCATGGCGGGCTCATCCCCGCCGGTCGGGCGGACGTTGGGCGTTCGACCGGGCGCTACCACTGGGACGGGTCGAGGCGTCCTTCGATGGCCAGGATGTTCTCGCGGGAGCAACCCTCGCAGAAGTAGCGGGGATCGCCGTTCTCCATGGAACAGGCCCATGCAACGGGCGTCCCGTCGGCGCTTCTTCCGCACCGGGCGCACACGGTCTTCCCCTCGGTCCCCTCTTCCCTCCGCTCTTCCATCCGCCGAAAGGTACCCGCGGCAACGACGGGGAGCCGGGGCGCAACGCCCCGGCTCCCGCTGCCTCGTTCGTTCGAAAGCCGCCCCGTGTGGACCGGCCTTCGGGCTACTGCATCACCGCCATCGCCAGCGCCCGGCGCGCACGCAAGGTGGCGCGCTCGGCGCGGCGGTGCAGGCGACGTGCGGAGACAAGCCTCCGCGCTCTACGTCCTGACTCGGCATCCTGCAGACGTTCCTGCATCTGTGCACGAGCCAGGGATTCTGGCATGAGTTGCATCTGGTGGGTCCTGTTCTGGTGCGTGCAGACGACCTCGGTGCGGGAGAAGATCGGGACACCGAGCGCTGCCGCCAAGTCGGTTTCCTGTTTGGAGAGTTGACGCAGCTGCGGGTCGTGCGTCAGCGGACGGTCGATGGTGCCTGCGGTGTTCATGCCGTGACCGGGTTCTTGCGCGGACGTCCACGGGGCCGCTTGCGGGGCACTACGACGCCCTGCACGAACAGTTCACCGCCCCAGACCCCCCAGGGCTCCCGGCGGTCCTTCGCACCTGCCAGGCAGGCCTCCCGCAGCGGGCAGGTCTGGCAGAGCGACTTCGCGTACTCCACATCGGCGGGGTCCTCCGCGAAGAAGACCTCCGGGTCGTAGGAGCGGCAGGGCACGGTGACACCGAGACGCTCGATGGCGTCGTCCAGCTCGGTGAGCGTGATTAGCGGGGCGGTCAAGGGTTCCTCCGTGGTGTTATCAGGCGGCATCAGGTCGGTCGTCTGTGACGGGGCGTCCGTATCGAGGTGCACTGTCGGTTCTTCCTCGTCTGTTGATGTCTGTTGTCTGGTCGGTCCGGCTGGTGGCCGGACGGGTGGCAAACAGAAGGGCCGCGGATCCCGGTGTGGGTTCCGCGGCCCTGGAAGGTGCCGACCTGATCTCGCCGATCAGGCTGGATATCTCCAGGGTTTGAGCCCACGGAAGGCCCACATCGCGTGCTGCTGCGTCTTCTGGAACTTCTGACGCGCTGCGCCGGCACCGTTGGCCGCAACGGCAAAGGCATAGGTGAGTCCCTGTGCCGGAACCGCTACTGCCGCGAGTGCCTTGGTCGGTCGCTCGTCACGGCCGACCCCGGCGCCGGACAGACCGGTGCCGGGAACACGGGAGTCGAGCAGGCAGGAGGCATTGACCGAGCGCTCGGTCAATTCGTTGATGCTGATGATCTCGATCACTTGGTCTCGCCTCCTCTCTGGCGACTCGGGGACCTGTCGGGACAGATCCGAAAACGTGCAGAGTCAGTACAGCATGGATGGGATGGAGCGAAAACCCCCGCCCTCTCCACAGTTCGGAAGGCTATGGGGGCGACGACGGCGGGCGCAAACTATTTTTGCGACGGCTCCGTAACAGCCTCCTGCAGCGGGTCGTTGGGCTCCTCACCGTCGTCGGACGAGGGGTCGTCGCCCGCGCACATCGCCAGTACATCGGCACCGAACCGCTCCAACTTGCGGGCGCCGACGCCGGAGATCCTGGAGAGTGCCGCGGCATCGTCCGGCACGATCTCCGCGATCGCCATCAATGTCTTGTCGGTGAAGACGCAATAGGCGGGCTGGCCAAGGCTCTTGGCCTGTTCGCTGCGCCAGTCGCGAAGACGCTCGTACAGTTCCTCGTCCAGGTTGGAGGGGCAACTCTCGCAGCGCATCAGCTTCATCTCGCCGGGAGCCGTCAACGAGCGTCCGCAGACCCGGCATTGGACCGGGCCGCGCCGCTTGCGTCCACGGCCGCCTTCGCCCCGCTCGATGCCGCCCCGGCCGCCCGGAGCGCCGGCGGCGCCGGCCTTCGAGCCGGGCCGCAATCCGTCCAGGAAGCGGCTGGGCCGGCGGTTACCGCGACCCCCCGGCGACCGGGACAGCGCCCAGGACAGCGTGAGATGGCGGCGGGCACGAGTGACGCCGACATAGAGCAACCGGCGCTCCTCCTCGATCTGTTCGTCCGTCTTTGCGTACGTGATGGGCACGACGCCGTCGGTGAGCCCGACCAGAAAGACGGCATCCCACTCCAGGCCCTTGGCGGAGTGCAGGGACGCCAGGGTGACGCCTTCGACGGTGGGTGCGTGCTGAGCGTTGGCCCGCTCGTCCAGCTCGGTCACGAAATCGGCGAGGGTCGGCTCGCCGCCGCCGGCCTCCCGCCTTGCCGCTGCGAGTGATTCGGCGAGCCGCACCAGAGCGGTGAGGGACTCCCAGCGGTCGCGCACGGCGCCGGATCCCGACGGAGGTTCCGGCGACCACCCCTTGCTGCTCAGTACCGCCCTGACCTGTGACGGGAGATCCACTGCACCGTCGAGCAGTGCGTCGTTCTCCCCGAAACGGGCCGCGCTGCGCAGGGCGACGCCCGCCTCGCGGACCTCGGGACGCTCGAAGAACCGCTCGGCGCCCTTGAGTTGGTAGGGCACGGCGGCGTCGACCAGCGCCTGTTCGTAGACCTCCGACTGCGCGTTTATGCGGTACAGCACCGCGATCTCGCTCGCGGGGACGCCGGAGTCGATCAACTCCCGTACGCGTCTGGCCGTGCCCTCCGCCTCGGCGGGCTCGTCGGAGTACTCGGTGTACACCGGGTCGGGCCCGGCCTCGCGCTGGGCGAGCAGTTCGAGCCTGTGCTCCGCGGCCCGGCCGCGCGCCTGCGCCAGCAGGCCGTTGGCGAGATGCACGACCTGCGGCGTGGAGCGGTAGTCCCGCACGAGCTTGATCAGCGTCGAATTCGGGTGCCTGGCACGGAAGTCGAGCAGGTACTCCGGAGTGGCGCCGGTGAAGGAGTAGATGGTCTGGCTGGCGTCGCCGACGACGCAGAGACTGTCCCGGTCGCCCACCCACAGCTCCAGCAGCCGCTGCTGGAGCGGGCTCACGTCCTGGTACTCGTCGACCACGAAGTGCTGGTATTGCGCGCGGACGGTGTCGGCGATGTCGGGCCGGTCCTGCAGAACGCCGACGGTCAGCAGGAGCACGTCCTCGAAGTCGATGACCGAGCGGTCGCGCTTGAGTTGCTCGTACATGCCGAAGACGCGGGCGGTCTCGGCCGGGTCCCGGGGCGCCTCGCGAGCTGCTTTGGCCACGATGGCGGGGTAGTCCTCCGGCACCGTCTGGGTCACCTTGGCCCACTCGATCTCGCCCGTCACGTCCCGCAGTTCGTTGCGGTCGAGGCGGAGGCGGCAGCGGGCGGCCGCCTCGGCGACCAACTGCACCTTGCGTTCGAGCAGTCGGGGAAGCTCGCCGCCGACGGCACGCGGCCAGAAGTACTGGAGCTGGCGGAGCGCCGCCGAGTGGAAGGTGCGGGCCTGGACTCCGCTCGCGCCGAGCTGCCGCAGCCGTCCGCGCATCTCTCCCGCGGCACGGCTGGTGAAGGTGACGGCGAGCACGCTGGTGGGCGCCAGCACACCGGCCCGCACGCCGTAGGCGATGCGGTGGGTGATCGCCCGCGTCTTGCCCGTGCCCGCGCCCGCCAGCACACAGACCGGACCGTGCAGCGCGGTCGCCACCTCACGCTGCTCGGGGTCGAGCCCGTTCAGCACGGCATCGGCGTCGGGGGGCGGAGTCGCGAACCCGCCCTCCTCCGGTGATGGCTGAGGGAAAAGTGTGGAGTCCGTTGCTGCAGTCACTCCGCCATGCTGTCAGGTCCTCCGGGACGGGCGGGACGGTCGTCCACAGGTCGGGGAGTTCGTCGTACCGCGAGCCGGTTTTCCACAGACGGCTTCCGCACGTACTTGCCGGGTCCGCGAAGGTGGCGATGGCAGAACACAGGACGGCCACGACGCAGAGGCAGGAGACGGGAATGGATCGCCGCCGCCGCACGTTCTTCTCACGCGCTTACACGACGGGCACGAGGCAGCTAAGGAGCGGAAGCCCCCATGGGACAAGTGACGATGTACAGCACCACCTGGTGCGGATACTGCCGGCGGCTCAAGGGTCAGATGGACCGGGCGGGCATTCCGTACACGGAGGTCAACATCGAGGAGGATCCCGAGTCGGCGACGTTCGTCGAGCAGGCCAACGGCGGGAACCAGACGGTGCCCACGCTCCTCTTCCCCGACGGCTCGACTCTGACCAACCCCTCGATCGCCCAGGTCCAGCAGGCGCTGGCCGGGTGAAGTGCGGCCGTATCCGGCCCAGTCCGGCCGGGTACGGCCGGTCCGCACGAAGCGAGCGATCAGAGCGCGCCGAACGCGGGCACGATCTGTTCCGCCCGCGCGATCTCTTCGGTGAGCGGATGGTCCTCGGCGATCATCGGCAGCGCTTCGGCCGCCATACGGAACGCCTCCCCGACCGGCGTGCACGGCAGTTCGGCGGCGCCCAACCGCAACGCCCGTACGGCGCCGAGGAGTTCGCACGCCAGCACCGTGCGGTAGGCGCTGATCGCGGCGGAGGTGCTGCGGGCCGCCTGCGTGGAGAAGCTGGCGTGGTCCTCCAGGCCGCGCGAGATCACAGCGGTGCCCAACGTCACGGGCGCCGCCGCGTGCCGCAGCTGGCTGAGTGCGTCGTGCGCCACGTACTCCAGGATCATGATGCCCGAGCTGCCTTGCGGTCCCGCCGACAAGAAGGGCGAGAGACCGGTGAGTTCGGGCTCCACCAGATCGCTGAGCCGGGCCGCCGACAGTTCGGCGACGTGGTGCAGCGCGGCCCGCAGATGATCGAGCGAGAGCGCCAGGTACGCCGTCGAGAAGTGGCCGTGGTGGTAGGCGTTCTCGGTGTCGATGTCGATGAAGGGATTTTCCGCGGCCGCGTTCAGGTCTGTCGTCAGCACCTTCTCCAGCGCATCGACGGCGTCCAACGCCGGCCCCTGCACCTGCGGAAAGGCGCGCAGCCCGAAGGGATCCTGAAGCCTGCTGCCCGGCTCTGGTCGCTCCTCGCCCCACAGGATGCGACGCATCTCGGCTGCACAGCGCACCGATCCAGGGTGCGGGCGCTGTGCGTGCACCCGCTCGGAGAAGGCCTCCGGGGAGCCTCCGAGGGCGCGATAGGAGAGTGCGGCGACAGCGTGGCTGGCGTACAACAGCTCGCGCAGGTCGTGCCAGGCGAGCACGGCCTCGGCGAGGGTCGCGGCGTTGCTGGAGATGAAGGCCAGTGCATCGCCGGGGCTGATCGGCACGGGTTCGAGCGAGCCGAGGCCCCAGGGGCGCCGGCCGGCGAGCGTCAGTCCGATCTCGGCGAGCACGCTCAAGTCACCGGTGCCGATGGCTCCGCGCGAATGCACCCGGGGGACCGCGCCCACCCGCAGGGCCGACTCCAACGCCCGCAACAGCCGCGGGTGTACGCCGCTGCCCGCCGCCGCGAGCTGGTTGAGCCGGATCACGAGGGTGGACCGTACGAGGCTGTCGGGGGCCGGTTCACCGGTGCCTCCCGCATGGCTGCGCAGCAGCCGCAGGCCGTGCTGGTCGGCGGAGTCCGGGTCGACGACATGGTGCCGGTTCGCGCCGACGCCTGTGGTGCGCCCGTACACGGCCCGCTTCGCACCGATCTCCTCGGCGACCGCATAGGCGTCGTGGGCCCGGTCCAGCGCCGCGTCGTCGAGTTCCGCTGACGCACTCCACCTGGCCACGCGTACGACATCGGCGCAGCGCAGGCGGCGGCCGTCGATGCGCACGCGGCTGCTGTCGGTCATCGCCACCCCTTCGACCTCTCCTATTCATCTATGAGGCTGCATGAAACCCACCATTCACGGGGTTGGCAAGCGCCCCAAGTCGCCCTCGGCGAAAGGCTGTTGTGGACAGAGCACGCCGCGCTCGGAGACCGCGGACGCACCCCTGGAAACCGCTGGGGAAGAGCCGCCTACCGGCCGACTCCGGTGCCGGGAAGCGGTGCGCCGTACCACAGCTCGACGAGGCGCGCCGCGATGGAGATGCCCGACGGCGGGCGCACCTCGCCCGACTCGATCGCGGTGCGCAACTCCTCGCGGGAGAACCAGCGGGCGTCCTCGATCTCGTCACCGTCCACGCGGATCTCCGGCGAGGTAGCACGGGCCAGGAAGCCGAGCATCAGACTCGACGGAAACGGCCAGGGCTGGCTCGCGACATAGCTGACCTCGCCTACCGAGACCCCGGCTTCCTCGGAGACCTCCCGCACCACCGCGGCCTCCACGGACTCCCCCGGCTCGACGAAACCGGCGAGGGTCGAGAACCGGCCCTCCGGCCAGTGGACTTGGCGCCCGAGCAGTGCCCGGTCCTTCTCATCCGTCACCAGCATGATCACGGCAGGGTCGGTACGGGGGTAGTGCTCGGCGCCGCAGGCGGGGCAGCGCCGGACATGGCCGGCGGCGGCGATGACCGTGCGTTCGCCGCAGCGTGAGCAGAAGCGGTGCGTGCGCTGCCAGTTCTCCAACCCCACGGCGTGGGTCATGAGTTCGGCGTCCCGTTCGGAGAGGAGCACACCTGCCTCACGGAGTCCCGCAGCCCGGGCGATGTCGTCCATGCGCCCCGGCAACGAGTCCTTCTGCAACGCGAAGTAGCGCACACCGTCCGCGTCCGTGCCGAGGAAATAGCGATGTTCCTCGGTGAAGGGCGCATCGAAGGAGGGCATCATCACCAGTTCCGTACGGCCGTCGCCGGTGTCCTCGATGAGCGCCTGCCCGCCGGAGACCACGAACACCCGAGTCGAGGGATGGCTCCACGCCGCCGCCAGCCACGCCTCGTCCAGCCGATGGTGGGCGGCGCGGTCGATGCCGCCAGTGCCGGTGAGGCTGAGAGGGCGGCCGGCGTCGGTGGGGTCGGTCCAAGTGGTCACTGCGGCTTCCTACTCCTCCTGTTGCCGGGTGCGGCGGGCGTCCGCCGACGGCTGGTGCTGCTCACGTGGGCACGGTGCCGGTTCCCGCATGGTCCTCTGGGCCGGCTTCGGCACGGTCGAGGGCACCTCCGGCAGGCGCCTCGACCTTGGGCTCCGTCCCGGATCCGGCGGCCGTGCCCGCTTCGGTTCCCTCGGCCCCGGCTCCTACTCGGGTGCGCCCCTCCGGCGTCCAGTGCTCGGCGAGGTCGGCCCACAGGTAGGCGGCCGCTTCGGCGCCCTTCGTCAGCAGGTCCAGCTCGACCTTCTCGTTCGGGGCGTGCCAGGCGTCGGACGGTACGGAGATGCCGAGGAAGAGCACGGGCGCTCCCAGCACGTCCCGCAGGTCTGCCGCCGGCCCCGAGCCGCCCTCGCGCGTGAAGCGCACCGACTGCCCGAAGGCCCGCTCGATCGAGCGTACGACCGACTGCAGTGCGGGGTGCCCGAGCGGGGTCAGGCAGGGTCTGGTGGCGCCCCAGAAAGTGATCTCGTGCCGGATGCCGTCCGGGAGGGCTCGGCTCACCCAGCCGCGTACGCACTCCTTGATCCGCTCGGTGTCCTGGCCCTCGACGAGCCGGAAGGAGAGCTTGAGTCGGGCGCTCGACGGCACGATGGTCTTGCCGCCCGGGCCCTGATAGCCGCCCGCGATGCCGTTGACCTCCGCGGTCGGACGGGCCCAGATCCGCTCCAGCGTGGTGTATCCGGCCTCGCCGAGGGTCGCGTGCGCGTGAGCCGTACGCAGCCAGCGGGCCTCGTCGAAGGGGAGCTCGGCGAAGAGCGCGCGCTCGCGTTCGGTCAGCTCCACGACTCCGTCGTAGAAACCGGGAAGGGCGACGCGGCGGTCGGCGTCGTGCAGACCCGCGGCCAGCCGGGCCACCTCGGTTGCCGGGTTGGGTACGGCGCCGCCGAAGGAGCCGGAGTGGATGTCCTGGTCCGGCCCGTACAGATCGATCTGGCAGTCGACGAGGCCGCGCATGCCGGTGCAGACGGTCGGAGTCTCGGCGGACCACATGCCGGTGTCGGAGACGATCGCGGCATCGCAGCGAAGGCGGTCGGCGTGGGTGCGCAGCAGCTCCGCGAAGTGCGGGGATCCGGACTCCTCCTCGCCCTCGACGAGAAGTTTGAGGTGGACGGCGGGAGCGGAGCGGCCGGCGGCGGCGAGATGGGCGCGCACGCCGAGGGTGTGGAGGTAGACCTGCCCCTTGTCATCGGCGGCGCCGCGTGCGTAGAGACGGCCGTCGCGGATCTCGGGGCGGAACGGTGCGGAGTGCCAGCCGTCGGAGAGGGCCGCGGGCTGGACGTCGTGGTGTCCGTACACGAGCACGGTCGGCGCCCGTGGATCGTCCGCCGGCCAGTCGGCGAAAACGGCGGGCGCGCCCTCGGTCTCCCAGACCTCCGTGACCGGGAACCCGGTGTCGGCGAGCCTGCCGGCCAGCCACTCGGCGCTGCGTCGGACGTCGCCGGCGCGCTCGGGTTCGGCCGAGACGGACGGGATGCGCAGCCACTCGGTCAGCTCGTCGAGAAAGGCGGCGCGCCGGTCCTCGATGCAGGCCCGGACGGCGTCGTCCGGGGCAGCCGGGGCGGTGCTCATGCAGCGCAGCCTATACGGGTGCGGTGGGGCCGGCGTTATCCGGATGGGCCTGAACCGGGCGCTCCGGCCGGTCAGTTCGCTTCATCCGCTTTGCCGGACTGGTCCGGGTCTGGATCGTTGCCGGTGTCGGGTTCGCCGAGCAGCAGCCGCTCCAACTCCGCCCGGCCGGGCAGGGAGGGGGGACGCACGAGTTCGCCGCCGCGTACGTAGAAGAACGCCGCGCTCACCGACTCCAGTGGGACGCCCTGCTGTTCGGCCCAGGCCAGTCGGTAGACGGCGAGTTGGAGCGGGTCTGCGGTGCGGCCGTGGCCGGTCTTCCAGTCGACGATCTCGAAGCGCGCGGCTTCGCCGTGCGCTCGCCCGGCCCGTTCGCTCCCGCCCTCAAAGTCCTCCCGGTCTCCGTCCGGTTGGGCGGGCACGGCCTCCCGGTTGTGGGCGGTCGCGTCGTCGGGGGCCGGGCTGCGGTAGACGGCGTCGATACGGCCGCGGATCAGCCGGCCGGCGAGGACGATCTCGAACGGCGCCTCCACGCGGTAGGGCGTGCGCTGGGCGTACGGGCTGCGCCTGAACGCCTCCTTCAGTGCGGCCAGGTCCCGCTCGTCCGCGATCTCCGGGGCGCCCGCGGCCAACTCGTCGTCCGCGCCGGGCAGTTCGTCCGGGCCGAGCATCGGCAGGGTCTGCTCCTCGATCCGGGATTCCACCCATGCGTGGAAGCGGGTGCCGCGGCGGGCCGCTCCCGAGCGGGGTGGGCGAGGCATGGGCCGGGCGAGTTCGCGGGCGAAGCCGTCCGGGTCCCGGGCCAGGCGCAGGAGTTGGGACGCCGAGAGCGCTACGGGCAGCGGGACGTCGTGTCCCGTGGCGCGGGAGCGGCGCAACTCCCCGGCGAGGGCGTCGAGATCGCGGTCCCAGGAGGCCGCGAGCCGCGCTTCTTCGGGGGTGAGCGCTTCGTCTTCGGCGGTCTCCTCTGCGTCAACGCCCTTGTCGTCGGCGCCGGTTCGGGGGGCAGCGGGGTCGGGGGCGCTCTGCTCGTCGTAGGCGGACGGTCCGGCGCTTTCGAGGGCACCGGGTGCGCCGGAGACGTCGGGGCCGGGCTCGGTCCGGTCGAGGCGGGCGAGCACCTGCCGCGCGGCTTCGCGACGGCGGGCCAGCGCATCCTCGTCCAGCGGAAGCGGCCAGGCGCGCTCCTCCAACTCCTGGGCCAGCAGCGGATTCTCCGCGTCCGCCTCCGGCGGGTCGGCCCACACCTCGACCTCGCCGTGTGCCGGGTCCTCCTCGCAGTGCCGGCGCAGCGCCTCCAGGAACGCGGACGGGCCGCGGCGCCGCTTCGTGCCCGGCCCCCACCAGTGCCCCGAGCCGAGCAGCAGGGAGCGGGCGCGGGTGAACGTGACGTATCCCAGGCGCAGTTCCTCGGTGGCCTGGTGGTCGCGGAGTGCGGTGTCGTAGTCGCGTACGCCCTTGGCCGTCCACTCGGGGACGTCCGGCAGCGTCGCCGCGTCGCCGCGCAACGCGTGCGGCAGCACCCGGGGTTGGGCGAGCCAGGACTCGCGGGGCTGCTCGCTCGGGAACCGCTTGGCGACCAGACCGGGCACCGCGACCACGTCCCACTCCAGCCCCTTGGACTTGTGCGCGGTCAGCACCTTGACCGTGTCCTCACCGCCCGGCAGCGCGTTGTCCAGCCCCTTCTCGTACTGCGCGGCCGTGCGCAGAAAGCCGAGGAAGGCCAGCAGGCTCGCCTCGCCGTCCAGCGTCGCGAAACCGGCGGCGACGTCGAGGAAGTTGCTCAGCGTTTCGCGCCGTCGGGCGGCGACGGCCTGCGGGGACGCGGAGAGTTCGACTTCCAGTCCGGTCACGGCCAGCACCCGGTGCAGCACGTCCATCAGCGGATCCGACAGCCCGCGGCGCAACTCCCGTATTTCGGCAGCGAATCGGGCGAAGCGCACCCGTGCGGCCGGCGAGAACGGCAGCCCGTCGTCCGGACGGTCGGCCTCCAGAAAGGTGTCGAGCGCGTCCGCGAGCGAAAGGACCTCGGCCGGATCGACGCCCTCGACGGCTTCGGCCAGCCGGCGGTCCGCGGCCTGTGCGCCTTCGGCCTCCGCCACTCCTCCTCCACTGTCCGCGACTTCGGCGTCCACGCCGTCGCCGGCCGCGTTCCCACCGGCCGCGGTCTCGGCGGCGGTCGCCTTCGGCGGTGCGTCGCGGTGTACGAGCAGCCGCGCGCGCCGTCCCAGCAGCGCCAGATCGCGGGCGCCGATCCGCCAGCGCGGGCCGATGAGGAGCCGGACGAGCGAGGCGTTCGCGGTCGGGTCCTGGAGCACTTCGCACATGGCGACCAGGTCCGCGACCTCCGGCAGGTGCAACAGCCCGGACAGGCCGACGACTTCGACCGGAACCTCGCGCTCCACCAGCGTTCGCTGGATCTCGGCGAAATCGCCCGCACCCCGGCACAGGACCGCGATCTCGCCGGGCGGAGTGCCGGTGCGTACGAGGTGGGCGATCGAGTCGGCCAGCCAGTCCAACTCCTCGGTGTGCGTGGGCAGCAGAGCACAGCGCACCCGCCCTTCGCGCTCCGCGCCCGGAGCGGGACGCAGCGCCGCGACGCCCTGGTGGCGCTCGCGCAGCGGCGCCGCGAGGGAGTTGGCGAGCCGCAGCAGCCGCCCGCCGCTGCGCCGGTTCTCACCCAGCGAACGCCGCGGTGCCGGACTGCCGTCGGCGCACGGGAAGTGCCGGGGGAAGTCGTCGAGGTTGGCCACCGAAGCACCGCGCCAGCCGTAGATGGCCTGACAGGGGTCGCCGACGGCGGTGACGGGGTGCCCCTTGCCCGCGCCGGTACCGTCCCGGGCATCCGGGCCCTCGGCGCGCCCGCTGGCCCCGGTATCCGGTCCGTTCGGACCGTTGGGGCCGCCCGCCCCGAACAGCCCCGAAAGAAGGACGCGTTGGGCCACCGACGTGTCCTGGTACTCGTCCAGCAGCACGGCCGGGAACTGCTCGCGCAACTGCCGCCCCACCTCGGGCACTTCGGCGGCCAGCCGGGCCGCCAGCGCGATCTGATCGCCGAAGTCCAGCAGATCGCGCTCGCGCTTGCGCCTGCGGTACTCCTCGACCAGCCCGAGCAGTTCGCCGCGCCCGAGCACCGTACGCGGCACCGCGCGCAGCGTCGCGTTGCTGAGCCGGGCCGTAGCGAGCCGGTCGGCCAACTCGGCGTCGTACGCGCGCAGTCGGGACGGTTCGACAAGGTGCTCGGACAGCTCGGCGTCGAGGGCGAGGAGGTCCTCGACGAGTGCGGGCACGGACTTCGTCAGCGCCTCGAAGGGGCCGGTGGCCGCACGCAGCACGCTCGCCGCGAGCTGGAAGCGGGTGGCGTCCGCCAGCAGCCTGGACCGGGGCTCGATGCCGAGCCGGAGGCCGTGCTCGGTGAGCAGCCGCCCCGCGAACGCGTGGTAGGTGGAGATCTGCGGCTCGCCCAACACCCCGTCCGCGTCGGCGGGTTCGGCCGGCCCGGAGAGGGCGTCCGCCCGCCCGGAGGCGGGGCCGGCGCCGGGCGCAGCGTCCGGATCCGTGAGCCCGGCACGCTGCAGCGCCCGGCGCACCCGGTCGGTCAGCTCGGCCGCGGCCTTGTTGGTGAACGTCAGGCCCAGCACGCCCTCCGGCGCGACCTGCCCGGTGCCCACCAGCCAGACGACGCGCGCGGCCATCACCGTCGTCTTCCCGGAGCCCGCGCCCGCGACGATCACCTGCGGGCCGAGCGGCGCGGTGATACACGCCGTCTGCTCCGGGGTGAAGGGGACGCCGAGCAGTTCCTTCAGCTGCTCCGGGTCCGTGAACTGCGCGCGCACACAAGGACGCTAGCGCCCGCCGCCGACATCCGGCGCCGCCGGGTGGCGGCGGACGCACCGCTGACCTTCCGTCAGTTTCCCGGCAGTACGCGGTCGGTCCGCCGCCCGCCGGTGGTCAGCCCGCCGACGAGAGGCCGGCGCGGGAGTGGCCGAGCCCGCCGGACTTCTTCATCACGTCCGCGAGGTCCAGCGTTTCGCGCTTCGGCGGCGCCGTCACCCGCACCGGGTCGCCGAACTCGCTGAAGTTCATCGTGCCCGCGTCGCTGCCGCCCTCGTTCGTCAACTTGAGGATGTAGGGCTTGCCTTCGGCGGCGATGTACGCCGTCTCCGTGCTGCCGTTCTTCTTCTTGACCAGCGGAACGGCCCGCTGCCCGGCGACCGTGGTCGTGCTGCCCTTGGTGTAGTCGTGGACGTCGTCGCCCTTCAACTTGCTCAGCATGGAGCTGAGTCGGCAGAACGAGGACGGGTCGCTGCCGCCCGTCGGACCGGCCTGCGCCGACTGCGGAATCTTCATCCAGCGGTCCTTGAGCAGGGCGGCGAAGGTGGCGGCCGTCTTGTCGCCCTTGCCGACCGTCTTCCAGAAGGCGCTGTCCGCCTTGAGATAGCTGGTGTGGTTCTTCTGTCGGACGTCCGCCGTGCCCGTCTTGCCCACACCGACGTTGCCGGTGCAGTCGCCGCTCTTGGCCATCGACATGTGGAGCGACAGCGGTCTGCCGCCCGAGTCGATGTGGCCCTTGAGCGTGACGGAGGACGCGGACTTCATGGCCGCCACGGCCTTGTCTCCGATCTGCCCGGCCGACAGTTTCGCGATCCCGTTGTCGGGGCGGGACGAGCCGACCTTGTCCCTGTCCGTACGGCCCTGCCCGGACTGATCCGTGTTCCCGGACTCGCGGGACTTGCCCGAGTGGCCCGCGTGAGCGGAATCGCCGCTCTTGACGCAGCCGGTCAGCCCGGATACGGCCACCACGCAGACGACGGCCGCCGTCAACGCGCTCTTCTTCGCTGGCACCGGTGACTCCCCCTTGCTCGGCGAGATGTGCGGTCGCGCTTCCTTCGCGCACGACGGCTCACTCGATGATCTGACGTCCCTCCGCCCGTGCCGAGCAGGCGCCGCGGAACGAGCAGTGTGTGCAGTGCCGACCGGGTGAGGGCGTGAAGCGTTCGTCCAGGACCCGGCTCGCCGCCGTCGCCAGCAGCTCGCCGACCCACTGTTCCGCGGCCTCTCCTCGCTCTCCCCGCTCTTCCCGTACCTCGCCGGACGTGTCGGACTCCTGCCCCTGCAGGGACGCGCCGGCCAACTTATCCGGTTCCCGCGCGGACGCGGCCGGCGGCTCCTGCCGCTGCACGGCGGGCAGTTCCCCGCCACCGTCCCGGGCGGCCGCGCCCTGGCGCAGATGCACCAGTTCGGCGCCGCCGGGCTCCGGGCGCCGCCCGCCGAACAGCCCGTCGGCCGCGCCCTCGCGCACCGCCAACTGGTAGACGGCGAGCTGCGGATGGCGGTCCACCTCAGCAGCGGTCGGTCTGGAGCGTCCGGTCTTGAAGTCGACCACGTACGCCCGTCCCTCGCCGTCGCCGTCCACGCGGTCGATGCTGCCGCGCACGCGCACCGCGTACGCGCCCGCCTCCAGCGTCACGTCGAACTCGTGCTCACTGCCGACCGGTTCGCGCCCGCCGCCGCGCCGCAGCACGTGCCAGCGCAGAAAGCGCTCCAGCGCGGCCCGCGCATTCTCCTTCTCCTGCCGCGACTTCCAGGGCGCGTCGAAGGCGAGCCCGTCCCACACCGCGTCCAGGCGCTCCATCAGCACGGCGAGGTCGGCCGGCGTACCCCCGGAAGCCACCTCGTCCGCCAGCACGTGCAGCACGTTGCCGAAGCCCTGAGCGGCGGTCGCCGGCTCGTCGGCCTTCACCTCGCGGGCCAGGAACCACTGCAGCGCACACGTACGCGACAGCTGCTCCAGCGCGCTGCCGGACAGCGCCACCGGCTCGTCCGGTGAGCGCACCGGCTCCTCGGCCCGCGTCGGCTCCAGCAGCCCCCACCAGCGGTGCGGATGCGCGGCCGGCACCAGCGCCTCGCCTTCGTCGTCGGTCAGCGACGCCAGCCGGGCCAGCCGGCGGGCGGCGGCCGAGCGCAGCGCGCGCGAGGCGTCCGGATCGACGGTGGTGGCGCGCAGTTCGGCGACGAGCGCGGACACCGACAGCGGACGGCGCGGCCGGGACGCGACCGGCTTCGGTTCGACGCCCAACTCGGCCAGGAAACGGGAGGGTTGGTCGCCGTCGTCGGCCGGGGCGCGTACGGCCGTGACGACCAGGCGCTCCGCGGCACGCGTCACGGCGACGTAGAACAGCCTGCGCTCCTCGGTGAGCAGCGCGGCCTGCGACATCGGCTCGGCCAGCCCGTCGCGGCCGATGCGGTCGGCCTCCAACAGCGAGCCGCGGCGCCGGAGATCGGGCCACAGCCCCTCCTGCACGCCCGCGACGACGACGAGCCGCCACTGGAGTCCCTTGGCGCGGTGCGCCGTCATCAGCCGCACGGCGTCCGGCCGCACCACCCGGCCGGACAGGGTGTCGGCCGCGATGTCGTGGGCGTCGATCTCCTCCAGGAAGTTCAGCGTGCCGCGGCCGCCGCCGCGCTCCTCGGCCCGCGCCGCCGCCGCGAACAGCGCGCACACGGCGTCGAGATCGCGGTCCGCGTGCCGGCCGGCCGCGCCGCCGCGCGTCGCCGCGGACTCCAGCCGCCGCGGCCACGACGTGCCGTCCCACAGCTGCCACAGCGCCTCTTCGGCGGTGCCGCCGCCCGCGAGGGACTCCCGCGCCTTGCGCAGCAGCAGCCCCAACTGCTGGGCGCCTCGCGCGTACGCCGGGTCGTGCGCGACCAGCCGCTCGGGCTCCGCGAGGGCTTCGGCGAGGAGGACGTCGGAGGGGCGCGGCACGGTGGTGCCGGCGGCGCGCTCCTCCTCGCGGAGCGCACGGCCGAGGCGGCGCAGGTCCGCCGCGTCCATGCCGCCGAGCGGTGAGGAGAGGAGGGTCAGCGCGGTGCCGGTGTCCAACCAGCCGCCGCCCGCGGCCCGTTCGCCCTCCGCTCCCGCCGGGGTTTCTCCCGTTGCTCCCGGTTCTCCCGCAGGGCCTCGCCCGCCGCCCGCCGCCTCGTACGCGGAGTCGTATGTGGAGTCGTACGCGGAGTCGTACGCGGGCTCGGCGGACGCACTCCCGCCGGCGGTTCCGCGCCGGTCCGGCGGCTCCTCCCGGCGCTCCCCCGACTCGTCGCCCACCGCGGCCCGCGCCACCGCGCGCAGCGCGGTCAACAGCGGTGCCACCGCGGGCTCGTGGCGCAGCGGCACCTCGTCGCCGGCCACGTCCAGCGGCACCCCGGCCGAGGTCAGCGCCCGGCGCACGGACGGGATCGAGCGGCCGCCGGCACGCACCAGCACCGCCATCTCCCCCCAGGGCACGCCGTCTTCGAGATGCGCGCGGCGGAGGATGTCGGCGATGTTGTCCAACTCGGCGCCGGCGCTGGGATAGACGTACGCCTCCACCCGGCCGCCGGAGCGGGTCGGCGCCGGCGCGCGGTGCGCGCGCGCCACCTCGGCGGGCAGCCGGGTCAGCGGAAGCCGCGCGGCCAGCTCCCGGGTCGCGGCCAGCAGCCGGTCGCCGCTGCGCCGGGCGGAGCGCAGCACCTGCACCGGGGCGGGCTCTCCGGTGCGCTGCGGGAACGTGCGCGGGAAGTCGAGGATGCCGTTCACATCGGCGCCGCGGAACGCGTAGATCGACTGGTCCGGGTCGCCGAAGGCCACCAGCGCGGGCGCGGGCCCGGACCGCGGCGCGGCAGCGGCTCCACGCGTCCCGGCGGCGCCGGCAGAGCCGGCGGAGCCCCCGGTGGGCTCGCCCGCCAGCGCGCGCAGCAGTCGGACCTGCGCCGGGTCGGTGTCCTGGTACTCGTCGACGTAGATCGCGTCGTAGCTCGCGCGCAGCCGCTCGTGCACCTCCGGGCGCTCGGCGAGCAGCGCCGCCCGATGCACCAACTCGGCGTAGTCCAAGGCCCCTTGGGCGTCCAGCACATCGAGGTACTCCGCGAGGAAGCTCGCCGCCGCAGCCCAGTCGGGCCGGCCGGTGCGGCGGGCGAACGCACCCAACGCGTCCGGGCCCAGTCCGAGTTCCCTGCTGCGGGCGAGCACGGCCCGCATCTCGTCGGCGAGCCCGCGGGTGGTCAGGCAGGACCGCAGCTCGTCCGGCCAGTCCGTACGCGGCCGGCCGTCGGCCTCCAACTCCTCCTGGCCCGCGAGGAGTTCCCGGATGAAGAGGTCCTGCTCGGGCCCGGACAGCAGGCGCAGCGGCTCCGCGAACAGGTCGGCGTCCTGGTGAGCGCGTACGAGTCCGTAGCAGTAGGCGTGGAACGTCGTCGCCCGCGGAGTGGCGGAACCCGGGCCCGCGCCGGCGCCCGCGCCGGGGAGGGTGAGCCGGGCCGCCAGCCGGTCGCGCAGCCGGACCGCCGCCTTGCGGCTGAAGGTCAGCACCAGCAGCCGCTCCGGGTCGGCCCCGCGCCGCAGCCGCTCCGCAACCGCCTCCACCAGCGTCGTCGTCTTGCCCGTGCCGGGCCCGGCGAGCACCAGCAGCGGACCGTCGGCGTGCTCGGCCACGGCCCGCTGCTGTGCGTCCAGCACCGGCGGAGGCACCGGCTCCGGAACGCTGCGCACCAGTCGGTACGCGCCGGGGCGTGCGGAGCCGGACGAGGGCCGGTGCGCGCCGGACGGGGGCGGGAGACTCACGTGGATCGCCTCGGGGAGGTCTGGATCGATGGGGCAGACGCTACGCCCGCGGACACACGAGGCGCAGCGCGTTCCTCCCGTCCCTTCCGGGGCGAAACGGTCCGTACCGCGAACGGCCCGGCGGGAGGCGGGAGTTCGGCCGCCGGGCCGCGGCGGCGGTCAGCCGGAGCCGCCGGA